>Ga0268386_10000193_pt1 | contig 37023 bp, 41 predicted proteins | sample RVTome_15_FD_200260 | JGI IMG/M metagenome (GOLD analysis project Ga0268386, IMG submission 200260) | Soil microbial communities from uranium-contaminated site in the Upper Colorado River Basin, Wyoming, United States - RVT150D86... ... | reverse complement strand
GCGCCGATCGCGGCATCGGTCCAGTCGAGGCCCGCCGTTGCCGTCGGTGCCGGCGTCGGCGTCGACTGGGTCGCAGGCGTCGAGAACGACTTCCGTCCAAAGTCCGTGACGAACGGGATGAACTGCTCCGTTGTCCCGCCCTGCCCTTCCTGGGCACCGGCCGGCGCCGCGAACGTGACGGCCAGGCTCGCCGCCAGCGCCGTGATCAGCAGTCGTCTCCGCATCGATCTGGTCATCGTGTCCTCCTTGGTCGAGGCTCGCTTCACCAGAGACAATGGGCACAGACGCTGGAAGGAGGCTTGAGAGCCGTTGGACGTCGAGTTCAGGATCCTCGGACCCCTCGAGGCGGTCGTGGACGGCGCACCGCTGGAGCTCGGGGGCCCGCGGCAGCGCGCGCTCCTGGCCCTCCTGCTCACCCGGGCGGGTGCCGTCGTCTCCCGTGACCGGCTCGTGGACGAGCTCTGGGAGGACCCGCCTGCGAGTGCGGTCAACGTCGTGCAGACGTACGTCTCGCACCTGCGAAAGATTCTGCCGCCCGGGATCCTCGGGACCAGGGCGCCCGGATACGTGATCGAGGTGGAGCCCGCCCGGCTCGACCTCCACCGCTTCGAGGAGCTCGCCGCCCAGGGGCGGCGGGCGCTCGCCCTGGGCGACCCGGAGACCGCGTCGGGCCGGCTGGGCGAGGCGCTGAGCCTCTGGCGCGGCCCGGCGCTCGGAAACGTCACGGAGGCGGCGTTCGCCCGCGTCGAGGCCGCCCGGCTGGAGGAGCTTCGCCTCGCGGCCCTGGAGGAGCGCATCGACGCCGACCTCCTGCTCGGACGCCAGGCAGCCGTCGTCGGCGAGCTGGAGGCGCTCGTCGCCGACCATCCGCTCCGGGAGCGGGTGCGCGCCCAGCTCATGCTCGCCCTTTACCGCTCGGGCCGGCAGTCGGAGGCGCTCGCCGCGTACACCGACGGGCGGGCGGCTCTCGTCGAGCTCGGCGTCGAGCCGGGGCACGACCTCAGGGAGCTCCAGGCGGCGATCCTCCGCCAGGAGCCTTCGCTGGAGCTGGGCGGCGCCGCTGTGCCGACCCGCTCGCCGGTCCGCTCGCTGCTCGTCGTGAGCTTCCACGACGCGTCCCTCGACCGCCTGCTCGGCCTCGCCGAGCCGCTTGCACGTCGACCCGCCCACGACCTTGTGCTGCTCGTGCTCGTCTCCGCCCCCGCCGAGCTGGCGGAGGCCGGGCGGACGGCGAACGAGCGGCGGGCTCTCCTCGGCAGGCAGGGGATCACCGCCCGCGCGGCCGCCTTCACGTCGCGCGACGCTGCGCTCGACGTCGTCCGTCTCACCGGCGAGACGGACGTCGCCCTGGCCGTGCTCGACGCGACCGGCCGCCTCGACGGGGACGGCCGCCTGGACACCGATCTCGCCGCAATGCTCGTCGAGCTGCCGTGCGACGTCGCTCTCCTCCCGCCCGCGGGGGAGGGCGGTCCGGGCGGGCGCGGGGCGCCGGTGCTCGTGCCGTTCGGCGGGGCCGCACACGAATGGGCCGCCGTCGAGCTTGCCGCTTGGCTCGCAACCGCGGAGGAGCGGCCGCTGCGGCTGGCCGGGGTCACCGAGGACGCGCTCGGGGCCCGCCGGGACGCGAGCAGGCTCTTGGCACGAGTCGCGCTCCTCGTTCAGCAGGTCACGGGCGCCGAGACGGAGACGCTGCTCATCGCGCCCGGGCCTACCGACCTGCTGGCCGCGGCCTCGGAGGCCCGCGCCCTCGTCCTCGGCCTGCCGGACGAATGGCGCAGCGCCGGGATCGGCCAGACCCGGGCGGCTCTGGCCGCGGCGGCGGCCTGCCCGGTCCTCCTCGTGCGAGGCGGCCCGGCGCCAGGCGGGCTCGCTCCCGTGGAGAGTCACACGCGCTTCACGTGGACGATCTCGTCGGGCCTGTGACCGCGGCGAGCTCGCCGGCGAACGTCCCGCCGCCGATGGTTCGCTCTCCATACGGTCGCACCCGCGCGCGCAGCCCGCGGTCCGACGAGACCAGCCACACGCGACGGCCCTCGCCCGCGAGCCGCTTCGCCTCCGCGGCGATGCGGTCGTCCGCGGTCCCGTCACCGGTGCCCACGGCGACCATTCGCCCGTCGTCCTCCCACGCCGGCGCCCGGCCGTCGAAGACCACGAGCGCGCGGACGCCTTCCCGCCCGGCCCAGCGGCGTGTGCTCTCGAGGAACCAGTCCTCCCGCAGGTTCGGCCAGCGCGAGCGGATGACGTTGCGCGCGTCGACGAGAACGATCGGCTCCTCCACAGCACCGTAAGCATGCCGCCCGTCGGCTCCAGCGCCTACCCTTCCTCGGAGCCATGTCCGTCGTCCGGACCATCCTCGTCGCCTACGACGACCCCGAGTCGAAGACGCTGGCGCGTGCTGCCGACCTGGCCGAGGCGCTCAAGGCGAGCCTGATCGTCACGAACGTGGCGCCTGCCGACCGGCACGAGGACGCCGACGCCGCCGGCTACGGGCAGGAGCGGCTCGAGCAGGCCAGGGCCGTCCTCGGCAAGCGGGGGCTGGAAGCCGAGCTCGTCCAGGCCACCGGCCAGCCCGCGGAGGCGATCGTCAAGCTCGCGGAGGAGCGCGACGTCGACCTGATCGTCGTCGGCATGCGCAAGAAGGGCTTCTTCGAGCGGCTCGTCGAGGGAAGCGTCGCGCAGGACGTGATGCGCCGCGCGGCGTGCGACGTCCTCGCCGTTCACTAGGAGGGTTTGGCGAGTTGTCGCTCGTCGACGGGGTGCGATGGTCGTTCCGAAGCAAGGACGCAGGGCGCGCGCGTAGCCGGAGGCTACGGGCGCAACCGAGGACGCAGCCTTCGGGGCGAGCAGCGCGGCCCGGCGGCACCGCGACAGCTCGTCAACCCCTCCTGGGTCGGCGATGAACGATCCGCGCCTCGCGCTCGCCGGCTTCGTCACCGGCCTCCTCGTCGGGATGACCGGGATGGGCGGCGGCTCCCTGATGACGCCGATCCTCATCTTCTTCTTCAACTTCAACCCGTCCACCGCGATCGGGACGGACATCCTCCACGGTGCGATCTTCAAGTCGTTCGGCGCCGTCCGGCACCGGCGGCTGGGCACCGTCCGCGCTCGGCTGGCCGCGTGGATGCTCCTGGGAAGCGCGCCCGCGTCGCTCCTGGGAGTCTGGGTGGCGACGTACCTGACCGACCGCTACGGCGACAGCGTCGACTCCGTGCAGGGGCAGGTGCTCGGCTACACGCTCCTCTTCGGCGCGGTCGCGTTCGTGGTGAAGGCGCTTACGCACCGGAGCGGGACCGCCTCGACCCTCGGCCGGCTGGACACGCGCGGCCGGGTCATCGCGGTCTCGATCGGGATCGTGGGCGGGTTCATCGTCGGCCTCACCTCGGTGGGGAGCGGCACGCTCTTCGCGCTGGCGATGCTGCTCGCTTACCCGCTTGCCGCGAAGTACGTCGTCGGCACGGACATCGCCCACGCCGCCGCGCTTCTCTTCGTCGCCGGGATCGGCCATCTCGTCGCGGGGAACGTGGACGTTCCCGCGATGAGCTGGCTCCTCGTCGGGTCGATCCCCGGCGTCCTGATCGGGAGCCAGGTCAGCGTCGGCCTGCCGGAGACGGTGCTCCGCATGGCGCTCGCGACCGCGCTCGCGCTCAGCGGACTCAAGCTTCTGGACGTGCCCTACGCGAACGAGATCGTCGTCGTCTCGCTCAGCGCCGGGCTCGGCGCGCTGCTCGTCTGGGGCGTCGTCGTCCTCGTCCGGCGCCGCGCCCGGCTCGAGCCGGCCGTGCCCGAGTCTCGCGAACGGCGCTCGTGATCCTGCCGCCGCGTCAGACAGTCAGGGCAGGCCCCAAGTCCTCCAGCTCGTTCGGCTAGGCGAGTAGGGCCCGTACGGAGCCGAGGGCCTCGGGGACGACCCGGTAGTAGGCCCAGCTCCCGCGCTGGTCGCGCTCGACGAGGCCGGCGGTGAGGAGCGCCTTCAGGTGGTGGCTGACCGTCCCCTGGGAGAGGCCGAGCGGCTCGACCAGGTGGCAGACGCAGGCCTCGCCGCCGGGCTGGGCCTGGATGAGGCTGAGGAGCCGGAGCCGCGCCGGGTCGGCGAGCGCCTTCAGCACCCCGGCGAGCTCGTCGGCCTCGTCGCGGCCGAGGGCCTGCTGGAGAAGCGGCGGACAGCTGGAGGCGACGGTGGCGACGGTCTTCATCCGGTCAAGAGATATTGACAGCCGTCGATGGCTGCGGCAAGATCGGGCATCGACGCGGATCGATGTCCGAGGAGGAGACGATGAGCGTGCTCGACCCGGTGACCCGGCACCACGTCAGGCAGGCCGCCGACGCGCTCGCGAGCGAGTTCGCGGGCGTCTACTCGCGGGAGACGATCGAGCGCTACATCGCCGAGTCGCTCGACCTGCTCGGCGACGCGAGAATCAACGTGTTCGTCCCTGTGCTCGCGCACCGCTTCGCGCGAGAGCGGCTGAAGGCGCTCGGCCAGGCGGAAGGGATGATCGTGAAGGAGGTTCCCGAGGTGCTCTTCGTCTGCGTCCAGAACGCGGGCCGCTCGCAGATGGCCGCGGGGCTCATGAGCTACCGCGCGGCCGGGAAGGTGCACGTCCGCTCGGCCGGCTCGGACCCCGCCGAGGAGATCAACCCGGCCGTCGTCGAGGCGATAGCCGAGCTCGGCATCGACCTCGCCGAGGAGTTCCCCAAGCCGCTGACGGACGAGGTCGTGCGCGCCGCCGACGCGGTCGTGACGATGGGCTGCGGTGACGCGTGCCCGATCTACCCCGGCAAGCGCTACCTCGACTGGGAGCTCGCCGACCCGGCCGGGCAGGACCTCGACACGGTGCGGGCGATCCGCGACGACATCGACGGGCGCGTCCAGGCGCTGCTCGCCGAGCTCATCGGGGAGGACGGATAGCCTCGTCACGGCGCCTCGCGGCCGAGGCGCTCGGCACCTTCGCGCTCGTCTTTTTCGGCGCCGGTGCGATCATGGTCGCCTCGACGGGCGGCGCCTTCGGCCAGCTCGGGATCGCGGTCGCGTTCGGCCTGGCGATCACGACGATGATCTATGCGCTCGGCCACGTCTCGGGCGCCCACTTCAACCCGGCCGTGTCGCTCGGCTTCGCGCTCACCCGTCACTTCCCGTGGCGGAGCGTGGCCGCGTACTGGGCCGCGCAGGCGGTGGGCGCGAGCGCCGCCGCCTTCCTCCTGCGCGCCTCGCTCGGCGACGTCGCGAACGTCGGCGCCACGCTTCCGTCCGGGTCGGACCGCCAGTCGTTCCTCTGGGAGGTCGTCCTGACCTTCTTCCTCATGCTCGTCGTCATGGCCGTCGCCACCGACACGCGCGCCGTGGGGGAGGCCGCCGCGCTCGCGGTCGGCGGCACGGTCGGCCTCTGCGCCCTCGTCGGCGGGCCGGTCAGCGGCGCCTCGCTGAACCCGGCCCGGTCGCTCGGGCCGGCACTCGCGTCGGGCGAGCTCGGCTCGTTCTGGATCTACCTGCTCGCGCCGCTCGCCGGAGCCTCGCTCGGCGCGCTCGCCTACCAGTACCTAAGAGGTCTCAGCAGCAGCCCGGCGCGGCCGTGAGCGCCGCGGGCTCGACCCGGGTCGCCGTCTCCGGCCGGCGCGCCTTGACGATCGCCCCGTGGATCCCGTCGGCCACCTCGTGCGTGAACTCGACCGAGACGTCCTCGAACCCGGCGCCCGCGAGCAGCGTCTCGTACTCGCCTCTGGCGAGCGCGCCGGCGATGCACCCGGCGTAGGAGCCGCGCTCGGCGCGCTCCTCGGGGCTGAGGCGGTCCTCGGCGACGACGTCGGAGATCCCGAGCCGCCCACCAGGCCGGAGCACGCGCGCGAGCTCGGCGAACACCGCGGGCTTGTCCGTGGAGAGGTTGACGACGCAGTTGGAGATGACGACGTCGACGGAGTCGGCCGGCAGCGGCACGTCCTCGATGACGCCGCGCAGGAAGATCGCGTTCGGCACGCCTGCGTCCTCGGCGTTGCGGCGGGCCAGCGCGAGCATCTCCTCCGTCATGTCGAGCCCGAACGCGAGGCCGGAGGGGCCGACGCGCTTCGCCGAGAGGATCACGTCGATGCCTCCCCCGGAGCCGAGGTCGAGGACGGTCTCGCCCTCGCGCAGGTCGGCGACGGCGGTGGGGTTCCCGCAGCCGAGGCTCGCGAGGGCGGCCGAGTCCGGGAGCTCGCCGCGCTGCTCGGCGTCGTAGAGCGCCTCGCCGAAGTCGGCGGAGGCGGGCGCCTCCCCGCCGCAGCAGCTCCCGCTGCCGCAGCTTCCCTGCGAGCCCTCGGTCACGGCGCGGGCGGCCTCGGCGTACTTCGCGCGCACTTCCTCGCGCAGCTGGTCGGCGGACGTGGTCATCGGACTGCCTCCCTCAGGTCGACGAGCGCGGCCAGGGTCGTGGCCGCCTCGGGGCTCAGCGAGTAGTAGGCCCAGCGCCCGCGCTGCTCGCGCTCGAGCAGGCCGGCGTCGGTGAGCTTCTTCAGGTGGTGGCTGACCGTGCCCTGGGAGAGCCCGAGCGGCTCGATCAGCTCGCAGACGCACACCGGCTCGCCCGTCGTCGCCAGCGCGTTCACGATCCGCACGCGCGCCGGGTCGGCGAGCGCGCGGAAGAGCGTGGCCGTCGCGTCGGCCTCCTCGTCGGTGAGGAGCGGCGCCGCGAGGGGCACGCAGCAGGCGATGGGCGTGTCGGGTTGCATCGACGGACATCAATATATCGATCACTGTCGATGTATGTCAAGGCCGGACGGGCGTGCCGACGGCCTCCTCAGGCGTCCGCAAGGTCGCGCGCCGCTTCCCCGCGTGCGCTTCGTGGAGCTCGCCAACTCGTTCCACGTCACCGCGCCCTACGACTGGGACGGCCGCGCGGCGGCCCTCACGGGCTCGGTCGGCGGCCGGGCGCTCCGCGCGACGATGCCCGCGCCGTAGGCGTACGCTTCTGCCGTGCTCCTGATCGTCGGCGTCGTCCTCCTCTTCCTCCTGCCCTCGCCGTGGAACCTGGTCGCGCTCCTGGTCGGGCTCGTCCTCTGGCTCGGCGAGGTCTACGGGATCTGGCGGCTCGTCCGGAAGAAGCAGGTGCAGGCCGGCGCGGAGACCCTCGTCGGGCGGACGGCCACGGTGATCGCCGCGTGCCGGCCGCTCGGCCAGGTGCGCCTCTCCGGTGAGTCCGAGATCTGGCGCGCGCGCTGTGCGCAGGGCGCCGACGCCGGCGAGACGGTCCGCATCGTCGGGCTCGACGAGCTCACCCTGCTCGTCGAGCGTTCCTAAGAGAGCCCGCTGATCGCGTCCCCGAGCAGCTTCACGCCGATGAGCGCGAGGATCACGACCATGATCACCGTATTGTTGCGGGCCAGCCAGTCCTTGATCCCGTCGAGGAGCGAGCGGGAGCGGTCGCCCATGACCACGGCGATCACCACGGGGGTGGCCACGCCCAGGCAGGCAATGAGGACGAACACGGCGAGCGCCACGGCCTGCTCCCCGGCTGCGATGCCCGTCTGCGCGATCGCCGCGGCGCCGGCGACAGTCAGGATCAGGTTCTTGGGGTTGAGGGCCGTGAGCACGACGCCGGTGCCCAGCGCCTTCGCCGGGCCGAAGCCGTCCAGGGCGCTCAGCCACCTCGGCGTCGGGGCGGCCTCGCCGGCGCGCGGCCGGCCGCGCCACTGTCTGAAGGCCACGAGCAGGAGGAGGAGGCCGAGCACGAGCTCCAGGACGGAGACCCAGGTGGCCGGCGCGCCGCTCTCGCTCGCCGAGGCTCCGGCCGCGAGGACCAGCACGACCGTGCCGACGGCCGCGGTGCCGAGGGCACAGCCCAGCACGAAGACCGGCCCGTTCACGCGCCCGCGCGCCGTCCCGACGAAGAGCACGGACGCGACGATCGGAAACGGGCTGATCGCGACCCCGACGGCCGCCGGGAGCATCTGGCCGATCGCGTCCCCCACGGGCCCGGACTCTACTCAGCAGTCCGGCGCCGGGGGGCGCGTTCGAGCGCCGTCACCGTGACCCAGGCGGCGACCCCGGCCAAAATCGCCGCGGGGACGGCGTCCGCACCGGCCGAGCCGACGAGGAGCGAGCCGATGACGATTGAGGCGAAGAGGAGCCTCGTGACGGCGGCGCTGCCCGCCGCCGTCCCGGCCGCGACGGCGAGCGTGGGCGAGACGTCGAAGGCGATGACGGCGAACATGATGACGCCGATGCCGAGAAACATCGCCGGGAAGACCTGGCCACCTCTGAACCCGCAGCCGAGGCAGACGGCGTAGGCAAGGAGCTTGGCGACGAGGACGACCGCCAGAATGCCCGCCGACGTCTCCTGGACGAGGCCCGGGATCGACGCCTGTCCCGAGAAGAGGACGTCCTGCGAGTCCGCCCCGAGCGCGTCCGCGACCACCGCGATCAGCCCGACCGCCAGGCCACCGGCCAGGAGGAGCTTCCCCATGCCCGCGCGCTCCTCGCCGGCGGCCACCCGGCGGGCGAGCGCGAAGCTGACCTGGACGACGAGCGCGATCAGGACACCCGCCACGACCGCGACGAGCAGGTCGCCGACGTGAACCTCCTCGTATGGAGGCAGCCCCGGAACGGAGAGCGTGGTCTCCTCGAGGCCGCCCCAGTTGCCGAAGCCGGTGAAGAGCAGGTAGCCGACCGCGGCGGCGACGAGGCCGGGGATCATGAGCGGGATCAGCAGCTTTCCCAGGCCGATGCCGGCCTCGATCAGCAGGATCCCGGCGGCGATCGGGCCGCCGAAGAGCGCCGAGATCGCCGAGAACGCGCCGGCCATCGCCAGGATCCTGTGGTGGGCCGGGTCGATGTCCACGAAGTGCGTGACCGCCAGGCCGACCGCCGACCCTAGCGCGATCAAGGGCGCCTCCGGGCCGAGCACCGCGCCGAAGGCGAGCGTGCCGATGGCGGCCAGGGCCACACCGGGCATGTAGGCGACGGGAGTCGGCGACGAGGCGCCGAAGCCGTCCAGCGGGCGATGGCCTCCGTCTCCCGGGAGCAGCCGTCGCGCGGCGAGCACCAGGGCGGCGCCGGCCACCGGGAGGCCCACCACGAGGAACCACGGCGGCGCGTCGTAGCCGAGCGCGTCGGGCAGGTCGTGCCAGAGCCAGTTTTCGAGCTCGTGGATCAGGGCCAGGAAGACGGCGGCGAGGAGGGCGGCGGGGATGCCGATGAGCGCGCCGAGCCCGATCAGCTTGAGGTAGGCGCCGCCGGACATCTGGGGCGCCTGCGGAGCGGCGGCCTCGGTCACGCGCGGGACGGTACAGAGCGCGCCGGGTGACCGTCGGGAGTCCGGTGCGCTCTGACATAGTTCGACCGCCCAGCATCGCCCTCATGGCCAGCGCCTCCTTAGGAGAGAGATGTCCCCCAACGCCGATCACCTGCCTCGCGACGTGCTCCCCATCCCCGAGCGGAAGCACGTCGGCCTGACCACCTACGACGCGAAGGACCCGGAGACGAGCTTCCCGCCCATCGAGCCGCTGCGGCCGCCGGAGGGCGCCCCCAACGTCCTCGTCGTCCTGCTCGACGACGTCGGCTTCGGCGCCTCGAGCGCGTTCGGCGGCCCGATCGCGACGCCCAACGCCGAGCGCCTCGCCGCGGCCGGGCTCAAGTACAACCGCTTCCACACCACCGCGCTCTGCTCGCCGACGCGCGCGGCGCTCCTGAGCGGCCGGAACCACCACACCGTCGGCATGGGCGGCATCACCGAGATCGCGACCGCGGCGCCCGGCTACAGCTCGGTGCGGCCGAACACCTGCGCGCCGCTCGCACAGACGTTGACGCTGAACGGCTACTCGACCGCGCAGTTCGGCAAGTGCCACGAGGTGCCGGTCTGGGAGACGAGCCCGATGGGCCCGTTCCACAACTGGCCCACCGGGAGCGGCTTCGAGTACTTCTACGGCTTCATCGGCGGGGAGGCCCACCAGTACTACCCCGCCATCTACGAGGGCACGGTTCCGGTCGAGCCCGAGAAGACGCCCGAAGAGGGCTACCACTTCATGGCCGACATGACGGACAAGGCGATCACCTGGGTCCGCCAGCAGAAGGCGCTCATGCCGGACAAGCCCTTCTTCGCATACTTCGCTCCCGGCGCCACGCACGCGCCCCACCACGTCTCACCCGAGTGGGCGGACAAGTACAAGGGCGCCTTCGACGACGGCTGGGACGCGCTGCGCGAGCGCACCTTCGCGAAGCAGAAGGAGCTGGGCGTGATCCCGGCGGACGCGGAGCTGACGGCCCGCCACGACGAGATCCCCGCCTGGGACGAGATGCCGGAGGAGTTGAAGCCCGTGCTCCGGCGCCAGATGGAGGTCTACGCCGGCTTCCTCGAGTTCACCGACCACCACGTGGGCCGGCTGCTCGACGCCCTCGAGGACCTGGGCGTCCTCGAGGACACGCTCGTCTTCTACGTCATCGGCGACAACGGAGCCTCGGCCGAGGGCACGCTGAACGGCACGTACAACGAGATGATCAACTTCAACGGCGCCGCGGCGCTCGAGACTCCCGAGTTTCTGCTCGACCGGCTGGACGACCTGGGCGGGCCGGATTCGTACAACCACTACGCGGTCGGCTGGGCGCACGCGATGTGCGCGCCGTACCAGTGGACGAAGCAGGTCGCCTCGCACTGGGGCGGCACGCGCAACGGGACGATCGTCTCCTGGCCGGCCCGGATCAAAGCACAGGGCGAGGTCCGCAGCCAGTTCGCGCACGTGATCGACGTCGCGCCGACCGTCCTCGAGGCGGCGGGCCTGCCGGAGCCGGCGTTCGTGGACGGCATCCAGCAGACACCGCTGGAAGGCGTGAGCATGGCGTACTCCTTCGACGACGCTGACGCCGACGAGCGTCACACGACGCAGTACTTCGAGATGTTCTGCAACCGCGGCATCTATCACCAGGGCTGGACCGCGGTGACCCGGCACGGGACGCCGTGGCTGCTCACCGGCGAGAAGAAGCCGGCCTTCGACGACGACGTCTGGGAGCTCTACGACACCTCGACCGACTGGACGCAGGCGAAGGACCTGGCGGCCGAGCAGCCGGAGAAGCTCGCCGAGCTGCAGCGGCTGTTCCTGGTCGAGGCGACGAAGTACAACGTCCTGCCGCTCGACGACCGGGTCGCCGAGCGGCTGATCCCCGAGATCGCAGGACGGCCGGTGCTGGTGCAGGGATCCCGGCAGATTCTGTACGGCGGCATGGGCCGCCTGTCGGAGAGCTCGGTCGTCAGCATCAAGAACAAGTCGCATGCGGTCACCGCCGAGATCGTGGTGCCCGAGGGCGGCGCGCAGGGCGTGATCGTCGCCCAGGGCGGCTCGATCGGCGGCTGGAGCCTCTATCTGAAGGACGGCAGGCCGCGCTATTGCTACAACCTCCTCGGGATCCAGCGCTTCCACGTCGACTCCGACCGGGACGTGCCGGAGGGCAGGCACCAGGTTCGCGCCGAGTTCGACTACGACGGGCCCGGGCTCGGCAAGGGCGGCGACGTCACGCTCTACCTCGACGGGGTGAAGGTGGGCGAGGGGAAGGTCGCGGCGACCGCGGCCATGATCTTCTCCGCCGACGACACCTGCGACGTGGGCCGGGAGAACGGCGCGCTGGTCGCCGACGACTACCCGGTGCCGAACACCTTCACCGGCGAGGTCAACTGGGTCGAGATCGACGTCGGCACGTCCGCCGAGGACGCCGACCACCGGCTCGACCCGGACGAGCTCTTCCGGGTGGCGATGGCCCGCCAGTAGGCCGGGCGGGCCCTACGGCCTGACGATGCAGCGGAAGCCGATGTGGCCCGTCGAGGTGTCCACGGCCTCGCCCTGGCGCGCAGCCGGGCGGTAGCGCAGGCAGTAGTTCGGGGCGCAGAGGTGTGAGCCGCCCTTGATCACGCGGCGCGGGAAGCCCTCGCCGGGCGCGATCGGCGGCGCGCAGCACGCGGGCGCCTCCCCGTTTCCAGCCGGCGCGTAGAAGTCGGTCGTCCACTCCCAGACGTTCCCGCACATGTCGTGGAGGCCGTAGCCGTTCGGCGGGAAGCTGCCGGCCGGCGAGGTGCCCGCGAACCCGTCGAGCTTCAGGTTCTCCCAGGGGAAGCGACCCTGCCAGGTGTTCGCGGCCGGCTTCCCGCCGGGGAACTGCTCGTCGCCCCAGGCGAACGCCGCCTCCTCGAGGCCGCCGCGCGCGGCACGCTCCCACTCGGCTTCGGTGGGGAGCTCCTTGCCGGCCCAGGCGGCGTAGGCTTCCGCGTCCTCGAAGGCGACCTGGACGACGGGATGCCGGTCGCGCCCGTTGATCGTCGTCCCGGGGCCGCCCGGTCGCTTCCAGGACGCGCCGGGGACGTACTCCCACCAGGCCCGGAAGTCGTCGAGCGGCACGGGGCCGGGCGTGGGCCTGAACACGAGCGCGCCGGGCACGAGAAGGTCGGGATCGGCGTCGGGATAGTCCTGCGGGTCAAGCGGGCGCTCGGCGAGCGTGATGTAGCCGGTCTCGCGCACGAACCGGCGGAACTCGGCCGCGGTCACGGGCCGCTCGTCCATCCAGAAGCCCTCGATCCGGACGGGGCGGACCGGGCGCTCCTCCGGGTAGAAGTCCTCCGAGCCCATGAGGAACTCGCCGCCGGGGACCCAGGCCATACCGGGGGAGGGGGCCTCGCCCGGCGTGCCGTCGGCGTGAGCGTGGGTCAGCTTCATCGGCTCCTTGCCGATTCTGCCTGGCGGAGCTAGACGTCGTCGTCGTGCTCGCGGCGCTCGGCCCGCACGGCGTTGTCCAGCACCTCGCGGACGTGGGCCGGGTCGATGAGCGCCTTGAACTCGAGCGCGCCGCCGGAGGAGCCTGCGGTGTCGATCTGGAGGCTGCCCACGCCGAAGAGCCGGTCGAAGAGCGTCTGGCGGAGGGTGATGTCCTGCACGCGCTCGAGCCGGGCCGTCTGCTCCTGCACGGAGACGAGCCCGTGCCGCACGAACACGCGCCGGTCGGTGATCGTGTACCTCCAGCGGATCGTCTCCAGGAAGGCCCAGACGACGGTGACGAGCGCGACGAGGGCGACCACGACCAGCGTCACCGTGGCGGAGGCGCCCGCCCACAGGAGGACGACCAGGGCCAGGATCGTCAGCAGGACGCCCGGAACGAGGATCGCCATCCGTCCCCGCCAGGACGGGCGGCCCGACCAGATCTCACGCTCGTCCTCGACGGCGGCGGCCACGGCGGGACGATAACGCCCGCGGCGGATGCGTGTGCCCCGTCGGCTCGGGTTAACCCCACGGCAGAACACCGGGCAGCCGCCTTCCGGGCGCGCCGCGCCGCCGTGAGAGTGAGCGCACCTACGAACCACCCCCTTTCCACCCTGACGGAGGACTCGCAATGACCGCCACCATCACCGCCATCGCAGAGGAGGCTGCCGGTGCCGGCGTCCTCCGGGACCGCCTCGACGGAGAGGTCTTCACCGCGACCGACCCCGGGTGGGACGAGGCGCGTCTCGCCTGGAGCCTCGCCGCCGACCAGCGCCCCGTCGCCGTCGTCTACGCCGAGTCGGCCGCCGACGTCGCCGCCGTCATCGGTTACGCCCGCGAGAACGGCCTGCACGTCACGACCCAGGGAACGGGCCACTTCGCCAGCACGATCGCCTCCTTCGACGACACGATCCTCCTGAAGACCTCCCGCCTCCGGGACGTCGAGATCGACCCCGTGGGCCGCACCGCCAGGGTCGGCGCCGGCGTCCTCTGGGAGGAGGTCAGCCTGGCCGCGGCCGAGCACGGCCTGGCGGCGCTCGCCGGGTCCTCGCCCGACGTCGGCGTCGTCGGCTATACGCTCGGCGGCGGCCTCGGCTGGCTCGCCCGCCGGTACGGCCTCGCCGCGAACAGCGTCGTCGCCGTCGAGCTCGTCACCGCCGACGGCCGGCACGTCCGCGCCGACCGCGACGACGAGCCCGACCTCTTCTGGGCCGTCCGCGGCGGCGGCGGCAGCTTCGGCATCGTCACGGCGATCGAGTTCGCCCTCTACCCGGTGCCCGAGGTCTACGCCGGCATCCTCTTCTTCCCCTTCGAGCGCAGCGCCGAGATCCTCAACGCCTGGCGCGAGTGGATCGAGTCGACGCCCCGCGAGGTCACGTCGGCCGGCCGGCTGCTTCAGTTCCCGCCGATCCCCGACCTGCCGGAGCCGCTCCGCGGGCGGTCCTTCGTGGCCGTCGAGGCGGCGTTCATCGGCTCCGAGGAGGACGGCGCCGCGCTTCTCCAGCCGCTCCGCGAGCTGGGGCCGGTCCTGGACACGTTCGCCATGATCCCGTCCGAGGACCTCCGGCACCTGCACATGGACCCGCCGCATCCTGTCCCGGACGCCGGTGACGGGATGGCCCTCGCCGACCTGACGCCGGAGGCGGTCAACGCGCTCGTCGCGGTCGCCGGGCCCTGCTCGGGCTCGCCCCTCATCTCGCTCGAGCTCCGCCAGCTCGGCGGCGCCGTCGCCGAGCCGTCCCCGGGGCACGGCGCGGTCGGGACGATCGACGCCGGCTTCGCGCTCTTCGCCGTCGGCATGGCGGTCGACGCCGAGGCGACGTCGCTGATCGAGGACCGCGTGACCGCGCTCAAGACGGCGCTCGGCCCCTGGACGGCCGACCGCGGGTACTTCAACTTCTCCAACTCTCCCGTCGACGGCGAGTCCCTCTACCCGCCCGAGACCTACCGCGCGCTGCAGTGGGTCAAGGCGGCGTACGACCCGGCCGAGCTGTTCCGGGCGAGCCACCCGATCCGCCCCGCCTGGCCGGCGTAGGTCGACCGTCCCGCCCCCGACGTACGGCCCGCCGCCCGGCGGGCCGTACGTCTACCGTGCCCGGATGCGCCTGACGCTCGTGCGCCACGCGACGCTCCTCGTCGAGCTCGGCGGCCGCCGGCTCCTGGTCGAGCCGATGCTCGACCCGCCTGGGGCCCGGCCGCCGGTCGAGGACTCGCCGGAGCCGCGGCGAAACCCGCTCGTCCCGCTGCCGTTCGCGGCCGAGGAGATCGTCGCCGGCCTCGATGCGGTCGTCGTCACCCACCTCCACCGGGATCACCTCGACGACACCGGTGCGCGGCTCGTGCCCCGCGACGTGCCGGTCTTCTGCCAGCCGGAGGACGAGGAGCGCCTCCGCGCCCTCGGGCTCGACGCCAGGCCCGTGGAGACGGAGCTCGTCTGGGAGGGGCTGCGGATCGCCCGCACGGGCGGGCGCCACGGCTCGGACGAGGCGACCGTCGCCGCGCTCGCCCCCGTCAGCGGCTTCGTCCTCGACGGGCTCTACGTGGCCGGCGACACGGTGTGGTGCAGCGAGGTTGAGGAGGCGCTCGAGCGCCACCGCCCGCGGGTTGCGGTCGTGAACGGAAGCGGCGCCCGCTTCCTGCAGGGCGGGCCGCTCGTCATGACCGCACAGCAGGTCCGCGAGGTCGTCGACCGCGTGCCGACGGTCGTCGTCGTCCACCTCGAGGCGGTCGACCACTGCCTCGAGACCCGCGCGGAGGTGCGCGCCGCCGTCCCCGAGGCGCTGGTCCCCGAGGACGGCGAGACGCTCGAGCTAGGCCCGGATCAGTAGCTCTCGCTCGTGTCCCAGCGTGCCGTCAGCTGGTAGATGATGATGATGTCGAGCGTGATGATCAGCACCGACCAGAGTGGATAGACGGGCATCCACGCGATCTGGCCGAACGCGTTGATCATGACGAACAGGATCGCGACCCAGCGCGCCCAGCCGCGACCCCCGAAGAGGCCCAGCGCGGCCGCGACCTGCACGACGCCGAGGATCAGGTGGATCCAGCCCCAGGCCGTCAGGTCCCACACGATCAGGCCCTGCTCGCCGACCGTGATCGCCTCGTCCTCGAAGACCGCCGTGAGGCCCCAGATGATGTTGAAGACACCGACGATGAAGAGGAGGATCCCGACGAAGAACGCCCAGCCGCTCGGCACCGTCCTCCCGATCCCTCCCGTGTCCATCTGCGTTCGCGTCGCCTGTGTCCGCGGATCTGTCATACCTCTCTCCTTTCGCTGCCCGAAACCTGCTGGATTCTGGCAATGGGCGCGGACGGCCAGGTAGGCTCGGACCGTGGCGGACGCCGTGGACACGCTGGTCTTCATCCCGGCCTGGAACGAGGAGGAGAACCTGCCGGCGGTGCTCGACGAGCTCGCCGCGGGGCTCCCGGGCGTCGATCTCCTGGTCGTCGACGACGGCTCGATCGACGGCACGGCGCGCGTCGCGAGGGAGCACGGCGCGGAGGTTCTCAGCTTCGGCGAGAACCGCGGCCTGCCGATCGGCGTGGCCGCCGGGTACGAGCACGCGGCCGGGAAGGGCTACGCGTACTGCGGGCGCGTGGACGCCGACGGCCAGCACCCCGTCGCCGAGCTGGCGCGCCTGCTCGACCGCGTCCGCTCGGGCGAGTGCGACGTCGCGGTCGGCTCCCGCTTCGTCTCCGGCGACGGCTACGAGCCCGACCGCTACCAGCCGAGCCCGGTCCGGGTCGTCGGCACCTCGCTCCTGCGGCAGGGGATGCGGCACGTCCTCGGCCGCCCGTTCGCCGATGCGACGAGCGGCATGTACGCCGTGAACGCGAAGGCGATGCCGATCCTCGCGGAGCCCTACTCGACGGGCGCGCCCGAGGTCGAAGGGCTCCTGCGGCTCCGGGACGCCGGCCTCGCCGTCGAGGAGGTCCCCGTGCACATGCGCGAGCGCGCGAGCGGCGAGTCCAAGCTCGCCGGCAAGAAGGCGCTCCTCCTCGTCCTCACGGTGGTCGGGACGCTGTTCGCCTACCGGCGCCTGCGCCACCGCTAGGGGAGAGCTAGCCGGGGAGGCTCACCGTCGCGCCGGCCAGGCGGTCGCGAACCCAGTCGCGCCATTCCTCGCCGATCTCGGGGGCGCGGAGCAGCTCCTCGCACCTGCTGCGGTCACCGTGGTAGATCTCGGCGACGGCCCCGACGCTCAGCCGGTGCCCCGGCCGGTGGAGGACCTCCACCTCGTCGCCCGCGCCGACGTCGCCCTCGGCGACGACGCGCAGGTACGTGCCCGGGCGCCCCGCTGCCGCGAAGTAGACCGGAAACTCGACGCTCTCCATCCGCGCGCCGAGCTTCCAGCAGGGAGTGCGCGGCCCCGTGACCACGAGCTCGGCCGAGCCGACCCGCCAGCGCTCGCCGACGATCGCGCACGTGACGTCGATTCCGGCGAGGGTCAGGTTCTCGCCGAAGGTGGCGAGCGGCAGCCGGCGCCCGAGCTCCTCCGCCCACCACTCGTAGTCCTCGCGCGCGTATGCGTAGACCGCCTTGTCGGCGCCCCCGTGGAAGCGGAGATCGGCCTGTCGGTCTCCGTCCAGATTGAGGGTCTGCGCCCTGACGCGGCCGGCGACCGGCTCCTTCCAGATCGAGGTCTCGGCGGACCGCCCCAGCCACTCGATCTCGCGGGGCGAGCCGACGTTCACGGAGACGACGGTTCCGGCCATCCCGCCGAACGCTACCCCTCCGGCTGCCTCTGACGCTACGATCCGCGAAGTGAGCTCCTGGGGTCTCTACTTCCTCTTCCTGGTCCCGCCCCTCGTGATCGGGCTCGCCGTCCAGTGGTGGCTGAAGAAGACCTTTGCGGAGCAGGCCCGGGTCGCCGCCTCGCACGGGCTGACCGGGGCGCAGGTCGCGCGCGCCGTCCTCGACGCCAACGGCTTGCACGAGGTGCCCGTCCACGTCTCGCCCGGCGGGCCCTTGTCGGATCACTACGACCCGCGCAAGCGGTCCGTGCACCTGTCCCACCCGGTCTACGACGAGGTCTCGATCTCCGCCTCGGCCGTGGCCGCGCACGAGGTCGGGCACGCGATCCAGCACAAGGAGGCGTACACGTTCTTCCGCTTCCGCTCGGCGCTCTTCCCGGCAGTGGCGTTCTCGTCGAGCATCTGGATGTGGCTGCTCGTCATCGGGTTCCTCCTGAACGCGGCCGGGCTCGTGCTCGTGGCCATCCTCCTCTACGCCGTGGCGGTGCTCTTCCAGCTCGTCACGCTGCCGGTCGAGTTCGACGCGTCGAAGCGGGCGGCGGTGCAGCTTCAGGGCCTCGGGCTGACGACGACGCAGGAGACCGCCGGGGTCAAGAAGGTGCTGACGGCCGCCGCGCTCACCTACGTGGCCGGGGCGCTTGCCGCCCTCACCCAGCTCCTCTACTTCGTCCTGCTCTACCTGGGTAACCGCGACTAGCCCGCCGGCGGCAGGGCGAAGCCCGCCTCCTCGAGGGCCTGCCGCCCGCGGTCGCTCAGGAGCAGCTGGACAAACGCCTCGGCCGCGTCGTAGCGCTCGCTCGTGGTCGACGGTGCGACGAGGTACTCGGCGAGCACCTGCGCAGGGAGGTCGATCACTTCGACGGCGTCGCCGGCCGCCTGCGCATCGGTGAAGTAGACGAACGCCGAGTCGAGGGTGCCCGAACCCACCGCCTCAGCGGCGTCCGGGAGGTAATCGACGTTGTCGAGGACGTGGCCCTTTCCGATCGCCTCGAGAGTCGCACGAGCGTATTCGGGTTCCGCACCCACCATGAGCCCGAGGCCGGCGAGGTCGTCGAGCGACTCGATTCCTGCGGGGTTGCCGGCTGGCGCGACGAGAACGAGCCGGTTCGTGGCGAAGGCGACCGGCGATTCGACGAGACTTCTCTGCCGCAGTTCGCCCATAGGGTCCGACGAGGCCGCGGCAAAGACGTCCACGGCGGCGGCGTCCTGGATCAACGCCGCCAGCTCGTCGGAGTTGCCGAAGCGAAAGTGGGCGTCGGGCGCCAGCTCCCGGAACACAGCCTCGAGGGACCTCTCGGCGAAAATTCGAAGCGCGCCTGCCTCCGTGGCGCCCGTGTCCGCGGCGGGCTCGTCGTCGCCCATGCAGGAGGTGCCCAGCAGGGCCGTGGCGAGCAGGAGCACGAGGGCGACGCGCACGCGGGCAACCCTAATCAACCGCATAGAATCGCCAGGGAGCATGTTCTTCCGCCAGGTGCTGCACGAGGACCTCGGCTGTGCTTCCTACGTCGTCGCGGACGGCGGTGAGGCGGCCGTGATCGACCCGAAGTGGGAGGTCGAGGAGTACCTCGCGCTGGCCGAGGAGCACGGCTTCGCCGTCACGCACATCCTCGAGACCCACAACCACGCGGACCACGTCTCCGGCAAGGGCCGCCTGGCCAAGGCGACGGGCGCGACCATCCACGTCCCGGCCGCGGCCGGCGTCGACTTCCCGCACGAGCCGCTCGCCGACGGCGAGCAGGTGCGGATCGGGGAGGTTGTGATCACCGCGCTCGCCACGCCCGGTCACCGGCCGGAGCACACGGCGTATCTGATCGCGGACGAGAGCCGGGGGGCGGAGCCGTGGCTCGTCGTGACCGGCGACTCCCTCTTCGTCGGCGACGTCGCCCGCCCCGACCTCGCGGTCGACAAGGAGGAGGGCGCGCGCGGCCTCTTCGCCTCCGTGCGCCGCCTGCTGGAGCTGGGCGACTTCGCGGAGGTCTGGCCCGGCCACATCGGCGGCTCGCTCTGCGGCGGCGCGGGGATGAGCGAGAAGCCGGGGACGACGATCGGCTTCGAGCGCCGCTTCAACCGTCTGCTCGCGAGCCCGGACGAGGCCGCGTTCGTCCGCGCCCTGACCGCCTCGCTGGCGCCGCAGCCGCCGAACTTCCAGCGCATCGTCGCTCTCAACCGCGGCCCGCTCCTCACCGAGGCCGCGACCGTGGACGCCCTGCTGCCGGCCGCCGTGCGGGCGCGGCTCGAGGCCGGCGCCACGCTGCTCGACGGGCGCGACACGCGGGAGTACGACGCGGAGCACGTGCCCGACTCGATCAACGTCACGATGGTGCGCGCGGCGGTGGGGACGCGGGCAGCCTGGGTCGTCGACCCGGAGAGCGAGGTCGTGGTCGCCGCGGAGACCGACGCGGGGGCCCGGCGCCTGGCTCTCCTGCTCGAGGCGGTCGGCTTCCGGAGGATCGCGGGCCTGCTCGCGGGCGGGATCGCCGCCTGGCGGGAGGCCGGCCTCCCGGTCGAGTCCACCGTCGCGATCGACGTCCCCGAGCTCGCGGAGCGGCTGCGGCGGGGGAACGTTCGCCTCCTCGACGTCCGCGACCTGGACGAGTGGGAGGACGGGCACGTCGAGGGCTCCCGCCACGTTCCCTACCACGACCTCGGCAACGGCATCCCGGACGACCTGCGGAACGGCGGCGGGCCGCTCGCGGTCGCCTGCTCGGTCGGGAACCGGAGCGCGATCGCGGTCTCACTCCTCCGGCGGGCGGGCGTGGACGACGTCATCCACGTCGTCGACGGCGGGGTCGCCGAGCTCGCGGACGAGGGCATCGAGCTCGTCGGCGGAACCTAGGTCGGAAGCGGGCTCTTGCTACACTCCGCCGCGCAGGGCGGCGTAGCTCAGCTGGTTAGAGCAGCGGAATCATAATCCGTGTGTCGTAGGTTCGAGTCCTACCGCCGCTACCTGGAGACCCCCTCTCAGAGAGACAAAGGACGATGGCAACCGGAGTACGAGTCGCGATCACGCTCGCCTGCACGGAGTGCAAGCGGCGCAACTACCAGTCACAGAAGTCGAAGCGCAACACGCCTGATCGCTTCGAGGCGAAGAAGTACTGCCGCTGGTGCCGCAGCCACACCCTGCACCGGGAGACCAGGTAGGTCCCTGATGGCGAGGCCGTCCCGCACGCGCCGGAAGCGCAGCGACTACCAGGCTCCGGCCCAGCCGGAACGCTCGCGCGCGCGCCAGCGGCAGGTCAAGCCGGCCGGCCAGCCGAAGAGCCAGACCGGCCAGAAGCGTGAGAAGCGCAGCGGGCTGCGCGCCTTCATCGGCGAGTGCTGGGCGGAGCTCCGCAAGGTCGACTGGCCGGGGAGGCAGCAGCTGGTCTCGGCGACGATCGTCGTCATCATCGCCGTGGCGATCACCGGCGCCTACCTGTTCGCCGCCGACTGGGTCTTCCAGCGGTTCGTCCGCGACGTCCTTCTCAACCTCTAAGGAAGCCGCATGTTCCGCTGGTACGTCGTCAACACTTACTCGGGCCACGAGAACAAGGTCAAGGCCAACCTCGAGCACCGCATCGACTCGATGGGGCAGCAGCAGCGGTTCCGCCGCGTCGTCGTTCCCACCGAGCAGGTCGTCGAGACCAAGGACGGCCAGAAGGTGCAGACCGAGAAGCGCGTCCTGCCCGGTTACGTCCTCGTGAACATGGATCTCAACGACGAGGCCTGGACGGTCGTGAAGAACACGCCCGGCGTCACCGGCTTCGTCGGCTCCGGCACGAAGCCCGTGCCGCTCTCGCAGCCCGAGGTCGACCGCATCCTCCACACCGCGAGCGCCGCCGCCGACCGGCCGCGCACGGCCGTGGAGTTCGGCCTCGGCGAGACCGTGAAGATCACCTCGGGCTCGCTGTCAGACTTCGACGGCGAGGTGATCGACGTCAACGCAGACCAGCAGAAGCTCAAGGTGCTCGTGAACATCTTCGAGCGCCAGACGCCCGTCGAGGTGAGCTTCGACCAGGTCAAGAAGATGGACTGACGTGCCCCTCCAGGCGATACAATCCGGCCTCTGCCCCGCGATCACGCGGCGCCTGACCTCACCCTCGCCCTTGCCAAGGCCTCCTGCCTTGGCGGCGGACGAGTGCGGGCTCAGGCTTGGTGCTCGCGACGCAGAGGCGCTGAAGCATCACCTGAAGGGGCACTAAAGCGATGGCCAAGAAGGTACTCACACTCATCAAGCTGCAGATCCCCGGCGGCCAGGCCAACCCGGCCCCGCCGGTCGGCCCCGCGCTGGGTCAGCACGGGGTCAACATCATGGAGTTCTGCAAGGCGTTCAACGCCCAGACCCAGCAGGAGAACGGCCGCATCATCCCCGTGGAGATCACGGTCTTCGAGGATCGCTCCTTCACCTTCATCACGAAGACGCCGCCGGCCGCCGTCCTCATCAAGGAGGCGCTGCGGATCGAGAAGGGGTCGGGCGAGCCCAACCGCGAAAAGGTGGGGACGATCACGTCGGCCCAGGTACGCCAGATCGCCGAGACGAAGCTCGTCGACCTGAACGCGCGGGACGTCGACCAGGCGATGCGCATCATCGAGGGCACGGCGCGCTCCATGGGCGTGGAGGTGGCGCGGTAATGGCCCAGCACGGCAAGCGCTACACGCAGGCGCGCGAGAAGATCGACCGCGAGCACGCCTACACGCCGCTCGAGGCCGTGCGGCTCGTCAAGGAGGCGCCCGCCGCGAAGTTCGACGAGTCGGTCGAGGCGCACTTCAACCTCGGCCTCAACGTCCGCCACGCCGACCAGCAGCTGCGCGGGACGCTCATGCTCCCGCACGGCACCGGCAAGGACGTCAAGATCGCCGTCTTCGCGGAGGGCGAGAAGGCCCGCGAGGCGGAGGAGGCGGGCGCCGACGTCGTCGGCTCGGCCGACCTCGCCACGCAGATCGAGGGCGGCTTCGACGAGTTCGACGTCGCCATCGCCACGCCGGACATGATGGGGACGGTCGGCAAGCTCGGCCGCATCCTCGGCCCGCGCGGGAAGATGCCGAACCCGAAGACGGGGACGGTCACCTCCGACGTCGGCAAGGCCGTGCGCGAGGCCAAGGCGGGCAAGCTCGAGTACCGCACCGACCGCGGCGCCAACGTCCACCTCGTCATCGGGCGCAAGAGCTTCGACGAGCGCACGCTGCTCGAGAACTATGCGACCGTCGTCGAGGAGATCGTGCGCGCGAAGCCGGCCGCCGCCAAGGGCCGCTACATCCGCTCGATCACGCTGACGAGCTCCATGGGGCCGGGCGTCCGCGTCGACCCGACGAAGACGCGCGAGATCGCCGCGGAGCTCGAGGAGGAGGCCGTCCCGGCCTAGGTTTCCGTCGACACGCCCGTCGCCGAAGACAGCCGGCAGCCCTTCGGGGCGTAAGACCTGCCGAGGCGGCTCGAGCGAGACGATTCGCCTCTGCTCGTGCCCGCCCGGAAGGCGGGCACGACTCGTTTCGAGGAGGTGATTCGATGCTGAGAAAGGACAAGGAGCAGGTCGTTGCTGAGCTCGCGGAGCGGCTGCGCGCCTCGGACACGCTCATCCTGGCCGACTACCGCGGTCTGTCGGTGAGCGAGCTCGACGGCGTGCGGACGCAGATCCTCGAGCACGGCGCCCGCTTCTCCGTCGTCAAGAACACGCTGACCAAGCGGGCGGCCGAGGAGGCCGGCCTCCAGACGCTCACCGAGCTCCTGGACGGGCCCACGGCGATCGCGTTCGTCGGCGACGGCGACATGGTCGCGGTCGCGAAGACCCTGAACGACACGGCGAGGCGGACCAGGATCCTGTCGATCAAGGGCGGGATCCTGCAGGGAGCGCCGCTCGCGGCCGACCAGGTCGTCGAGCTCGCCTCGCTGCCGCCGGCCGACGTGCTCCAGGGCCAGGTGCTGGGCGCGATCGTCGGTCCGCTGACGGCGATCGTCGGGCTGTTCGCGGCCCCGCTGCAGAACCTGGTCGGGCTGATCGACGCCCGCGTCGACCAGCTGGGCGGCCCCGACGCCGCGCCGGCCGAGGCCGAGGCGGAGGCGGACGCGGAGCCCGAGGCTCAGGCGACGCCCGCCGAGGCGTCCGCCGAAGCGACATCCGAAGAGACGGCTGACGAAGCAGCCGGCCAGACCACAGAGGAGGAGTAGATATGGCTGCAACGGCAGTCGACAAGGTGTTCGACGAGCTCGGGAAGATGACCGTTCTCGACCTCGTCGAGCTGAAGAAGAAGATCGAGGACGAGTGGGGCGTGACCGCCGCCGCTCCGGTCGCGGTCGCCGCTCCCGGCGCCGCCCCCGCCGCCGGAGGCGACGGTGCGGCCGCCGAGGAGAAGTCGGAGTTCGACGTCGTCCTCACGGGCGTCGGCGACAAGAAGATCCAGGTGATCAAGGTCGTCCGCGCGATCACGGGCCTCGGCCTGAAGGAGGCCAAGGACCTCGTCGACGGCGCGCCCAACGCCGTCAAGGAGGGCATCGCCCAGGAGGAGGCCGACTCCATCAAGGCGCAGCTCGAGGAGGCCGGCGCCTCCGTCGAGGTCAAGTAGCTCGAACCGCACTCCGAGCGAGCGAAGGGCCGGGGAGACCCGGCCCTTCGCGTTCCCCCAGCGCCATCCCCAGCCCCTCCGGCCGACCTGCCGAGGGGCAGCCTCGCTCGCGGCCAACGGCCACGCGTTGGGGAGAGGTGGACGAGGCCCCGCGGAGCGGGCCCTCGTCCGGAGGGGAGGGGTCGGGGTGCGGCTAGGCCGCGGTTTGCCAGCCGGCGGTGGTCGACGTGCCGCCGCCGCTCGAGCCGCCGTCGCCGTCGCCGTCGGGCGGGCCGAAGCCGGGGCCGCCGAAGCCGCGCTGGCCAAAGCCGCGGAGCGTGCCGTTGACGATGTCGTCGACGGAGCCCTGCAGCCGCTCGTAGACGGCGTCCGCCTGCTCCTGTGTGAGCCGCTCGTTCGCCACCGCCTCGTCCAGTCTGGACTTGGCGCCGGCGAGGATCGCCTGCTTCAGGCCGTCCACGGACTTGCCCTCGGCCTCGGCGACCTCGGCGAGCGACTTGCCGTCGCGGAGCTCCGTGCGGAGCTCCTCCTCGGTGAGCCCGAGGTACTCGGCCGCCGCGTCGAGCTTGCCGCCGAAGAAGAGGTGGTGGCCGGGCCCGCCCCTGCCGCCGAAGCGCGGGCCGTCCATTCCGCCGTGGCGGAAGCCGAGCATCCCGGGCCCGAAGAAGCCGGGACCCTCGCCCGACTCGATGCGCTCCTTGAGCGCGTCCGCCTGCTCCTGGGTGATCTTGCCCTCCTCGAGGGCCTGATTCACCTGGTCGGCGGCCGCCGCCTTCGTCGCATCCTCGAGCTCCTGCGAGGAGATGCCGAGGTGCTTCGCCACCGAGTCGAGGAACGACGAGGCGGGCGAGTCGGTCTGGGACGCGGCGATCGCCGCCCCACCGCCCGCGACGGCGAGGCCGGCCACCGTCGCGGCCAGCACCTTCTTGGATGTCAGCTTGCTCATGAGGGGGAGTCCTTTCGCTCGCTCTTTCGGACGATGGAACCAGGGAGCCCTAAAGGCAACCTGAGAGGTCCCTAAGAACTCCCTAAGAACGGCCGCAGGGGCCGCCTCGTGCGCGGCCCCTGCGGCTCCTGCTTCCGGCCTCCCGCGTCAGGAAGGCCGGGTCCCGAGGGACACCTGGATGGTGGTGCTGGCGCCGTCGCGCGTGTAGATGATGGAGACCGTGTCTCCGGGGCGCTTGGCGTCGATGGCTGCCTGGAGGTCGGCGCCGTCGGAGATCGCGGTGCCGTCCACGGCGGTGATGACATCGCCGCCGGTCGGGTAGCTCTGGCCGTCGACCGTGGCCGAGCCGGTGGCGGCGCGAAGCCCGGTCTCCGCGGCCGGCGTGCCCTGCCGGACCTCGGTGACCATGGCGCCCGCCGGGACGCCGAGCTCGGCGGCGACGGGCTCGGGGAGGGAGGCGACGCCCACGCCGAGGTAGGCGTGCTCCACCGAGCCGCTCGCGATGATCTGCGGGACGATCGAGGCGACGGTGCTGGCCGGGACGGCGAAGCCGATGCCGTCGCTGCCGCCCGACTCGCTCTTGATCTGCGTGTTGACGCCGACCACCTCGGCGGCCGAGTTGAGGAGCGGCCCGCCGGAGTTGCCGTGGTTGATGGCGGCGTCGGTCTGGATCGAGTTGGAGATCGTGAAGCCGTTCGGGGAGGTCATCTCCCGGTTGAGCGCGGAGACGACGCCGCTCGTGAGCGTGCCCTCGAGCCCGAAGGGGCTGCCGAGCGCGACCACGCTCTCGCCGACCGAGAGCTGCGTCGAGTCGCCGAGCAGGAGGGGGACGATCAGGTCCGCGGGCGCGTCGACCTTGACGACCGCGAGGTCGGTCGAGGGATCGGAGCCCACGACGGTCGCGTCGTAGGTCGAGCCGTCCCAGAAGCGGACGGAGACGGACTGCGCGCCGTCGACGACGTGCTGGTTCGTGACGATGTGGCCGTCGGCGTCGTAGACGAAGCCGGAGCCCTGGCCCCGAGCCTGCCCCTCGCCCATGGGCGAGGACTGGCCGATCGTGGTCGTGATCTCGACGACGCTCTTGGAGGCCTGCTCGTAGACCTCGCTGACGGTGAGCGACTCGCTCGTCGAGGCGACGGGCTGGGCCGTCTCGGCGGCTGTCTCGCGTACGGTGGTCGTCGAGCCGGCCTCGGAGCCGAGCGCCGCGAACGTCGCCGCGCCCCCGCCCGCGCCGACGGCTGCGGCGGCGACGAGCGCTGCGGTGACGGTGAGGATGCGGGTGGTGCGGGATCTCATGACGCGTTCTTCCTTTCGAGGAGTGACGGTGTCCATGCCAGCAACGCCGTCTAAGACGCACCTGAGATCGCCCTAAGAACTGGGTAAGACTGCCCTCTCTCTTAGCTCTCGCTCAGGATCCATGCGCACAATGTCGGCATGCGGATCCTCGTGGTGGACGACGAGCGGGCCGTGCGCGAGTCGCTGCGGCGGGCTCTCGAGCTCGAGGGCTACGACGTCGAGCTCGCCGCGGACGGGCAGGAGGCGCTCGACCTGCTCGAGTCGGAGCAGAACGGTGCACCGGACGCGCTCGTGCTCGACGTCCTGATGCCGGGCGTGGACGGGCTCGAGGTCTGCCGCCGGCTGCGCCAGAGCGGCAGCCGGCTGCCGATCCTGATGCTCACCGCCCGCGCCGAGGTCGAGAACCGCGTCGAGGGCCTCGACGCCGGCGCCGACGACTACGTGACCAAGCCCTTCGCGCTCGAGGAGCTGCTCGCGCGGCTGCGGGCCCTTCTCCGCCGCACGGCGGACGGCTCGGGCGAGACGCTTAGGTTCGAGGACCTCGAGCTCGACCCGAAGACGCGCGAGGTCAAGCGCGGTGGCGAGCCGATCGACCTCACACGGACCGAGTTCTCCCTCCTCGAGCTCTTCCTCCTCAACCCGCGGCAGGTGCTCACCCGCTCGCTCATCTTCGAGCGCGTGTGGGGCTACGACTTCGGCGCGACCTCCAACTCGCTGGACGTCTACGTCGGCTACCTCCGGCGCAAGACCGAGGCCGGCGGGAAGCCGCGGCTGATCCAGACGGTGCGCGGCGTCGGCTACGCGCTGCGCGAGCCATGAGCTTCCGGACGCGGGTCGCCATCGCCACCGCCGTGGCCGTGGCCGCCGCGATCGCCGTGGCCTCGGTGGTCGCCTATCTCGCCGTGCGCAGCCAGCTGCGCGGGCAGGTGGACGACGCGCTCGCGGACCGCGCCGAGATCGTCTCCGGCATCCCGATCGGCGTCGTGCGGACGCGCGAGGACCAGTTCTTCCTGCGCATCCCCGGGCCGCAGCTGGGCGGGCCCGGCGGCTACGTCCAGGTGTTCGGCCCCGAGGGAGCGATCCGCGCCCGCGGCGACGACGTCGCGCTCCCCGTCGACGACGCGACCCGCCGGACCGCCGAGCAGGGAGGCTCCTTCTACAGCGACGCGCGGGTGGCCGGCATCCACGTGCGCATCCTGACCACGTCCATCGGCAACGGCTACGTCGTCCAGATCGCCCGGCCGCTCACGGAGGTGGACGACAACCTCGACCGGCTGCGGACGATCCTCGTCCTGGTCGCGCTCGGCGGGATCGGGCTCGCCGCCGCGCTCGGCGTCCTCGTGGCGCGCACCGCGCTCGCACCGGTGCGTCGCCTGACGGAGGCGACGGAGGAGGTGACCGAGACCCGCGACCTCTCGCGGCGCATGGCGGACGAGGGGACGGACGAGCTCGGCCGGCTGGCAGGGAGCTTCAACACCATGCTCGCCGCGCTGGAGGACTCCGCGCGAAGCCAGCGCCGGTTCGTCGCCGACGCCTCCCACGAGCTGCGGACGCCGCTGACCAGCCTGCGCACGAACATCGAGGTGCTCGCGCGGAACGACGAGATGCCACCGGAGGAGCGCGAGCGCCTGCTCGCGGACGTGGTCGAGCAGCTCGCCGAGATGAGCGAGCTCGTCGCCGAGCTGGTCGCGCTCGACCGGGTCGAGGACGGCGAGGCCGAGCGGGAGGATTTCAGGCTCGACCTCGTCGCGGGCGAGGCGATCGACCGCGTGCGCCGGAACCGCGGCGGCGTGACGTTCGTCCCCGACCTCGAGGAGACCGTCGTCAGCGGCGTCCCCGGCTCGCTCGAGCGCGCCATCGGCAACCTGCTCGACAACGCGGCGAAGTGGAGCCCGGAGGGCGGCGAGGTGGAGGTGCGCGTCGGCAGCGGCGAGGTGGTCGTCCGCGACCACGGCCCCGGGATCGACGACCAGGATCTCCCGTACGTGTTCGACCGCTTCTACCGCGCTCCGGCGGCCCGCGGCGAGCCCGGCTCCGGCCTCGGCCTCGCCATCGTGCGGCAGGTGGCCGAGGCGCACGGGGGCGAGGTGACCGCCGAGCGCGCGGACGGCGGCGGGACGCTGATCCGCCTGAAGCTGCCGGTCGTCCAGGGGAACGGCGCTCCGGCCGGCTAGACACGGCGCCGGGCGGCTCGGGGTTTTCCCGCACGCGGCTCAGCGGGCGCCCCGATGGCGGCGGCGGCGGCCCGGGGCATCCTCGCGGGACGGTGACCTACGCCACGATCGTGAAGGCCGGAAGCGCGGCGCCGATCGCGCCGAACCTGGCCGACTACGAGGCCGAGCGCGCGCCCGGCTTCTGGGACCGCGCCCGGGGCGACCTGGTCGGCCTGCCCGGCGGGCGTGGCCTCAACATCGCGCACGAGGCGGTCGACCGCCACGCCGCCGGCCCGCGCGCGGGCCACCTGGCGCTTCGCTGGCTCGGCAAGGACGGGCGCGCCCTCGACTTCACCTACGAGCACCTGCGCCTGGCGACGAACCGCTTCGCCAACGTCCTCGCCGGCTTCGGGGTGGGCAAGGGAGACCTCGTCTGCGTGCTCGCCGGGCGGATCCCGGAGCTCTACGTCGCCGCGCTCGGGACGCTGAAGAACCGGAGCGTCTTCTGCCCGCTCTTCTCCGCGTTCGGGCCCGAGCCGATCCGCACGCGGATGGAGATCGGGCGAGCGAAAGTGCTCGTGACGACGGAGGCCCTCTACCGGCGGAAGGTCGCCGGCATCCGCTCGTCGCTCCCCGATCTCGAGCGAGTGATCGTCGTCGGCGCCGAGGAGGGCGGTGAGACCGACGACTACGGCCGTTGCCTCGCCGCGGCCGGCGACGACTTCGAGATCGGACCGACCGACCCGGAGGACCTCGCCCTCGTCCACTTCACGAGCGGGACGACCGGCACGCCGAAGGGCGCCGCCCACGTGCACGAGGCCGTGGTCGCCCACCGGGCCACCGGCAAGCTGGTGCTCGACCTCCACGAGGACGACGTCTTCTGGTGCACCGCCGACCCCGGCTGGGTGACGGGCACCTCCTATGGGATCGTCGCGCCGCTCGCCAACGGCGTGACGAGCATCGTCGACGAGCGCGACTTCGACGCGCAGCGCTGGTACCGGATCCTCGAGGAGCAGGCGGTGTCGGTCTGGTACACGGCCCCGACCGCGATCCGGATGATGATGAAGGGCGGCGCCGAGCTCGCGCGCGAGCGCTCGTACCCGGCGCTCCGCTTCCTCGCCAGCGTCGGCGAGCCCCTCAACCCGGAGGCCGTCGTCTGGGGCGAGGAGGCCTTCGGGCTCCCGTTCCACGACAACTGGTGGCAGACGGAGACCGGGGCGATCATGATCGCCAACTTCGCCGCGGCCGACATCCGGCCCGGCTCGATGGGGCGGCCCGTTCCCGGCGTCCACGCGGCGCTCGTCCACCGGCGCCCCGACGGCGGCGTCGATCTCGTCGAGGAGCCGGGAGTCGAGGGCGAGATCGCCCTCCGGCCCGGCTGGCCGTCCATGTTCCGGGGCTACCTCGGCGACCCCGGGCGTTACCGCAAGGCCTTCGCCGGCGGCTGGTACCTGAGCGGCGACCTGGCCCGCCGCGACGAGGAGGGCTACTTCTGGTTCGTCGGGCGCCGGGACGACGTCATCAAGAGCATGGGGCACCTGATCGGCCCGTTCGAGGTGGAGAGCGCGCTGCTCGAGCACCCCGCCGTCGCCGAGGCCGGGGTGATCGGCAAGCCGGACCCGGTCGCGGGCGAGGTGGTGAAGGCGTTCGTCGCACTGAAGCCGGGCTTCGAGGCCTCCCGGGAGCTCGAGCGCGAGCTGCTCGCGCACGCGCGCGTCCGGCTGGGCGCCGTCGTCGCCCCCAAGGAGATCGCCTTCCTCGCCGCCGTCCCGCGGACCCGGAGCGGCAAGATCATGCGGCGGCTGCTGAAGGCCCGCGAGCTCGGCCTCCCCGAGGGCGACGTCTCCACGCTGGAGGAGAGCGCGTGAGCGCCGCGCCCGCCGTCTCGCCCGCGCTCGACCGGGAGCAGGGCCTCGCCCTCCTCCGGGAGCTGCTGCTGATCCGGCGGTTCGAGGAGAAGGCGGCCGAGCTCTACAGCCTCGGGAAGATCCGCGGCTTCCTCCACCTGTACATCGGCGAGGAGGCCGTCGCCACGGGAGCGGTGCCCGCGCTCGGGCCCGAGGACGCGCTGGTGGCGACGTACCGCGACCACGGCCACGCGCTCGCCCGCGGCCTTCCGGCCGCGTCGCTCATGGCCGAGATGTACGGCAAGGCGACGGGCTGCAGCCGCGGCCGGGGCGGCTCCATGCACTTCTTCGACGCGGAGCGCCGCTTCTACGGCGGCTACGCCATCGTGGGCGGCGGCCTCCCGATCGCGGTCGGCCTGGCCCTCGCCGACAAGCTGACGGGGCGCGACCGGATCACCGGCTGCTTCTTCGGCGAGGGCGCCGTCGTCGAAGGGGAGTTCCACGAGTCCATGAACCTGGCGGCGCTCTGGCGGCTCCCCGTGCTCTTCCTCTGCGAGAACAACCTCTACGCGATGGGCACGGCCGTCGAGCGCTCGCAGGCCCAGCTCGACCTGTCCCTCCGGGCGCAGGGCTACGGGGTGCCCTCGGAGAGCGTGGACGGGATGGACGTGCTCGCCGTGCGCGAGGCCGCGCGGCGCGGCGTCGAGGCGGTGCGCGGCGGCGGGGGCCCGTACCTCGTCGAGTTCCGCACCTACCGCTTCCGGGCGCACTCGATGGCCGACCCCGACCTGTACCGGACGAAGGAGGAGATCGAGGAGTGGCAGAAACGCGATCCGATCCGCCTCTTCGCGGCGGTGCTCCGCGAGCAGGGGCTGCTGGAGGACGCCGAGGTCGAGGAGCTCGAGCGCTCCGTCGCCGAGGAGATCGACGCCGCGGTCGCCGAGGCCGAGGCGGCGCCGTGGGAGCCGGTCGGAGATCTCCTGAAGGACGTGTACGCGGCATGACGACGATGACCTACCGCGAGGCCGTGCGCGAGGCGATCCGCGAGGCGCTCGCCTCCGACAAGCGCGTCTTCCTCATGGGGGAGGACGTCGGGCGCTACGGCGGCGCCTTCGCGGTCAGCCACGGGCTCCTGGAGGAGTTCGGCCCCGAGCGCGTCCGCGACGCCCCGCTCTCCGAGTCCGCCTTCGTCGGGGCGGGCATCGGGGCGGCGCTGGCAGGGATGCGGCCGATCGTCGAGGTGATGACGATCAACTTCAGCCTGCTCGCCCTCGACCAGATCGTGAACAACGCCGCCACGATCCGCTACATGTCGGGCGGCCAGTTCGGCGTCCCGCTCGTCGTCCGCATGGCGACTGGCGGCGGCCGCCAGCTCGCCGCGCAGCACGCGCACAGCCTCGAGGCCTGGTACGCGCACGTGCCGGGCATCAAGGCGCTCGCGCCCGCCACGGTCGCCGACGCCCGCTGGATGCTGCCGGCGGCGCTCGCGGACCCCGACCCGGTCTTCCTCTTCGAGCACGCCACCCTCTACCCGCTCGAGGGCGAGGCTGACGAGCCGGGCGGCCCCGCCGAGCTGGGCCGGGCCGCGGTGCGCCGCCAGGGCAGCGACGTTACGCTGGTCACCTACGGCGGCGCCCTGGGCAAGTGCCTGGACGCGGCCGCCCGGCTGGCGGAGGAGGGAGTCGAGGCCGAGGTCGTCGACCTGCGCTCGCTGCGCCCGCTCGACCTGGACACCGTGCTCGCCTCCGTCGCCCGCACGCACCGGGCCGTCCTCGTGGACGAGGGCTGGCGCACCGTCGGGCTTGTCGCCGAGGTGAGCGCGCGGATCATGGAGGAGGGCTTCGACCTGCTCGACTGGCCGGTGCGGCGCGTCTGCGGCGCCGAGGCGCCGATGCCGTACGCGAAGCACCTGGAAGAGGCGGCCCTGCCGAGCCCCGACTCGATCGTGGCGGCCGTCCGGGAGACGCTGGCCTGATGGGCGAGTTCCTCATGCCAGCCCTCGGAGCCGACATGAGCGCCGGGACGCTGATCGAGTGGCAGAAGCAGCCGGGCGACAGCGTCCAGCGCGGCGACATCATCGCCGTCGTGCACACGGACAAGGCCGACGTGGAGGTGGAGACCTTCACGGCCGGCGTGCTGGAGGAGCTCCTGGTCGAGCCCGGGACGAAGGTCCCGGTCGGGACGCCGCTCGCGCTCATCCGCGAGGCGGGCGCGCCCGCGCCGGCCGCTCCCGCACCCTCGGCGCCCGCGGCGGCGCCCGGGCGCCTGCTCATCTCGCCGTCGGCCCGGCACCTCGCGGAGGAGCTCGGCGTCGACCCGGGAACGGTCCGCGGCACCGGCCCCGGCGGCCGCATCCAGCGGAAGGACGTCGAGGCGGCAGCCCGCCCACCCACTCCCGCTCCTGCGCGGGCGGCGCCAGGTCCCCCGGCCGCGCCGCCCGCGGAGGAGCGGGGTGCGGCCATGCGCCGCGCGATCGCGGCGGCGATGGCCCGGTCGAAGCGCGAGATCCCGCACTTCTACCTCGGGACCACCGTGGACATGTCGAACGCGGTCCGCTGGCTCGCCGAGGAGAACCTGAGGCGCGACGTCCCCGACCGCCTGCTCCACGGCGTCCTCTTCGTCAAGACGGTGGCGCTCGCCCTGCGGGAGTTCCCGGAGGTAAACGCGACCTGGCGCGACGAGGAGGTCGTGCCCGGCGGCGGCGTCCACGTCGGGATCGCCGTCTCGCTGCGCGGCGGCGGGCTCGTGGCGCCCGCGATCCACGACACGGACACGCTGACTCTGGACGAGCTCATGCGCGCGTTCCGCGAGCTCACCAGCCGGGCCCGGGCCGGCAGCCTCAGGAGCTCGGAGCTCTCCGATCCCACGATCACCGTGACGAGCATCGGCGAGCGCGGGGTGGAGAGCATGTACGGCGTCATCTTCCCGCCGCAGGTCGCCATCGTCGGCTTCGGGAAGGTCGTCGAGCGGCCGTGGATCTCGGAGGGCCAGATCCTTCCGTGCCCGGTCGTCACCGCAACCGTCTCCGCCGACCACCGGGTGACCGACGGCCACCGCGCGGGCCTCTTCCTGGCGGCGATCGACCGCCTGCTCCAGGCGCCGGAGGAGCTGTGACCCGCGCCGAGATCGCCCAGACCGTCCTCGAGACGCTCGCCGAGATCGCGCCCGAGGTCGATCCGTCCGAGGTCGCCTCCGACGTCGACCTCCGCGACCAGCTCGACATCGACTCGATGGACTTCCTCAACTTCGTGATTGCGCTCCACGAGCGGCTCGACGTGGACATCCCCGAGCGCGACTACCCGCAGCTGGGGACGCTCGACGCCATCGTCGACTACGTCGTCCGTAGTTCTCCGCAGCCCGATCAGCGGCCCCGCTGATTCCTCGGTGCGCGCGCGCCCGCAAGATGGCTGCGAAAGGAGGAGCCATGACCACGCACGAGTTCTGGCGCGAGACCGACACGGGCGAGGTCTGGGCGGTGGAGCTCGAGGACAGGGTCGTCGTCCGCACCCACGGGCCGCTCCACTGGAGCGAGATCGCTCCGGGCTTCCTGGAGCAGGGTTACGACTACCGGACCGAGGACGCCGCCGAGCTCGAGGCCCGGCGCGAGGAGTTCGAGCTGCTGGACGAGGCGAGCGTGATCCTGATCGCGGGCAGCGTCGACTAGAGGAGGAGCGGACGATGACGGTGAGAGACGTGATGAGCGCGAACGTCGCGGCTGTGGGGCCGGACGCGACGCTCAAGCAGGTGGCGGAGCTGCTGGGCGACCGCGGGATCTCCGGCGTTCCGGTCGTGGGTGCCGGCGGCGAGGTCCTCGGCGTCGTCTCCGAGGAGGACATCATCGTCAAGGTGGCGAGCCATCCCGAGAGCGCCGGCGTCTTCTGGCGCCTCTTCGCGCCGGAGGGCATCGACCTGGATCGCCTCGCGGCCGCGACCGCGGGCGAGGCGATGTCGAGCCCGGCCGTGACGGTGGACGCGGACGTCTCCATCGCCGAGGCCGCCAGGCTCATGGTGGAGCACGGCGTCAAGCGGCTCCCGGTGCTGGCCGACGGCAGGCTCGCGGGGATCGTCACCCGCGCCGACGTCGTGCGCGCCTTCACACGCTCGGACAACGAGATCTGGGAGGAGCTTCGCAACGAGGTCCTGCCGCGCCGGCTGTGGATCTCGCCCGGGCAGCTCGCCGTCTCGGTCGAGGGCGGCCGGGTCACGATTGTCGGCCGGGTCGACACCCTGACGGAGGCCGAGCTCGTCGAGGCCTTCGCCTGGCGCGTCCCCGGGGTCGTCTCCGTCGACTGCTCGGGCCTCGACTGGGAGACGGACGACCGGGCGGCCCGCGCGGCGCGGCCCAAGTAGCGCCGCAGGCGACCCGAGTAGCGCGTTCGCCCGCCGCGCGCTATCATGGGAGCCCGACAAAGCGGTTTCCCGCGGGCGTCGCGTTGCGCGGGGACCGCTCGCCGTGCTATTCTTATCGGTCGCGCCGCTGTACTGCAGATTCTGCTGTTTTCTTGTCGCTAGACCCTGCCTAGAAAGGGAGGTCTCCGTCCTTGGCTAACAAGGTCGCCGCGCGCCCTGCGCGCAAGAGCTTTTCTCGCCTCAAGCACGTCATCGACCTACCGAACCTGATCGACATCCAGAAGGCCTCCTTCCACTGGTTCCTGGAGGAGGGCCTCAGGGAGACGATCGCCGACATCTCGCCCATCGAGGACTACACCGGCACGCTCGCGGTGGAGTTCCGCGACTACGAGTTCGGCGAGCCGCCCGTGCCGATCAAGGAATGCCGCGAGAAGGACCTGACGTACCAGGTCCCGCTGTCGATCTCCGTCCAGTTCGTGAACAAGGAGACCGGCGAGATCCGCGAGCAGACGGTCTTCATGGGGGACTTCCCGATGATGACCGACCAGGGCACGTTCATCATCAACGGGACCGAGCGCGTCATCGTCACGCAGCTCGTCCGCTCCCCCGGCGCCTACCTCATGGAGCCGAAGGACGCGACGAAGCAGGTCTTCATCGCCAACCTCATGCCGAGCCGCGGCTCGTGGCTCGAGCTCGAGGTCGACAAGAAGGGCGTCGTCTACGCGCGCATCGACCGGAAGCGCAAGCTCCCGATCACGACGCTCCTGCGCGCGCTCCCGGCCGAGGACCCCTCGACGGGCTTCGTCCTGGACACGAGCACGAACGAGAAGATCCTCCAGCTGTTCGACAACTCGACCTTCATCGCCAACACGCTCGAGAAGGACACGACGACCCGCGAGGAGGAGGCGGTCGTCGAGGTCTTCAAGAAGCAGCGGCCCGGCGAGCCTCCGACCCTGGAGAACGCGCGCAACCTCCTGCGCGGGCTCTTCTTCGACCCCAAGCGCTACGACCTGACGAAGGTCGGCCGCTACAAGCTGAACCAGCGGCTCGAGGTCGACGTCCCCGACGACGTCCGCGTCCTCACGACGCAGGACATCCTCGCGCTCGTGCAGCGGCTCGTCCGGCTGCCGAAGACGCTCGGCGTCCCGGAGGAGTCCAAGGACTACGCCGCCGACGCGATCGTCCTCTCGCGCGAGCCGATCCGGAGCGAGCTCGACGAGTACGAGCACTTCGGCAACCGCCGGCTCCGCACGGTCGGCGAGCTGATCCAGGAGGCGTTCCGCGTCGGCCTCTACCGCATGGAGCGCGTCGTGCGGGAGCGGATGACGACGGAGGACGTCGACACGATCACGCCGCAGACGATCATCAACATCCGCCCGGTCGTGGCGGCCCTCAAGGAGTTCTTCGGCTCCTCGCAGCTGTCGCAGTTCATGGACCAGACGAACTCGCTGGCCGGCCTCACCCACCGCCGCCGCCTCTCGGCGCTCGGCGCGGGCGGTCTCACGCGCGAGCGCGCGCCGATCGAGGTGCGCGACGTCCACCCGACCCACTACGGCCGCATGTGCCCGATCGAGACGCCGGAGGGCCCGAACATCGGCCTGATCGGCTCGCTCTCGTCGATGGCGACGGTCTCCGAGTTCGGCTTCGTCCAGACGCCCTATCGGGTGGTCAAGGGCGGCAAGGTCTCGGACCAGATCGTCTACCTCGACGCGGCCGAGGAGGAGAAGCTCACGATCGCCCAGGCCAACGAGGCGGTCGACGAGCGGACCGGCAAGTTCGTCAACTCCACGGTGCTCTGCCGCGGCCCCGGCGGCCAGCCGGTCGAGGTCGACCCGAAGCAGGTCCAGTTCATGGACGTGAACCCGGCGCAGATCGTCTCCGTGGCGACCGCGCTGATCCCGTTCCTCGAGCACAACGACGCGAACCGCGCCCTCATGGGCTCGAACATGCAGCGCCAGGCGGTGCCGCTCATGATCACGGAGCCGCCGCTCATCGGCACGGGCCTCGAGTACCGCGCGGCCATCGACACGGGCGACGTCACGATCGCCGGGAACGCCGGCACGGTCGTCGACGTCGACGCCGAGGCGATCGTCGTCGAGACGAAGGACGGGCGCGACGAGTACGACCTCGAGAAGTTCATGCGCTCGAACCAGGGCACGCTGATCCACCAGAAGCCCACCGTGCGCCTGGGCGACAGGGTCAAGGCCGGCGACGTCCTCGCGGACGGCAGCTCGACCTCCGAGGGCGAGCTCGCGCTCGGCAAGAACCTGCTCGTCGCCTTCATGCCGTTCGAGGGCTACAACTTCGAGGACGCGATCGTGATCTCGGAGCGGCTCGTCAAGGAGGAGGTGCTCTCCTCGATCCACATCCACGAGTACGAGATCGACGCCCGCTCGACGAAGCTGGGCGACGAGGAGATCACGCGCGACATCCC
>Ga0268386_10000192_pt1 | contig 37066 bp, 32 predicted proteins | sample RVTome_15_FD_200260 | JGI IMG/M metagenome (GOLD analysis project Ga0268386, IMG submission 200260) | Soil microbial communities from uranium-contaminated site in the Upper Colorado River Basin, Wyoming, United States - RVT150D86... ... | reverse complement strand
GCTGCGGCTCCCGAGCAGGCTCGGGTACCGGTCGGTGTATGCGCCGGAGGTCCGGTCGATCTCCGTGGTGTACGGAGGCGTGCTCGGCGGAGACGAGGACGCGTTCCGCGCGCTCCTCGGCTCCGTCCGCGCGTCGCTGGCGCAGAAGGAGGCGGACATCGCGATCTTCCGCTACCTCCCGGTCGAGTCCGAGTACTACCGCATAGGGTCGGCCGAGCTCCCCTTCCTCGGCCGGCAGCACCTCGGGGAGTCCGAACTGCACTGGGAGATCGAGCTGCCCGGGTCGATCGAGGACCTGCTCGGGCTCTGCTCGACCAAGTCCCGGAGGAACCTCGTGTCGTACGCGCGGAAGCTCGAGCGGACGTACGAAGGTCGCCTCGCCGTCCGCAAGTACACCAGGCCGGACGAGATCGACGACTTCTTTCGCGACATCGAGGCCGTCGCGCCGATGACGTATCAGGACGCTCTCGGCGTCGCCCTCCGCGATACGCCGGTGCATCGCGCGCGGACCGAGCTCGCCCTCCGCCGGGGCTGGTTCCGCGGCTACGTCCTGACCGTGGACGGGCGCCCCTGCTCGTTCCAGTACGGGGAGCTCTACCGGGGACGCTTCCGGCTGGGCCGGCCGGGCTACGATCCCGCCCTCGCGCAGCTCAGGATCGGCACCTACCTGCTCATGAAGGCGCTGGACGACCTATGTCAGGACGACGAGGCCCGCGTGGTCGACCGCGGGACAGGCGAGGGACCGCACAAGGAGCGCTTCGCGACGAACAGCTGGCCCGAGGGAAACGTCATCGTCTATGCGCCCACGTTCCGGGGCGCCAGGATCAACCTCACGCGCACGGTCTTCGAGTGGCTCATCGGCACGACGAAGCGTGTCGCCGGCCGAGGCGAGCTTGCCCGCTCGCTCAAGAAGAGGTTCCGCCGACGTGCGTCGAGCTCGTCCGACGCCTCCCGCTAGCCCTCGCCGCGCCGCCGGCCGGCCTTGATCGAGCCGCGGGGCTCCGGGGCGAGCGGCGACCAGACGAGTCCGGCGAGCCTCCGCGCATAGCGACGCGCGGTCTCGTCGAGGGCGATGAGAAGGCTCCCGGTCGTCAGCGAGGCAAGCGCCGCGGTGACGATCAGCGCTGGGAACGGGGAGAAGGAGTCGAGCGCTCCGGAGGCCCGCACGGCGAAGACGACCGCCACGCCGGCGAGCCCGGAGAGGAAGGGAGCAGGGAGGTAGCGGAGGACGACCCTGGCCTCGAGCCCGGTGAAGTGCTGAATGATCGCGAGGTTCACGGGTAGGAGCAGGATGAGGAAGAGGAGGGCGCGCGACAGCGACATTCCGACGACCTGCTCCTCCACCCCGGCACTGCGCAGGAGCTGCCCGACGACGAGCACGGCGACGGTGCTGACGCCGGCGATCGCCCAGAGCATCACGGCACGGAAGCGGGGGCGCGACACGGCGAAGAGAACGGGGCCGGTGAGCAGACCGACGGCCTTGCCGAGGCCGGCCAGGCAGAGCAGCTCGAGGGGAACGGCGGCTTCCTCCCACTCATCGCCGAGTACGGCGACGAGTTCGTTGCTCGTCGCCAGCACAACCAGGAGGCCCGGCACCGCGATGAGCACCGTCGTTCGGAGACATTTCAGCGCCGTCTCGCGGAGGAGTTCGGGGTCACTCTGGTGGCGGGAGAGAAGGGGCAGCGACAGCACGCCGACCGGTCGCATCGTCACGTCGAGCACCACATCGACGAAGCGGTCGGCCAGCCGGTAGAGCCCGACGGCGACCGGCCCGAAGAAGATGCCCATCAGGAGCGCGTCAGCTCGCCGTCCCACGAAGGCAGCGAGGTTCGCGGCCATAACGTTGACCGAGAAGCCCAGCAGCTGGCGCGAGTGGAGACGCGAGAATCGAAGGTGAGGCCTCCAGGAGCTGAGCGTCCAGACCATCACCATGAGCGTCGCCTCCAGCACGAGCTGCTGCGCGACCAGCGCCCACACGCCGGCGCCCGCCAGCGCCAGCGACACGCCGACCGCGCCCCCGAGGACCGCTCCCAGGTTGGAGCGGAGCGCGAGCCGCTTGAACGCGAGCGACCGCTGCAGCAGCGCGGTCTGGACGATCCCCAAGCCCTCGATGACGACGAGGAGCGAAAGAACCTCGAGCACGCTCTCGAGCTCGGCCATGTTGTTGACCTCGGCCCACCAGCCCGCGCTCAGGAAGACGAAGGCGCCGAGGAGGAGGCACCAGCCGAGGTTCAGCCAGAAGGCCGAGTCGAGATGCTCGGGTTCGAGTTGCTCCCGTTGGATGATCGCGGTCTTGAAACCCTGCTCGAGGAGGACGTAGACGAGCGAGACGTAGACGAGCGCTACCGAGAACAGGCCGAAGTCGCTCGGCCCGAGCAGGGCGGCCAGGAGGAACGTGACGCCCGTAGACACGGCGCGAGTCCCCGTGGTCATGACCGTCGCCCACTTGAGGGCGTGCCCGAAGACCGACGTGCTCTCCGTCATGTGTTCCGCTGCACGATCACATCGTGACGTGCAACGCCGCCGAGCGGGCCGATCGGTGGCGGCGTCCTACTCCGGAAGCCGGTTCTCGACCGCCAACGGCGTGGGGTCGAGCCCGCCATCGTAGTGCGCTGTGTCGCTTCCCCCGCCCCCGCTGATCTGGACGTCGGCGAGGCCGTCGACCGCGAAGAACACGTCGTTGCCGGCGCTGCCCGTGAATGCGTCTGCCCCGGCTCCACCCGTCAGCTCGTCGTTGCCGTCGTTGCCCGCGAGCGAGTCGCCTCCGCCTCCGCCCGAGAGCACGTCGGCTCCGGAACGTCCGCTGAGCGCATCCGCGCCTGCGCCTCCATGAAGCTCGTCGTCGCCGTCGCCGCCTGTGAGGGTGTCGCCCAGATCACCGCCGTAGAGCAGGAGTTTGCCCTGGAACCGCGAGCCGGCTCCCTGGCTGCCCTGGCCAGTGATCGTGTTCTGGCCACCGGCGCCACGGATCTCCAGGATCGCCGGAAGCGGCGAGAACGTGACATCCACGTCGCCGTCCGCATTGAGGGCGACCCCGTTCTGGCCGACGAAGATCGCATCGTTGCCGGCCGTGCCGAGGACGACCACCTGGTCGGCCGCGTCCCCGAGGTTGACCGCGATCTCGATCTCGGAAGCCCCGGTCTCCGCGGTCGCGCCGGGAGCGAAGGCGCCGCTGCCCTGGTCGATCGTCACGTGCTCGGTCGACCCGGTTGCGCCGACGATCGTGATCGAGTCGGTGTTCGCCGTCGTCGCGGCTCCGCAGGGTGCGGGCACGGCGCCGAAGTGGAGCTCCCCCGCTCCGACGACGCGGAGCGTTCCCTGCGAGCGGGCCACCATCTGCGCCGTGACTGCCTTGTTGCCGGCGTCGTACACGCACGACCCGGCCGGGGGAGGCGGCGGAGGAGGCGGAGGAGGCGGCGTGACAGCGATTCTGTTCTCGACCGCCAGCGGGGTCGGGTCGAGACCTGCGTCGTAGTACGCGGTGTCGCTCCCCGCACCTCCGTTGATCTGGCCGTCCGCCTCGCCGTCGTCGGCGAAGATGACGTCGTTGCCGGCGCTGGCCGAATAGCTGTCGCTCCCCGCGCCACCGACGAGCGTGTCGCCGCCGTCGCCGCCCGTGAGCTCGTCGTCACCCGGTCCCCCGTCGATCGAGTCGGCGCTCTGGTGCCCCTCGAGCCGGTCGTTGCCCGGACCCCCGGTGATGACGTCGGCTCCCCAGCTGCCGCGGAGAAGGTCGTCCCCCTCGCCGCCCTCGATCACGACCGGACCGAGGAAGGCGAGGCCAGCGCCTCCCGACCCGCGGGCGTTGACGATGTCGTTTCCGCCGAGGGCGTAGATCTCCATGGGGAACGCACCAGGCGAGACGGTGACGTCGAGGTCGCCGTCGGAGTTCATGGAGAGTCCGTTCTGACCCTGGGCGACGACGTCGTCGCCCTCGGTCAGGTAGAGGACGATTGTGTCCGTCGCGTCCCCGAGCGTGGTCGCGATCTCGATCTCGGGAAGGTTGAACTCGGGAGTCGCGCCGGGGGCGAGGAGGCCGGTGCGCTGGTCGAGCGTCAGCCGCTCGGTCGTCCCCACGTTCCCGGCGATCGAGATCGAGTCCGTGTTCGTGGTCGTCGCCGCTCCACAGGGCGTCGGCACGGCGCCGAAGCGGATCGCGCCGCCGACGACGTCGACCACGGCCGAGCCTCCCGGCGTGATCGACGCGCTCACCGAGGCGGTGGCGGGGTTGTACGTGCAGCTTTCCGCCTGGGCCAGCGACGGGAACGCGAAGGCGAAGACCGCGCAGAGGCCCCCGAGCAAGGGTCGAGCAGAGGGACTGATGAGACGCCGCACGGCCAATTGAAATAGGTAGAGGAAGCCCTCGGGAAGCCTCTCGAACGCTAGTGATGCGCCATCCACGAATCAAGCATTCCCGGGCGAACCTCCCCAAAGACCATCCCTCCGGGTAGGTAGGAGTCTAGAGGTAGCCGAATCGCGCGAGAGCCGGCTCGGCGGTGCGGTGGAGCGCGTCCACGATGCCCTTCCGGCGCTGCTGCCAGCGGCCGAGCGTGTCAGGCGGACGCACCCGAGCCGCGGCGGCCTCGGCGTCTCCGTCCAGCCCGAGGAACTCGTAGATCTGGCCGACGGTCTCCGCAGGTTGCGCGCACAGGTCCTCGAAGCGGACGCGCAGATAGCGCTCCCCGAGCCGGGCTTCGCCGAAGTCGGCGGCCGCCGAGTTGACCCGGCTCCAGAGCGCGATCGACTGAACCGACTTCTTCTCCTTCCGCACGTCGACGTCGAGCACCGCGGCGCCGTGCTTCACGAGCTGGTTCTGGTTCTCCGAGAAGGCCATGTCCCTGCCGTCGCGGATGAAGTGGAGGAAACGCAGAGACGGCATCGCCGCGTCGAAGAACGGCACGAGGTAGATGCTGCGAGGCTCCTTCCAGCCCCAGGCGCGGGCGTCGGGAGGAAGCTCGGCGAGGTGGTCCGTGACGACGCGCTCGAGGTCCGCGCGCATCCCTTCCAGCTGCTCCTTCCCGGGCGCCTCCCCGGCCCGCTCGACGAAGGGGTTGATCCAGCGGTCCGAGTACTCGCCGAAGGCCAAGGCGTCCTCGTACGCGTTGAGGCCGGCGCCAACGAACATGCCGCGCTCGCGGACGATGCGAGCGACGACCCGCGTCCCCGACCCCCCGGTCGCGCCGATGACGTTCGGTCCGGGAACCGGCGTCGCGAGCGAGAGCGGCTCGGTCTGCACGTCGGGCAGCGAAGGGTAGACGGCCGCGGGGTCTGTCATTCGACTCGGGGATCGGGGACGGGCGATCGCATTCTGGCAGACGCGGGCGCGGCCCACGCAGGGGGCCGTTAGGCGGCCACACCCGGGCTAGCGTAGACGGCGTACTGCGACGTCGCCTTAACCGTGCGGAGAAACGGTGCGTCGTCCAGCGGACGCCGGTGGAGCGGCGTCAGATAGAAGACGACAACCTCCCGCGGCAGCCGTCGGAGCGACGCCTCGAGGCTGCGCAGGACCTGGCGGAGCACCGGTTCGCCGAAGGGGTTGTAGAGGTAGAGCGCGATCGGCTCGGGCGGGAACTCGAAGCTCGCGACGTCGCCTTGATGGAGCTCGAAGCTGCGCCTGGAGCCGGTTCGAGCTCTGAAGCGTGCGACGTTTCGCTCGGCGATCCGATGAAGCTTCGGCGAGAACTCGATCCCAACGAGGCGCCTGAACGGGTAGTCCGCCGCCATTAGAAGCGCCCGTCCCTTTCCCGATCCGAGGTCGATGAACACGTAGGTGTCGGGTGGGATGGCCACCGTGCGCAGCATCCTCCGGAAGTAGAGTGCCCTTGCCGGCGAGTACTGCACGCCGTGGCCGAGGTTCGGGCTCTCGATGTCGAGCTCGTCGAGCGGGATCCGGCCGGCCGTGTCGCAGCCGTACTTCCTGTCGATGCGAGCTCCGAAGCGCTTCTCGAGCCGGTATTCGATGTAGCCGCCCACGAGGACGAGGCTCTCGACGAGACCGTCGCGCCGGAGCGTGGCGATCAGCTTGGCCACGCGCTCTCGGCCGGCGCCGAGCGAACGCGGCACGTGCAGGACACTGCGCGGGGAGGGTGACATTCGACGACTCTGGGCGGCCCTTCGAGTGGTTCCCTTCCCGCCTACCCTCACCGGCTCAGGACGACACCCCTTCGCTTCGAGCGGGCGAAGCGGCCGGGAGCGTGGTTCCCTCCTGTTCGTAGCCCGGCAGCCATTCGCGGCGAGCCCTCCAGACGGCTGGCCAGCCGGACGCCTCGCCGCCGCCCCGGCCGAACACGCGAGCCTCGGCTGCACGGAGCCCGACGCCGGCGGCGACGAGCGCGACGCCGATGCGGCTCCTCAGCGGGCCCCAGTGCTTGCGCAGGAGCGTCACCTTGCCGCGGAAAAGGAGCAAGAGCTTGTCGGGTCGCGTTTCCGAGGAAACGCCGACCTCGTGCGTGACGACCGCGCGCGGGGTGATCACCCTGCGGACGCCGGCGGCGGCGGCGCGCAACGACAAGTCGGCGTCCTCGCCGTACATGAAGAAGCGGGTGTCGAAACCTCCGAGCTCCAGCCAGAGCGCCCGAGGCGCCAGGAGCAGACAACCTGTCACGATGTCTACGTCGCGGACGGAGTCGCGCTTCCAGCTGCCGAGCGATTCCGGGTCGAAGAAGCGCGAGCCCTTGAACGCCGTCGAGAGCATGGCGGCAAAGCAAAAGAGGCTCCAGAGCGTGGGCGCTCCCCAGCAGGAGCCCGGGTCAAGCAGGCCGTCGGGTCGGAGGGTGCGGCCTCCGCAGATCGCGGGCCCGCCGAGGCTCCTCGCGAAGGTGACCAACTCCTCCACCATTCCGGCGTGGACAACCGTGTCCGGGTTGAGCAGGAGGAGGTAGTCGCCCCGGGCTTCCCCGGCGGCGACGTTAACTGCACGCCCGAAGCCGATGTTGTCCGTGAGCGCGAAGAGGCGCGCCCGGGGGAACTCTTCGCGCACCATCTTTTCCGTCCCGTCGCCGGAGGCGTTGTCGACGACGACCACCTCGAAGGAGACGTTCCCCCCGGTCTCGTAGACGGACGCGAGGCAGGCGCGCGCGGCATCGCGGCAGCGGTACGTCACGATGACGAGCGAGACGTCGACGCTCACGCCGCGCCCTCGGCCTCCGGTCGGGCGGGCTCCGAGAGCCGATCGGCACTCGCGTCGGGAGACGGCGCGTCCTCCTGCCCCGACGGCGCGTAGTCCTCACGCCGTCGCACGATCCTGGCGGGGATCCCGACGGCGACCGAGCCGGGAGGGAGCGACTTCGTGACGACGGAGCCGGCGCTCACCACGCACCCGTCCCCGATCGTCACGCCGGCGCCGATGAAGACCCGTGCGCCCAGCCAGACGTCGTTGCCGATGACGACGTCGCGCTCGTTCCGCTCCTGGTACGCGATCGGCTGATCCGGCAGGAGGCCGTAGTCCGACGCGGTCACGAAGACCTCGGGCCCGAAACGGCACTGCTCGCCGATGGTGATGCTCCCGGTGGTGTCTCCGGCCCACAGGTACACGCGCTCGCCGATCTGCGTGCGCGCGCCGACCGTGATGCGCTCGCCGTTCCGAAGCGACACGTTCGGAGCCAGGGTCGCGTGCTCGCCCATCGTCACGTGCCGGCGCGGCTGGACGTGGCTGTAGCCGTAGTAGTGGAGGAGGCGGATGACCTGGAAGTAGGTCATCGGGTCCAGGAAGGACGTGAGGACTCCTCGCCATCGTCGGTGGCTCATCTACTGCATCGCTCCTCGGACCGTCGTACGCCATCCCCGGCGCACATCCAAGTCCAGAGTAGATGGTCCAGACCATCGACGGAGGCTGGCAGGCTACACTCCGAGGACACCCCCAGGGAAGTGTCATGGCCGGCTCCCGCACCAGCGACGTCACCCTCAAGATTCCCCGCCCGCTCTACGAGCGCCTGCGCACGGTGATCGAGGGCACCGGGTTCCGCTCGGTCACCGAGTTCTGCGTGTACGTGCTCCGCGACCTCGCCTCGGCCCACGGGCCCGCGGAGGGCGACGAGCTGACCCACGAGGAGGTCGCAGCCATCCGCCGTCGGCTCCGCGCTCTCGGTTACCTGGAGGACTGAGGGATCAAGGTCCTGATCGTCGGGCTCGACTGCGCCGAGCCGTCCCTTCTGCTCGAGCGCTGGCGCTCCGAGCTCCCCGTCCTCTCCGGGCTCATGGACAAGGGCGCGTACGGGCCGCTCACGTCCGTCGTCCCGCCGATCACCGTCCCGGCCTGGTCCTGCATGATGGCGAGCCGCACGCCCGGCGACCTCGGCGTCTACGGCTTCCGGAACCGCGCCGACCACTCCTACGACGCGCTCTTCATCGCCAACGGGACCGCGATCAAGGAGCCGCGGCTCTGGGACTACGCGACCCGAGCGGGCAAGCCCTCGGTCGTCCTGGGGGTGCCGGGCACGTTCCCGCCGCGCCCCCTCAACGGCGTCATGGTGGGCTGCTTCCTGACGCCCACGACGGACAGCGCGTACACCTTCCCGCCGATGCTCAAGCGCGAGATCGAGCAGGTGGTCGGCGACTACGTCCTCGACGTGCGCGACTTCCGCACCGAGGACAAGGACTACCTGCTGCGGCAGGTCTACGAGATGACCGACCGTCGCTTCGCGCTCGCGGAGCACCTTCTCGTCTCGAAGCCCTGGGAGCTCTTCGTCATGGTGGAGATGGGCGTGGACCGCATGTACCACGGCTTCTGGAAGCTCATGGATCCCGAGCACCGCAAGCACGAGCCGGGCAACCGCTTCGAGCACGCCATCCTCGACTACCACAAGCACGTGGACGAGCTCATGGGGCGCCTGCTCGCGCACGGGGACGAGGACACCGCAGTCTTCGTCGTCTCCGACCACGGCGGCAAGCGCATGGACGGCGGCATTCGCATCAACGAGTGGCTGCGACGGGAACGGCTCCTCGCGACGCTCGCCAGCCCCGACACCGCCGTGCCGCTGCGCGAGGCGGGCATCGACTGGTCGCGGACGACCGCCTGGGGCGAGGGCGGTTACTACTCGCGCATCTTCCTCAACGTCCAGGGTCGGGAGCCCGAGGGCATCATTCCGGCGGCCGACTACGAACGGGTTCGCGACGACCTCGCGCGCCGCATTGCGGCGATCCCCGACGAAAACGGGAACCCGCTCGGAACCCGCGTGCACGTCCCGGAGGAGATCTACGAGGAGGTGAACGGCGTCGCGCCCGACCTGATCGTCCACTTCGGCGACCTCTTGTGGCGCTCCGTGGGCACCGTCGGCGGCGACGAGGGGATCCACAGCTTCGAGAACGACACGGGGCCGGACGACGCCAACCATGCACAGGACGGGCTCTTCGTGCTCACGGCGCCGGGAGTCGCGCCGGGACCACGCGCGGGCGCGCATCTCCTGGACGTCGCCCCGACGACGCTCGAGCTCATGGGGCTCGGGGTTCCGGCCTCCATGCGCGGGCGGAGCCTCCTCGCCGGCGAGCGCTAGCCGATCGCGCGCCAGGAGACGAGCTCGTGGCCGAGCTCGGGCGCGGCCCTCGCAAGGCGCTCGGCCGAGCGGCGCTCGTCGTCCCGCCAGCCGTCCGGCCCGGGGTGGACGCCGACCTCGAGCGTCGTGCCGGAAAGGCTGTCGACCCTCCGCAGAAGGTCGTCAGCCCAGCCCAGGTCGGCCGTGCTCGCGGGCATGTAGAAGTGGTCGGTCGTCTGGAACGCCCGGCGGAGAGGCCGGCGCCAGAGCGACCCGACCCAGTACGTGGCTCCGGCGAGCGGCCTGGTCAGGTAGACGTCCTGCACGGTGCGGACGCGCTCGACGCCGAAGCGGGGCAATACCCTCTCGAGCGCCCTCCGGAACGGCGCCAGCTTGTGCAGATGCCGGTGCGAGTCGACGTGCGAGATCGCCACTCCGCCGTCAAGGACGAGGGCGAGCTGGGCGGCGATCTCACGCTCGATCTGGTCGCCCGGGAGCCGCCGCAGGAGCGCGCGGAGACGCACCGGTGTCGTCGCCGGGAAGCGGCCCCCGTCCTCGACGAGCGCCGCGACGTCCTCGGGTTGGGCGGCGCAGCGCTCGTCGCCGTCTCCGACGAACGTCAGGTGCACGCCGAAGCTCTTGTCTGACCGCTCGCGCGCGTAGGCGAGCGCCTCGCCGGCCGCCGGCATGGTCGGCATGATGGTCCCGCTCGTGAGCGTCCCGTCCTCGAGGCAGCGGATCGTGGCCGCGACCGTCTCGGCCGAGGCCCCGAAATCGTCGGCGTTCACGACGATGCGCAAAGGAGGTCGTCCCTTTGGGACCGGCTCAGACGACCCGGAGGTCGCCGGAGGGCGGCGTGAGCTCGCGCGCCCGCAGGCCGATCGCCACGATCATGAAGAAGAAGAGCGTGCACTGGACGAAGTAGAAGGCGTCGAACAGCGCCATGCTGGCGCCGAATCCGGCCGCCGAAACGCAGCACGCCACCATGAGGTCGCTCGCCTGACCCACCCGGCGGCGGGCCGCGCGAGCGAGCTTCACGACGCTCCCCCAGACGAACCACACGACGGCCACGAATCCGAGTAGGCCGGTGGTCACGACCGTGTTCAGGTACTGGTTGTCGAAGATGAGCTCGACCGCCGACGCGTCGGCCACGCCGGGAGCGGCCTCGCTCGGGATCGTCTGCTCGGCGATCCCAGTGCCGACGAGCGGCGACTCGCTCCAGATCTCTAGGCCGGGGCCGAGATCGGCCAGGCGTCCCGAGCCTCCCTCTCCGGCCCGCCCCTCGAGCGACGTGACGAGGCCCTCCTCTGGAAAGAACGACTTGTAGATCCCCCCGAGGGCTCCGGGGGTGAGGAAGTGGACGACGACGGGGAAGAGGATCAGCAGCGGCGCGAAGCGGACGACGGCGCTGCCGCGCAGGATCAGCGCGACGACAACCATGGTGATGATCATCACGACGGTTGTTCGGGACACCGTGGCGAGCGCGCCGGCGGCGGAGACGATCGCAGCCAGCACCCAGACGCGCGACCGGAAGATCGTGGCCGCGCGCCCGGCCGAGTAGATCGCCAGCGGAACCACCATGAGCAGGGCGACGCCGAGCGCGATTGGATGCTGCGCCGACCCGAAGACGCGGAGCCGCCCCCCGCGCACCGCGTCGACCTCGCGCGGCACGTACTCGAGCACAGGAATCCACTGATGGAGGTGTTCGAAGACGTTGTAGGTGAAGCGAGAGTCGTAGAGCGCGGTCACCGCGACGATGGCGCCGCCGACGACGAGCGCCCGGACGAGCTTATCGATCGCTGCCATCGAGTCGAGCGTCGACGTGACGAGGAGAAAGACGATGATGAAGCTCAGGAAGTACGAGAGCGACTTGAGCGCCTCCGGCTCGGTGGAGCCCGCATTGAGCTCGTCGAAGTTCACGATCTGGGTCGCGAACAGCACCGCCGAAAGGAGGATGAGGGGGTATGCCTGCCCGCCCGCGGACAGGTGCGAGCGGCCCGCAAGGAGTCCGATCAGCCACGCGAACACGAGCAGGAACAGAAACAACCTGTACGGCTCGAGGTTGAACGGCAGGTCGACCGGCAGCGAGTAGGTCTTGATGGGGACGAACCAGACGAGCAGCGCCAGGCAGACGGCCATGTTCGTCCACGTGAACACCGGGGCGGTCGTGTCGCGGACGGCAAGCAGGCACGCCAGCAGGAGGACGACTGCTCCTCCGATCGCCGCCTCCGGCCCGAGGGGAATGGTGACGGCGAGAGCGAGCAGCCCGAAGGCCGCCACGGTCAGCGGAACGCTACGACGAGCCGCGGGCGGCTGGGGGTAGGACGCCACCCAGACCCCCGCTAGACCCGGGTTCCGGCCTGTGCGCGCCTTTCCCGCTCGGCCGCGGTGAGGGCTTCGCCGAGCTCCGGCTCCCCTGGGGCCGCGGGCGGGGCCTTCCTCCGGAGCGACATGCGGATGCCGGCCGGGAAGAGACGGTCAACGAGGATCGCCAGCGCGACGAACGCGGCGGCGATCACGAGGAAGAGCATCAGCGGCAGGCTGAGCGACGTGCCGCCCGAGGCGATGGCGCCGGCCGGCCGCTGGATCTCCTGGAGGACGATCCGCTCCGGCCCCCGGAGGTTCGCCGCGTCCTGCTGCTCGTCGATGTAGGCGAGGAACGCCTCCACCGTCGCCTGCGTGATCGTGACCGCCCCGGCTGCGGAGTCCGCGTGCCCGTAGATCTCCACAACCGGGACTTGGGAGAGCTCGAACCGGCTGGGGGAGCTCACCTCGTAGATCGCGCGCGTCGTGATCGCCCCGGGCAGCGGCCCCACGATCTCGTCTCGGAGCTCCCGCACCTCGTCGGACGAGATGAGGATCGGGTACAGGTTCGCGGCCGAGATGAGCGTGGTGATGTCCGGCGAGCTCGTGTACGTCTGCACGCTGCCGTCCTCCGACGTCACCGACTGCGTGACCCTCGTGCGAACGTAGGGCGATTCCTCGCTCGTCACCAGGAGCCGGGCGGAGGCGGTGTAGGTGATCTGCGCCTTCTTCTGGACGTTCGGAGGGACTAGCCCGACTCGGTAGACGGACAACACGGCGGCGATCGCCGCGATCCCGACGCCGATGGCGAGAAGCCACCAGTACCGCCTGAGCGCGCGGACGTACTGGTTCGACGGCAGAAGCGGCGCCTTGACGACGCCGAGAGGCCCCTCGCGCGTCCCGGTCTGCGGCGCGCCACAGCAGTCGCAGAAGCGTGCGTCTTGGGAAATCTCGTGGCCGCAGTTGAAGCAGGACATATAGCTCCGCACGCCGGGGACGGGCTCGCTCGGCACGTCGCAGTGTAGCTCGCGAACGGCGAGCCGTCGTCCATTCTCCGGCTAGGTTCTCCAGACTTCCGTTTAGGTCTTCTCCGGGTCCTGCGGCGAGGGAGAGGCGGACGCTCCCCCCGGCCCGGCGGCCGCGCCGGAGCCCTCCCGAGGCCCGCGCACGGCCATCAGGCTCTTCGTCATCCCGAGCATGCGCTCGCGATGGATCGTCGCGTCCGGGAAGAGCCGCCGGAGGTCCGACGCGGAGAGGAGCGTGGTCTCGTACCACTCGCCCTTCTTGCGCCAGCCCATCGTGAACCGCTTGTTGAGCGCGCGGAGCGCGCGCTCCGGCAGGAAGTGCACGAACGGCATCTGGTAGTGCGGCTCGACCGGGAACCAGCGGTTCGGCGTCTGCACGAAGTAGCGGTCGCCGACTCGTCGGATCTCACGGGCGAACGTCGGCTGGAGCCCCTTGGGCACGTGCTCGATGACCGAGTTCGAGAAGACGACGGGAAACGAGCCGTCCTCGAAGGGGAGCTGGGTCCCGTCGGCGCGTTGCACGGTGACGTTCTCGCCCTTGAGCCAGTCGCGCTCGTCCGTCTCGAGGTCGACGGCCACGATCGGGTTTGTGGTGTTGAACCGCTCGAGAGCGGACCCCTCGCCGGCGCCCACGTCGAGTATCCGCTCGTCGGGCTCGACGGAGCACAGCTCGACGAACATGGTGTACCGCTGCTCGCGCCAGCGCCGGATCGTGTCGCTGCGCTTGGCCCAGGTGCGCAGACGGTCGCCGAGGCTCACGAGGAGGTCCCCTTCCCGGTCACGTCCCGGCAGGACGGGTCGTCGTGGGGGAGCACCTGGTTTCCCTCGCTCACCATCTCGACCGCCCCGGGCTCGACCCGAATCGCGCGGAAACGGCCGGTGCAGATGGTCGTCCCGCGCGCGCCGGAGCGGATGGAGTCGGCGTAGAAGAGCGTCTGGCCCGAGTTGGGACCGAAGACGCAGTTCTCGCAGACGACGTCGGTGGGCGTCACGGCCCCAAGGCCGCCCTCCGCGAGGAAGAGGTTCGCGTTGCCGAGGCAGTCGACCCGGAGGTTGCGGAACGTGATCGAGCGGCCGCCCATGACCTGGATGCCGTCCTGGTGGTACTCGCCGGCGATGTCGTGGCACTTGATGTAGCCCGACTCGATCACGACGTCGTGCGCGACCTTCCCGTGGTTCTGCACCTTGATCCCATCGGCCGTCCAGGTCTCGACCTCGATCCGGCCGATGCGGCCGGTGCAGTTCGCGTCCAGGCTGACCGCGTCGTCGATGGTCGTCCTCATCGTCACGCGAACGAGATCGAGATCCACCGGGCCGCTGCAGCGAAACTGACGGTTCTCGATGACCCTGATCTTTTCCGGAGCGGGCTCGCCGGTGGACGTCGCGACCGACTCGGAGGGCGCCGAGGCCGGCTCGTCGGACGAGCCCGAGCACGCGGACAGAGCCGCCACGGCCACGGCCGCACACGCAAAGGCCACGAGGCCCGGGACGAGTGTCGAGCCGAAACGCCGCAGCCCTCGAACAGGTTTGACCCCTCGTCTGGGCAAGCTCGACGAGCTTAGCAAGCGCCCTCCCAATGCCTGCGCAGCCGAGGGTCACCCCGTCGTCTCGAAGAACGACGCGACGAAGGGGAGGACGATGTCGACGATCTCCTCCTGCTCCTCCGGAGGCAATCCGTCGAACGTCGTCAGCGGCCCGCCGGCGATCATGTGCAGCTCGAACCGGGATCGCTCCTCCGCGGAGAGCCCCGCGACCGCGCTGTCGATGCTCTTCTGCGCGCGACCGCTGTAGTGGTCCTCGTGGACGTTTCGGGCGCCGTACAGGAACACGAGGCGTGCCCGGTCGAGATGCGCGAAGGCTCCGACGACCCGAGGAGCGGTCTTGCGGCCTCCGAGGAGGCGCCGAGCGGGCGCCAGCGCCCGGCGCAGCGTCGCGTTCGAGCGGACGAGCGCGCCGACGCGGCCGTCACGCACGCCGCGGCTCATTCGCCCCAGGCCGCCGACGTCGAGGATCGGAGGAGCCAGGCAGACGGCCCCGGTGCAAGAAGGATCCTCGACGAGCGAGAGCGCGATCCGGCTTCCGTAGCAGGTTCCCACCTCGGCGAAGGGCTTCACGTCGAGGGCCTCGCGGGCCACGTCGAGTACCGCGCGCGCCTGGGCCGTGGTGGCCGCGATCTCCGCGGGATCCCAGTGCGAGACGAGGCCCGGGCTGTCGCCCGACCCCGCGTAGTCCAGGCGGACGGAGGCCAGCCCCTCCTCGGCCAGGCGCTCGGAGAGCCGGGCCGACAGCGTCGAGCCGATGGCGATGTGGCGGCCGGTGCCGGCAAGGAGGAGCACGACCCCCCGGGGCGGCTGCCGGTCGGGGGCCGTCACGACCGCCGCCACGCGGTCTGCCCCGGCGGCGACGAAGACGGGAAACTCGCTCATGCGGCCGCGGAGGCTGCGGCCCGGTCGAGCGCCCAGGCGGCGACCGCTTCGGCCAGCTTCTGATCGAGATCGAGCCGGGTGTCGTATCTCAGGAGGCCCGCCTCACGGTAGTAGTACTCGCCGAGGGGCGCGTAGAGCGGATCGGCGATGCCCGCGACGGTGACGTCACCTCCGAGCTCCGCCAGGCGGTCGCGGAGCTTCCCGAGCGCCGGTCCCGGCTCGCCCGCGGGCGAGACGCCGAGAAGGAGCGAGGAGCCCGCGAACGCGCGCAACTCTTTGATCAGGTCGACGTCAGCGATCGCCTCGTAGGCCTCCTGCGTGAGCTGCAGGCCGCGGATCGGCACGCGGCCCGCGGAGGCAAGCTCGCTCTTCGGGCCGTCTCCGTCGGCCTCCTCGTCGCCCATGAGCCGCGCCACGGCTTCCCGTCGCAGCAGCTCGCGCGCGTACTGCCGCCCGCGCACGACCGGCTCGACGAGCGCGAGACCGGAGACCTCGAGCCGCTCGGCCACGAGCGCCGCGACGGTGCCCCCGAACAGCACCCCAGCGAGGCCCACCTCCCTCGCGCCGCGGCCGCGGAGGAGGTCGACCGCCTCCTCGAGCTCGGCCAGTCGCGTCGGCAGGGAGATCTGAGCGTGCTGCGTGCCGACGTCCGGCCTGATGCGCGCGACGTCGAACCCGGAGCCGGCGAGCCGTCGCGCGACGAGCGCCTCCAGCCGCCGCAGGTTGCCCTGCTCCGGCCCGACGGTCGGGCAGATCGCCCACGCCCGGGGACGCGCCTCCCGCAGGGGGCCGGCGATGAGCGCGAAGGCCCTGCCCGGGCCGAGCCGCCGCTCGGCGAACTCCTCGAAGAAGCCCCCCTCCGGGTCCTCGTAGCGGCGGAGCGCGCCGAGCGTGTGCCTGCTGGACGACATCCCGGTTAATGTCTTATATACGAAGCCTCCGCGGTTCCTATGGATTTCGACCTGAGCGACGAGCAGCGCGCCCTGCGAGACTCGATCCACGAGTTCGCGAGCCGCGAGCTGAACGCCGACGTCGTCGAGCGTGACAAGACGGCGACGTTCTCGCGCGAGGCGTGGCAGAAGTGCGCCGACATGGGCCTCCTGGGGCTCCCCGTGCCGGAGGAGAACGGCGGCTCGGGGGCCGGAGCGCTCACCACGATCGTCGCGCTCGAGGCGCTCGGCCGCGGCTGCACCGACAGCGGGCTGATCTTCTCGGTCAACGCGCAGATGTGGGCCTGCGAGACGCCGATCGTCCGCTTCGGCACCGAGGAGCAGAAGCAGCGCTGGCTTCCCGGCCTCTGCGACGGCTCGGTGATCGCCGCGCACGGGATGAGCGAGCCGGGCTCCGGCTCGGACGCCTTCAGCCTGAGCACGACCGCGCGGCACGAGGACGGCGGGTACGTCCTCGACGGCTCCAAGACCTTCGTCACGAACGCGCCCGAGAGCGACCTCGTCCTCGTCTTCGGAACGATCGACAAGGAGCTCGGGTTCGCCGGCGTCACCGCGTTCCTCGTCGAGCGCGGCACGCCCGGGCTGACGGTCGGCAAGCCCCTCTCGAAGATGGGCCTGCGGACGTCGCCGATGGGCGAGCTCTTCTTCGACGGGTGCGTGGTGCCCGAGGAGAACGTCCTGGGCAAGCCCGGGCAGGGCATGCTCGTCTTCGACTCGTCGATGGTGTGGGAGCGGAGCTGCATCCTCGCGAGCACGGTCGGGACGATGGCGCGGCAGCTCGAGCGGTCGCTCGACTACGCACGGGAGCGCCGGCAGTTCGGGCAGCCGATCGGGAGCTTCCAGGCCGTGTCGCACAAGCTCGTGGACATGAAGGTGCGCCTGGAGACGGCCCGCCTGCTGCTCTACCGGCTGGGCTGGCTGATCGACCGGGGCGAGTCCGCGACCGTCGAGTCCGCGCTCGTGAAGCTCTACCTGAGCGAGTGCTACGTCCACTCGAGCCTCGATGCGCTCCAGGTGCACGGCGGGTACGGCTACATGACCGAGTACGAGCTCGAGCGGGACGTGCGCGACGCGATCGGCAGCCGCCTCTACTCGGGGACGTCCGAGCTGCAGTACGAGGTCGCGGCAAAGGGCATGGGCCTGTGAGGCTCGTCCACGACCTGGTCACGGAGTCGGCGGCGGCCCATCCCGACCGGGTGGCCGTCGTCGACGGCGACCGCAGCCTCACCTACGCGGAGCTCGACGCCGGCTCGAACAGGCTCGCGCACCTCCTTCGGGAGTGCGGCGTGCAGCACCGAGACCTGGTTGGGCTCTACCTCGACAAGTCGCTCGAGAGCCTGCTCGGCATCTACGCGATTCTCAAGCTCGGCTCGGCGTACGTCCCGCTCGACCCGGCGGCTCCTCCGGCCCGTCTTGCGACGATCGCCGCGAACGCCGGCCTGCGCTGCCTGGTCACGGGTGCCGAGAAGGCCGACCTCTGGCCCGAGCTGCTGCGGGAGGGAGCGCCCGTGGAGGTCCTCGTGGTGCCGGCGGCGCGCGACGGCGAGGTCGAGGCGCCCGAGGGAGCGCGGCTCGTGACCGGGGCGGCGCTGGACGAGCGACTCGACGCGCCCCCCGACGGCGTGTCCCGCTCCGACTCCGATCTCGCGTACATCCTCTACACGTCCGGATCGACCGGCGTCCCCAAGGGCGTCATGCTCTCCCACGAGAACGCGCTCGCGTTCGTGGACTGGGCGGCGGACGAGTTCGGCGTGAGCGCGGAAGACCGGCTCTCGAGCCACGCGCCGCTCCATTTCGACCTCTCGGTCTTCGACCTCTTCGCCGCGGCCCGAGCGGGCGCCGCCGTCGTGCTCGTCCCCGACGGGCTCTCGCTCTTCCCGCTCGAGCAGGCGAGGTGGATTCGCGACACGGGCATCAGCGTGTGGTACTCGGTGCCGTCGATCCTGACCCTGCTCGTGCTCCGCGGGAAGCTGGCCGAGGTCGGGCTGCCCGCCCTCCGCACGATTTTGTTCGCCGGCGAGGTGTTCCCGACCAAGTACCTGCACGCGCTCATGCAGCACCTCCCCCACGTCCGCTTCGCGAACCTCTTCGGCCCGACGGAGACGAACGTGAACACCTGGTACGAGGTCCCGCGCTGGGACGGCGAGCCGCCCGCCTCGATCCCGATCGGCAAGCCGGTGCGCGACGTCGAGATCTTCGCGGTGGCGGAGGACGGGTCGATCCTCGACCGAGGAGAGACCGGGGAGATGCACGTTCGCGGCCCGACCGTCATGCAGGGGTACTGGGGCGACGCGGAGCGGACGGAGGCGACCCTCTTCCACGGCTGGGGCCCGGGCTCGAGCCCCTACCCGACCTACAAGACCGGAGACGTCGCCTACGTCGACGAGAACGGCGACTGGATCTTCCTCGGGCGGCGGGACTCGCAGATCAAGAGCAGGGGGTACAGGATCGAGCTCGGAGACGTCGAGGCGGCCCTGGATCAACACCCCTCGGTGCTAGAGTGCGCCGTCGTGCCGATCCCGGACGAGGTGGTGACGAACCGGATCAAGGCGTTCGTCGTCACCGACGGCGACGTCGGCCAGGAGGAGCTCGTGACGTTCGTCTGCGAGCGGCTCCCGCGGTACATGGCGCCCGAGCTCTTCGAGTTCCGTGAGGCCTTGCCGCGCTCCTCCACCGGCAAGGTCGACCGGCGCGCGCTCGCAGCGGCGTCCTCGGAGGCGACCCGTGTCGACTGACCGGATCGCGGAGAGGATCAAGCAGCTGATGGTCGAGAACCTGACCTACAGCGGCTCCTGGAACGAGGTCGACGAGGAATACCCGCTCCTGGCGAAGCACGTGATCGACTCGCTGGGCATGCTCAAGCTCGTCTCGGTGATCGAGGAGGAGTTCGACGTCGAGATCGACGACGACGACGTCGTCCCCGCCAACTGGAAGACGATCCGGGACATCGCCGCGCTCGTCGAGTCGAAGCGCGCCGAGTGACCCCGTGGACGTTCGCGAGCAGGTCGAGCTCGAGGCGATCGAGGCCAACCGCGCCTCCTCGTCGCTGACCGACGAGGCGGTCGCCGTCGCGCTCGGAGCGGCAGGGGCGCTCGTGCGCGAGCGGCGCACGGCCGTCCTCGCGGCGAACGCGGCCGACTACGACGCGGCCTCGGGCCGCCTGGACGAGGGCACGCTCGACCGCCTGCGCCTGGACGAGAGGCGGATCGAGACGCTCGCCGCGCAGGTCGAGGCGACCGCCGCGATCGAGCCGCTCGAGCGCGAGATCGGCTCCCGGAAGCTCGCGAACGGCCTCGAGGTCAGCGAGCGCCGGATTCCGATCGGCACCGTCGGCGCCAACTTCGAGGCGAGGCCGAACGTCGCGCTCGACATCGCAGGCCAGCTCCTCAAGAGCCTCAACGCCGCGGTCCTCCGGACCGGCGGGGCCGCCCTTCGCACCGTGACCACGCTCGTCGACGACGTCCTCCGCCCGGCGCTCGAGCAGGCCGGCCTGCCGCCGGGTGCGGTCGGCCTCGTCCGCACGCCCGACCACGAGGGCGCGCGCGCCCTCGTCTCGTTGCCGCGGCGAATTCCGCTCGTCATCCTCCGCGGGAGCGGGGAGACCACGGCCGCCCTCGCCCGGCTCGCCGCGGAGAACGGGGTCCGCGCCCTGGCGCACGCGGAGGGCGGCGGCGTCCTCTACGTCCACGAGAGCGCCGACCGCGACCGCCTCCTGGCGATCGCCGAGACGAGCCTCGACCGGATCGGCGTCTGCAACCGGCTCAACCTCGCCCTCGTCGACGTCCGGGCGCCGGAGGGAACGCTGGAGGCGCTCCTGGCGCTCTTCGCGCGGCTCGGGCTGGACGTCTACGGAACTCCGCGGGCGGGGAGCCGGGCCGACCTCCTCCCGCTCGAGACCCGGCTCGGCCACGAATGGGCAAACGACGCGGACCGCACCGCCAGCGTCACGGTCGACCTCGTCGACGGCCTCTACGAGGCCGTGAGGCTCGCCAACGAGGAGACATCGGGGCTCGCCGCGGGAATCGTCGCCGAGGACGCGTCCGCGGCGCAGGCGTTCCTCGAGGGCTACCGCGGCACGGCGGCCGCGTGGAACGCCTCGACGAGGTTCGTCGACGGCTTCGAGCTCACGAGCGCCCCGGAGACGGGGATCAACGTCGGCCGCGAGCCCGGGCCGCGGGGGCCGGTCACCTACCGCGACCTCTGGCTCCGCCAGTACCGGATCGTCGGCGACGGCACCCAGAAGCGGTGATGCGAGGGCACCCGGTCGTCGTCAAGCTCGGCACGAGCCTGGTCGCCGGGCACGGCGGCCGCCTGCGGCGCACGCTGCTCCAGCACCGGGCGCGCGAGATCGCCGCGTTGGTACAGGAAGGCACGCCCGTGGTGGTCGTCTCCTCCGGCGCGATCGCGCTCGGCCTGCCGAGGCTCGGCCTGACCCGGCGACCGGCGAGCGTCCCGAAGCTCCAGGCCGCCTCCGCCCTCGGCCAGGCCCGGCTGCAGGCCGCGTGGGACGCCGCGCTCGGGCGCCACGGGATCCAGGCGGCGCAGATCCTCCTCACCGCCGGCGACATCGCCGAGCGAGGCGCCTACGTGAACGCCCGGAATGCGCTCACCGCCTTGTTCCGACTCGACGCGGTTCCGATCGTGAACGAGAACGACGCCACCGCGACAGACGAGATCACGTTCGGCGACAACGACACGCTGGCCGCGCAGGTTGCCGTCCTCGTGCGAGCGCGGCTGCTGGTCCTCCTCACCGAAGTCGAGGGCGTGTACTCGCAGGCCCCCGGGTCCCCGGGCGCGGAGCTGATCCCGGAGGGCTCAGCGGCTCACGCAGCAGTGCTCGGCGACGTGTCGCCGACCGGAAAGGGCGGAATGCGTAGCAAGGTTCTCGCCGCCGAGATGGCCGCGTCCGCGGGGATCCACACGGTCATCGCCGGAGGCGTCGGCGAGGCCGTCCTCGAGCCGATCGTGGCCGGAGAGACGCGCGGGACCGTCTTCGAGCCGCGCGGCCACGAGCACTCCGCCTTCAAGCTCTGGCTTCGCTTCGGCAAGCCCGTCGCGGGGCGGCTCCACGTCGACGAGGGTGCGCGCCGGGCAGTGGCCCGAGAGGGGGCGAGCCTGCTCGCGATCGGCGTCGAGCGCTGCGAGGGCACGTTCGACCCCGGAGACGCGGTCGAGCTCGTCGGGCCGGACGGAGTCGCGTTCGCCAAGGGGATCGCGACCGTCGCCGCGGCGGACCTCGAAGGACGGCCCCGAGGGGTCGAAGCCGTTCACCGCGACCGCCTCGTCGCGTACTGAGCTTCGAAGGCCCTAGCGCGGCGGGCTCGAGACCCAGCGATTCCGCCGGCGATCCCAGCGCTCGCAGGTGAGCCCAGACGTGCTTACGCCAGGCGACCTCAGCTCGCAGGGCGGCGCGCTGAAGAACCCACGGCACCTGCGATCCGTGCCGTCCACCCGCCCTGACCGGAACTTCGCGCCGACCACGTTGCCGCTCCCGAGGCCCGCAAAGAGCGAGTGGTTGCAGGCGATGTACTTGCCGCGGATGACGTCGATGTTCTGCGGCGTGTAGCCCGAGGCGCCCGAGTAGAAGAAGGCGCCGCCCGCGCCCTGGCATGTTGACTTCCCGCGCCGGTAGCTCCCGACCGTGAAGTCGACGAAGGTGATGTCGCGGCCGCCCTGCAGCTGGACGCCGTCCTGATGCACGTTGCGTGAGTACCTCGGCCCGCAGTCGACGTCGCCCGTGACCTGGATGCCTGCGTTGTAGCCGGCCCGCTGGCGTACCTTGAACGCGTCGACGCCGGGACCGTGGGTGCGGCCGTTCCCCTTCACCTTCACGATCAGGTCGATGGTGCTCGGGTCCCCGTCGCCCGCGCAGCCGGTGTCGAGGTCGATCGCGCCGGCCCCGCCGAACCGGCGGCCCTTGCTGAACTTGACCTTGACCTTGAGGGGCAGCCGCCCCCACCGACTCAGCGGGCGGGTGCAATGGAACGCGCGGTTCCTCCGGGTGATCTTCCGGCCGGGTTCGCAGTTGCTCGTGCTCGCCACGGTGCAGTCGAGCAGCGCCGTCTCGGCCAGCTGAGAGCCCTCGGCGGCGGCCGCGCCGGCAGGCGGAGCCGCTGCCGCCGCGGCTGTCAGAATGGCTGCGAGAACGAAGACGTGTCTGGAACGCATCGGAAAGGGCCCGGGGTGCCGAAGCGGCCCGAGGGTAGCAAGGCCGGCCGACGGCTCTCCGGCCAGACCGCAGCCGATTTCCTGCGCTGAGCAGGCAGAAACAGGCCTTTGTAAAAAATGGTTGAAAATTCCAACGCAAGCGAGCCCGCAACATCTGCAGCGCAGGGACGCGCGGACGTGCTCCTCGTCTGCTCGACGGGGGGTCACCTCCTGCAGCTCGTCGCCCTGCGTGACGCCTGGGAAGGGTTCTCGCGCGTCTGGGTCACGTTCGACAAGAGCGACGCGCGCTCCCTGCTCGCGGACGAGCGCGTGACGTTCGCGCGCGGGCCCACCAACCGGAATTTCGGCCTGCTGGCGGTCAGGAACCTCGTCCGGAACGGCGTGCTGGCCTTCCGGCTCGTCCGGGCGGAACGCCCGAAGGTCGTGCTCACGACCGGAGCCGGGGTGGCCGTTCCCTTCGCCTGGGTGGGTCGCCTGCTGGGGGCCCGGGTGGTCTACGTCGAGAGCCTCACTCGCATCGACCACCCGTCGCTCAGCTGCCGCCTAATCGCGCCCGTTGCGACCAGGATCTACGCTCAGTGGCCGGAGCTCACCCGGGCGGTGCCTCGCGCCCGCTACCTCGGCAGCGTCGTCTCGGGGTCGTGATCTTCGTCACCGTCGGGACGAACGAGGCCCGCTTCGACCGCCTGCTCGAGGCGCTCGAGGGTCTCCCCGCCGACGCCGAGCTCTTCGTGCAGCACGGCCCCTCGCCGGTCCGCCCGGCGGGAGCCACGTGCACGGACTACGTCAGCTTCGAGGAGATGGCCGAGAAGATGAGTCAGGCGGAGTCGGTCGTCACGCACGCGGGCGTGGGCTCGGTGCTCACCGCGCTCCTGAACGGGACCCGGCCGATCGTCGTCCCTCGCCTGGTGCACTACGGCGAGGCGGTCGACGATCACCAGCTCGACTTCGCCCGGCGCGCGAGCAAGGCCGGCTTCGTGACGCTCGTCGAGGACACGGCCACGCTGGTCGCCGCGATCGCGAAGCAGCAGGACTCGCCGCCGCCCCCTCCGCGGCCCGACGACAGGCTCGTGGCAGACCTGCGCGGCTTCCTCGCCGAGGCGACCGGCCGCGACGGCCCTTAGAACTCCTTTCGAAATGAAGCCGGGTGCCGCCGGAACGCCCTGGACGGCGCATCATTCCGAAATGAGTTCTTACTCGATGTAGCCGAGCCCGCGGAGGCGCTCCTCCACCACGGCCGTCTCGCCCTCGGCGTACTCCTCCGTCTCCCCCGGGCGGATGTCCGCGGCCTCCTCGTACTCGGGCGGCCGGCGCTCGAGGAGATCCGGATCGATCGCCTCGAGGAGGATGCGGCCCTCGAGTTCCGTCGGCACCGGCTCCTCGAGCAGGTAGAGGAGGGTCGGCGCGACGTCCTGGATCGCGGCCGACAGCTTCACTCCCGAGCGCGCGGAGGGGCCGGCGAGGACGACGAGCCCCTCGTGGCGGTGGCTGCCGACGTACGAATGCTCGCTTCCGGGCTCGATCTCGATGCGGTCCCAGATCGAGTCCGAGCGGCTCTTCAGGTTCCCCTTGCCGAGCCACGCGTACTCATCGAACTCGACCAACAGGTCCGGCACCTTGTCCAGCTCGGCGCCTTCGAAGAGGTCCTCGCGCCGGTGCACCGCGGCCACGATCTGCTCGCCTTCCGGGCCTCGGAGGTCGAGGAGCTTCGCCGCGATGCCGTCTCGGACGCGGTCGTACTCCTCGCCGGGCGCGACGACTCCGCTTGCCTCGCGGCCGCGGACGTTGACGACGACGTTCCCGAACGTCCCGTAGGCGAACGCCCGGGTGTTCTCCCAGTCGATCGCCGAGTACTCCTCCCGTTCGTACGCGCGCTCGCGAAGTGCGGGCAGCCGCTTCTTGACGGCGGAGCGGAGGCCCTGCGGGACGTGCCGGCGGAGCTCGAAGAGCCGGTCGACCGCGCGACGGCCAAGCCGCGCGCTGCCGGGCAGGAACGTCAGGTAGCCCTGGCTCGCGAGCCAGGCGTTCAGGTTGACGACGCCGTGGAGGGGCCCCGCTCCATGGTCGGAGACGACCACCACGTCGTTGCCCGGCCCGAGCCACTCGAGCAGGCGGCCCAGTCGCTCGTCGAGGATCCGGTACACCTCGGCGAGCGGGCTCTCCGCGCCGTCTCGCTCCCAGTCGGTCCAGCACAGGTGCTGGATGTGGTCAGCCGCCATGAAGACGACGAAGAGAAGGGCGGGCTCGAAGCGCTCGGCGAGCCAGAGGGTGACGTCGACCTTCTGGTCGGCCGCTCGACGGACGATCTCGAGGTCGACGCGCCCGTCCTTGCCGAGCGGAAACCGGTTGTCGAGCTCGATCGAGCCGTAGCGGCCCGCGATCTCCGAGACCAGCTCCGGCGGGTACGTCATTCCCTCCTCCCGGGCGGCGGCGTCGAATCCGGCGACCGAGAACCCCTCGATCCGCGGTGCCGGCCAGGTGAAGGGGATGCCGACGAGACCCGACCGGCGGTGCTTCGCGGCGAGGCGGTCCCACACCGCCGGAGCCCGGCGGAAGCTCCCGTTCACGAAGCGAAGGCCGTAGCCGCTCTCGTCGCGCTCGGTGAAGTCCCAGATTCCGTGGCGGCCCGCGTTGACGCCGGTGACGAGCGTCGCCCAGGCCTGCGGGGTCAGCGGGTGGGTGGTCGAGCGCAGGACGCCGCCGCTCCCCTCCTCGAGCAGGCGCCCGAGGTTCGGGAGGTGGCCGCCGGCCACGAGCGGCTCGACGACGTCGAGCGTGGCCGCGTCGAGGCCGATCACCGTCAGGCGTGGTCTGGGAGTCGTGGCCACGACTCTCACGGTACTCGGTCCCCGCGGACGCAGCGCGTCTCGCGGGCGCCGCTTAGTCCCAGCGATCGGCCGACGCGTTCCAGCGCTGGCAGGTGACGCTGGCCAGCGTCACGCCGGGGGCGTCGCCGGTGCAGGCCGGCGAGCCGGCGAACTGGGCGCAGAGCGGGTCGCTGCCGTCCGTCCGACCGGAGCGGAAGCGTGCGTCGAGGACGTCGCCGGAGCCGAGGCCCATGAAGAGCGAGTGGTTGCAGGCGATGTAGCTCCCCCGCACGACGTCGATGTTCGTGGGGACGTAACCGGAGGCGCCCGAGTAGAAGAACGCCCCGCCGGCCCCCTGGCACGTCGAGCGGCCGTCGGCGTAGTCGCCGACCGAGAAGTCGACGAAGGTGATGTTGCGGCCGCCCTGCAGCTGGACGCCGTCCTGGTGCACGTCGGCCGCGTACCTCGGCCCGCAGTCGACGCGGCCGGTGAGCTGGATGCCCGCGTTGTAGCCCGCGCCCTGGCGGACCTTGAACGCATCCACGCCGGGACCGTACGTCACGCCGTCGCCTTCGACGTCGACGATCAGGTCGATCGTGGTCGGGTCGCCGTCCCCGGCACAGCCCGTGTAGAGGTCGATCGCGCCGTTCTCGCCGAAGGGCCGGCCGGGGGTGAAATCGAGGTCGACCTTGAGAGGCAGGGTGCCGTAGCTCGAGAGCGGCCGATCGCAGAGGAACCTCGCGTCGGTCAGCCGCAACGTGGTCCCGGGGACGCAGCCGGACGTGTCCGCGACCGTGCAGTCGCCCTCCGGGTTCGGCCCGGGCTCCGGCTCGGGATCGGGCTCAGGATCGGGAAGGGGAGTCCCGCCGACGGGCCCGACGGCACCCGAGGTCGCCGTCCGCGAGCCGGCAAGGCTCTCCGCGCTCACGCGTACGCGCAGAGTGAGGCCCGCGTCCGCGGGGGTGACCAGGTACGCCGAGTCGGTCGCGCCGACGATGGACGAGCAGGAGCCGCCGTCGGCGGCGCAGCGACCCCACTGGTAGTTGAAGGTGAGCGGCTCGGAGCTGTCCCAGGAGCCAGGCCAGGCGACGAGCGTCTCGCTCTCCGCGGGCGTTCCGGTGATCGTCGGCAGCGCGGTGTTGCGCGGCGGGCAGTCGCCGGTCCGGACCCGGAGCGAGCGCCGGCGCGAGCGGTCGCCGTCGCGATCGAATGCGCGCACGCCGAGCCGGTAGCTCTCGTTGCAGCGGAGGCCCCAGAACGTGAAAGCCCGGGGCTCGCGCTGCCAGCCGGCGCGGGCGTCGTTCCTGTAGAGGCGGTAGGCGTAGGCACCAGGCACGCGGGCCCACGTGACGCTGACGGAGTACGGGCGAACGGTCGCGGCGCGGAGATGGTCGGGACGGTGCGGCCGGTCGCGGTGATGGGCGCCGGCAGGCGCGGCCAGGGTCAGGGCGGCGGCGCCCGCGATCAGAACGGCGGCGACCCTGGCCTTCGGCCGGATCGCGAAAAGCTGGCAACGGGAAAGCATGCGGCTCATGACCGCGAGATCGGCACCCGCCCCGCGTGCCGCGAGAGCGGGAATCCCTCGTGGGGTGTCCCCGAATCGAGGGGATTCGGCTAAAGGTCGCCCGTGGCGGCGGAGAGGCTCAGCCGGCGCTCTCGAGCAGGCTCTTGCGGCGAACCTTGCCCGTCGCCGTCGTGGGGAGCGCGTCCCGGAACTCGACCTCGCTCGGGACCATGAAGTTCTCGAGGCGGGTCCGGCAGGCGGCGATGATCTCCTGCTCGGTCAGTGTCGCCCCCTCGTCGAGGACGACGAAGGCCTTGATCGCCTCGCCCAGGATCTCGTCGGGGATGCCGGCGACCGCCGCCTCCTTCACCCCCTCGATGTCGAAGATGGCGTTCTCGACCTCGATCGGGCTGACCTTCTCGCCCCGCGTCTTGATGATGTCGTCGCTTCGCCCGACGAAGTAGAGGAAGCCCTCCTCGTCGACCGTGAAGTGGTCCTGGGCGCACAGCATGCGCTCCCCGGGCAGCGGCCCTTCCACGATCATCTCCGCCGTCTGCTTCGGCTTTCGCCAGTAGCCGGCCATGACGTGCGGGCCGCGGACGTAGAGGACACCGGTCTCCCCCGGCTCCACCGCTGTACCGTCCTCGCGCAGGACCATCGTCTCCGTGCCCGGGATCGCCTTCCCGACCGAGGTCGGCTTCCCGGCGAGGAGCTCGGGCTCGAGGTAGCTGACGCGCTTGCACTCGGTGAGGCCGTACATGGCAAAGACGAGCGCGTTCGGGAAGATCCGCGCCAGCTCGCCGTGGAAGGTCGCCGGGAGGGCCGCCGCGGTGTTGGTGACCCGGCGGACGCTCGGCAGCTCGAAGTCCATGCTCCGGCGCATCGAGAGAAGCGTCGCGTAGACGGTCGGAACGCCGGGGAAGACGGTGGCCTCCTCCTCCTGCACCCGCTTGACGATCTGCGCCGGGAAGGCGAAGGAGCGCTCGAGCACGAGGGTGCCGCCCATGAGCACGGTCATGAGCAGCTGGTAGAGGCCGTAGTCGAAGGCGAGCGGCAGCAGGCCGAGGATGCGCTCGTCCGGTCCCAGGCGGAGGTACTGGGAGATGCTCCCCGCCGCGAAGAGCATGCTCTGGTGGGTCATCATCACGCCCTTGGGGAAGCCGGTGCTCCCCGACGTGTAGATGAGCGCGGCGAGGTCGAGCGGGATCGTGCCGGGCGCCTTCGGGGCGGGCTCGGCACCGGCGACGACCTCGCCGAAGTCGACTGCGCCCTCGACGCCGGCCGGCGCCGAGTCGGCCACAACCGCTCTCACGCTCGGCGCGGAGGCGGCCGCCCCCACGGCGGTGCGCGTGAGGCTTCCCTCCGTCAGGACCGCGGTAGCCTCGCAGTCGTCGAGGACGTAGAGGAGCTTGTCTTCCTTCGTCTGCGGGTTGACGACGACGAAGACCCCGCCGGCGAGGAGCGTCCCGTAGATCGCGGTCGCGCAGCCCGCCGAGTTGTCCATGTAGATCGCCACGCGGTCGCCCCTGCCGACGCCGAGCTCCTGCAGCGCCCGGGCGAGCCGCAGCGACCGGTCGAGGAGCTCCGAGTAGCTGAGCCGGGCGGGCCCTGCCACGACGGCCTCGCGCTCGGGCGAGCGTTCTGCCGAAGCGGGCAGCGTCTCGTGGAGCAGCCTGAGCGTCATGCGGTCGCCTGCACCGGCGCACGAGGCTCGCGCAGCCGGTCGCCCACGACGACCCGATCCGGGACGAGCGGCTCGGCGAGGCGCGGATTCTCGACGAGGCGGTCGTGGAGGAGCATGACCGAGAGGACGCCGACGAGCGCCATCTCGTCGGTCTCGCTGACCGCATCCCTCGGCGCGCCCGCCTCGCACTTCCGCACGAGGCGCGTGACCGCCTCAGGAGCGAGCAGGCCCGCCTCCGCGAGTCGCCGCTCGTCGAGCAGCTCCCGGACGTAGGCGGGCGCGTCGGCGCCGACGAACGCGCCGACGATCGGCGCCCGGTAGGGCTGCTTCTTTCGGGCCGCGATCTCGGCCGGCAGCCGGTGCCCGACCGCCTTCCGCAGGAGGTATTTCTCCGTGAGCCCGCGCAGGCGCAGCTGGTCGGGCAGCGCCGCCGCGAACTCCGCGACGCGGTAGTCGAGGAAGGGGAAGCGACCCTCGATCGAATGGCCCATGAGCATCCGGTCTCCCTGGGTGTGGAGCAGGTAGCCCTCCAGGAACGTTGCGATCTCGAGGTACTGCACCTTCCCGAGCGGCGTCATCTCGCCGAACCAGGACGGCAGCCGCGCCTCCAGCCGCTCGGCGGGGTCGCCCCGCTCCCCGGCCCTGGCGAGCACGTCGCCGTCGAGGAGCGAGAGCAGCCGCGAGGTGTTGGCGAAGCGCAGGCGGTGGCTGTAGAGCGGGTCGCCGGTCTCGGTCAGCCCTTTGCGGTAGAAGCCGACGAGGAAGGCCCCCGAGCGCTTCAGGTCCCTTCCGATGAAGGCGTTCAGGCGGGTGAGGAGGAGAGGACGCAGCTCCGACTCGGGCTCGCGGGCCCAGAAGTGGCGGACGGCGTTCTCGCGAAAGAGGTCGTAGCCTCCGAAGAGCTCGTCGGCGCCCTCGCCGGTCGTGACCACCTTCAGCCCCGCTTCCTGCACGGCGCCCGAGAGCCGCAGGAGCGGGGAGGGCGCGGTGCGAAGCGTCGGCTTCTCGGCCAGCTCGACCGTCTGCGGGAGCAGCTCGGCGATGTCGCGGGCGCTCACGGCGGCCCGCGTGAGGCTGAGGCCCCGGGCGCCGGTGAGCAGATCCTGGTAGGCGCTCTCGTCGAAGCGCGGGTCCTCGAAGGCGATGCCGAACGCGTACAGCGTCTCGTCCATTTGCTCGAGGGCGTGGGCCACGATCGCCGACGAGTCGAGGCCGCCGCTCAGGTATGCGGCCACGGGGACGTCCGCGCGCAGGCGCAGGCGGGTGGCGTCCGCGAGGAGCGCGTCGAGCTCCTCGGCAAGCGCGGCACGATCGGCCGGGGACACGTCCGGCGCGTCCGAGAAGCGGAGATCCCACCAGCGCCGCTCCTCGCGGATGCCCTCGGGGCCGGCGCGCAGGAAGTGCGCGGGTGCCAGCTCGCGGATGCCTGGGAACGAGGACCCGTCGGGCGAGATGCACCACGTCGTGAAGCCCTCGACCAGGCCGGCGGGATCGAGCGCGCGGGCGGCGGCGGGGTGGCGCAGGATCGCTTTCTGCTCCGAGGCGAAGACGAGGTCGCCGCTGAGCTCGGCGACGAAGAGCGGCCGTACGCCGAAGCGGTCGCGGGCGAGGAACAGCTCCCGCTCGAGCCGGTCCCAGACGGCGAAGGCGAAGTCGCCGTTCAGCCGGTCGAGGCATTCCGGCCCCCACTCGGCGTACGACTGGGCGATGACCTCCGTGTCGCTGGTGGTGGCGAAGCGCCGCCCGACGCTCTCGAGCTCGGCACGGAGCTCGACGTAGTTGTAGATCTCGCCGTTCTGCATCACCCAGTAGCGGCCGTCCTCGCTCGCGAGAGGCTGATCGCCGCCCTCGAGGTCGACGATGGCGAGTCGGTTGTTCGTCATCCCGAAGGAGCCGTCGAGGTAGAGGCCGGTGCCGTCGGGGCCGCGATGGCGAAGCTCGCCGGCCATGGTCAGCAGCAGCCCTTCCGGGGCCGCCGAGTCAGGGCGCGCGTAGATCCCGGCGATGCCGCACATGTCCCTGACGATACGGGCGACCCGGACCTGCGGCAAGGGGAGGAGACGGCGTCCGAAAACCTGGTCGAAAGCTCCGCCGGTCGCTGCTATTGTCAGACAGTCGCTCCGTGCGGTTTCCGGGCGACTTCTCTTTGCCCGTCAATGCCCAGCCCCGAAGTGATCGAGCAGGAAGTTCGCCAGTTCCTCAGGGACAACTTCCCGCTGAGCGCGGACGGCGTCGTGCTCGAGAAGGACGACTCGCTGATCGAGGTGGGCGTGATCGACTCGACCGGAGTGCTCGAGCTGATCGGGTTCATCGAGGAGCGCTACGAGGTCGCCATCGCGGACGAGGAGGTCCTCCCCGAGAACCTCGACTCGATCGCGAACATCACCCGCTTCGTCGGCGAGAAGACCGCCGGCACCAATGGCAACGCCGGCTGAGCGGCTGACGCTCGAGTCGCTGCGCCTCGACGCCGGGCGAGCGGTCGACGAGATCGCCGAGCGGCTCCGCGACGTCGTCTACAGGGACCTGCGCCGCCGCGGCGCCGTCGTGGGCCTCTCCGGCGGCGTGGACTCGAGCCTCGTCGCGTTCCTCTGCGCCCGCGCCTTCGGGCCGGAGCGCGTGCTCGGGGTGCTGATGCCCGAGGGCGAATCCGCTCCCGACACGCTGGACCTCTCCAACGTCGCCGCCGAGGCCGCCGGGGTGGAGACGGTCCTCGAGGACGTCACGGGGCTGCTGAAGGCGGCCGGATGCTACGAGCGCCGGGACGCCGCGATCCGGACGGTGCTGCCGGAGTACGGCGAGGGCTGGAAGGCGAAGATCGTGCTGCCCAGCCTGCTCGGCGGCTCGCGCTACAGCCTCTTCGCCGTCGTCGCCGAGTCTCCGGAGGGCGAGCGTCGCGAGGCGCGGCTGACCGCGACGGCCTACCGCGAGGTGGTCGCGGCGACGAACTTCAAGCAGCGCGTGCGCAAGATGCTCGAGTACTACCACGCCGACCGCCTCGACTACGCCGTCGTGGGGACGCCGAACCGGCTCGAGTACGACCAGGGCTTCTTCGTCAAGAACGGCGACGGCTCCGCCGACGTGAAGCCGATCGCCCACCTCTACAAGACGCAGGTCTACCAGCTCGCCGAGGAGGTCGGGGTGCCGGCTGTGATCCGCGAGCGCCCCCCGACGACCGACACCTACGCGCTCGAGCAGAGCCAGGAGGAGTTCTACTTCTCGGTCCCGTTCGACAAGCTCGACCTCTGCCTCTACGCCAAGAACCACGGGCTCCCAGCGGAAGCCGCCGCCGCCGCGACCGGCCTCGACGCGGAGATCGTCGAGCGCGTTTACGAGGACATCGAGCGAAAGCGACGAGCGGCCGAGTACCTCCACGCGCCGCCGTTGCTCGTCGCCGACCTCGACCACGACTGACTAGTCGTTCGAGGGGGCGGGCGCCGCGAGACGCCGGCTCCAGGGCGTCGACTCCGTCCGGGACCGCAGTTTCCGCAAGTTTTCCCCCGGAGCTTTGCACACGCCGAAAGATGAGCTATGGTCTAGTTCTTCGTGTAGTCCGATCGAAAGGCGGCCCTTTCGATGAGTCCTTCGGAGCATCGCACGGCTGTACTGCTGGACGAGCATCCCCTTTGGCTGGAGGGGGTGGAGCAAGTCCTGGCGCGAATTGGGATCGAGGTCAAGGGGAAGGCGACCTCGCCCGAGCACGCTCTCGCGCTGATCGAGGAGCACAATCCCAGCCTGCTCGTCACGTGTGTCGAGCTGGAGAACGGTCGGATCGACGGCCTCGAGTGCCTGTCGCTCGCCAAGCAGCGGGCGCCTGAGCTGAAGGTGATCGTCCTCTCCGCCTACGCGGACCCTCAGTACGTCGACGCGGCGCTGGCCGCGGGCGCAGAAGCCTACGTGCTCAAGACCGCCCACGCCGACGATCTGGCGTCCGCGATCAGGCAGGCGTTCGACCACTCCATCTACCTGGCTCGCGGCCACAACGGCACCCGCCAGCGGCCCCGCGAGTCGATCGAGGAGTCCTGGGGTCTGACCCGCCGCGAGCTGGAGATCCTGACTCTCGTGGCGGAGGGGCACTCGAACGCCCAGCTCGCGCGCATGCTCTGGGTCACGGAGCAGACCGTGAAGTTCCACCTGTCGAACATCTACCGGAAGCTCGACGTCTCGAATCGAACCGAGGCGAGCCGGTGGGCGCAGGTGCACGGGCTGCTTCCGCTGCAGTCCGCCCAGAGCACGGCGGCGGCCTAGCCGCTGTCGCCGGCGGGCACCGTTCGCAGAAACGGAGCGCGGCCACCCCCCGACCAATCGGGGGCGGCCGCGCGCGCCCTGGAGGAGCGCCCCGGAAATCTCGCTGAAGAATGCCCTAGCGTCTATCCCCCGGAAGGGGGAGGCGGGCCACGTCCCGCTTGGTCCCCGGGAGGGCCCGCGCAAACCCCGTGCGAGGGCCGTAGAGGGAAGGCTCACGGGGCCCTCGCGATCGGGCGTCGGTTGCGGCCAACCGCCGTCCGTGAGTGCGACACTACTGAACCCGCAGGTCGGCTGCCACTAGCCGTTCGGCGAGAGTGGCTAGCTCGTGGGCGTCAGGAGCCCTAGAACACCGGCGTCTCGCGCCAGGTGCCCCACACCTCGCGGAGCGCGTCGCACATCTCGCCCATCGTCACGTACACGCGCGAGGCCTCGACGATGGCGGGCATCAAATTGCGGTCCTCGACCGCCGCGTCTTCCTTGAGGCGCGCGAGCGCCGAGGAGACCGCCGTCGCGTTCCGGCGCTCGCGGAGCTCTCTGACCCGTCCGACCTGCTTGTCCTCGAGGGCCTGGTCGATCTTGAGGATCTCGATCGGCTGCTCGTCGTGCTCCTGGAAGCGGTTGACGCCGACGATCACCCGCTGCCCCGCCTCGAGCTCGCTCTGGAACCGGAAGGACGCTTCGGCGATCTCGCGCTGGAAGAAGTTCTCCTTGATGGCGGGGACGACGCCGCCCAGCCGGCGGATGCGGTCGAAGTAGTCGTAGGCTTCGGCCTCGAGACGGTTCGTCAGGTCCTCGACGAAGTACGAGCCGCCGAGCGGGTCGATCGTCGAGGCGACGCCGGTCTCGTGCGCGAGCACCTGCTGGGTCCTGAGCGCGATCTTGACCGCGTGCTCCGACGGGAGCGCGAGCGCCTCGTCGAACGAGTTCGTGTGGAGCGACTGGCAGCCGCCGAGGACGGCGGCGAGCGCCTCCACTGCCGTGCGCACGATGTTGACCTCGGGCTGCTGGGCGGTCAGCGAGACTCCCGCTGTCTGGGCGTGGAAGCGCATGAGCCACGAGCGCGGGCTCTTCGCCCCGTACGTGTCGCGCAGCTCGCGCGCCCAGATGCGCCGGGCCGCACGGTACTTGCCGATCTCCTCGAAGAAGTCGATGTGCGCGTTGAAGAAGAACGAGAGCCGGGGGGCGAAGTCGTCGACGTCCAGCCCGCGCGCGACGGCTGCCTCGACGTACGCGAACCCGTCGGCGAGGGTGAAGGCGAGCTCCTGCGCCGCCGTCGACCCGGCCTCCCGGATGTGGTAGCCGGAGATCGAGACCGGGTGCCAGAGCGGCACCTCCCGGGCGCAGAACTCGATCATGTCCACGCACAGCCGCATGGACGGCTCGGGCGGGAAGATCCACTCCTTCTGCGCGATGTACTCCTTGAGGATGTCGGTCTGGATCGTCCCGCGCAGCCTCTCCCGGCCCACGCCCTGCTTCTCGGCGACGCAGATGTAGAACGCGAGCAGCATCGCCGCCGGCGCGTTGATGGTCATCGAGGTGGACACCTCGTCCAGCGGGATCCCGGCGAAGAGCTGCTCCATGTCCGCGAGCGAGTCGATCGCCACGCCCTCGCGGCCGACCTCCCCGAGCGACTTCGGGTGATCCGAGTCGTAGCCCATGAGGGTCGGCATGTCGAAGGCCGTCGAGAGCCCCGTCTGCCCGTGCTCGAGCAGGTACCGGAAGCGGACGTTCGTCTCCTCGGCCGTGCCGAAGCCGGCGAACTGCCGCATCGTCCAGAGCTTCCCGCGGTGCATGGACGGGTAGACCCCGCGTGTGTAGGGGGAGACACCCGGGTAGCCGAGGTCGCGCTCGTAGTCGACGTCGACGTTGTCGGGCGTGTAGAGCGGCTCGACCGGCAGGCCCGACATCGTGGTGAAGAGCGCGTCCCGCTCGGGCGTCGCGGCGTACAGGTCTCGCCGCCACTCCTCCGTGGCGTCGAGACCGCGGCGGTCTTCCCTCGTGGCCATGTACGCCACGAATTCTAGGGGAGGCGCTTTCTCCTCCTTTCGAGGGAGCGGCCGCCCACCCGAACGGGTGCTTCGCCGGCTCTCATCCCGTTTTCATACCGCTTTGCGGCCGCGACCCTACGCCCCTGGCCGATGCGTTCGACCAGGAAGACGCTTTCGCGCGCCAGAGAACGATGACTCCTCTCCCTCCACTGCGGCCTTCGGAGACCGGCTCGGCTGACATCGAGCCGGCTGCCGTCCTTCGCGGCTCCTCGCCCGTGCGGACGGCCGCCGCCGTCGCGGCGGCCGCGGCGGTGTTCCTCGCCGTCGTCCTGGTCGCCGGCGTCGGCCGCGTCGACGGGGGCGTGCCCGAGTTCCTCGCGGACGCGCTGGGCCCGGAGAAGGCCGAGGCGCCGATGGAGCGCACGCCGGCGGCCGGCGTCGACGTCCGGATCCACGACCGCGGCTTCAGCGTCTCCCATCGGGGCATGTCCGTCTCCGTAGCCTCGGAGGACGTCGGCGGGGCATCCTGGCGGCGCCACGTGCACGGGGTCACACGTGAGACCGACTTCGGCACCGAGACGATCCTCATCGGCAAGGCGAAGACCGAGTCGTTCCTCACCGTTGCGAAGCGGCAGGGCGAAAGAACATGGCGCTGGCGCATCGCGTCCCGTCTCCAGCCGCGCATCGACCGCGCCGGCGCCGTGACCTTCCTCGACCCGGACCGGCATCTCGTCACCAGCATCAGCATCGATCCGGTGCGGATCCTCGACGCCGAGGGCAGAGACGTCACGCCAGCCGGTCTCCGCTGGCACCTCGAGCGAGGCGACGGCGCCTGGTTCCTCACGGTCGCGCTCGACGACCGCGACCTGCCGCTGCCGTACATCATCGACCCGGCGGTCACGCACCGGACCTCGGCCAGCGCGAACAACGGCGGCGGCTCCACAAGCCTGACGATCACCAAGCCGGCCGGCGCCGTGGAGAAGGACCTCCTCGTCGCGCACGTCGCGATTCGGAACACGGGCACGATCACGGCGCCCGCGGGCTGGACGCAGGTCGTCAACGCTACGTATGCAAGCTGGCTCCGACAGTCCGTCTGGTACAAGGTCGCGGGCGCCTCGGAGCCCGCGAACTACACGTGGACGTTCGGGACGAGCGGCGCGGCGGGAGGCGGCATCAGCGCCTTCTACGGGATTAAGACGTCGACCGCGCCCGGCCCGGTCAACGTCTCCGACACGACGCCACAGACGGCCAACTCGGGCACGGTGACGGCCACTTCGATCACGACGACGACGAACAACGCGCTCGTCCTCGCCTTCTTCGCTGCGCGAGCGAACACAGCTTTCTCGACGGCGAGCGGGATGGCCGAGCTCTACGAGGCGAGGGCGTCCGGCGGCATGAGCGCCGCGACAGACTCGATGAACCAGGTGACGGCCGGCGCCACCGGCAACAAGACGTCCACCGTCACCTCCTCGCGGAACAGCGGCACGCAGGTCTCCTTCAACGTCGATGACGTCGCCCCGACCGGCAGCCTGACCGATCCGGGCACGCCCATGGCCGGAACGGTCGGTCTCTCGGCCAACGCAAACGACGCCGACTCGACGATCAGCGTCCAGTTCCAGCGCTCGCCGGCGAACGCTGGGACCTGGACGAACATCGGCGCCGCCGACACGACCTCCCCGTACGCGGCCACCTTCGACACGACCGCGGTCGCGGAAGGCCTCTACGATCTGCGCGTCGTCGTCACCGACACGGCCGGCAACATCTTCAACTCGACCCTCGTGGAGGACCGGCGGGTGGACAACACTGCCCCGGCGTCCACCACCACGTTCCCGGCCGCCGCCGGCACGTACAACACGGCCGGCTGGGACGCGGGCTGCGGCACGAGCGGACTCTGCGGGACGTACTCGGACGGAGGCTCGGGTGTCTCGCAGGTGGAGATCTCGATCCGCCAGGGAAGCGGCGACTACTGGGCCGGCGGCTCCTTCTCCAGCGGGAGCGAGGTGTGGAACACGGCCACCATCGGCGGCGGCGACTGGTCCTACGGGTTCGCCGCCGGCAGCTTCCCCGCCGACGGCGGCTACACGATCCGGGTGCGCGCGACCGACGTCGCCGGCAACGTCGAGGCGCCGACGAGCCGAAGCTTCACCATCGACCGCGCCCCGCCCGAGACGGCGATCGACTCGAACCCGGCGGACCCGACCGCCTCGACGAGCGCGAGCTTCGCGTTCAGCGCCGACGAGGGCGGCTCCTCGTTCGAGTGCCGGATCGACGGCGGTAGCTGGAGCGCGTGCACGAGCCCGAGGGACTACACGAGCCTGACCGACGGGAGCCATACCTTCGAGGTGCGCGCGACCGACGTCGTCGGCAACACCGACTCCTTGCCGGCCTCCTACACCTGGCTCGTCGACACCACCGCTCCGAGCTCGACGATCGCCTTCCCCGCAGCCGGCGGCGAGTACAACCCGACGGGCTGGGACACCGGCTGCGCCACCAAC
>Ga0268386_10000191_pt1 | contig 37127 bp, 37 predicted proteins | sample RVTome_15_FD_200260 | JGI IMG/M metagenome (GOLD analysis project Ga0268386, IMG submission 200260) | Soil microbial communities from uranium-contaminated site in the Upper Colorado River Basin, Wyoming, United States - RVT150D86... ... | reverse complement strand
CGTAGCAGAATTCGTGAAAATTCTGCTACGCGAGAAGAGCACGGCAGAATTCTCACGAATTCTGCTACCACCAATCCGGACGGCCTCGGAGGGCCGTCCTACATTGCGGGGTTTGTTCCGGGAAAGACGGCGGTCATCAAAGCGGACGGCTGCGAAGTCGGCGTCCTCGGCGCGATCGATCCGAAGCTCGTCGCCAAGAGCAAACTCCGCTCGCCGCTGTTCGCCGCGGAGTTGAACCTCGAACTGCTCGCCGGGCATTACTCGGAAATCCGCCTGCACCGCGGGCTGCCGCGGACGCCGGCGGTGAGCCGCGATCTGGCGCTCATCCTGCCGGTCGGCAAGACGTTCGCCGAGATTGAAGCGACGGTGCGGCGGGCGTTCGGGAAGGCGGCGGATGCGGTTCACGCCGATTACGCCGAAACCAGCGAAGAAGGGGCCGCCGTTGACCTGCTGCCGCCGCGGCTGGAGCAGTTCCGCTGCATCGACGAATACCGCGGCAAGCCGATCCCCGCAGACCGCAAGAGCCTCGCCGTCCGGTTGACGTTCCGCGACGTCGCCCGGACACTGACGTCCGAGGAATCGACGCGGCTGACGGATGCGGTGGTGGCGGCGCTGAAGGAAGAGCATTCCGCGGAGTTGCGCGGTTGACAGATGAGCCAGTTCATCCACATCCGGTCGAAAAAATTTCCGATCCTCCCCGGCGAGAAAGAGGAACTCGTCAACGAGGGGATGTACGGCAAGGCGCTCGGAGAATACCTGCAGAAGACGTTGAGCGAGCGCGGTTACGACGCCCCGTTCGTCTGCTGTGAAGACTGGGGCTGGTGGGTGGAACTGAAAGGCGCCCCGTTCGCGTTCGGGGTCTGCATCTATTCCGGACCCGCGGATGATGAACCGACCGAATTCGTCTGTACCGACGGCGCCATCGGCCCGCGGAAATGGAGCTGGAAGAAGTTCCGCTTCGTGGAAACCGCCCCCTGGGTCGAGAAGCTGCACGAGGACCTGCTGGCGGTGTTCCGGGCGGATGCAGACGTGGAGGTCATCGGAATCGCCGATGAATTTCCGTTGTGTGACGCATATGAGAATCGATGATGCAACTCGGCCGCTTCCAACTCGACATCGTCTCCGGCGGCCGATATTCGATCGACGGCGGGACGATGTTCGGCGTTGTGCCGAAGGTGCTGTGGAGCCGGGTGTTTCCCTGCGACGAGAAGAACAACATCCGCCAGGAAACCAACTGCGTGCTGCTGCGCGACGACAGCCGCACCGTGCTGATCGACACGGGCTACGGCTCCAAACTGTCCGAGAAGCAGCGGAAGATCTTCGAATCGGAAGACGGCGACCCGCTGCTGCGGAATCTGCGGGCCGTCGGCGTCGAACCGGAAGACGTCGACGCCGTCGTTTTCTCGCATCTGCACTTCGATCATGCCGGCGGGGCGACGCGGTTGAACGAATCAGGCGACTTGACCCCGACGTTTCCCAACGCGGAGTACATCGTCCAGCGGCGGGAATGGGTGACGGCGACCGCGGAGTACCCGGAGCTGCGAGGCGTCTATCCGCAGGAGAATCTGCTGCCGCTGCGCGAATCGGGGCAACTGCGGCTGGTCGACGGCAACGTCGAGCTGATGCCGGGCCTGCACGCCTGGGTCACCGGCGGGCACACGCAGGCGCATTCGGCGGTCGTCATTGAAGGCGAGGGGGAAACGGCGATCTATCTCGGCGACCTGTGCCCCTCGACGCGGCACCTGCCGGTCTTCTGGGGCATGGGTTACGACGTGGACATGCTGCAACTGCGGCGGAAGAAGGCCGAAGTGCTGGGCAAGGTCGCCGACGACGGCTGGCTGGCGCTGTTCGACCACGACCCGGACGTCGCCACGGCCCGGCTCGTCCGCGACGCGAAACGGGATTTTTCGGTCAAATGAGAGTCTGTAGCAGCGTTGCAGGGAAATCAAACACTGAGAAAACGGAGATAACAGAGAACAGAGAACATGTCTGGCACGATCCTGCCGTTGAACTGCTGCACCGCGGCCTGACGATTTCGACAGCAGGTATGGCGGGGAAATGGTCTGGAAATCAGGGTTTTTTCTTTCTGCCTCTCTGTTCCCTCTGTTGGCTCGGTGTTGAGAGCCCTGCAATGATGCGACAGACTCCCAAATGAGCGGACATCGGGCGCCCGGCAGGCCCCGGAAGGCCATCGGGAATTGCCCCAAATTCGCGGAATTGGCCAGATCAGAATTGCATTCCCTGCCGATCCTACGGAATAATACAGAGACGCACGACGCGACCCGGCGGATTTCGCCGCCAGGGTCGGGCCGTGATGCATTGCCGCGGGCCTCCGGCAACGTCCCGATCAGAAAGTGGAGAAACCTCGATGCGCGCACTGTCGCTTTTCTCGGCCATTCTCGTCGTCTGCATCGCTTCGGCGAGCGTCCGCGCGGATATCATCATCCAGAAGACCCCGGGAGGCGGAAATCCGGATGAGAACATCCTGTTCAACAATGGCGGCCTAGACCTCGGCCCGGGGTCGACCATCCAGGGGATCACTAACCAGTCCGGGTTGAAGCTGGACATCATGTCCGGCGGCGGCGACATCGTCGGCGTCGGCGGTCAGGCTGGGGGGGTGGAAGGCGACGGCGGGGCCGCGTTCGGGGGAAGCGGGGTGATGTTCTTCAACAACGATTTCGATTTCATCACCGACTTCAAATTCAACGTCGACGCGACCGCAGACGGAACGCTGACCATCGACGTGTTCGACGACGAGGCGGGAACCACACTTTTGAGCTCGGATACGTTCGACCTCAACAAGAACGGGCAGAACTTCTTCCGCGTCACCGGCACCGGCGGCGACGACTTCGCGAAAGTCACGATCACCGCCAGCGGCGACATCATCAACCAGATCCGCCAGATTCGGATTTCGGGTGGAAGCGACGACGGGCCTGACACCGTCCCGCCACCGTTCCCCGGCCCCGGCCTGCCCGAACCGGCCTCGATTCTGCTGTGGAGCATGCTGACGCTCGCGGTCGGCGGGTTCGTGATCACGCGGCGAAAAGCCGTCCCCGCGCCCAGCCGATAGATAGCCTCGGCGTTATCGGTTCGCGACAACGTCTGTCAGGTCGCGGTCGTGTCCCATCAGCAGGACTGTCCCGTGTTGCACCGGTCGGTCCCCAATTCTGAACGGTGAAGTGCGGACCGCGCGGAATGATGCGGGAAGCGCCGCGCAGTAGCGCTCGAAATTCCGCCGGGTTGTTCCCTCGTCCCCGCCGGGCCAGCGTTGATGCAGCCAGAGGCCCGCTTCGCCCGGTCGCAGCAGCTTGCGGAACCCCAGCGCCAGCCGCCCCATCGTGAAGCGGGCATTCACGTCCTGCAGCGGGCGAATGCGCGGGCGACCGTCGGCGTCGCGGTATTCGACGGCGTCAATCCCCAGCGGGCCGAAGTAGCCGAGTTGCCCAATCCGCTCCGCCGCCCGCGTCGCGACCGCGATTGCCGTCGCCCAGCGGCCGTCGGTTTGCACCGCGGCATCGAAGCGGCTGCCACGATAAGCACCAGATTCGTCGACCAGCAAGCCGGTCACGCCTTCCAACTCGACCATTCCCGATTCGGAGATCGTGAACTGCAGACCCGCTTCGGCGATCCGCTCGACCCACGGCTCCAGCACCATTGATTCATTCCGACGGAATCGCCTTTGAACCCAATTGCGGGCGGATTCGGAGAGATCCCGTCCGTGACCGCGGATTCGCTCGCGGCCAGACATCCCGAATTCCGCCTTCAGGACCCAGCGTTCGCAACTCGCCGGCAGCCGGTCCAGCGCTGCCCGCAGGTCGTCCGACGAACGGACGACGGCCGATCCCGGCAGGCCGACGTCCCACTCCCGTTCCAGATCGAGGGAGAACACGCGGCTGTTGGCGGTTCGCACGGCCTCGAGCGGGGGATGATGAAAGGCAAGGTTCCGCTGGATCCCCCATTCCACCGCGTTTGACGACCATCCCCAGACGCACAGATCGAACCGGTGTATGCCGAGTTCGGTGTCTCCCATGACCGTTGCGGCGGCAAACCCCGCGGCCTTGAGCAGTTCCGGCCACTCGTCGTCAAACGGCTCAGGGGCGTAGATCGCGTCTGTTTCCTCGGCGATCGCGGCCCAGACGGGGGCCAACTCGGAACTCAGCCGCCGAACCGCGGCGGCGAGGGAACCACCGCGGCCCGCGAGTTCGTACTCGACGTTAAAGTTTCCGTAGAACAGACGGGCCACGCCATTTTCTCCAGACTGCCGGATCGCCGCATTCGCCGCGGGCCGACTGACTGGAATACACGGCCGCCAAGCCGTCTTGCGACCCCGCGGGATTGAGATTTCGTTGTCCTGCTGGACTGATTCTGACGATTTGTACTCACGTGGCAATCGAACGACAGGGACGTGTTGTGATGATTGCCGACGAGTTTCTCCGGGGGGCATTGTGCAAGGATTGCATCTTGCCCTTTTTTCATGCGCGCATCGGTTCGTAGTGACCGGCTTCAGCCGGTCGAGCGCGCTGATCACGCCGCGTCTCGTTCGACCGGCTGAAGCCGGTCACTACGAACGAGCCGGTCACTACGAACGGCCTCAAACTTTGGCGCCCGCCCCGCCGCGGCTTCGTTGACGAGCCGCTCCGCCCGCTCCATTTCTTCCTGCAACGATTGCGTGAACCGCTCGATGCCGTCGCGGTCGAGGTCCGGCGGAACGTGCAGCGGCCGCAAACCGACGGCGTAGATCGTCGTGAACGGCTTGGGCAGCATCATGTCGGTCCAGTTGCCGCGAATCTTCCACATCCGCCGGCAGGTCAGCGCCACGGGGACGATCTTCCGCCCCGACTGCGACGCCAGATAAACGATCCCGGCCTTCAGTTCGTGCCGCGGCCCGCGGGGACCGTCGGGGGTGATCGCCACGTGCCGGTCTTTGGCCGCTTCCATCAGTTCCCGCAAGGCCCGCGCCCCGCCTCGGCTGCTCGACCCGCGAACCGGCTGCACGCCGACCATCTCCATCGCGTCGGAGAGAATCGACCCGTCCTGATGCCGGCTGACCAGCCCCGCGAACTCCACCGGGCGGCCGGCGAACAGCACCATCACCACCTGGTCGTGCCAGATGCAGTACAGGTGCCGCTCGATGTCGTTGCTTTCGTAGGGGTTGATGTCCGGCACCTCGGCGAAGTCCTTCCGCCGGCAGGACAGGAACAACATCCGCATAAGCCGCACCGCGAGCCACGCCAGCAAACGGGTCAGGAACCGGTTGCGAATTTTCATGCGAGGATCCGTATGGGATTCGAATTCCAGCCGGATTGTAGTGATTCGACGCATCGCGGAAATGGCAGTTTGCACCAGGGAGCGCGGATCAAGCTGATGGAGCGGATTTCCGCGGATTCTTACGATCGGTGCAATTCGTCAAATGAAACCGTATGACCGTTGCGGCGGAACAACGGTAGACACGAAGGGGTGCACTGGGTCTTAAGATGCGCGCGAATCCGCCCGATCCGCGCTTTCCGCGTTCCCCCTCGTTGCTTCGGCCCCATTGCGTCCCCGCGCCGGTCCGATACAATGAATCAACGTCCGACAATATGTCCACCGAACTCCGACGACGGAATCGTTGCCGAGGAGATTGTAGAATGACTACGCGCCTGGGATTCGTCGCCTGCCTCGCCGGTATGGCACTTGCCTCACCCGTCTTCGCGAAAGAACCGGCCAAAACGCCCGCGCCCGTGGTCGTCAAGCTGAACGTCTTCCCGCAGACGCTCACGCTGACGCACCTCCGCGACGCCCGCAGCCTGCTGGTCGCCGGCGTCACGAAAGACGGCGACGTCGTCGATCTCACGCCGAGCGCGAAGCTCGCCGCCGACGGCAAAGTCGCCACCGTCGACGCCGAGGGCTACGTCGCGCCGAAAACCGTCGGCAAGACGCACGTCACCGTATCCGCGGCCGGTCTCTCGGTGAAGGTTCCCGTCGAAGTCACCGACGTGGCGAACAATCCGGTCAGCTTCTCGCGGGAGATCATGCCCATCCTCAGCAAGGTCGGCTGCAACGCCGGCACCTGCCACGGGTCGCGGGCCGGGAAGAACGGCTTCAAGCTCTCGCTCCGCGGTTACGACGCCGACTACGACTACCGCGCCCTGGTCGACGACCTCGCCGGCCGACGCTTCAACCGCTCGCAGCCGGCCCAGAGCCTGATGCTCCTCAAGCCCACGAACGGCGTCCCGCACGAGGGAGGCTTCCTGTTCGATGAAGAATCCCGCCCCTACAAGATCATCGAACAGTGGATTGCCGAAGGCTGCAAATGGGACACCGCCGCGAAAGTCACCAAGCTCGACGTCTTTCCCCAAAACCCGCTGCTGGGCAAGAAGGGGGAACGGCTGCGGCAGATCGTGATCGCTCACTACAGCGACGGCACCACCCGCGACGTCACCCGCGACGCCCACTTCGAAAGCAGCAACTTCGACGTCGCCACCGTCTCGAAAGCCGGCGAAATCGAAACCGTGATGCGCGGCGAAACCGGCATCCTCATTCGCTACGAAGGGGCCTACATCACCAACCCCGCGACCGTCATCGGCAATCGCGACGGCTTCAAGTGGAACAACAGCCCCGAATACAACTTCATCGACCAACTGGTGAACGCCAAGCTGCGGCGGATGAAAATCCTCCCCTCCGACCTCTGCACCGACGCCGAGTTCCTCCGCCGCCTGAAATTCGACCTGTGCGGCATTCCGCCCACGACCGACGAAATCCGCAAGTTCCTCGCCGACAAGCGCGACTCGCGCACCAAGCGGCTCGCCAAGATCGACGAGTACCTCAGCAGCCCCGAATACGTCGACCACTGGACGCTCAAATGGTCCGACCTGTTGATGGCCAACAGCAAATACATCAAGACGAAAGGAGTCTGGTCGTTCCGCAACTGGATCCGCAACAACGTCGCCACGAACAAGCCCTACGACAAGTTCGTGCACCAGTTGCTGACCGCCAGCGGCAGCACCTTCGAAAACCCGGCCGCCAACTACTTCCGCGTGGCCCGCGAGCCGAAGGAAGTCATGGAAAACATGACGCAGGTCTTCATCGGCACCCGCTTCATGTGCGCCCAGTGCCACGACCACCCCTTCGAGAAATGGACGCAGACGAATTACTACGAGCTCTCCGCGTTCTTCGCCCAGGTCGGCCGCAAGCCGGGCGTCCGCAAGGACGACGAGATCATCTTCACCACTCGCGGCTCGGAGCCGGTCATCCACGCCGGCACCGGCCTGGCCGTGCAGCCGTCGTTCCCCTACGAGCACGCCGGCATGGATAAGTCCCTCAAAGACCGCCGCCGGCAGCTCGCCCAGTGGCTCACCAGCCCCAGGAACCCGTTCTTCGCCAAGAGCCTCGTCAACCGCTACTGGAGCTACTTCACCGGCCGCGGCATCATCGACCCCGTGGATGACATCCGCACCAGCAACCCGCCCGTCAACCCGGAACTGCTCGCCGCGCTGGAAGCCGACTTCATCAAAAGCAAGTTCGACCTCAAGCGGCTCGTCCGCAACATCGTCACGTCGCACACGTATCAACGCAGCTTCCGCACGAACAAGTGGAACGAAGACGACGCCGCGAACTACTCCCACGCCGCCCCCCGCCGCCTGGCCGCCGAGCAGCTTTACGACGCGATCATGATCGCCACCGGCGCCCCGTTCCAGATCCCCGGCGCCCCCGTCGGCTTCCGTTCGGCGCAGTTGCCGGACCCGAAAATCCAGCTCGATTTCCTGGACATGTTCGGCCGCCCGCCGCGCGAAAGCCCGTGTGAATGCGAGCGCAGCAGCACCGTCAGCCTGGGCCAGACGCTGAACCTGGTCAACGGCCCCACCATCGGCAACGCCATCGCCCACCCCCAGGGCCTCATCGCCCGCAGCATCGCCGCCAAACTCCCGCCGTCGAAGCTCATCGAAGAAGTCTACCTCTCCGTCATCAACCGCCCCCCGTCCGCCGAGGAACGCGCCCGCGCGGAGAAATACTTCGCGGAGGTGAAGAACCCGAAGGAAGCCGCGGAGGATTTGATGTGGGCGCTGATTAATAGTCCGGCGTTTTTGTTTAATCGGTGATGATGACTCCCAGCACCTATTCCATCATCAGCGAAACCACAGAGGACCGCTTCGACGAGACGGAGAACCTCGACGATGCGATCCGAATTGCACGAGGCCTGGTTCAGAAGGGCCAGGCCGGCGATCCGATCTCGATCGAGCATAACGGCCGAGTGGTCCGCCAGTTCGTGCTGACTCCTGCGGGAGTTGTCGAGGAGCCGGCAGTTGGCTGACCGATTCGCGGCCCAGAGGCGCGGCTAACGGAAAGGAACTTCGCCATGCCCGTATCAACACTTGCCACTACCGATCGCTTGCCGAGTGCATTCGCCGTTTCGAAGGAGCACCCGATGTACGCGATCGCGTTCGACATGGACATCGAGTCGCTCCGCAACAACTACGGCGATCCGTACAACAACGCGTATCTCGAAATCCGCCGCGTCCTGCAGGAGCACGGGTTCAACTGGCAGCAGGGGAGCGTCTATTTCGGCGGGGAGAACATCAACGCCGTCACCTGCGTGCTGGCCGCGGTGGATCTTTCCCGACGGCTTCCCTGGTTTTGCGCGTCGGTTCGCGATATTCGCATGTTGCGCATCGAAGAGTTGAACGACCTGCTGCCGGCGGTGCAGGAGGGGGAACGGGATTGAATGCGGTTGATTGGCGAGCTCCGTCCGAACATTTGAGGGAGCCGCAGCCATGGACGAACAAGAATTACTCGAACTGTCGCGCGAAGCGCTGCGGAAAGGCCGCCAGATTCCGGCGGCGGAGCAGTTGCAGCGGCTCATCGACAAGGGCGTTATTGATGAGCGCGGCCGGGTCCTGCTATGGGACTTTGATCTGGCCGTGGTCGCCGTCAAGCCGAACGGTTGCGGCGTGATCGAGGAATTCCGCTGCGTGAAACCGGACCGCAACAATCCGGGAGCATCCACGATCAATGTGAACCGCGAATCGCTGAAGCGCGCGATCGAAGAGGGGCGGCGGGTGGTGACTGCCGTGCTGAATCCAAAACAGAACCGCTGGAAGGAAGGCCCGGAAGTGCACGTGACCCCGCAGGGATATCTGCGGACGGATGCGACTGAGGAATGCGAAGACGATCTCGGCACCTTGCCCGAAGTCCGCACCTGAAGGAACGCGCCCGGGCGGAGAAATCCTTCGCCGAAGTGAAGAACCCGAAGGAAGCGGCGGGGGATCTGGCTTGGGCGCTGATTGATAGTCCGGCGTTTTTGTTTAGTCGGTGAACCTGCGAATTACACCGTCGAGTGGGACGGCTGTCGCTATTTAGATTCGGGGTGGAACATGAGAAATACGTTGTTTTGCGTGATCGCATCCGCGATTCCCGTCCTCACATATAGCCCCCAGGCTACTGCCGGTATCATTGCGCCGGGTTTCGACGTTCAAGTTTATGCGCCAGTGACGGACCCAGTGAACTTGACGTTCGACTCGGCTGGCAACCTGTTCGTCGGTAGAGACAACGTCGGCTCCGGCGGGGGAAACAGCGACGACGTGCGCATCCATCGTGTGGGTCCCGGTGGCTTTCCGGTCGCCGAGTACGGGGACTCAGGAATCTTTGACCCGGATGCGGTGGTCTTCGACGCCTTGGGGACAATCGCGGGAACCCCTGGCTCGGTACTTGTCGGCGGTGGAACCGGGTCAAACAGCATGGCACGGATTACTGCGATTCTGCCAGACGAGACGACATCCATTCTTTTTACTGCTCCGCCGATGTTCTTTTCCGATATCAATCAGATGGTATTCGACGGTACGGGCCGACTGTTGATCCGGGATGACTTCAACATTTACGCAATGACCGGGCCGTCTCTGTCAACGCGGACGACGCTTCTCTCATTTGACACGGTGAGACCAACCGGTTTCGCTGTCGGGGAGAACGACGACATCTTTGTCGGATTGACCGATGGGACGATTCAGAGTTACTCGCCGGACGGCACACTCATCAACTCTTCAGTCGCGTCAGGGTTGACGCGCCCCGCCCCATTGTTCGCGAACGGTACACTCTTCGATGACGGATTGTATGCATTGGACAATGGCTCATTCTTCAAAGTTGGGACGTCAGGGGCCACGGAGATCGCCACGGGTATCGATCCACGCTCGTTTGCAAACTTTGGTACTGACGGCGCACTCTACATCAGCGAGTTCTCCAACGACCATGTATTGCGGATGTCGCCGGTTCCGGAACCGTTGAGCCTGATACTTATCGGCACCGGCCTCATCATCCTCTTTGCTCATGCAAGACGTCATCGGCGACTTGTCAACTGATCCCACCCTATCCCATTTGACCATCGCGAACGATTACAAGCGTTGCCGATGATCCAGAATGTGCGATGACCCGCCGCATACCTCCCTGCTCCACGATGCGGGCATGGCACCGGGCGCTTTCATGCTAGGGGACAGATCCTATGGCAACGTTGCGTGACCTCAAAGACATAATTCGACGCGACGCGCAAGCCGAAAACCGATATGGGCGCTTTCTCGATCTTTTGGCAAAGACCGACGAACGCGGGACAGATCCAAACTGGGATCTCTGGTACTTTTCGCAGAATACAGATTTCTGCATTTTCGCAGCCAGGCAAGCTCGGGACGAGATATCGGAGCTAGGCTCACAACTCAAAACGAAACAGCAGAACATCGATGCAGACGTGTCGTTTACGTTTCACGACTTGCGCCGGGCATTTGCGGTGTTTTGTATGTTCGCCCATGCAAGCTTGGAATCATTTGCGCACGAGATCAACATCTTCTACGAACTGGAAATACCTCGAAAGGATGTCGCGATAAGGACGATCGCAACCTCACTACCGTCCGGTACGACACTGCAGAAACACTTGCAGCGTTTTCTAATCGAGCAAGATACTCGGATGCTTGTCGAATACCGAAACGCGGTTGTCCACGGTTATGTTTTCCCAATTAGCGGGGCGAGTAGCGGATTGTTCCTTACCGCGACACCACGCGGCGGATTCTTTGATTTCGACTCGAATGACGTTGAGCTTATCTCGTTGACCGATCGCGTCGTTGATAAGACAAAGGTTTTCATCGCTGACGGCTGGAAGTGTTTCTCACGTGACGAGCTGTCTCCGATGCCCTAACCAGTTGTTCGCCGTTGGCAGTCCCAAATCAAGCACAATGGATTTGATTCTGTGAGCGAGACTGGACACGGAACGCCGCGTCAGGCGGCTGGCTTCCCTACGTCACTTTGAGTGGGCAGAACACGCGGGTGAGTAGCCATGCAAGGCCGATTGATCCTTACGTCGGGCCGCACGTTGGAGTTTTCTCACATCATGCTGTTCAATGCGCTCCACGTCAATCATTTACAACGACTGATGAGTACGGCTCAAACGAAACTGGCCGGATTCTCATCGCCATTTGGTGCGCTCGGTAGCTTTGGTTTTGTAACGACAGTCCTTGCAGCGAATATCCTTGTCGAGTCAGCAGTGAATCGACTCCTCACGGCCGAGGCTCGCAGCCTTCTTGATGAGTATGAGAAACTCTTGTTCAGAATCCGCCAGAGTGGCCTGCTGGTTCCCGTCGATCTAATCAACAATGTCGAAATCCCGATGCCGAGCGTTTGGAGTGCGACGGTTGTCAATCAGATTTCCGAACCATCGGAAGTGGGCGCTTTTCGAGTTCCGTATGTCCATAACGGCGATCCATACGTCGTGATTGGAGGTGCGGATTCTCAAGTGTCGATCGTCTGGGACAAAGTCGAGCAGTACGAAGTCGTTTGAGTGACGTAGGTCACCCCCGTGGCGGGGTGGCCCCGCTTGAAGGACCAGAACGACAACTTCTCGCGCGGTCGCGCCGCTGCTTGACGACTGCCGCGGTTCGCTGCGGATGTCCGTGACGCGGCGACGGCAACCGTCAAGCAGTGCCGATCCGCCGCCAGCCTCGCGAACCGGCGAACGCACTGCTTGACGAACGCCGGCGGAGCGGGTGAGATATAGGTCGACGTATTGTGCGTCAAGGTTTTGTGCCGACGCACCGCATTTGCCGGAAACCGTTCGAAGGCGGTCAAAGGACTTTGCGGCAACCGTGGAATTGCGGGTGAGATACTGAATTGCCCAGTGACGCGGGCGCAAGCCAGCCTCTGCTGTGAAAGACAGAAAGGATGTGCAGCATGGAACTCGAAGGTGTCGTTCATAATGGCGTCATCGTGCTGGACGACGCGACGGCGCTCGATGAGGGGACGCGTGTGCGCATCAGCCCCGCGCCGCAGGAAAGGCCAAAGCCATTCGGCGAACGGTTCGCCCAATTCAAGGGCGCAATTCCGAAGCTGCCGGCGGACTTGGCCGAGCAACACGACCATTATCGACTGGGGACTCCGAAGCGATGACCGTCTTTGCCGACACGTTCGCGCTGATCGCCTGGCTCAATCCACGCGATAACGCCCATGCGTTGGTGGCGGCTTATCTCGACGGCTTCACCGGGCGATTGCTGACCACCGAATGGGTGCTGATGGAGTTGGCCGACGCGCTCTCGGCGCCGGAGGCTCGTTCGACAGTCGTGGCTTTCCTGGAAGCCGTTCGCGCGGACCCGCTGTTTGACGTTGTGGGGTATGTGCCGGCCGTGTACCAGGCCGGCTTCGAACTGTTTGCCAACCGCCCGGACAAAGCCTGGTCCCTGACGGATTGCATCTCGTTCGGGTCGATGACTGAGCGTGGCCTGTCCGAGGCATTGACGGCCGACCACCACTTCGAGCAAGCCGGTTTTCGAGCGGTCTTCAAAGAATAGGGCCGGGCTGGCCCTGCCTGAAGGACCAGAACGACAACTTCTCGCGCGGTCGTGCCACTGCTTGACGCCCGCCGCGGTTCGCTCCGGATGTCCGTGACGCGGCGATGGCAGTCGTCAAGCAGTGCCGATCCGCCGCCAGCCTCGCGAACCGGCCATCGTCGCCTTTCGCCAGCCCGTTCGCGATTGCACCGACCGGCGACTTTTCCGAAGCCCGGTCTCACCTTGAGGACGGCCGTCGCGGCTCGTAGAATTGGTGAATGCGAATTTACTTCGACATGTGCAGCCCTGCAGCGTCCATTTGATGACAAGACGCAGCTTCGCGTACTGGTCGAGGCGGAGGCGGTCCTGGGCGTTCTCGCATTGTGCGAGTCGGGCCAGGCCGACTTGATCGCGTCCGATGCACTCGCCTTCGAGAACGACGCCAACCCGGATGCCGTCCGCCGAGACTTCGCAAATCAGGCGCTGGCAACGGCGACGCAATTCGTACAGACCGACGACCCACTCAAGGCCTTGGCTCAGACGTTTGTCGACAGCGGCATCAAGCCCCTGGATGCCCTGCATTTGGCATCGGCCATTCAGGCCCAGGCGGAATTCTTTTGCACTTGCGATGATCGGCTCTTGAAGAAAGCCCGTTCCCTGAACACGGCACCCACCAAAGTCGTTTCGCCGCTCGAATTGGTTTCGGAGCTTCAACCATGACCACGCAGCCCAAAACGCTCAGTGAAGTGAATCATCAGGCCATTCGATTGCTGGCCGAGCAAATCGGGGTTGTCGACACATTCCGATTCGTCAATCAGTTCACGACCGGTCACGGAAACTATTCAGAAGAGCGTGACGCCCGGTTCGGCCACCTGACGCTGGATGACATTGTTTCCGCCATTGAAAAGAAACGTCAGGGGCGGGGTGGCCCTGCTTGAAGGACCAGAACGAAAACTTCTCGCGCGGTCGTGCCACTTGCTTGACGGCTGCCGCGGTTCGCTCCGGATGTCCGTGACGCGGCGACGGCAGCCGTCAAGCAGTGCCGATCCGCCGCCAGCCTCGCGAACCGGCGAGAGCCCTGCTTGACGAACGCCGCTCACGCGGGTGAACTCTGGGAGCCGTCCGCGGCGTTCGTCACGCCGTGACGCCAGGCGGTTTGACAGCGTTCCATTCCGCTTCGAGAATGGCCACATGGCGCGCAAACAGCCGTACGACATCAGCTACGACGAGGCGACCAGAGACCACCTGCGTAGCATCGAAGCGAAGTACCATTCGCTCATCCGCAAGCGCATTGAAACGCAGTTGACCTTCGAACCGGCCAAGGAGACCCGGAACCGCAAGCCGTTGCGACAGCCCGCGCCGTTTGACGCGACGTGGGAACTCCGTTTCGGGCCGAAAAACCGGTTCCGCGTGCTCTATGGGACCGATGAAGAGCATCGTGAAGTGCAAATCCAAGCCATCGGGGTGAAGGAAGGCAACCGCCTGTTGATCGGCGGAGAAGAGGTGGAATTGTGAAAATCGCGACTCAGAACGAAGTTGCCGCGGACTTCGCGAAGTACGTCCAGGCCGCCAAGACCGGCCCCGTCGTCGTGACGAGCCAAGGGAAGCCGGTCGCGGTGTTGCTCACGTCCGAGAGCGAAGAGGATGTCGAGCGCTTGCTCATGGGGCACTCGCGGGAATTGCAAGCGATTCTGGAAGCCGCGCGAAAGCGGTTTCGCGAGGGGCGCGGCATCCCTCATGAAACGTTCTGGAAGCAAGTCGAAGCGGAAAATGCGCGCAAAACATCCAAACGAGGCCCCACGGGAAGGAAACGGAATGGGCGGGATCGCACTGCTTGAGGGACCAGAACGAAAACTTCTCGCGCGGTCGTGCCACCGCTTGACGACTGCCGCGGTTCGCTCCGGATGTCCGTGACGCGCCGACGGCAGTCGTCAAGCAGTGCCGATCCGCCGCCAGCCTCGCGAACCGGCGAACGCACGGCTTGACGAACGCCGGCGGAACGGGTGAGATAGTCGCAGCGGTTTGTGTCGCACCGGACTCCAGCAAATGACCCGCACCGAAATCTTCGCCTCCCTCACCCCCCACCGCGACGAAATCCGGGGGTTCGGGGTGCGCGGGCTGCGGCTGTTCGGGTCGGCCGTGCGGGATGAAGCGGGGGCCGACAGCGACCTCGATTTCCTCGTGGACCTCGATCCCGTCACGTTCGACAACTACATGGACCTGAAGTTCTTCCTCGAGGACCTGTTCAGCCGCAAGGTGGACCTGGTGCTGGCCGACACGATCAAGCCGCGCTTGCGTGAGCGCATTCAGGAAGAAGCCGTGCATGCCCCGGGATTCTGAAGTCTATCTGGAGGACATTCTCGCCGCCGCGGAGAAGATTCAGCGGTACGTGGCGGGACTTTCCGAAGAGGAGTTCGCCGCCAACGAACTGGTGGTGGACGCCGTCGCGCGGAACCTGGAAATCATCGGCGAAGCGACGAAGGGGATTCCGGACGACTTGCGCGCCAAGTGCCCGGATCTCGAATGGCGGAAGATCGCCGGGCTGCGCGACATCCTGATCCACCATTACTTCGCAATCAATATGGCAATCATCTGGGAGATTGTTCGCGACAAGGTTCCCGAATTGTCCCAGCGAGTGCGGCAACTTCTCGATGAATTGCGTGCCACGGACAATCCCGAATCGCAATGACTTGGGCGGGGTGGCCCTGCTTGAAGCACCAGAACGAAAACTTCTCGCGCGGTCGTGCCACTGCTTGACGGCTGCCGCGGTTCGCTGCGGATGTCCGTGACGCGGCGACGGCAGTCGTCAAGCAGTGCCGATGCGCCGCCAGCCTCGCGGACCCGCGAAAGCACTGCTTGACGGACGCCGGCGGAACGGGTGAGATATTCGCAGCGGTTTGCGGCGTTCGTCACGCAGTGGAATTCGGCCACGTGAATCGAGGGGATCGAATTGAAATTGCGGCTCGCCGATTTGCCGGACATGCATCCTCGTCTGCTGTGGGATGACATTGCCGCCGCGGCCGTCGCCGTATTCGAGGATCAGGGCTTCGCGTCGCCGTTTCCGTTCGCGATGGAGGTTGAGCAGGTGCCGGGCTATGGGAGCGGGAGTCTGGCTCTCGAAATCGTCGATCAGGGGATATCCGCTGTTCGCGTTGAGAAACTTCGGCGTACAATGGAAGCGCACCGGCTCGTTGAACTCGCGGCGATCGGCGTGGCGGGACTGGCCCTGTTCGGAGCCGGCGGGCACGTGATGCGGGACGTCGCGTTGCGCGGCAGTTCCGCGGACTATTTGATCGGTGAGGAGAATCATCTGCTCGAGATTGCGGGACGATCGCGACATCGCGATCTTCAGGCAGCGTGGGGCGATCGCCGGAACCGGTTGGCGGCGCGTCTGGACTCGGGTTTTTTCGTTTGCGTCGTGGAGTTCGAAACCCCTTCCGGCCGGCTTGCCTTCGCAACCTGAATCCAGAGGGCTACCCAATGGCTTCCGTGCAATTCCCCGTCAGCGACATGCTGATCACCGTCAAATCCCGCGAAGTCCAGCGCGCGATGGCGGCGGAGATGGCGGGACGAACGTCGGAGGCCCAGCGGCATTTTCTCGCGGCCGCCCACCTGGAACTCGTTCTGGCCGACGATTACGAGCAGGCAGGAGATTTCGAGCTTTCTCGACGCAGCCGGATCAGTGCCGCGTCGTCTCTGTGGCGCGCCGGCCGTATCAGCGACGCGCAAGCGATATTCGACGACCTGACGCAGTCGGACCCGGATCAGAGCGGTGACGTTCAGGACGTGATTGGTGAATTGAAGTCCGGGCAATGAGGCAGCCTGCAGCGTCCGTTTGATGACAAGACGCAGCTTCGCGTTGACGGTTCGCATTCCCGTCCGACAGAAACTCAACCTGAGAGCCATCGACTTGTTCCGAACGTTGTCGCTCAATGCGGCTGCGAAACTCAGGGAAAGGAACCCGACGAATGAAACGTAACCACATCACCTACCGCCAACTCGAAGACCTGCTCGTTCAACTCGGATTCGTCGAGACGAGCCGGGACGACAAGGTGGCCGTCTTTCAACACTTCGCGGCCGACAGCCTCATTTTCCTGCCTGGCAAAGGAGGCGACCGCGAAGCGCGCACGGCCGACGTGATGTCGGTGGAGACGCATCTCGTCGGCTGGGGTTATCTGGAGGAAGCGGACTTCGAGGCGTTTCTCGAACACGGCGCCCTTCCCGCTGCGAAGCGATAGGAGCGGGGCGGCTGCTTGAAGGACCAAAACGGTAGCGGCACACGGGCCGGGTGGCCCTGCTTGAATGACCAGAACGAAAACTTCTCGCGCGGTCGCGCCACCGCTTGACGACTGCCGCGGTTCGCTGCGGATGTCCGTGACGCGGCGACGGCAGTCGTCAAGCAGTGCCGGTGGGGCAACAGGCCTCGGACCGGCGAACGCCCCGCCGGGTGCACTGTTTTCGTCGCTGGCGAGGACGATTCGACATCGCTTCAGCATCCGGTTCGAGCTACAATTCCAGTGACGCAGCACCGCATTTGCCAGTGCTTGGTCGAGGGCGGCAGGTCATGAAGGCCCGCGAGGTCATCAAACGGTTGGAGGCCGATGGTTGGTATCGCGTCCGGTCGAAGAGCGGCCACCGTCAATTCAAACATGGCGTCAAGAAAGGGCGCGTGACGGTGGCGGGACAACTCGGCGTGGATGTGCCGATCAAAACCCTCAAGAGTATCTGGAAGCAGGCCCAATTGCCAGAGGAAGATTGATGCGTTACGCCATTGTCATTGAAAAAGGCCCGACCAGCTACGGCGCCTATGTACCCGACCTGCCGGGTTGCGTGGCCGTCGCAAAGACGTCGGCGAAAGTCAAGAAACTGATCGCCGAAGCCGTGCCGATTCATCTGGAAGGGTTGCGCGAAGACGGGTTGCCCATCCCGGAACCTGAAACGGAATGCGAATACGTAGAAGTCTGACCGCGGCCGGCGGCGCAGTGTGCCTGTGTGAACGTTCGAAACGCCAACTTCGCCGGGTGCCACTGGCGGCTTGTCCGCCAGTGCGGATCGAAGGGGTACGTGATCCACCAGGAACGACGCCAATGAGCCGAAAGATCCTCACGGAGCGGCCCCACGACGCGAAAACTCGTTGACCATCAACCACTTCGTCGTGCACTGGCAGGCAAGCTGCCAGTGGCACCCGGCGCCGGTTGCCACTGATGCAGCCCAGAGTGCAATTCTGAATTCACGCCTGCCCGAACAGCTCGCGAACCGGTTCCCCCTTCTCGACCAGATACAACGGCCGGCCCGCGCGGTCGGGGAAGGCGGTCTGGCGGGCGTCGATGCCGAGGTGCCGGTAGACGGTGGCGGCGACGTCTTCGGGGTTGAGCGGGCGCTCGGTGACGTAGGCCCCGCGGCCGTCGGAGGCGCCAATCGTTTGGCCCATTCGCAGGCCGCCGCCGGCAAACAGCACGCTGAACGTCTTGCCCCAGTGGTCGCGGCCGGCGGCGGAGTTCATCCGCGGCGTGCGGCCGAATTCCCCCATCGCGACGACCAGCGTTTTCTCGAACAGGCCGCGGTCGATGAGGTCCTTCACCAGCGCGGCGATGGCCCGATCGGTCGGCGGGATGAGCAGCTTCGCCCCCTTTTCGGTCGGCAGGCGGTTGGCCGTGCCGTGGTGGTCCCACGGCTGCGTGTTGACGGTGACGAACGTGACGCCGCGTTCCACCAGCCGGCGGGCGAGCAGCGCGCTCTGGCCGAAGGTGTGCCGGCCGTAGGCGTCCCGCAGCGAGGGCGGCTCGGCGGAGACGTCGAACGCATCGCGGACCTGCCGGCTCGTCAGCAGGTTGAACGCCGCCTGCTGGTGTTCCGACATGTCGGCCATGCCGCCGTCGATGCGGCGGCGGTCGCGGTCGAGCGTTTTCAGCAGTTCGCGGCGGTTTTCCAGTCGGGAAAATGTCATCTCGCCGGCCAGTGCGAGGTTGCGGACGCGGAAGCGGGCGGAGTTCGGGTCGGAATTCACCACGAACGGGTTCGCCCCGCCGCCGAGGTACGTCGCGTAGTGGAAGAGGTTGTCCGTCCCGCCGCGAAGATGCGGCACCGCGGCGTAGGCCGGCATTCCGGGGATGTTGGGGCCGCGGGCGTGCGCGGCGACGGAACCGAGGCTGGGCCGCCGCTGGATTTTGTTATCCGGCTTGTTGAAGTCGGGGCCTTCGAAGCCGGTGAGCATCCAGTGGTTGCCTTTAGTGTGGTCGCCGGACCCGTGGTTGACGCTCCGCAGAATCGCGAGTTTGTCGGCGATCTTCGCCTGTTCGGGGCAGGTCTCGCTGAAGAGGATGCCGGGGACGCTGGTGCGGATCGCCCCAAACGGCCCGCGATACTGCGAAACGGCCCGCGGCTTGGGGTCCCACGTTTCATGATGGCCGGGGCCGCCGCTCATCCAGACGAGAATGACGCTCGTCCCCGTAGCAGAATTCGTGGTAGCAGAATTCGTGGTAGCAGAATTCGTGGTAGCAGAATTCGTAAGAATTCTGCCGGCGCGATTCGGGCCGGCAGAATTCTCACGAATTCTGCTACCGGCGTTTGCCCGCAGTTCCATTAACTGCGACAACGTCATTCCGCCCAGCCCCAGCACGCCGGCCTGGACGAAGCTGCGGCGGGTGAGCCCTTCGCAATCGGTGGAAGCGTCGCCGGTGACTCGGAACATGGCCGTCGCCCTTGATGAACCGGATATCATCTCACCGACATTCTGCTGCAAATCCCCGATTTGTGCAATCGATCCTGAACCGGGGGAACGCGGATCAACGCTGATCGAGCGGATCAGCGCGGATCAACAAACGGCTTCGTAGAACGATTCTGCGGCAGCGGACACCACTCACCACTCACCACTCACCACTCACCAAATCAAGCAAACAAGTCCGACACGACCCGCCCATAGACGTTCGTCAGCCGGAAGTCGCGGCCGCCGTAGTTGAACGTCAGCCGTTTGTGGTCCAGCCCCAGCAGGTGCAGGATCGTCGCGTGCCAGTCGTGGATGTGCACCGGGTTCGTAACGGCCTTCGCGCCGAAGTCGTCGGTCGCCCCGTAACGCAGGCCGCCTTTCACGCCGCCGCCGGCCAACCAGATCGTGTAGCCGCGGTTGTTGTGGTCGCGGCCGGTACCGCTCTGGGCGTAGGGCGTGCGGCCGAATTCCCCCGCCCAGACGACCAGCGTGTCGTCCAGCAGCCCGCGCCGCTTCAAGTCGGTCAGCAGGGCGGCGATCGGCCGGTCGACCGCTTCCGCCGCTTTCGGCAACTGGTCCTGCAGCAGGAAGTGGTGGTCCCAGCCTTCCGGCGACGTGAGCTCGATGAACCGCACGCCTGCTTCCGCCAGCCGCCGGGCGAGCAGGCATTGCCGGCCGAAGCGGTCCGACGGCTTCCCCGAACCGATGCCGTACAGGTCGAACGTCGCCTTCGATTCGGATTTCAGTTCCAGCAGGTCGGCGATTTCATCCTGCATGCGGAACGCCAGCTCGAACGACTCGATCGCCCCCTCGATTTCCGGGTGGAATGCGTCGCGCTTCAGCTTGGCGGCGTTCAGGTCGCGGATGAGGTCCAACTGCGCGCGCTGCTGCGGCCGCGACAGCAGCGGGTTCGTCAGGTTCTTCATCGGCGGGCCGGGTTCGCGGTCGATCTTCAGGAACGCCCGGTAGAAGCCGGGAATCTGGTTCGTGCCGATTCGCGTCCCCTGGCAGACGGCCGGCAGAAACGCGCTGCCGTAGTTCCGCACGCCGCCGTTGTCCGACGGCGGGTTGATGGTGATGAAGCCGGGGAGCCGCGAGTTCTCCGTCCCCAGCCCGTACAGCGTCCACGCGCCGACCGACGGGCGGATGAACTGGAAGCTGCCGGTGTGCATCTGCACGAACGCCTGCGAATGGTTCGGCAGGTCGGTGTGCAGGCTGTTGACGAGGCACAACTCGTCGGCCCGCTTCGCAAGCTGCGGGAAGACGCTGGAAATCCACTGCCCCGATTCCCCGTGCCGCTTGAACGCGAACGGCGACCCGAACAGCCGCGCCCCGTACTTCCCGCTCAACGGCTGCCCGCTACGTTTCTGCAGCTCGGGCTTGTAGTCGAACGTATCGACGTGCGAGGGGCCGCCGTTCATGCAGAGGAAGATGACCCGCTTGGCCCGCGGGGGGAAGTGCGTGGGCTTGACGGCCAGCGTGTCCTGCGACGCCGGTTTACTCTTCGCCGCCGCTTCGTGCGCGAGGCCGGCGAATGCGAGGAAGCCGAAGCCGGAGGCGAGGGATTTGAGGGCTTCTCGGCGGGAGAATGAAGACGATTCGCTAAGGGTCTGTTTCATGGTCTTCCTGCTCATTCCGATTGCGGTTCGGTGGAGAGAGTACTTGCCGACCGCTTTCCCACTGTTTCCGCCGCGCGTCATCCAGGATTCGATCGATATCGAAGTCGAATGCTTCAGCGAGAGATTGCTTGATTCGCCTGACTTCCTGAATGATTTCGTCCCTTGATTCTTTTTGTTCGTTGTTGATCACCGTGATTATTCTCCCAGCAATTCTTCGGTTGTCCGCTGGCCGGTCTCATTCGGGACGCCGAATCTCCTCCGATTCCAGATAATCCTGCCCGGGCCCGCGAACGTGAAGTATCACCACCGATCCGTCTTGAATTGTAAACAGAATGCGGTACTTCAGGCCGCGGCGGGTTTTGAACGGAATCTCACGAACCTCGAAGTCAACGCGGTCATCCTCCACTGCCAACGGACAGGTGTCCGCGAAATCTTCCAGCCGCGCCAGCGCCTTATCGAACGCTTTTGCCCAGGAAACGGCTCCAGGCTTGGAATGTGCCGCAATGTAATCGAGACAGCGCTCGTAGTCTTGCCGGGCGCGCCGCGGCGTGATGACGTGGAATGTCATTCGTCGATGGCCAACCCCAGGCGTTTACAGGATTCCCGCAGCGCGGTCCGTGCGGGCAGTCCGGCGTCGCCTGCCTGCCAGTCTGCGAATGCGGCCTTGATGGCTGCGACGGACTCGTCCAGTTCGACGTCTGTCGGTTCCTTCGATTTCCAGAGCGCATAAAGCTCGTCGATTGACATTTCCGCACCGCCATTGTCGAGTTGGGACGATGCAAACTCGTAGAATCTGTCGAGTTGTGCCTTTGTCATGGAATCCTCATGTTTTCGGTTTCCGAAGCTTCGGATCGCCCCCGCTGCATTATACCGTCAATCCAGATTCCGAAACTCCGCCGTGCACAGCAATGCCTGGCAGAAGCTCGTCAGTCGGCGTTGTTTCGCTACGCCGTCCAGCGATGTCCCCTGATTCAAGTATCGGAGACAGCGTTTGCGTTCCTCCGCTCGTGGCGCGCGGCTGAAACACAACTGGAACGCCCGCGTGATGAATTCCTCGGGCGACTTCGTTTCCCGCCGCAACCGTTTCGCCAGCGCCTGCGAGCGGGCCAGCACGAACTTGCTGTTGAGCAGGTACAGCGCCTGCACCGGCACGTTCGTCGTTTCGCGGTGCCCGGTGACGAGGCTCGGCTCGGCGAAGTCGAACAGGTCCAGCACGTCGGGGAGCCGGTCGCGGATCACCGGCAGATACGCCGAGCGATGCGTCGAGCCATCGAGGTCGCGCGGCAGGCGTTTGTCGAGGCCGATGAGTGAAATCGGCCGGTCGCCGATGACGCGGCCCACCAGCGACGCTTCCGGCCGGTTGCGGTCGAGCTCGCCCGAGGCGGCGAGCATCGCGTCGCGGATGGCTTCGGCCGGCAGCCGCCGTTTCGGCATTCGCCACAGCAGCCGGTTGTCCGGATCTTTCAGAAACGCCTCCCGGCGGAACGTCGACGCCTGCCGGTACGTGCGGGTGAGGACGATCTCGCGCACGAACCGTTTGATCGACCAGCCGTTGTTGACGAACTGCACGGCGAGGTAGTCCAGCAGTTGCGTGTGGCTGGGCCGTTCGCCGGTGGAGCCGAAGTTGTCGACCGTGCGGACCAGCCCTTCGCCGAGCAGATGGCTCCAGACGCGGTTGACGATGACGCGGGCCGTCAGGGGATGCCGGGGATGCGTCAGCCAGCGGGCGAACTGCAGCCGGCCGCTCTGATCGGACGGGATCGCGGTGGAAGCGACCCGGACGCTCACAGCGTCCGGGTCGCTGCTGAGAGCAATCGATTCGGGGAATCGCCGCGCGACCCGGTCCTTCGGTTTGTGCACGTCGCCGCGATCGAACAGCGGCGCGTCGTGGATATTCTTCGCGTCAAGCACGCCCATCGTGAGCGGCAGCGCGCGGCCGTTCTCGTCGACCTTTTCCAGTTCCCCTTCGATGCGGCCGCGAGTCCAGAAGATGCGCAGCGCGTCGCGGAGGGTGAAGATGTTGCTGGCGTCTTTCTTTTCGCGAATGGCTTTCCACAGCGCAGCCCGCTTGTCCTTCTCCTCTTTGTTGAGGGCGGCGAGCTCGGCCTTCAGTTGCTGCACGCGCTTCGGCGGAATCGAACGATGAAACACCTTCTGCCCCCGCAAGTCCGGCAGCCGCAGCGGGTCGCCGCCGATGCGGTTTGACGGGGAGATCGCCGTCCCGAAGTAGGTCTTCGTGCTGGAGAAGATGCCGGCCAGCGCGTAGTAGTCCTGCATGCTGAACGGGTCGAACTTGTGGTCGTGGCACCGCGCGCAGGCGACGGAATTCGCCAGCACCGACCGCGTCACCGCGTCGATCTGCTCGTCGATGACGTCCGCCCGGAACTGCTTCGCGTCGGCCGCGTCGAGGTTCTTCGGACCGACGGCCAGATACCCGGTCGCGATCAGCAGCCGGGCCCGTTCGGCGTCGCTCTTGTACGGCAGCAGGTCGCCGGCGATCTGTTCGGTGAGGAAGCGGTCGAAGGGAACGTCGGCGTTGAAGGCGTCGTAAACGTAGTCGCGGTACCGCCACGCATAGGGGAACGAGATGTTCGCCTCGCCACCGCTCGATTCCCCGAAGCGGGCGACGTCGAGCCAGTGCCGGCCCCACGTCTCGCCGAACTGCGGAGTCGCGAGCAGTTCGTCGGCTTCTTTCGCGATCGCCGCGTCAACGCCGAGGGACTTGATTCGCCGCAAGAAGTGCTGAACCGCAGCCGGCGACGGCGGCAACCCGACGAGGTCGAAGTGCAGCCGCCGCAGGAAGACGTGCGGCTCGGCATCGGGTGACGGAGCGAGTTGGTTCGCTTCGAGTTTCGCGAGAATGAAGGCGTCGATCGGCCGCCTGACCCATTGTCGCCTTTCGCTCCGCGAAAGGGCGCCCTTTCGCGGAGCGAAAGGCGACAATATCGGAACGGACTGCGGTTTCGGCGGCTGCAGCGCCCAGAAGCTGCGGTCGGCCCGTTTGATCGACGCTTTCGGCGCCGTTCCCGCCGCGTCCTCGCGCGGGTCCGGCGCGCCCGTCTTGATCCACGCTTTGAAATCGGCGATGACCGACGCCGGCAGTTTCTTCTGTTTGGGCGGCATCCGCAGGTCGGGGTCGGCGTGCGAGATCGCCGTCAGCAGCCAGCTCTTTTCCGGCTTGCCGGGCACGACCGCCGGCCCGCGCCCGCCGCCGGTGCGAATCGCCGTCCGCGTATCGAGCCGCAGGTCCCCTTCCGACTTGCCCGCCTTCGCCGAATGGCAGCCGTAGCAGTGCTTGACCAGCACGGGGCGGATTTTCGTTTCGAAGAACCGCAGCGACGTGCCGTCGGCCGCGGCCGGTTTGTCCGCCGACGTCGTCCGCGGCAACAGGGCGGACAGCAACGCGAGACCGACGAGCGAGCGTTTGGAGGTCATGGTGAAGACGATCCGATCGAGCGGGCTTGTCGCCGGCGCAATTGTAGCCGGCAACGTCCATCATCCATGATAGCACTTTGCAGCCGTGCTATCATGTGATTCTGGGTCCGGGGTCGGGTGTCGAAAATTCAATTTTCCACATGCGGTTCCCAACTGGCCGAGGGCTTAAGGGAAAACTGAATTTTCGACACCCGACCCCTTCAGGACAACATCCAATGAAGCATTCGCACTTCCAGCGATACCACGCCTTGTGCTTCCTGGTCGCGATCGCCTGCCTGCTGACGGTTCCTCTCCGGTCGCCGGCTGCCGAGCGGCCGAACATCATCCTGTGCATGGGAGACGACCACGGCTGGGAAGAAACCGGTTACAACGGGCACCCCCACCTGAAGACGCCCGTGCTCGATGAAATGGCCGCGACCGGGCTGCGGCTGGACCGCTTCCATGCCGCCCACCCGTCGTGTTCGCCCACGCGGGGCAGCGTGCTGACGGGGCGGCATCCCAACCGCTACGGGACGTTCACTCCCAACCGCTCCCTCCGGCCGGAAGAAATCACCATCGCGCATCGCCTCCGCAAGGCCGGTTACGTCTGCGGCCACTTCGGCAAATGGCATCTGGGGCCGGTGACGAAGGGATCCCCCACGAATCCGGCAGCGATGGGCTTCGACGAGTGGCTGTCGCACGACAACTTCTTCGAGCTCAACCCGCACCTGTCGCGGAACGGCGGGCCGCCCACACGCATCGCGGGCGAAAGCTCCGAGATCGTCGCCGACGAGGCGCTGCGGTTCATCAACAAAGCGAAGCGGAACGCCAAACCGTTCTTCGCCGTCGTCTGGTTCGGCTCGCCACATGAACCCTACAGCGGGCTGAAGCGCGACCTCGACCTGTACGACGGCCTGCCGGAATCGTACGCCAAGCGATTCGTGCGGCTGACGTCGAACAAGACGGGCCGCCCCGTGCGGCGGCCGCTCCGCGACGTGCTCCGCGAGCGATTCGCCGAGATCACGGCGATGGACCGCGCACTGGGGAAGCTGCGGACCGGTCTCAAAGCCAGCGGCCTGCGGCGGAACACGCTGCTGTGGTATTGCGGCGACAACGGCACCCCTTCCAGCGGGCTGGTCGCATCGCCCTTCCGCGGGATGAAGGGGCAGGTCTACGAAGGCGGCATCCGCGTTCCCGGCATCATCGAGTGGCCCGCGGGGATTCCGAAACCGCGGGTGAGCAAGCTCAACGCCGTCACCAGCGACATCTACCCCACGCTCTGCGCCCTGACGGGTCTGCCGCCGGGGAACCGCCCGCTGGACGGCATCAGCCTGAAGCCGCTGCTCGACGGCAAGATGACGCAGCGGCCGAAACCGATTGCGTTCTGGGCCTACAACACCAGGAATGAGTCGGGGCGCAAGCAGAAGCCGTACATCGCCCCGAAGCTGCAGGAAGGCACGACGCCGCTGGTGAAGATGATGGACGGCCGCTTCACGCGCAACTTCCGCAACTTTCACCACCCGGCGATCACCGAGAGCGACTACACCGGCCCCCGCGCCCTTCTGGCCAACGGTTACAAGCTCGTCATCCACGACCGACAGCCGGAAAAGCCGGTCAAAGAGTTGTTCGACCTTCGCAGCGACCCGGCCGAGAAGAAAAACCTGATCGAATCCCGCCCAAGGATTGCGAAGAAACTGCAGCGACAACTCCGCGACTGGCAGAAATCGGTGCTGAAGAGTCTGACGGGGGCGGACTATCGGAAGGCGAAGTAGGGTGGGCTGTGCCCACCGGTTTCATGGCCTTGTGGTGGGTGCGGCCGAAGCGCTGGTGGCGTTTCTGGATGCGCGGGTGCGGCGGAAGACGCAGGCGATGTAGGTCCGGACGGCCCGTCCGGACCTCGGCAGGCCCTGCCGCTTGCAAACTCGAAGCCGCCGTCGACGACTTGAAAACAGCGAGTCTGCCGACATGAATCCCGGTTGGATCGTCCTCATCGTCGCGGTCCTGGGCCTCGGCGTCTTCATGCCGCTGTCCCTGCGATGGCTTCGCCGCCGCGAACTTGCGGAAGTCGAGCGGTTCAAGGCCGCCGAGCGGACGCCCGAGTTCGATTTCCTCCGCGAACTGGGTCTGGAGTGCGGCACGAACGCGGCGCAAATCGCCCTGTTTCTGCGCGAGACGCTGGCGGAAGCGGGCGAGATTCCCCCCGACAGTTTGCAGCCCTCGATGCGGTTCTATCCCGATCTGGAAAAGCTCCCCTACTACGACAGCCCGGACCTGCTCGAATTGATCTTCCTCCTGGAAAAGCATTTCGACGCGCAGATAAGAGACGGCGACGCGGAACAGATTCTGAAGCCGGTGATTGACGGAACCGTCGGCGAGTTCACCCTCGCCGTGCTGCGGTGGCGGGAGAGGGAGGGATCGTCGGCGTGAAGCGGGGGCCGAAACGGCGTGATCGAGTCCACGATGTAATCACAGGCGACCGAGGCTAGGCCGACAATCGTGAAGGAACACAACAGAGTCCGGCAATCGTTGCGTCGCCAAGTCCACCAGATGCCGATGGTGCGTGAAGAACAGGACCTGCGTTCGTTTCGACAGTTCCGCCAGTGCTTGCAGAGCGGCAACAGCCCGCTCGTCGTCGAAGTTCACGAGAACATCATCGACGATGAAAGGAATCGGCTCGTGTCGGTCGAGGAACATTTCCAGGCCGGCGATTCGCAACGCCAGATAGAGCTGATCGCAGGTTCCGTCGCTCATTGCGTCGACCGGAATTGTTTGTTCGGAACCGTTCCGGATCCCCATCAGGACGGCGCGCCCCGCGTCGTCGTAGTCGTCCCGCAAACCGGAAAACGAGCCGAGCGTCAAGTCTCGGAAGATCTCCCCAGTCCGCGTCAGCACTGGCATCTGGTTGTTTGCCCGAAATCGCTCGATCCCTTTCTGCAGAAGCTGTGAGGCGAGTTTCAATCGGGCGTATTCTTCGACGTCGCGTTCGAGTCCGGCGATGATTTCCTGCGAAGTCTCTTCCAGTTCCGCGGCTGCAGCGTTGCCGTCCATTTGGGCCCGAGCATGCTCCTCGTCTCGAATCTTATCGCGTAGGGCGTCGCGCTCTTTCTGCCGCTCGTCAGACTGTTCGTCGATCTGCGCCAATTCAAAGCCGAGTGAGTCAGGATTGACCTGCCCAGCTTCTTTGAGGAATTCCTCAAGAGGCAATCCGCCGCTGATCTCGCGCAGCCCATCTTGCAGTTCGGAAATCTCCGTCTCCAGGTCAGTGCGCGTCCGCGATCGTTCTTCGGCCGCTTCCAATTCTTCGGTGGTTTCGCAGCCAGCCTCGCGGCACATCTCCTTCAGAAGGACGCGACAATCCTCCGACGTCTTTCTTGCATTCGCTCGTTCCGACTTTTGACCATCGAGTTCCTTTTGGAGCGTTTCAAGATGCTGCTGTGCCGAGCGCGCTTGGCCCACGCGGGCGTTGATCGCGGCGGCCGCCTGTTCGGGGGCCAGCGGCGCCAGGTCGCTTGCGAACGTGTTCACGAAAGTGCGCACGTCTTCGCGAAAGGAGTCGGCCTCGGTATCGATTCCCACGATCCGCTCTCCCAGACGATCCGCCTCTTTCAGCTTCTCGAAAAGATCACTGAGGCCGTCCAGCATCTCATTCGCCTCCTGCGGCGTGGACGAGGCGTTGAGACCCAGCAATTGCATATCGGCGGTCCACGCATTTTCCCATTCGTTCCGTGCGGCGCTTGCCTTTCGGATTGCCACTTCGGCACGGATTTCTGCCTGTGCCAGCTTCTCGATCTCTGACTCCAGCTTCTGCCTCGCGTCGCGTCCTTTCTCGATTGATTTGACGAGTGTCTGCCCGATAAGAAGCAGTTCATCCAATGTCGTTTCCGCGGCGGGTGACTGGTCAAGATCTGACACCAGCCGACTCAATTCCCGTCTGTGTTCCTCAATGGATTTCTCCAGCGAACCGACTGCTTCAGACTGCCGCCGAGTTTCCGCGGCCCTTTCCAACAGGCCGCGGCATTGCAACAACCAGACTCGCATTTCCTTGGGCGGCAACGGTTCGCCATCTAGCCGCGGCCAGAGTTGTGCCCATTCGCTTTGCAGACCGTCACGCTTTGCTTCGACTTCCGTCAGATCGTCGTTGAGCCGGTCCAGTCGGGTCGCCTTCGCGTTTCTCGTTGATTCCAGGTTCGCCCGAATCGCGACTTGCTCGGATTCATGCCGCAGCCGGTCGCCAATTTCATCAGCAACTTCCACGCTTCGCTCGTAGGCTTCCGGGAGATCAGCCGCAGGATCGAACGTTGCGATGAAGGCGGTTCCCTCCGGACCGTCCTCCGCACCATCCAGCCAGGCCCGGCGAACGAGCTTCCAGCCGGAATCACGCACGCTCCGGGCGTCGACAAGCTCCGCTTCCGAAGGGACGTTCTTATCGATGCGAATCGCATCGAGTCTTTGCTCGAGGCCACGAATCTCCTCTTCGCATTGCTGGCGATCTCGTTGCAGTTCGGCGATGCATCGCTCCACTTGTTCGAAACCGGTCTCGAAGCGGTTGACTGTTTCGTCCGCGGGCAGCGGATAGCGTTCCAAATCCGCGAGCGATTTCGACCAGAGTTGCATTCGGTCCAGTTCGCGTTCGCAGTCGGCCTCCAAAGACTGCAATTCCTGTCTCTCCTCCTCGAATTTGGCCTCGAGCTTTCCCTGCTCCTGAATTCGTTCGCACCGGTCTCGGAGTTGAGACGGGTCGGGGGTTTCCGTCATGCCGCTTAATTGTTCTCGCAACTGCTTCAACTCGCGCTGCACGTCCTCCAGGTTGGTCTGTGCGTTCTCCGCTTCGGAAAAAACTGAAGCGCGCTCTGTTGCCCTGTCACGGATTCGCCGCACGTCAGTCCGTTTCACGCGAAGTTCTGCCGCGCGATCCGTCGGGAAACCCGGACGGAGACCCGCCAGGATCGCTTCTGCCTCGGCTTGAGCCGCCTGTTGTCGGACTTCGAGCGCCGGCTTGTCGTGAATGGCCTTCTGAACGCTGCCCAACCGTCGATACAGAGCATCGATGACCTCGGCCTGCGCCAGCAGGTCCGTCGGAACGTCAATCGCTTCAATTTCCGTCTCCAGTTCCGCGATTCGCGCGTCGGCTCGCTGGAATGCCTGTGCGGCTAGCGCCAGCTCTGTCTCGGCGTCGCGGTGCCGTTTCGAAAAGTCGGGGGGCAAAATGACGGCGTCGGCGACGGGTCCCAACTCCGCCTGCCGCTGCCGGAGTTTCGTAATCAGCGGAACGGCCCGTTGGTATCGTTCCAACCGCGAACGCTCCACCGCCAGTGCCTTCAGTTGCTGATCGGTCTGGACGAGATGATTCTCGGCTTCGTCCAGAGCTTTCTTATGCTTTGCCCATTCGTCGCTCGAAAGCTGAATGCGACGGATTTCGTTCTTCTTTTCTCGCCATTCCGACAATGCGCTGTTGATTCGCGGTTTACGCCCGGTGAGCTTGAACAGTTCGCCCATCCGTTCGTCCAACTTGCGCCGCACGGATTGCAGCCGTGTGATTCCCGACCCTGCGAGAAACAGGACCTCCCCCAACTCGCCGTGCCCTTCGACGATTTCGCGTCCACCTGCCGTCAGCCGTTCGTGGTCGATGCCGAACATGGTGCGAAAGATGTCACTGCTGATCCCACCCAGATGGGGCGTCAGTTCGGCGTCCGGAATGGGGGATTGGTCCGCGGCGTCGAGCAACGTGTTCTTGTTCCCCTTCCGGCGAAAGAACGCGAGGGTATTCCCGTCGCTGTGGCGCAGCGTCGCGCCGATCCGCAGGTTCTGATAGGAATGCTCGAAGTCATCGTTCGTCTGGGCATCGATCCCGTAAAACAATTGTCGGATCGCCCGCAAAGCGGAAGTCTTTCCGGCTTCGTTGGGGCCGTAAATCAAATGCAGGCCGTGGTTGCCGGCCGAAAGATCCAGCGTGCGATTCGTGAACGGCCCGATGGCTTTGAGATGGAGTTGCAGAATCTTCATTCGGCGTCACTGCCCATCAGCAGGGTGGCAAGCATGGGCTCCACGATTTGCAGAACCTCCGCGATCCATTTGTCATCCAGTTTCAGGTTCTCCGAATTAAGCAGTTCCGCCGGTATTTTGGAACGCAGGTCATCCAATACCGTGCTCAATTCGCGGAGTTGTGCTTCGTCCCCACGGGCATCGCGAACCAAGGCCACAAGTTCGCCGATGGCCCCGTCGGAACTGTAGAAGGCTTCGGTATCAGCAGCGGGCCGCGTCTGAAACTTCACCTTTTCGACCCAGACCTGATCGGAGCCGCGAATCAGCGCCCGGCTGCGTATCTCATTGGTCCAATGGTCGGGATCGGCCGCGAGTTTGGAATGGGCATCGCTTGCACCGCAAACTTCAACCCGCACGGACAGTGGTCGGTTTTCTGCGGCGTCGACCAGCTTGTCGAGACGCACGTCAAAGCGGTCGAGGACTCCTTCGGGGGACTCCAAATCGCTGGCGTCGACATTGCAAACTTCCCACCGGAAAACGTCGACGGCGCAGAATTCGCGTGCCTCAATCTGGTGGTTATCGTTCACTCGCACGAGCAAGCACCCTTTCGCGCCCGTTTCCGTGGACTTGATTTTCCGTCCTTGCGTCGTCCCCGAATACGCAATCATTGGATCGGACAACTGTCGCGTCTGCTCCTTGTGAAGATGCCCCAGTGCCCAGTAGTCGTAGCCCTTTGCCTGAAGGTCTTTCAGCGAACAAGGGGCATACGTCTCATGGTCCTTTTCACCCTCAGAGCCGGTCAAACTGGTATGCAAGAGGCCGATGTTGAAGTAACCGGGCACTGGCTTCGGATAATTCTGCGAGAGATTGTCCGTTACTGCCGCAGTCCGAAACCCCTGCCCGTGGACCGCGACTCCGATATCTTCGAATGGTTTAGTTTCAGGTTTGTCCGTCCGCATTCTTTTGACATTGTCCGGCAAGTCCAGCGTCTTCGTCATCTTGTTCGCCGCGTCGTGATTGCCCGCGATCAGCACGACATGGATGCCGGCGTCCTTCAGACGTTTCATTTCCTTGACGAAGAACAGCCCGGTGTTGTAATCCTGCCAGTCGCCGTCGTAGACGTCACCAGCGATCAGCACGAAATCCACCTTCTCGTCGATCGCCAGAGCGACGAGGTTCTGCAGGGCTTTCCGCGTCGCCTGGCGAATGGCGTCCACCGGTGCGCCTTCGTATCGCTCCAGGCCGCGCAGCGGGCTGTCGAGGTGCAGGTCGGCGGCGTGGATGAATTTGAACACGTTCGGCAAGTCCCGCGATCGGCACGATTCGGGTCAGACTGGAAATACGTCGATCCTACGTGGTAGAATACTGCCGATGCAGAGTGCTGGTGGAAGGAAGTCGGGACGGTGGGATTCGAACCCACAACATCCGGATCACGAATCCGGTGCTCTACGCGGTTGAGCTACGCCCCGCCTCCTACCTGTGAATCTGTCTCCAACAGCACTCAACACGCATCAGCCCGCCGTGCAACCTCACGGCGGGCTTCATTCTTTCGCACGACGAAATTCGCCAGTGAACTTTGCTGATTCCGACTTTGCAGCCTGATGTGGCATTCTGTAGCGTCCATCGACCAATTCGATCTTCTTCTTTTTACGCAGGTTTACAAGTGTCGATTGAATGACCTGCCGTTTATCTTTAGATCGCGTTTTGACGCGATTGCGAAGTCGTGCGACAATCTTGCGGGCCGTCAGGCCACCGTTCGCATCCTCCTCCTTAAGGAGCCACAAGATTGCCGCGCTCGGCCCCTGTGGCCCGGTGTCAGTTGAGCCAGAAGAATCGAAAGAATCTCCGCCTTCGATGATGAGGGCTTCAATGGCTGCCACATCAGCCTTGAGAGCTTGAATGCGTTCGAGAAGGTCGCTATGGAATCGAAGTTTTGAATTGCTCATCGAACTGCCTGCTTCCCTCGTCGATTTGCAGGTCATTGAAGCTGAATCCCTCCCCGGATTCAAGCCCGTCAACGCAAAACTGAAGAAATAGGATAAATCGCTGTACGTAAATCGGTGTATGTCTCTGGGCCTCGTTCACAGGCTTCGAGTTGATCAGCAATCACGGGGTCTGTAATGTCTCTTCGCAAAGCCGCCGAATCGGTTCAGGAATGCCTGGACCAGTTCCCATGGCTCGTCGCGCGGTCGGGATTGGAAACGAGAACGGTGTCGAGACGATTCACGCGTATGTGACGTCGCGTCGCCACAAGGAGCTGGATTCCTTGAGCGACGGATGGAAGGGATATCCAGTCCAAGTCCACGTGACCGGCCGGGTTCGACCTTCCGAGCGCGTGTGATGTCGCCGCTCAGTCACGCCCCCGCTGACCCCATCCGCCACCCAGCGCCTCCCCCCACGACGGGTCGTTCAAATTGGCTATCATCCCCAGGAGTTCCGGCGGCAGACCTCCGGTGCAGGTTGGGGTCAGCAGCATTTCGGTTTCCCCCTCCCGGAAGTAGTCGTCCTTCGGCAGCCGCCATTCGAAGCGTTTGGCGGCGGGGTCTTTGGTGTTTTCGGGGTGGACGGAGACGACCTTCAGGGCCTTCTTCGCCGCCCACAGCGGCTCGGTGGAGATGCCGGCCTGCTTTGCCGCCGATTTCACGTCGACGCCGAACCGCGGGCCGGATTCCAGGAAGTTGTACAGCCAGGCTTTCGCGCGGCGGAGGCGGTCGTCGGCGTCGGTTTCGGAGAGCGATTGCAACGAGACGTCGGCGGCGGTGAGGTCGATGGTGTGCGGGTCCCATTCGATGACGCCGGGGCGACGATGCGGAAGGCGATGCCCCGCAAGTCTCACGACCTGCCCGCCCCGTTTGGCCGTCCGCCCCCCAGCGCCTCCCCCCACGGCGCGGCTGGCTCTTGGGCGTCTGGTTCAAAACCGGGGACTGGCGCCCGGCGGCTGATGGACTGGTCCGGGTAGCGTCGCATACGCACGCGCGAACAGCAACTGTCCGGTCAGCCGATTGACAGCTTGAGAACCGTGTGGATTCCGCTCTTGACGTGCATCGCGTACCAGAGTCACCCTCTCGCCGAAATGTGACAACCCGGTTTGATTGGTGACAGGAGGGCTTTTCCGATGCGACGGAACGGCGGCGATCAGGGTGCGCGCGGCGGGGTGCGCGACGGGATGGCGAGGGCGGGGCGGACGGGAGCGGCGTTGTTCATGATGCACTCTTCGTTTTCGACAGCAGCATCATCATGGATGATGACACCGCCGCCATTCGAAGCGTTTGGTGGCGGGGGCGTTGGTGTTTTCGGGGGGGACGGAGAATCGGCGGCTCAAATCATGCAGATTCCCGCGAACCTGCCTCCCCCATCACCCGTTCTAATGAGAGGGTGCCGTGATGCCCGCGCGTCGGGCTTGTCCTGACGACGGCTTGCGGTAGACTTGGCCGTGGATTGGCATTGCCGGAGTGGCGGAATTGGCAGACGCGCTGGATTCAAAATCCAGTTCCTTTCACCGGGAGTGGGGGTTCGAGTCCCCCCTCCGGCACTTTGACTGCAATGGGTTGCGGCGATTCTGGGGTTGCATTGAGTTCGTCTGAACAGGCAGGTGTTACCTCGGGTGTTACCTCGGAGGCCGGTGTGGCGCTCCAAACGGCCCGCGCCGTCGCTTGGGCGTTTTGCGTCACGTAGTACCGCATCGTGGTGTCGATGCTCTCGTGCCGCATCAGTTCCTTCAGCACCGGCGGCATCACGCGGGATGACCACCGGAAGCCGAACGCCCGACGCAGGTCGTGCGACGACGCGAACTTCGTTTTGCCGTTGTCCCGTTCCTTCGACTTCACTCTGGCCCGCTCGCCGATGTCGCTGATTCGCCGCTTGATCGTCGAGAGCGCCGGTCGATGCTCGACCTTCGGAGACAGCGGATTGAACACGTATCCGGTGCGGTCCTGCGTCGATTCGAGGAACTTGGCGAACTCGGGTGCCATTGGGCACAACTGGTCGGTGCCGTTCTTCTGGTGCTCGGCGGGAATCCATAGCATCGGGAGTTCTCCGGAGAAGTCCATTGACGGCTTGCGATCGTCGTCCCACGTCAGCAGCACCGCTTCGCTGATCCGCAGGCCGGACCACCACAGACCATACAACAGGTGTTGCCACGACGTCGAAACTTCGCGGACCTGGTGATCGCATCGCATCAGCCGGGCCTGCAACTCCGTTGTGGGACGCCCAGCGGCCGCTTGCCGGTTGATCCGCAGGATGAGCTGTGTGCGCTGCTTGAGCAAGGCCGAACACACGACCTTCGGCACTGCGTCGAGCATCCGCTCGAACTCTTCGGTCACCAGGGCGCGACCGCCAGCATCGGATTTCTTGATCCGTTTGCCGTTCTTTTTCCGCTTCCTCTGTCGGAGCGCCGGGGCTTCGACCATCAGTCCCTCGGCCTGTGCCCAACGGAATCCGACCATCAGTTGCCGCACGTAGCTCTCGATCGTTGCCGCCGACTTCTGCTCAGCCGCAAGAGCATCGCGGAACCGCTCCATTTGGGGTTTCGTCACGGCGACCAGCAGCTTGGGGTTGATGATCCGCTCGAACACACTGGCGACGTTGCCGAACCGCTGGAGCGTGGAGTCGGACGTCTCGCGGGCGAGATGATCTTCGTACCGGTCGCGGAACTCAGACCAGGAGAGCTTCGATGGTGATTTGTACCGGCCAGTTTGCAGGTCTTGCTCCCACTTCGCTGCGATCTTCGCGGCCTCCTTGCGAATCTTCATGCCTGTGCTACGTGTGACCTGCTTACCTGTCACCGGGTCGACGTATCGCATGTAGAGACTTTTGCGGCCGAAGTCGACGACATGCACGCGAATCTCGGTTCGGTCCATTGCTCACACTCCTATCTCGGAGTTCGCCAGCGACGCGCAGCCCGACCACCGGGCCGACCACCGCCACGGGCGCGCGATCAGACCTGAAAGAGCCGCGGGGTTGTTCCAACCGATTGAGACGCCGGAACGCGAGCGATATGCTGACGAACAGCCATGCGGTTGACCTCCCATCAGGTCTTGCGTGGTCAGAACCGCCGGTCGTGTTACCAGCACGTCGGCGGTTCGCTTTGGAAGCACCATACCCATCGTCGGCTCACAGGTCAAAACAATTCTCCAGAAAATCGCTGTAATCAGCCGCGGTATCTCCATTCGTTGGCCCGCATAGTGTTCTTGTCACCTTTGCGAACGAGCACGAGAATCTCTTCCAGTTGCAGCATGCGGAGCATTTCATTGGCTTTGGACTTCTTCACGCCCAACAGTGTTCCAACCTTGCGGCACGAGAGAAAGAATGGCTTGTCTCCCGCTGTTGCCTGGAGCGCTGCGCAGATTTGGATGAGCCGCAACACCTTTGGGTCGTCATGGTGGCCGGCTGCCTCGGGGATCTGTATGCAATCCGCTGACTTGAGCACCGCGTCGAGGCCCGGACCAAAGTCCAGATCGCGGATTCGCTCCCAGGCGATCACGAAGTCTCGCCACGTTTCGCTGAACTCCTTGGTGCGGATCACCGGCAGTGCCCGGCGGTGCCACTCCTGGACCGTGTTCAGCCAACCCTTTACCGGGGTCTGCGGTCTCAGCGACTTCAGCCGCCGCGCCAACACAAAGACCTTTCGGTTCCGCTGCCCTGGACCTGTCGGAAGAGTTGTGCAGATTGCCTGCTCTTCCGCATCGCCGGACACATGCAATGTGTCTGCTGTGCCTGATGAGTCTGATGGATTTGAATCGGAGGGGATGGACTGAGGCGAGTTCGACCAGCATTCAACGAGACCTGACGCCTTCAACTCAACCTTCAGCAAATTGCCCGTCAGTCCAATGAGTGACCGGTACCGCCGTCCTGTTGGGTGAATTGAAGGTGGTGCCAGGCAGTAACCGCCACCACGGAGTTCTCCGTCACCGAGTTCAATGATGCGGCTGCCGGCGGGACTGAGTTCCTGAAACTGCCGCTCGCCCGCCCGAAAGTACACGTGGTGTCCGCGTGCCGTCTCGACTGTCGGCAGCGATCTGGCGAGTTTCGGGTACTGTTGTGCCCAATGGCCGTAGGATTCGGGATGATCGAAGTCCCGGATGGCCAGGTTACCGGAGACGGCGCCGCAGATGACCGCCAAGTTCCGTTCTGGACCGGAAAACCAATCTCGCACGGTCGCGCGGTCCGGCCGGTTCTTTTGAAAGCACTTCCAGCTCGACAGGCTCGGCCGCTTGTCGCGAGGCCGGATGGGGAGAACGCAGATTCCGCGGTCATGGAGGTCGAGCGCAGCGTTGAGAATGTCGTTGCCGTTGGGTATACTTGCCATTGGAAAACCTTTCTTTTTGCTGAAGCCGTCTCGGACCAGGAGGCGGCTTCAGTCGTTGTGCAGCGGTTTCAGGTCGGTTGCACGATCCTTGCCAGCGCCGTGTCCCACGGAAGGTGCGGCTCCGATTCCAGCAGCGCGGCGACCTTCTTTCGCAGTCCGCGCGGCAGGCTGACTCCGCGGGCAGTTCGCTCGATTTCCGCCGCTGCTTCATCAACGCCGATTTCCGCAAGGGGAAAACCGGCTGACATTCTTGACCGGCATGATACCGGTTTTCCCGCGGATTGGCGTCGAGCGTGTCGGTCGGTTTCTCGGGTGATGGTGGCGGG
>Ga0268386_10000190_pt1 | contig 37191 bp, 35 predicted proteins | sample RVTome_15_FD_200260 | JGI IMG/M metagenome (GOLD analysis project Ga0268386, IMG submission 200260) | Soil microbial communities from uranium-contaminated site in the Upper Colorado River Basin, Wyoming, United States - RVT150D86... ... | reverse complement strand
GAGCCTGTTGAAGCGTGAGACGACCGCCAAGGTCGGCATCAAGAACAAACGCCTCACCGCCGGCTGGGACGAGACGTATCTGGAAAAAGTGCTGCTTGGAAAGTGACTTATGGTGCAATCGCCCTGGGGGCGACCCGCTGTCGCTGATGTTCGCCTTCTGGACGGCCGCCCGCGACGAGCCGCCGTTGTCGCTCTCGCCGCGCCTGCGGGAGTTCGTGGAAACAGACGCCGCGCAGGTCAGCTTCGAGGACGGCTTCGCGTGGCTGTCGCTGTACGACCTGTCGGGCGAAACCGGGGAGTCGATTCAGCAACTGCTCGCGGAATTCACGGCTGCGCTGACCGCCGCCGGGTTGCCGGCTCCGAAGGGCTGCGCGGCGTGCGGGAATGAAGAATCGGCCGAGTTACGGGTGCTGGAAGGCCGGGCCGTCCGCATCTGCCCCGGTTGCGCCGGCTCGCTGTACGAGCAACGGCAACTCCGCGAAGAGGAACTGAACCGCCCCGCCGCCTGGCACGGGTTGGCGCTGCCGATGGCCTGCTTCTACGTCGCGGCCGGCTGGGCCGGTTTCTGGTTGCTGACCGACGTCGTGCTCGGCTGGCTGGGGGGCGTGATCTGGATCAACGCGGTTACGGTGATGCTGGGCATCGCCATCCTGGCGGGGATCGGCTTCGCGCTGGGCATTCCCATCGGCTGGGTGGTCCGCCGCTCGGGGCTGGCGCAGCTCTCACCGGTCGTCGTCAGCGCGCTCGTCGTCGGGCTGTCGGCGCTGCTGGGTGAGATTCTCTTCATCGCCGTTTCGGTCTTTCTGCGGTTCGACGTATTCAACGTCAACCTGGCAGCGCGGCTGTTGCTGCCGTTCGTGCAGACGTATCCGCTCGGCTGGATCGTCGCGAAGCTGCTGACGGCCGGGGCGATCGCCTTCGGCTGCCACTCCGCCGCGATCGAGCGTCGCACGGTATCGCTGAGCAGTCTGGGGGTGGAAGCGGAGCCACGGGGAGAAGCGTGAGGACATCATCGCGTTGCCGAATCGGACAAGTCCGCGCTGACTTCGTTGAGCCGCCCGACTATGATACCCATCGCTGAGGCAACCACTGATTTCTTCTGCAATCCGTCATGCTGACCGACTATCTGAAAGCCGCTCTTCGTCAAGCACGCTATGAGAAACTGCCGGACGACGGGCAGTATTACGGCGAGATTCCGCAGTGCAACGGAGTCTACGCAACAGCCGCGGCGCTGGAGGACTGCCGGGACGAGTTGGAAGAGGTGCTGGAAGAGTGGGTGCTCTTCCGCGTGCATCGCAATCTGCCGCTGCCGGTGATCGATGGGATCGAACTGGCGGTCAAAGAGCAGGCGGTCTGATGCCGGTATTCGGGCCGATCAAACGACGGAAACTGGTACAATCGCCGCGGCGATTGGGATTCGAAGGCCCATTCACCGGCGGCCGGCATCAGTTCATGGTGCGGGGCGACGTAACGGTTCGCGTTCCCAATCCGCATCGCGGCGATATCGGCGTGGAATTGCTCGGCCGCATTCTGCGACAGGCAGGGGTCAGCCGTGAGGAATGGGAGGCTGTTTAGCGGCGGGTGCGCGACGCACTTTGCGAATTCCGTGCACAACCGAAGGGGAACGCGGATTCAGCGGATCGAGCGGATTGGCGCGGATCAGAAAGAAAATGAAGAGTCAGGCAGAATGATTTTGGGGCAGAACGATCCGCAGGAGCTTTCCACGGTCGGCTTTTACGTTGCGGGCAGGAATTGGGACCGCTGAAAGTTGACGCCTGCCAGCTTTCGAAATCATTCTGCCGCAAATTCGTTCTGCCAAGTGTGTTTTTGATCCGCGCCGATCCGCTCAATCGGCGTTGATCCGCGTTCCCCTGTCGGCGGTTCGACAACGGTCTGCAAAGTGCGTCTCGCACCCTTTAGCGGCTCCGCCGTGCGCCGGACCTTGTCATCCCTCCGCCCGACCCGTATGCTGAATTCATGTCCGTTCAAATCCCCTGGCGTTTTCCCGATCCCGCAGAGCGGATTCACGAGGAGGCGGCAGCGTTCCGGCAACTCTCGCCTGACGAGCGGCTCCTGCGGATGCTCGACCTGATTGCCAGCGGGGAGACGTTGGCGGCTCTCTCTCCGAAACGCAACACCGCCCGGCGGCTCCGCGAGCAATCGGAATCGGAATGGCAGCACGCCTTCAAGGAACTCTTCGCCCGTCATGGAGTCATCCCCGCCGAACCTGCCGCGGGCACTGCTGACGGCCGTGAACAAGCTGACCCAGGTGCTTGACGAGGCGGGCGTCAGCGCTGACTTCACTCGTCCGCGGGGCTAGCGCCCGCCGGCTGATAAGCAATTCGGGCTAACTGCGTTTCTTCGCCGCCTTCTTCGGCCGTCCGAACTTGCGGTACTTCACTTCCCGGTTGTAGCTCTCCTCCAGGCGGTCGAGGAGCTGCTTCTCGGTGTAGAGGCGGCCGGTCGGCTTGTTGAAGTTCTTCCCGCCGCGAACGTTTCCCAGATACCGCCCCATGTTGCGGCCCCCGTCGGTGGTGGCCATGTAGAGAATCAGCGTGTGGCCGCCGGGGTTGTTGATCAGCTCCGGGATGCGGCGATTGCCCATCGGCAGGTTGCGGAGCCGGTCGATGCGGTCGAAGGCCCGCGGCGTGCCCGAGAACCGCCGCATGAAGGGCATCCCCTTCCGCGTACGAAGCTGCCGCACGAGGTCGTCGCTGTCGGAAAGAAACTTCCCGGCGATCTCGGCGGCGTCTTCGATTTTCCAGCCGGTCTTCTTCTCGACGGCGTCGAGGGCCTTTGCGACCCATTCGCTGGTGAGGATGTCGTTGTCGCGATAGCCGTCGTGTTTCGCGAGTTCCTTGCGGACGGTCGCCGTGACGTCGTTGAACTTCGGGAGCTTCTTCGGCTTGCCCTTCTGTGCGGCCCACGCCGGGGCCGCGCAGCTCACGAACAGCAGGAATGTCAGAGGAAGTCGCAACCGTCGCATGGGGCACCCGACTTTGGAAAGAAGCTGGTCGTGGTCTGGCCGTATCCATCATAGCATTCGGCGGGAGCGGATCGGCAGATTGCCCCAATTCCGTTGGAAGCGGCGGCGCCGGTTGCAGCGATCGTGCGGATCTTACGGCGTGTGGCAGTTTTCGGGGTCGCCGCGCCGCAATTCCTTGACCTTGCGGCGTTTCGCTGGTCCAATGCCCAGAGATTCCATGGTAATTCGTGAATGCGGGACAGGGTTTGCAGGCAACACACCGCGCAGCGGCGAGAAAACCCAAACCGACAGCTTGCTGTCGCGATACGTCGATTCGCTTCGACAACAAGTTTCGACAACAAGTTGTCGGTTTGGGTTCACGGCGGCTGCGCCGCCGGGTCTTCGGCAAACCCTGTCCCGCACTCGGAATTCGTTGGCACTTCGATGCGTTCGAGGTCTTACCCGATGAACGACAGCTTCAACGCTTCCGATCTGCGGACCGTGCACCTCGTCCCGCTGACGCCCTACGGTCCGGACGGGCGGCTCAACGCAGACCTTTATGCCGCCCACGTCGCCGACATGTATGCCGCGGGCATGCGGGTGTTTCTGCCGGCGGCAGGGACGAGCGAGTTTCACTGCCTCTCGGCGGACGAGATCGTTGAGATCGTGCGACTCACGCGGGAGGCGGCGGGAAGCGATGCGCGAATTTTCGCCGCGGTGGGCCTGCAGGTCGGCCACGCGATCGAGGTCGGCGTTCGGTCGATGGATGCCGGGGCGACGGGAATCATGTTCATGCCGTTCGCGCATCCCTACCTCAGCGACGAAGGGGCGCGGGACTACTACCGGCAAGTGCTCGACGCCGTGCGGGCGCCGGCGCTGGTTTACAAGAAGGCGGCGATTCCCTCGGACTCGCTGCTGCTGGAACTCGCCGACGACCCCCGCGTCGTCGGCGTGAAGTACGCCGTCAACGACCTGCACGAGTTCCGCAAGGTCGTGCTGGCCGACCGGGGCCGCGTCGAGTGGCTGTGCGGCTCGGCCGAGCGGTTCGCCCCGTATTACATGCTGGCCGGTTCGACGGGCTACACGACCGGGGCCGGCAACCTCTGCCCGCACCTGACGCTGGCGATGCACGCGGCGTTCGCGGCGGGGCAGTTCAACGAGGGGATGCGCTTCCAGCGGATGCTGCTGCCGATCGAAGACTACCGCGCCCGCCGCGGGGACAGCTACAACATCAGCATGCTGAAACACGCGATGTCGCTGCTCGGCCGCGACTTCGGCTCGCCCCGTGCCCCGATGCGGCAACTCACCACCGACGAGCGGGCCGAGATCGAATCGCTGATGCGGCCGATCCTCGCCGCGGAACGGGAAGTGCGCGGCGAACTGACGAGCGTGGGGCTGTCGGCACGGTGAAGCGGGAACGTAGCGTGGACTTTAGTCCACGCGAGTGGCGCCGTAAATCTCCTCGCGTGGACTAAAGTCCACGCTACGTTCCTCCTCCGAGCGAATCTCGTGCAGCACGAACGGAGCATGCCGGGGGGGAAGGACGTCGGGTTGCCGCTCCATCCGCCGCACGATCCGCTGGTGCGGAAACGACTGCAGGTCGGGGCTGAACGACTCCAGCGTCAGCACGAACACGCGGCCGTTCTCACGGACGAGCCGCCGCAATTCGTCCGTCAATTCCACCCGCCGGGCCGGGCTGCCCAGATAGTACGTCGAAGCATGTTGCCCCAGCCGGTAGGTCACGACGGTTTCCCGCGGTCCGGCGGCGGCGCGGGTCTGCTGAGCGAACCGGGCGGTCGACAATCGATTATCGCGTGCGGGCATGATCCAGCCGTGAATGACGACAAACGCCCCCAGAAACGTCGCGACGGCGGCGAGTCCCGCGGGCCGAAAGCGCCCGAATGCAGCCAGCCACGCGCTGACGGGAATGCCCACGCCGATGACGACCGCCGTGGCCGCGACCGGAGCGGCGACGCCCGGCCAGAGCTTCCCGAGCACGACGGCCACGACCGCCATTGCCGGCACGACGCCGAGCGTCGTCAGAAACGCCGGGCGAACGCCCACCCAGGCCGAACCGTTCTGCAGTCGGCGGAGATATCCCGGCAGGTATTGCGCGACGAGCAGCGTCAGGGCCGGGAGGGCGGAATTCACGTAATGCACGTGCTTGTTCGGCTGGGCGGTGACGATCAGAAAGTGCGTCAGAAACCAGACCCACAGGAACCGCTCGTTGGCGTTTCGCTCCTTCCAGGCGCGTCGCCAACTTTGCGGGATGGCGGCCAGCGCGATCGGCGTCCAGGGGAGCATCGACGTCAACATGACCGGGACGTAATACCACACGGGATGCCGCCCCAGCCTGCCGATCGCCCGGCCGACGGTTTCGGAGTACCACAGGTCCCACGCGTCCGGAAGCTGCCGCAACACCATCCACGGCCAGATGCAGACGGCCGCCGCGATCAGCAGCAGACCCGCGGGATTGAAGAAGCGGAACACGTGCAGGGGCCGCTTCTGAACCAGGTAATACACGACCGTCGGCGCGACGATCATCACGGCCCCGTAGTGGAATTTCGCCAGCCAGGAAATCGCGATCAGCCCGCCGATCGCCGCCCACCGCAGGAATCGGCGGCGGCGGGATTCGTCCGCCGGCTCGTGCGCGATGAGGAACAATGCCGTCGTGGTCAGCAGCCACACGGTCATGTCGATTTCGGCCTTTCGGCCGTAGGTCAGCACGTACAACGCCGTCACCTGCACGAACGCTGCGCCCCAGCCGGCGGCGGGGCCGTACCACCTCGCGGCCCAGACCGCCATCAGCAGCGCGAGCAGCAGGGCGGCAACGGCCTGTGGCATCCGGGCCAGCCCTTCATCAAGCCCGCCGCAGACGGTTCCCAGCGAGGCCAGCACCCAGTACACGAGCGGCGGCTTCGTCAGCCGCGGAACGCTCGCGAAACGGGGAATGATCCAATCCCCCGACTGCATCATCTCGCGAGCCGGCACGGCGGCGTAAGCTTCGTGCGACCCCAGCGTGTGCACGCCGTCGAGGTTGAACAGCAGCGTCACGCCGGCCACCAGCACGAACAGCGACGCAAGTCCCCACGGCAGGTTCCCACGGGACCGGAATGCGAGGCGAAGTCCGTCGGCAATTCTCGAAGGGACGCTCATCCTGTGTGGTGAGTGGTGAGTGGTGGAAGAGTTGAGAGTTGAGAGTTGAGAGTTGAGAGTTGAGAGCTGAGAGCTGAGAGACGATCCTGTTTGTCGGCCGTCCGACCTCCGACCTTCCGACCTTCCGACCTCCGACCTCCGACCTCCGACCTCCGACCTCCGACCTCCGACCTCCGACCTCCGACCTCCGACCTCCCTCACGCCGCACGTCGCGCCGGTTCGTGATCGACCACGCGGGGGGACGGGGGCGGGAAATTGCGCGTGCGGCGGATCGCGTAAGGCTGGTTCTGCTCGAACTCGTAGAAGATCCGCACGCCGAGCTCGCCCAGCATGCCCATTCCCAGGAACTGCAGGGCGAGCATCGTGGAAACGGCCGCCAACAGCAGCAGCGGGTTGCCCGTCATGTCGGCCCCCTGCATCAGTTTCATGCCGATGGTCGCGGCCCCCGACGCGAACCCCACGACGCCGCACGCCAGACCCACGGACCCGAACAGCCGCATCGGGCTGATGAGATGCCGCGTGAGGTACTTCACGGTGATCAGGTCGAACAGCACCCGCAGCGTACGCGACAGGCCGTATTTGGATTTCCCGAATTCCCGCGGGCGATGGCGGGTGACGACCTCGGCACACTTCGCCCCCCGCCAGTGGGCCAGAATCGGAATGAAGCGGTGCATCTCGCCGTACAGCCGCAGCTCTTGCGCGACCTCGCGGCGAATCGCCTTCAGGCTGCACCCCAGGTCGTGCACGGGGAAGCCGGTGACCCGCGAGATCAGCCAGTTGGCACACTTCGACGGCAGGCGTCGGCTGAAGAACGGGTCTTTGCGGTCTTTCCGCCAGCCCTGCACGAGATCGTAGCCTTCGTCGAGCTTGGCGAGCATCATCGGGATGTCGGCCGGGTCGTTCTGCAGGTCGCCGTCCATCGTGACGACGACGTCCCCCGTGGCGGCCTGAATGCCGGCATGCATCGCCGCGGTCTGCCCGAAATTGTGCCGGAATTCGATGACCCGCACGCGGGGGTCTTCGTCGGCCAGCTCGGCCAGCAGCGTCTGCGAGCCGTCGGTGGAGCCGTCGTCCACGAGAATGATTTCGCAGGGCCGCTGCAAGTGCTCCACACCCGCGGAGATCGCCGCATGCAGCCGCCGGATGTTCTCGGCTTCGTTGTAGATGGGAACGACGACCGAGACGCTCATCGTGGATGCTTCGTGCATGGGGAAATCGGATGTCGGAAGTCGGAAGTCGGAGGTCGGAGGTCGGAGGGAGGTCGTGTAGCCGATGAAACGCACCTTCCCGGCCTTCTTCGCGTCGACGCACCGCCGGAGCCGGCGTTCCGCCCCGTCGCGCGCGAAGTGTGTCAAATTCGCGGAATCCAGTCCAGTGGAATCGGCCAATCCCTGACGCGGCGGCGCAGCGGGAACCGATACAACCGGTATGCCTCGCCGCTTCCACCAGATCGGCCTCTGCCTGCTGGGGCTGGCGTGCGCGCTCGCTGCGTGCGGCTGCAAGTCTCGCGGCATCGATTTCTCGGGATGCGTCACCCCAACGTACCGGCTGCCATCGGGTTACAGCCAGACGTACCGCGACCGGCTGAACGCCTTCGATTCGCAGCCGGTGCGGAAGGAAGTGGTCAACCCGTCGCTGCTGGAATTGCCGGCGCCCGTGCCCTACGCTCCGCCCGCCGCCGCGCCGCCCGCGCCGAAGCCTGGCATGGAGTGGTCGCCGTCGCAGGACCGAATGCCGTTCCCGCCCGCGCCGGACGATTCCGACAAGTCGAGAAAGCTGAAGAAACCCAGAGGGGGATGAAGGATGAAGGATAAGGGATGAGGGAAAAGGGATGAAGGATAAAAGATGAAGGACGAAGGATTGATGCATTTCATCTCTCATCCTTCATACCTTATCCCTTATCCCTTTTCCCTTATCCTTCATCCCTCATCCTTCCTCAGCGTCTTCGCAACCGCCTCCGCCTCCCGCAGCGCCCGCAGCGCGTTGCCGCCCATGATCTTTTTGACCTGCGCGTCGCTGTAGCCGCGGTTCAGCAACTCCTGCGTGATCAGCGGATAGCTGCCCACGTCGTCGAGCTGCTTCGGCAGCTTCGTGACGCCGTCGAAGTCGCTGCCGATTCCCACGCAATCGACGCCGGCGACCTTCACGATGTGGTCGATGTGGTCGACGACGTCGTGGATCGTCCCCGCGGCGATCTTCTGGCCCCGCCGCCATTTCGCGTATTCCCGCTTGTAGTCCCGCTCGTCGGGGTACTTCTTCTGCAACGCGCGGCTGACTTCGAACATCTTCGTCATCTGTTTCGCCGACGAGGGGACGACGAACCCGCTGAAGAAGTTGACCATGATCACGCCGCGATTCTTCTTCACCAGCTTCAGCACGTCGTCCGGCACGTTGCGGGCGTGGTCGGCGACGGCCCGCGCCGACGAATGCGAGGCGATGATCGGCGCCTTGCTGACCCGCAGCGCGTCTTTCATCGTTTCCACCGACACGTGCGAGATGTCGACCAACATGCCGAGACGGTTCATCTCGCGGACGACTTCCTCCCCGAACGGCGACAGCCCGCCGTGCTTCGGCTTGTCGGTCGCGGAGTCGGCCCATTCGATCGTGTCGGAATGGGTCAGCGTCATGTACCGCACGCCGAGGCCGTAGTAGATCCGCAGCAGCGAGATCGAATTCTCGATCGCGTGCCCCCCTTCGACGCCGATCAGGCAGGCGATCTTCCCCTTCTTGCGAATGCGGAGGACGTCGTCGGCGGTGCCGGCCATCTCGAACGTTTCCGGGTAGCGTTTCACCATGCGGCGAATGAGGTCGATCTGCTCGAGCGTGAACCGCGCCGCGCGGTGCTGCTGCCTCGTGTTCGCGGGCGGATACGCCGACCAGAACTGCGCCCCGACGTTTCCCTTCCGCAACCGCGGGATGTCGGTGTGAAACTGCGGGACCGGCTTCGCGATGTCGACCTTCTTGAACGACGAGCCGGCTTTGGTCCGCATCATCCACGGCAGATCGTTGTGGCCGTCGACGACGAGGCACCGGGCGTGGAGGCGTTTGGCGCGTTCGGTGAGGACGACGGGCGGGCGGGGTTTCTTCAGTGGCGCGGGATCGGCGCATTCCGCGACCATGCCGGGGATGAGGATGACCGCAACCAAAAGCACCGTTGACGGAATTCTCATGTTGTTGTTCCTGACGGCAATGCCAACGGGATGAATGTGCTACGACATTGGCGGCAACCGATCGGCCAGCCAATCGCGATGCGCGTCGGACAGCGGGAGGTCAAGCGGCTTGCTGTAATCGAGTGCTCGTTCGTAGCGAGCGCGGGTGTACGCGGCGTCGTAGACTTCCTGCAGTTTGCTGGTGATGAATTCTCCAGGCCGCACAAGCGGAATCCGGATCGCCGGCAGCGTATGCCGAATGCTCCACCCTGAAACGGTGCATTTCGGGCGTTCGTCGCCGCGGGAGATGAAGAGGTGAAACTGCCCCGGTGGCAGCGGCTGCATCATGGGCGGTTTTCGGCCGGAAATCAGGAGATCGAGTTCGACGAGATGGACGGGCATCTCCGTGATCTCAATTCGTTTCTCCAGATAATTGCCAAAATGCGTGCCTTTATTCGTCGGCGAAAGCAACTTCATCACCGCAACAAGGCTGCGGTCCGGCCGGTGCAGGATTCGAATGAATGGTTCTTTCAATTCGTGCGGCGTTGGAAGCGTAAGGACCGCGGTTGCGATTCCCTCGACCGTGTCCTCAGCGGCGCCCTGTGATTTGTGGAACGCCCGATCATTGCCGGCGATCGCAGCTTCCGGTGCAAGAGTTTCGCTGCAATCGGGGAACAACAGGCAGACGTCGTGGTCGAGCCGTGCATCGTAGTCGTCGGAAAGCAGTCCAAGGAGTTGTTCCTGCCAGACATTCATCAGTGTCCAGTGGAAATCCCGCCACCAGTGCTGGGCTTCGATGTACGGATCAACGCCGGGAAACGGACTGGACATGATGCGACTCCGGAAACGAACTCGACCCCGGCATTGTAGCAGAATCCCCGCTCAAAACGGCACGCCCAGCTCCCGCGACAGCAGCGTCGCCGCCAGCTCGCCGATGAACGTCAGGATCACCCCCACGAACAGCACGCCGGTTGCCGCTTGAGTGTTGCGGTATCTGAGGATGCGGTAGACCATCAGCACCAGCACGGCCGGGCCGATGACGCCCGCGCCCCACCGCAACGCCAGCCAGAGCAGATGCGTCTGTTGCTCCGGCAATTCGATCGCAAGCGCGACGGCCGACAGCACAAACCGCACGCCGCAGAAGATGCCCAGGAACAGGTTCAGCCGCGACAGCGGGCGAATCGTCATCGTCGGGGCCGTCAGGTACCAGTGCCCCAGCAGCATCGCGGCGACGAATCCGCCGACCATGCTTCCCGTCGACAGTTCCGACAATCCTGTCAGCAGCAGGTTTCCGGCCTCGCGCCACATCCCAGGGATTTTCTGAAATCCCTGGGAAGTGATCAGCAGATCCGCGACGACCGCCTGCGCCAGCACCAGCAGCCCCGCCAGCGTCCCGCCGCGGCGCCGTTCCAGCGTCCATAACACGGAACCGACGAACGACACGACGGCGACGCCGACGCACAGCCACTTCGCCAGCGACGCAAACACGACGAACGATTCCAGCGCCGGATCCGTGACACCGGTCTCCACCGTCAGCGCCGCCAGCACGCCCAGTCCCAGCGTGACCAGCATCTGAATCCGGAAGAAGCCGCTCGTCACGTCCCGCCGAGGCATCATCGCCCACATCAGGCTCATGCCGACGATCAGTCGCAGGGCGAATTGGGCGATCATGGGAAGTTGCGGCGTTCAGAGACGAGCTTTCGACCCCGACGAGGGATGAAGGATGAGGGATGAGGGATGAGGGATGAGGGATGAGGATTCGTCAGAGTTGGAACGAACGTCATCCTTCATCTTTCATCCTTCATCTTTCATCCTTCATCTTTCATCCTTCATCGTTCATCCTTCATCGTTCATCCTTCATCCTTACTTCATCCCTCATCCTTCATCCCTCTCTCATTCCGCCCGCACCGTCTTGATCGGCGGAAACCCGTGCTGGTCGCGGTGATACTTCGAATCGTAATACTGCGTCGTCTTGAACCATTCGTACCGCCCGTCGCCGGCATGCGGCAGGATCCGGGCGCGGAGTTCGTCCTGTTCCGTCTGCGTCATGGGCGTGAAGTCGCGGGCGATCGCCAGGTCCTGCTCGAGGTCTTCCAGCGATTCGATCCCGCACACCAGCACGCTGATCGGCTGCGACAACGCGTACCGGCGGCATTCCCGCGGCGACAGACCGGCCCCGGTGATGAGCTGGGCGTCGCCGCCGAGGCTCTTCATGCCGATCGCGGCGATCCCGCGGGCATTCAGCTCCGGCAGCACTTCGGATTGAAAGCTGCGGAAATGGGCGTCGGCGACGTTGATCGGCAACTGGCAGGTGTCCCAAGGGAAGTCCGTCGACAACATCTTCCGCATGATGTGCGGGCTTTTGTGCCCCGTGAAACCGATGAACCGCACCTTGCCCGCCTGCTTCGCGGCGACGGCGGTTTCGATCGCGCCGTCGGCGGCGAAAATCCAGTCGGGGTCGTTGTCGTAGTTCACCTCGTGGAACTGCCACACGTCGATGCGATCGGTCTGGAACCGTCGCAGGCTCTCGTGCAGGTGGTCTTCCGCCGTCTTGCGGTCGCGGCCGCAGACTTTGGTCATCAGCGTGACTTTGTCGCGCCGGCCGCCGGCCAGCGCGAGCCCGAACCGCCGTTCCGATTCGCCGTCCCAGTATTCCCAGGCGTTGTCGATGAACGAAATCCCGCCGTCAATCGCGGCGTGAATGATGCGGACCGTGTCATCCACCGAATTTTGCGGCCGGCAGATGTGCCCGCCGCCGAGGCCGACGATCGAAACGTCGACGCCGGTTGTTCCCAGCGGGCGAACGGGGATGCCGTGTGCGTTGTGTTTCATGCTGTGATCCAGAGAAGGCAACCGCTAATTCACGCTAATGGAATCAGGGAAGAGGAATCGTCCGAGTTTCTCGCTTTCTTCCTGAGTGGAGAACTCTACTCTCTTTCGATTAGCGCCAATCAGCGTCAATCAGCGGTTTGGTTTTTCAACTCCACAACGATGTTCCGCCACGGCGTCGATCCGGCGTTGTGCGCCGCGTGCGTGTATTCGTTCTCGACGGTGTGGAACACGACTTCTCCGTCCCGTCGCCGCACGGCCGGCGCCCGCGTGCCGTCGGGATCGACCCGTTGCAGCTCGCCGTCGCCGACGACGACGTACAGGTAATCGCATTCGTGCCGGTGCATCGGCGTGGTCTCCCCCGGTTGCAGCCGCAGGTCCCACACGCGGACGCGGTCGTTTTCGAAGAGGAGTTTCGTGCCGACGTCGGTCGTGATTTCGGATTGATCACTCATGGTCGCGCTCCGAAACGGTCCGTTTGGGGGGCATTCCTGAGAATGTACGGTAGAATGATTGGCCGCGAAATTGAACCCTGCTGATTGAACCCCTGCCAGGAAACCGTACCGCCGTGAGAATCCTCGCCGCTGCTGCGCTGACGTTGATCCTCCTGTCGCTTGGGACAACTGCGGTCGCCGACGAACGCTCCGACTGGCGGCAATGGCGCGGCCCGAACGGCAACGGAATCGCCGCCGAGGGGCAGACGCCACCGACCGAGTGGGGCGACAGCAAGAACGTCGTCTGGAAGACGCCGGTCCCGGGTCGCGGGCATTCCTCGCCCACGGTCGTCGGCGGGAAGATCATCCTCACGACGGCCCACGACGAAGCGAAGACGCAATCGGTCCTCGGTTTCGACCGGGCGACGGGAAAGCCGTTGTGGAATACCGTCGTCAATCGCGGCGGATTCCCGCGGCGGATTCACCCCAAAAACACCCACGCCACGCCGACGGCGGCGACGAACGGCAAACAGGTGTTCGTCACGTTCGACGCCCACACCGCCGTGCAGCTCGCGGCGCTCGATCTCGACGGAAAGATTCTCTGGAAAAAGTCGGCCGGGGCGTTCGAGCCGCGGCGGTATCCCTACGGCTACGCGCCGTCGCCGACGCTGTACCGCAATCTGGTGATCGTTTCCGGCGAGTCCGACGCCGCCGGGTTTCTGGCGGCGTTCGACCAGAAGGATGGCCGCGAGGTCTGGCGGACGAAACGGACGGCCCAGATCAGCTACACGTCCCCCATCGTGGCGAAAGTCGCGGGGCGGGAACAACTGCTGATGAGCGGCGCGAAAACGATCGCCGCGTATGACCCGGCGACCGGCAAGGAACTCTGGTCGACGGAAGGCCTCTGCACGGTCACCTGCGGCACCGTCGTGTGGGACGATCGCCGCGTCTTCGTCAGCGGCGGTTATCCGCAGAGGGGCACGATCGCCGTCCACGCCGACGGTTCCGGAAAAGTCGCGTGGAAGAATACCGTGAAATGCTACGAGCAGTCGATGCTCGTGCACAACGGTTACGTCTACGCGGTCGACGACGGCGGGACGGCCTACTGCTGGAAAGCCGACAGCGGCGAACAGCAGTGGCGAACGCGGCTGGGGGGTCCCATCAGCGCGTCGCCGATTCTGGCCGGCGGCCACCTCTACGTCTCCAACGAACGGGGGACGACGTTCGTCTTCAAGGCCGACCCGGCGAAGTTCCAGCTCGTCGCCGGCAACCGGCTCGGCGACAGCACGTTCGCCACGCCGACGATCTGCGGAAATCGCATCTATCTCCGCATCGCCACCCGCGGGCGCGACCGGCAGGAGTGGCTGTACTGCATCGGCGGCAAGTAGCCGCGGTGTGCCGCGGGTCTACGGAAGTCCACGATCGATTCGCGTTCGCGGTGCGCGCGGCGCGGGCGATCGTAACTGCCGTGCATCGCCGTTGATCGCCTGAACCGGCAGCGCGGGCCGCTGCAGGACCGGCTCAATCGTTGTTGCCGCACGTTCCCTACGAGCTCAGCCCAGGAATCTGTCCGGACCCATCGCATGTTAGATTAGACAAAGTGGATAATATGGGATATTCTAAATTGCAATTCGTATAGACGTGGAACGGAATACAGTCAACGGACGGAAACAGGCAGATTCCCACAACCCCCAGAGAGAGCAACCATGACGAAGCGCACACTGATTCTCACCACCGGCCTGCTGACCTGCGTGACGGTGCTGTTCGCCGCCGGGGCGATCGCGCCGGAACAGAAGTCAACCGAACAGAAACCGATCGACGTGTTCACGGTCGCCTCGGGCGCGTCGACGGTTTCCACCGTCGACGACTACCTGCCGACCTGTGTCTGCCCGATGTATCCCTGGGCCTATCACGAAGACTACTGGAGCTATTACGCGATCGAATGCGACGGCTGCACGCCCGGCAATCTGGATGCGGAGCCGAACCTCCCCGCGACCAACTGTCCCGGTTGCTGGGGGACTCCTGATGGCCCCTGTCCGGAGAATTGCACACAGATTCAGATGACGGGCATTCCCGCGCCGAGCGGAGCGAAGAATCAGGGGTCCGCACTCAAGCGAGGATATTATGTCCAGAATGTGAACAACAATGGGGATGCCAGCATTGGAAAGTCCGGGTTTGCCCGCAAGCGCTCGCGGCAGTATCAGGTCCGTCTCAACAAGAAGATCGCGACGAAAAAAGCCGAAGTCGTGGTCAAGGTCGTGCGCAAACGAGGCGAGCCGTTTCTTGCGAAACTCGTTCTCGTCTCGATTGACCCGCAACGCATCCCGAACCTTCCCAAACGGTTCTCACACCTCCGCACGCGGTCGCAGGGAATCGGGTTTGAGATCGATGAGCCCGGCACGACGCCGATCGAATCCGGCAAGATCGTGACGGAACTCAACGGTGACGTGGTCGCGGTCGCCGATCATCCGCATTGCTACATGGTGCGATACGGGCATGACTGGTACCGGGTGATCTGCCATGCCGGCCACGTTCGCTGATCTGGTCCGGTCCACCGGTCGGCAGATGACGCAGCGGGGGACGGCATAAAGTCCCGTCCCCGCGCCCGGTTCGACGTCGGTCGTCATCTTGAGGACGGCACGGCCTCGAAATCCTCGGGGTGCGTTCGCGGGACGACGCTGCGGACGCAACGGAACCCGACTTTCGGATGGGCGTTTGACCAGGGAATTCCGAATCGCTGACGCGGCCCCTGCTTCACTTCGTCGGCAATAGGCGTCCCTCTTGACACCGACGGTGGCCCGCCGCGGACGACTCGCCTCGTCCGACGGTGATCGACCAGCGGCTCGCCGCCGGGATAGGGGACATACCGCGACATCGTCCATTCGGCCACGTTCGAGTACAGTCCGTAAACCCGCATTCCATCAATTGTGAGCACATCGTACGCCGGCGTTCGGACGGAACCGTATTCCCACCGGCCGAGGGAAGCCATCGCGTTTCCCCAAGGAAATGCCTGCTTTCCCCCGTTGGTGGCGGCGAACTCGTATTCCGCTTCGGTCGGCAGTCGTTTTCCCACAAGTTCCGCGTGGCAGACGGCCTGGTCCCAAGTGACACACGTGGCGGGATCGTCGCGCTGTCCGCCGCCGACGACCGCGCAGCTTTTCCGATTCCGCAGTTGGCCCAGTCGTTGCTCGAAATCCTGGACCGCCACTTCCTGGGCATCGACGAAAAACGATCCGATTCGCTGCAGATGCAACGGCCATGCTTTCGATCCCGACTGGCCAACGGCAAACGCCGGGTTTCCTTCCAGCCGGCACATTCCGTCGACGTCGGCGATCTCGTTTCGGAACAGCCGAATACTGCTCAGTCGAATCGCCCCGTCGTTATCGTGCTTCCAGGAGTTGTGCGGATATCGCCCTTTCTGAACGACACCCGAGCCCGGCGTGCGGCGATACACCTCGTGAAACTGCTTCCCCTTGACCGCCACAACGAGATAATCCCCCTGCGGCAAGACCTTCCGCACGGGGCTTTGCCCCGCGCTGATGAACTGTTGCGGGTCCGGCTTTCCCGTGCGATCGTCGAGTCGAACGAAGTAGACGTCCGCCCCGGGCGGCTGTGTGTCCAGAACGACAGTCCCCGCGGGTGCCCGCTTTGAATTGCCGGGAATGATCCCAAGGCCCTCGGCGTCATTCGCGTCCCGCGTCGAATTCGATTGTCCCGACCGAAGGGCAAAGCTCAATCCGAGCGCCATCACCGCCGCCACGGCGACGGCCGCGAATGCCGTCAGCAGCTTGTTCCGCCGCACCCACCGCTCGATCCGGCTCAGCACGCTGGGCCGGCTGGCCAGCACCGGTTCGCCGCGCAGAAACCGTCGCAGGTCGCCCGCCATCTCGTCGGCGGTCTGGTAGCGCCCGGCGGGATCCTTGGCGATGGCTTTCAGGCAGACGGTTTCCAGGTCGCGGGGGATGTCGCCGTCGATTGACCGCGGCGCGGGCGGCTCCTGCGTGAGCACCTTGTGCAACACCAGCGACATCTCGCCGCGGAACGGCCGCCCGCCGGTGAGCATCTCGTACAGGATGATCCCCAGCGAATACCCGTCGCTGCGGGCGTCGGCCTGGTAGGCGTCGCCGCGGGCCTGCTCGGGGGGCATGTAGCTGGCGGTGCCGAGGATTTCCCCCTCGACGGCAATCGTCGATTCCGACCCGTCGCGTTTGGCGAGGCCGAAATCCATGACGTGCGGCTCGCCGTCGTCGTCGATCATGATATTGCCGGGCTTCACGTCGCGGTGGATGATTCCCTTCTCATGTGCGTGATGAAGCGCGCCGGCGATTTTCCAGCACAGCAGGGCCGCTTCCCCCGGCGTCGGTTTGTGCTCTTTCAGCCGGCCCGCCAGCGTCTCGCCGTCAATGAAGTCCGAAGCGATGTAGGCGGTCCCGCCGTCGCGGCCGACTTCGTGCACCGGGACGATGTTGGGATGCTTCAGTCCGGCGGCGGTCCGCGCTTCCCGCAGAAACAGCGACAGCGTTTCGTGGTCGAGCTCCCCGATGCGGGGAATCTTGACGGCGACGATCCGATTGAGATTCAGGTCGCGGGCCTTCCACACGTCGCCGTATTGTCCGCCCCCGATCTGTTCGAGCAGCTCGAAGTGGGAGAGAATCCTGGGGCGCGGCTCGAATGCCAGCTCTCCGTCGTGATCGGGATCGACAATCGTCCCGCAGGAGGGGCACTGCGTGACGAGCGCGACTCCGCTGTCCGCGAATTCCACGAATCCGTCACAGGTTGAGCAGCGAATCTGCACGACTCCGACCCTCGCATCCCTGACGACGTTCCCTGCCGCGCGCACATCATTGCCGGTTTCCTCCGCGGAGTTCAAGGCCAAAATTCCGGCCGCACGCGCCGCACACGCCGCGGCCAAACCTCTCGTCGTTGCGGCGTTCTCAACCGAAGGCTAAACTTGCAGTCCGACACGAAAGACGTTTTCCGCAGAGATCAGTCCCGCATGCCGACGAAACGGTTTCTCCTCAATCCCTCCCGCACGGCAAAACAAGGGGTCAACATCAACGTCGGCAAGTTCGGCGCAGAGTACGAGAAGATCGTCAACACGATGACCTTCTGCAAAGCCGACATGGTCGCATTGGGCATCAGCGAGGGGGATTCGGTCATCGTCCGCACGGAGCACGGCGAGGCGATCTTCCAGTGTGAGGAAGGAAAAGTCCCCGAAGGCATGCTGTTCGTCCCCTACGGCCCCCCGACCTGCCGACTCATGGGAGGCAGCACCGACGGCACCGGCATGCCGCTGTCGAAGGGCTGGGACGTGGAAGTCGAACCGGTCGACAAATAAGAAACTGAAGAAGAGGATGGAACGCTAATCTCCACTGATCGAACGCTGATTTGAAAAGAAGGAAAAAGAGATCAGCGTTCGATCAGTGGAGATCAGTGTTCCAGATTCTTCCTTCCATTGATCTGGAATCGCGATGAGTACAAAACGAACCACCGGCGTCGATCTGAACGGGTCGGAGTCGCCACATTTTTCCGACGACCAGACCTCCGATACCTATCCCGCGTGGGAAGAAGTCGACCCCGGCCGCTACATGCCCCGCCGCGTGCGTGGCAGTTGCCAGGGGCGGGCGCTGGGGTGAACGTTCACCGTTCCCTCGTCCGGTTCGGATGAGACTGACAGCCAAAACTGAAGATGATCGCCGCTTGCGGCTTAGCGCTAAACCGCAAGCGGTGGTTCGAATTACCCGGAATACCAATGACATTGAACATCGTCGAAAACGCCACCTGCACCTTCTGCGGCTGCGTCTGCGATGACATCGAGCTGCACGCCGACGAACTCCGTATCCACGAGGCCAAGCGCGCCTGCATCCTGGGCAAGGCGTGGTTTCTGAATCACACCGCCGAGCACAAGTATCCCGACGCGCTCATCGACGGCCAAGAAGCGACGCTGGACGATGCCATCGAAGCCGCCGCGGAGCATCTCTACAACGCCGACATGCCTCTGGTCTACGGCATGAGTAACACGACCTGCGAGGCGCAGCGGGAGTGTGCGTCGCTGGCGGACCGGCTGGGGGGGCTGCTCGACAGCCACACCTCGTTGTGACACGGTCCCACCGAAATCGCCGCCCAGTTGGGTGGTAAAGTCACGTGTACGCTCGGCGAAGTGAAGCAGCGGGCCGATTTCATCGTGTACTGGGGGGGAAACCCCGCGGAATGCCACCCGCGGCACTTCACCAAGTACACGATCATGCAGAAGAGCAAATTCCTGCCCCGCGGCCGCAAAGACCGCACGATGGTGCTCGTCGACATCCGCGAAACGAAGAGCGCGAAAGCCGCCGACATCTTCCTGCAGGTCCGCCCGACGAAAGACTTCGAGCTGATCACGATCCTGCGGGCCCTCGTCAAAGACCAGCCGGTCAGCGACGAGCAGATCGCGGAAACCGGCATCAGCCGCGAGACGCTCACCGACCTCGTCGCCAGAATGAAAGCCGCGAAGTTCGGCGTGTTCTTCTTCGGCATGGGCCTCTCCATGACTCGCGGCAAGCACATGAACTCCGCCGCCCTGCTGACGCTGGCCGCCGAGATGAACGCCTTCACCAAGTTCGTTGCCATGCCGATGCGCGGCCACGGCAACGTCACCGGGGCCGACGTCATCATGCGCTGGACCACGGGCTACCCGTTCGGCATCACGTTCAACCGGGGTTATCCGCGGTACAATCCGGGCGAGTTTTCGACGGTCGACGTGCTCGTCCGCGGCGATTGCGACGCGGCGTTCGTCATCGGCGCCGACCCCGGCGCGACGATGCCGCAGCCGGCGATCGAACACCTGAAGCGGATCCCGACGATCGTCCTCGACCCGCACGTGACGCACACCAGCAAGTTGGCCCGCGTGCACATCACGACGGCCCCCGCGGGCATCGCCGCTGGCGGCACCGCCTACCGCATGGACGAAATCCCGCTGCCGCTGCGGCCGGCGTTGAAGTCGCCGTATCCGACCGACGAATACGTCGTCCGTCGCCTCAACGAAGCGATCGCCGCGAAACCGTTCTGGCTGCCGGCGAACGGGCAGATGCTGGCAGGGCAGGTGTGAATTTGGAGTGCGTACCGGTCGATCGCATCTCGCCGCAAGGGCTCCTTTCCTGTAGAATGCACTAACCGACCCGGAGTGCATTCGCATGAATCTCACAACCCAGCAACAGCTCGCGAAAGGCGAGCCGGTCGAGTTGGAAATCGACGGTGAGCAGTGCGTGCTGTTAACGCGGCAGACGTTCGAGCGCGTGACATCGTCGGAGCTTGACGCTTCTCCCTGGACCGCGGAGGAGATGGACCTGCTCGCCGCCGAAGCCGCGGAGTTGGTGACAGGCGACGGTCTGGATCAAAAGGACGACTGATGAATGTCAGCCGTGGGGACGTGATCCTGGCCCGGTTTCCGCACGCCTCCGGCGGATGAGGGAAGAAGCGTCCGGTCGTGGTGGTTCAGGACGACGTTTACAACGGGCGGCTGCGACACGCGGTGGTCGCCCAAATGACGACGAACCTGGCGGAACAACACGATCCCGCGTGCTTGTTCATTGAGGCCGCATCATCCGCAGGCATGGCTGCCAGGCTGACTCAGGACTGCCTCGTCTCGTGTTACATGCTCTCGCTGATGAGCGAAGACCGGCTGCAGAACGTGATCGGCCGTCTTTCCCCTGAACTGCTGGCCGATCTGGATGATTGCCTGAAAGCGGCATTGGGCATCGCGTGAGTGTGGACGATTGCCGAGTCATCCTGCTCCTTCTCGCGGCGGCGGACCGCCGCTTTCATTTTCACCCCACTTCGCCAGAATAGAATCTCCCACACTCCACACGAAAATCCAAAGCGGTGAAGAATCACCGCACTCCATACAGTCCAAAGGCTTCCAATGCTGCGAATTACGGGAGGGACAGTCTACGACCCCGCCAACGGCATCGACGGGCAGGTGCGGGATCTGTGCATCGACGATGCGGGGAAGTTCGTTGCATCGGTCGACGGCGGGCGGACGATTGATGCGACGGGGATGATTGTCTTCCCCGGCGGGGTCGACGTGCACACGCACGTGGCCGGCGGGGCGATTAACTTCGCGCGGGCGATGACGCCGGAAGACCACCGCCGCACGCAGGCGTTCATCCGCTCGCAGACGCGGCGGAGCGGTCTGGGGGGCATGGCGCCGACGACGTTCGCTACCGGGTACCTCTATGCCGGCATGGGGTGGACGACGGTGAACGAAGCCGCGGTGCCGGTCCTTTCCGCACGGCACACGCACGAAGAACTCAGCGACATCCCCATCGTCGACAAAACCAGTTGCGTGCTGATGGCCAACAACGAGCTGCTGCTCGATCAGTTGCAACTGGGGGAATATGAGCGGGCGAAGAACATCGTCGCGTGGTATCTGTGGGCCGCGAAGGCGTATGGCATCAAGGCCGTCAATCCCGGCGGCGTCGCGGCTTGGAAGTGGGGGAAGGACGCCAAGCAGCTTACTGATTCCATCGAAGGCTACAGCAGCCTCACGCCGGGCCGCATCGTCACGCAGCTCGCGCAGATCTGCGACGAACTCGGCCTGCCGCACCCGATGCACCTGCACTGCAACAACCTCGGTGCGCCGGGGAACATCTCGACGACGCTCGACACGCTGAAGCACCTCGAAGGGCGCCGGGCGCACATCGCCCATTCGCAGTACCACGCCTACGGCGGCGACGACTGGGACACGATGAGTTCCGCGACCGTCCCACTGGCGGAATACTTCAATACGCACACCAACCTCACCACCGACGCCGGGGCCGTGCTGTTCGGCGACACGGTGACGATCACCGCCGACGGCCCGTGGCAGCACCTGCTCTACAAACTGACCGGCCGCAAGTGGGGAAACCTGGACATCGAAAACGAAACCGGCTGCGGCATCGTCCCCTACACGTACCGGCCCAGCAACGCCGTCAACGCGGTGCAGTGGGCGGCCGGGCTGGAGTTGCTGCTGCTGATCGAGGATCCGTTCCGCGTGTTCCTCTCGACCGACCACCCCAACGGCGGCTGCTTCTGGCGGTATCCGGAGATCATCCAACTGCTGATGTCGGCCGATTTCCGCCGCGAATGCCTCAAGAAGCTGCCGGACAAGATCAAAGGCCGCATCACGCTGCCGGAGATCGACCGCGAGTACACGCTCTACGAGATCGCCGCCGCCATGTCCACCGGCCCGGCCCGCGCGCTGGGGCTGTCGCAGAAGGGGAACCTCGGTCTCGGCTGCGACGGCGACGTGGTGATCTATGAGGAAGACAAAGACGTCGCCCGCATGTTCGGCCACCCGCGGTACGTGATCAAAGCCGGGGAAATCGTGATCGAAGACGGCGACATCCGCGCGACGCCGGACGGCCGCGAGTTCCTCGTGAAACCGCACTACGACCCCGCGACCGACGATTTCATCCGGCCGTTGTTTGAGGATTGTTATACGATGTCGTTTGAGAATTATCCGGTGGAGATGGAGCGGATTGAACGGGCGGAGATGTGTGAGACGGTTTCCATTGCGGATTGATGATTGCGGATTGCGGATTGTGGGACCGCGGCGGACAATGCAGGAACCAACGAAAGCAGCGGCTGATGACGCTCACGATCGAAGTCGATCTGCCTGACGACCTCGCCCGGTTTCGCCTGCCGGACGGAGTGGACGCGAGATTGCAGGAACTGCTGGACCGGCAGGATTCCGGGACGCCATTGTCGCCTCAAGAACGCGAGGAGGCGGAAGGGCTGGTGAACCTGGCGGACCTTCTGACGCTGCTGCGGCTGCGCGCGGAGCGACTGGCGGGATGAGTGATGTGTCTCCCGAACTTCGCGCGGTGGGACGGCGGCTAAAGAAGCTTCACTATCTTCGCCGAGTCCTGCGGTGCGGTGGCACAGCCTACCCTACGTCACTTTTTCACCGACGTGTCCCACACCAGCGTGGTGCCGTCGTTCATCCCGGAGTAGAGCTGTTTGCCGTCGGGGGTGAAAACGAGGCAGCTTCCGCGAATGCCGGGGTGGTCGAATTTTGCGATCAGCTTCCCGCTTGCGACTTGCCACAGGCGAAGAGCGTTGGTGGATTTCCCGGTTTTCGGAGACGATCCAAATGAGTCGGACGCCAGAATCCGCCCGTCCGGCGAAAAGGCGAGCACGCTTCCGCTGCTGTTCTCGATCGTCAGTCTCCGCAGTTCCTTGCCGGTTTTGGCGTCCCGCAGAATGACGCGATCGCCGAACAGACCGCTCGTCGCAAGAATCTTTCGGTCCAGCGAGAACGCCGCCGAAGTGAGGCTGTTCCGCCGATGCCCATCGGCGTAAAAAGAGTCGGCCTTCTTCTTGCGTGAGAGATTCCAGAGATGGATGGAACCTCCGGAGTCAACGGACGTCAGTTGCTTACCGTCCTTCGAAAACGACATCCAGCGGATGCGGTTCTCGTGACCCTCAAGCTTCGCGATTTCCTTGCCCCCTGCAACACCCCAGATCGCAATGGATGGTCGCCCGTGGTTCTTCGGGCTGCCGGCCCCCAAACCGGCCGCGACAGCAATCGTCTTTCCGTCCGGCGCAAAAGCAACCGCCTGCACCCGGTCCGACGCCGTCTTGGAAAGAAACTTTTTGCCGCTCGCCACGTCCCAGAACTCGACCGTTCCGATGAAACTGTGCAGTGGGTCGTTGTCGTAGCCGCCGGCGGCGAGGATGCTGCCGTCGGCTGAAAAGGCAATCGAATTAGCGGCGGTCAGTTTGCCGTAGCCGAATCGCAGAACGCGCGCGGCCTTGCCGGTCGTTGAATTCCACAGCCGCATGGTTCCGTCGCCGGCGCTGGTGGCGACGAGTTTTCCATTGGGCGAGACCGCGGTGCTCAGGACGCGATCGTCGTGTGAGTCGGGGAAGCGATGCAACCGCTTTCCCGTGGTCACGTCCCACAGCAGCACGGCGACTCCCGGTCCCCTTGCCGCCAGTGTTTTGCCGTCCGGGGAAAGCGCCACGCCGTGCGTTCTTACGCCGAACGAATTGAAATAGTCGCGAATCGTGCGCCGCAGTTTTCCCGATTTCACGTCCCAGATGCGGATGCGGTCGTAATGCACCGACACTAGAGTTTTCCCATCTTTGGACAGCGCGGTCGAACACTCGCTCATCCGCGCTTTGCCGTCCTTGAAGGTACGCGTTTTCTTCAGCGTCTTGGGGTCCCAGACATCGATGCCCGCAATTGAGCGGCCAACGCGTTGGCCGTCCGGGAGCGTGTCGGAAACGTATCGGTAGCCGCTGGAGATCAGATGCTTTCCATCCGGCGTATAATGCAGAGACACGATCGCGCGTCGATAGTCCGTGGCGATTGTTTTGTGCTTCCCGCCTTTCGTCAGATTCCAGAGGTGAATGGTTTTCCCGGCCCCCGACGCCAGCCATTTTCCATCCGGCGAGAAAGCGACGGCGTGGTGGTCGCGGACCCGTACGCCGGTGTCGAACACGCGATCCTGTTTCCCCGTCAAGATGTTCCAGACGCGAATCGCTCTGTCCTGACCCGCGGAAGCGAATGTCTTGCCGTCCGGAGCAAAGGCCACCCCGTAGGTGCGCCCCATGTGCAGTTGCGTATGGAACAACTCCTCGCCGGTTTCCGGCATCCACAGGTGCACGCGTCCTTGATCTCCCACCGCCGCCAGCAAGTTGCCGTCCGGCGAATATGCGGCGGCAAAGAACGATCCATACTGTTTGCCGGGCAGGCGGCGGATCGGCTTTGCGGTCTTCACGTCCCACAGTCGAACCTTGCGGTTCCAGGCAGTCGATGCGAGCGTTTTTCCGTCCGGCGAAAAAGCCACGCCGTTGACCGAGCCGGCGTGTCGCAACCGGGCCGTTCCCAGCCGGCCAACCACCCCTTTCGGCAGCGGGTCGCCGTAACGGTCCACCGCGGGTTTGGCCTGTGTTGCCGATGAGGCCTCATCAGGCGGGGCGGCCGTCGAGGCGGTTATTGTCAGCAGGACAGCCAGAACGGCGTGAGTGGATGAGACTCTCATGGCGGATCCCGTTTGCGAGGCGAAGACGATCCGGTGGCCACAGCTACGGCTGATTACACCCGATTCCGTACCGCCCCGCAATGGTCTCGTTGAGCCGTAGAGCCGTACGTGTCAACATGCGTCTCGAGCGCTCCGTCGGTGCCAGTGCTCAACCTCGACGATTCGCATGTTCGCGGTTAACCTGCGACTTTCCGACCTTCGACCTTCCGACTTTTCGCCTCCATGCCCATCACCCTCCGTCTCACCCAACTCCCCACCGTCCCCCTCGAAGCCGAGGTCATCTCGCCGGACGTGTTCGCGGAACTGTCGAACGACGACATCCGCGCGCTGACCGTCTACCACGGCAAGCGCCAGCGCCCGCTGGGGGAGTTCTTTGACGTCGACGGCGAACGCAGCGATGAACTGGAACTGCACGGGGACCTGCATCGCGTGCGGTGGATCGGGCGGGGGATGTCGCGGGGGCGAATTACGGTGCACGGGTCGGTCGGGATGCACCTCGGGGCGCACATGAAGGGGGGCCAGATCGAAGTCCACGGCGATGCCAGCGACTGGATCGGGGCGGAAATGACCAACGGCCTCATCCGCGTGCACGGCAACGCCGGCGGGCAGGTGGGGGCGGCGTATCGCGGCAGCCTCTCCGGGATGCGCAACGGGACGATCATCGTCGACGGCTCCGCCGGGCTGGAAGTCGGCATGCGGATGCGCCGCGGGACGATCGTCATCGGCGGCCGCGCGAAGGACTTCACCGGCCTGCAGATGAAAGGGGGCACGATCGTGCTGCTGGGCGGGGCGGAAATCCGCACCGGGGCGTGGATGGTCCGCGGGACGATCATCTCGCTGGAGCCGCTGCCACTGATGCCGACGTTCGGGTTCGCGTGCCGCTACATTCCGCCGTTCCTGAATCTCTACGCGCAACAGCTCCGCGAAGTCGGAATCGAACTGCCGACCGATCCGGCTGCCGGAAGCTACGAGCGCTACACGGGCGATTTCGCCGTTCCGGGCAAGGGCGAGCTCCTCGTCTGGAAGCCCCGCGGCGGAGAGTGAGTTTTCATCGATTGGGAATTGACCGCGAGCGGCAAAAGGAGGAAAACGGTAGCGAGCGACGAGCACTCGGCTCGTCAAAAATGTATGCTCGACGCACTTTGCGAATCCAGTGGAGGGGGGAACGCTGATCGGGCGGATTTGGCGGATTCGCGCGGATCAGAAGGAGAGGACGAGACAGTCAGAGTCCGTTGTTCTTTGACTGGCATTTTTGCGGGGATGTTTCCTGTTGTGATTGCAGTCAATTTGGCGTCGTTGCTTTTGACAGACCTTCAAATCTGAAAATGATTCCGGCGCGCAATCATTCTGCCAAACCGTCTTCTGATCCGCGCTAATCCGCCCGATCCGCTTGATCGGCGTTCCCCCGCTGATCCTGCGGCTGGCTATTGCAATGTCCGTCGTTCACCCTCAAGGTTCCTCTTTGACGCAGGGAGCGGACCGATGGCCAACGTCAAAGCCTGGAAATACCACGACGCCGCCCAGCCGGCGTTCCCCGACGACTTCGAGATCGCGCAGAAGGCGGTGTTGCAGGTCACCGACATCAAGACCAACCGCAACAAGTATTACGCGATCGAGCTGCACGTCGCGGGGGAGCGGTTTCGCGTCTTCACGCATTACGGCCGTACCGACGACCTGGAGGCCAACCCCGACAGCGGCCAGAAAGAGTGCCGCTACGCCGATTCGCTCTTCGAAGCGCAGGCGATCTACCAGTCGATCTACAACCAGAAAACCGGCTCGCGGAAGGGCTACCAGGAAATCGCGCTGGCGGCGAGCAACATCGGCTCGCGGAAGGCCCGCGGCACCAGCAGCGGCGCCGTCGACGACAAAACGCTCGAAAAGCTGGCCGAGAAGGAGAAGCAGGACGGCCAACCGGCGAAGAAGCCCGTCGTCAAACAGAGCGCACTCCCCTCGGCCGTGCAGGCGCTCGTGCGGTACATCTACGACGAAGCCACCAACGCGCTGACCAGCACCGTGCAGGCGAAGATCACCGCCAACGGCATCGAGACGCCGCTGGGCATCCTCACCATCGGGCAGATCGAAAAAGGGGAGGACATCCTCGGCGAGCTGTACGACGTTTTCCAGAAGAAACGGGTCAAGCACAAGGCCGACCGGCTGGAGCAGCTCTCCAGCGCGTTCTACACGGCGATCCCGCACCGCTTCGGCCGCACCCGCGCGGCGGCCGCGGCGGCGGTCATCAATTCGCTGGCCGATTTCGAGCAGAAACAGAACACGCTGCAGCTTATGAAAGACATGCTGCAGGTCAACGGCGAAGAAGGAAACGTGCTGTTCGACGCCCAGGTCGACGAGGAGTACAACGCGCTGAATTGCACGGTTGAACCGGTGGAGGCCGCTTCCGGCGAGTTCAAGGAGCTGCGGGACTTCGTCGAAAAGAGCCAGATCAAGACGAAGTCGGTCCAGGTGAAGTCGATCTTCAAGGTGCATCGCGACGCCGAGACCGCCGTCTTCCGCAACGACGTCGGCAACCAGCGGCCGCTGTTCCACGGGTCGCGGATTCAGAACTGGGTGGGGCTGCTCTCGCGGGGGATTCTGCTGCCGAAGATCGTCGTCAGCATGGGCGTGCACCGCACCGACGCCGGCTGGCTGGGCCACGGCATCTACTTCGGCGACGCGGCCTGCACGAGCTGCTTCTACACGACCCCCGGCCGGCGGAAAACGCGGCTGATGGCGATCTGCAACGTCGCGCTGGGGAAAGCCAAGCAGTACAAGAAGATCACCTACGGCCTGACCGCCCCGCCCGACGGCTACGACAGTTGCCACGGCGTGCGGCGGAAGTTCGCCCGCCCCTCGGAATTCGACGACGACGAGTACGTGGTCTACGACACGTCGCAGCAGCACATGAAGTATCTGGTGGAATTCGCGGCGTGAGGGAATTCGTTAAGCCTTGGTGCGGTATGGGGAACCCGCCCGATTGAATCCTCCCCGCCCAACGCGTACCCTGTCCCTCTCGGCCCGTTCCTTCCTTCCAGACACGTCAGGCACGGCGGCGATGATTCTGACGGGACACGAAATCCAGGCCCGGATGGGGGGCGACATCGTCATCGAGCCCTTCGACGAGGCCCAGCTCAACCCCAACAGTTACAACCTCAGGCTGCACGACGAGCTGCTCGTGTACGAGGAGATCGTCCTCGACATGCGGCGGCCCAACCGTTACCGGCGGTACACGATTCCTGAAGAGGGGTTCGTCTTGCAGCCCAACATGCTCTATCTGGGGCGGACGCTCGAACGCACCGAGACGCACAACCTCGTCCCCATGCTCGAAGGGCGCTCGTCGGTCGGGCGGCTGGGGCTGTTCGTGCACGTGACGGCCGGGTTCGGCGACGTCGGCTTCCGCGGCTACTGGACGCTCGAAATGTTCGCCGTCCAGCCGGTGCGGGTCTACCCCGGCGTGCAGATCTGCCAGATCTTCTACCACACGCTGCAAGGCGACGTGACCGAATACCACAGCGAAAAGTACCAGAACAACCGCGACATCCAGCCCAGCCTGCTGTTCAAGGAGCTGGAGCCGGTCCCCGACCCACAGATTCGGCTGCCGTTCGGGCAGGAACGGGCGAGCTGAACGAAGGCGGAAAGCCGAAAGCGGAAGGACTCCATCACTCCATCACCCGCATTACCCCCTCTCAACGACGACAGATTCGCAGGCCACGCAAGCCTCGATTTCAACCTGACCGGATACAATGAACTCCTCCGACCTGTTGCTCGTCACCGGCGCGACCGGTCTCGTCGGCAGCCATGTCGTCGAGCGCGCGCGGAAGGACGGCATTCCCGTCCGCGTGCTCGTCCGTTCCAACAGCGATACGAAGCTGCTCGACGACTGGGGTGTCGAGAAGGTGCACGGCGACATGAGCGACGCCGAGTCGCTGAAGAAAGCCGTCGCCGGCGCGACGCACGTCGTGCATTGTGCGGCGAAAGTCGGCGACTGGGGACCCGTCGACGATTACCGGGCCGTCAACGTCCGCGGCGTCGACGAGCTGCTTTCCGCCGCCGAAGCCGCCGGGTCGCTGGATGCGTGCGACCCGGCGCAACCATCCAAGGCCGGGTCGATGAAACGTTACGTCCACATCAGCTCGCTCGGCGTCTACGAAGCCCGCGACCATTACGGGACCGACGAATCCGAACCGCCGAGCACGAAAGGCATCGACGGCTACACGCTGACGAAAGTCGAAAGCGAGCAGGTCGTGCAGCGGCACATCGCGGAGAAATCGCTGCCGGCGGTCATCCTTCGCCCCGGCTTCATCTACGGCCCCCGCGACCGCACCGTGCTGCCGCGGATTCTCAAGAACATGAAAGCCGGCAAGGTGAAGTTCCTCGGCAGCGGCGAGCAGTTGATGAACAACACGTTCGTCGGCAACCTGACCGACGCGGTCTTCCTCGCCTTGAACAAAGACGGCGTCACCGGCCGCACGTACAACATCACCGACGGCCGGCTGGTCACCAAACACGAGTTCCTGAACACGATCGCCGAACTCGCCGGCTACCCGAAGCCGACGAAGCACGTACCGCTGGGTGTCGCGAAAGCAGTCGCCGCCGTGCTGGAGAAACTGTGGAAACTCCGCGGCAAGCAGGAAGCGCCGACGCCGTCGAAAGCGACGATCAAGTTCCTCGGGCTGAATCTGGATTACAGCGTCCAGAAGGCGAAGAACGAACTGGGATACGAGCCGCGCGTCGACTTCCAGGAAGGAATCAAATCGGCCGTCGAATGGGCGCGCCTTGGAGTGCGGTGATCCTTCACCGCACTCCAAAATCAGTCCACGAACACGAACTCGTTCGTCATCAGCAGCGCGTGGGCGAATCGCGACCAATCCTCTGACATCGACTTTTCACCGAGGAACTGCCGAGCCAATCCTCGTTCGCTCTGTTTCGGTTTCCGGTTGAACAGAATCGCGAACAACCGGTCCACTCGCTCATCAGTGCTCTTGCAACTAGCGACGTCCGCTCGCCGCGCCAGCCGTTCCGCCGCCTCCCGCACGAACTGGTGGTTCATCAGGTACAGCGCCTGCGGCGGGATCGTCGTCGTTTCGCGGCTCGGGCTGGTCGCGGCGGGGCTGGGGAAGTCGAACGCCCGGTACAGCCCCGGCAGGTTCATGCGGTCGATGAAGCCGTAGAGCGTTCGCCGCGTCTCGAAGTTCTTGCCCAGCAGATGCACCGGCGGGCCGCCGAGTTTCTGGTCGAGTTGCCCGGCAACCGCGAGCAGCGAATCGCGCATCGCCTCGAAATCGAGCCGGCGGCGGTTCATTCGCCACAGCAGCCGGTTTTCGGGATCGACCGATTGCGGATTTCTTCCCCTAGGACGGTTTTTCAAACCGTCCGTCACGAGGTCGGAATCTCTCACGGACGGTTTGAAAAACCGTCCTACGGGACGCGTCGATTGCTGATACACCGCCGACAGCAGAATCAACCGGTGCAGCCGCTTGATCGACCAGCCGCCGCGGATGAATTCCGTCGCCAGCCAGTCGAGCAACTCGGGATGCGACGGCGGCGCGCTGCGGGTACCGAAGTCGCTGGGTGTGGTCACCAGCCCGGCGCCGAAGTGCTGCTGCCAGATGCGGTTGACGATCACGCGGGCCGTCAATGGGTTCCGCGGGTCGACGATCGCTGTCGCCAATGCCAGCCGTCCGCTGCCGGTTTTCGGCAGGGAGATTTCGCGTCCCACGAATCGCGGCAGCGCGCGCGGGACTCGCTTGCCGGGCCGGCTGGGGTTGCCGCGGCGGAAGATTCGCGGCTGATACGTCCGCCCCGCGTCGACGAGCACCATCGCCCGCGGCGGGGCGGCGGGAGCGGTCATGCTCCACTTTTCCACGGCCTTGATCAGCTTCTGAAAGACCGCCTGCGCCTCACGGTCCGGCAGCAGCGACAGCGACCCGTAACCCATCGTCCGCGGCACGTTCGGCGGTGCATCGGGGCCGTAGAACACTTGAAGGAGTTGTTGCCTGTCCGGGTCGGCAATGCCGTTCCGGCCGATCGCCGTTGCTCCCGGTTTTGGCGCCTCAACCGGTCGCGACCATTCCGCGTCGACGGAGTGCAGCAGTTCGGCATAGCGGGCGACGACGTCTTTCATCGTTCGCGGCGGTTTGCGACGGAACGCGGCCAGCACGATCCGGTTGACCGGCGCCTTCGTCGGGTCCAGCAATTGGACGCGGCGTTTGACGACTTCCACCTTCGCGGCGAAACGTGCATCGGGAATGTCGGCGTACCAGTGCCAGATCGTCCACACCGGGTCGCGCGTGCGTTTCGCGTTTTCCAGATAGAGCTGCCAGCGGTGGACCATCGACGGGTGCAGTTCCCCCGCCGGGATCAGCAGCATGAAGTCATCCGTCGGAGGTTGGTTCCGCTGGGCGTAAGCGGCGGCGAGGTAGCCGGCGACTCGCTTCCGCCCGTCGGCGACGAGCGCGCGATGTTTCGAGGCGACGAAGTCCTCCAGCGCGTCGAGCCGCTTCCGCATTTCGGCGGCGAACTTCGCGTACTGCGGAGTGTGCGGCGGCGGGCGGAACAGCGGCTGCAGCGTCGGTTCGGCGGAGCCGCGAAAGACGCCGTACAGCGCGTAGTATTCCGCCTGCGAGACAGGGTCGAACTTGTGGTCGTGGCAGCGGGCGCAGGTGACGGTCACGCCCATCAAGCCTCGTGTGACGACGTCGACGCGATCGTCGAGCACGTCGTGCGTGTTGTTCATGAACCGCCCGCCCAGCGTGAGGAAACCCATCGCCGTCAGAGCCGATTTGTCGTCTCCCAGGTCGAGCTTGTCGGCGGCGAGCTGCTCGAGCACGAAGCGGTCGAACGGCTTGTCGTCGTTGAAGGCCCGCACGACGTAATCGCGGTACGTGTACGCCCAGGGGAACTTCTTCTCCTCGAAAAACACGTACCCCTTGTTGTCGGCGTACCGCGCGATGTCGAGCCAGTAGCGTCCCCAGCGCTCGCCGTAACGCGGGGATGCCAGCAGCCGGTCAACGACGTTCGCGAACGCATTCGGCGAACGATCGGCTGCGAAGGCCGCGAACTCCTCCGACGTCGGCGGAAGCCCCGTCAGATCGAACGTGACCCGCCGCAACAGCGTTCGCCGGTCGGCGCGCGGTGACGGGGTCAGACTGGCGGCTTCCAGCTTCGCCAGGATGAACCGGTCGATCGGCGTCCGCGACCAGTTGCCGTTTCGCACGGATGGGATCGCCGGCCGGCGGATCGGCTGGAATGCCCAGTGGGATTTCAGCAGTGATTCGTCGCTGCCGGTCGCCGCCGTCGCGGTCGATTCCGGCCACGGCACGCCGAGCCGAATCCACGTCGTGAAGTCCGCGATCGTCTGTTTCGACAGCTTCCTGTCCGGCGGCATCTTGATGTCGCCGGTCTGCCGCAGCACGTCAATCAGCCGGCTGTCCCGCGGTTTGCCGGACACGACGACCGGGCCGTTGTCGCTTCCCTTCAGGACGGCCGGCCGCGAATCGAGCCGCAGGCCGGCTTCCTGCTTTTTCGACCCGTGGCATTTCCAGCAGTTCGCGGCCAGCGCGGGACGAATGCGTTTCTCGAAGAAGTCGAGTTCCGTCCGCGGCGTGTTCGGTGGTCCCTGCCCGGACGCCGGCGCGGCCGTCATCCACAATCCGACGAGCAGCGCCAGCGTAGCCGGGGTCGGCAGAATGATTCCTTTGAAATGTCTCCTGCTGGTCATGACCGGCGGTCGCCGCAGCGTACTGGTTGTTTGGCTGGTTTTCGAATCGAAGAATCATTCTGCCGCAGAATCATTCTGACAATGCCTTTCTTGACCGGACTTCTGTATTGCAACAATCTTTTACCCTCCATTTATAACCCGCCTTGCTCACGTTAAGGGCTGGTTATAAATGGAGGGTGAAAAATGAATTCTTCACTGAAACAGAACCGGGATGATTCTGAAGGGCGACAAGAGAGACATTTTCATCAGGCCACACGCGACCCCATGTCGCTCGTCATTCCTTTCCGTTGGTCGGCGTCTTCGCTGCCGCCGCTTTGTCCTTGGGGCCGATCGTCCACAGGTGCACGAAATACGAATCCCCGTCGGTGTGTTTGTGCTTCACCGTTTTTTCCGGCGGCCAGTCGTCCCCCATCTTGAAGCGGTGCGAAACGACGCGGGCGCCGATTTTCATGCGTTTGCGGAGGATCGGCTTCAGCCGCAGGTTGATGTCCTCCCCCATGTACAGCGCGACGACGTCGGCCTTCTCGATGTCGTCGACTTTTTTCAGCACGTCGCCGATGCGGAACTCGACCTTGTCGGCGACGCCGGCCTTCTTCGCCGCTGCTTTCGCTTCTTCGATCAGCTTCGGCTTGATGTCGACTCCCACGCCCCGGCCGGCCCCGAATTCCTTGACCGCCGCGATGACAATAATCCCGTCGCCGCAGCCCAGGTCGTACACAACGTCCCCCTTTTTCGTCTTGGCCAGCTTCAGCATGATGTCGACCACGGCCTTCGGCGTCGGCACCCAGCGGACCTCGATGTCATCCTTAAGCTTGGGGTTTTCCTTTGTCAGGTCGATCGTATACGTCTTCCCCGGCTCCATGTTGCCGTAACGCAGGCGGCGGGTGATTTTCGTGTAGTTGTTCGGCTCGTAGAGCATCTTGAGTTTGTAGAAGTATTTCTTGCCGACGTCGAGCGGCTGCGTGGTGAACTCGCGGCGGGTGCCTTTGGCGTCCATCAACTCGTCGAACAGCCAGAGCTTCGTCTCGGCCTTTTCGTCGTCGCCGAAGTCGTACGATTCGGGCACGAGGACGATCAGCTTGATCGGCAGCTTCGCCGCCGCCTTCGCCGGGGCCGTCTTCGCGGCCGGCTGGGCGTGGGCATTGAGCGGCAGCGCCGCGAACAAAACCGACAGCACCCAGCCGGAGACGATCGATCGCAGGAGAGTGTTCATGGTGGGACTCATCAGCCGGCACGCGCTAGCGTCCGGTTTTGCGAAAGACAGACAACTTCCCGACAACCGGGGGCTAGCGCCCTCCGGCTGACGAAAAACGAGAAACGTCGGAATCGGCTCACTCCCTGCATACTGTACCGTGGCCGGCGGAAGTGGGGAAGCGGGTGCATCCGCTGGTTGGGGGGACGTGGCGGATGCTGCCAGCATCCGCGCGGACGCTGGCAGCGTCCGCCACGGAAAAGCCGGCTTCCCCGCCATTCGCCAGATGTACCCTTGTTAACCAGCCGCGGGCACAACTGCTGGCATTCCGCCCCGGCCGCCGTTACAGTGCGGGTTTGCGAATCTCCGCCGGCCGTTGGGACCGTGTGCGTTCCGGGCATGCCGCCGGATTCCGCGACGGACAGGCCCGAATGAAGTCGGGCCGGCAACTGTGATGAAGATCATCCCCCTGGGCGACAAAGTCGTCGTCAAGCATCTGGAGGCGGAGGAGACCACGGCCGGAGGCATCGTCCTGCCCGAGGCCGCACGCGAACGGCCGGCCGAGGGGCGGATCGTCAGCGTCGGCAGCGGCCACACGCTGGCCGACGGCCGGCACGTCGGCCTGCAGGTCAACGAGGGAGACCGCGTGCTGTTTTCCAGCTACGCCGGCACCGAGGTCGCCGTCGACGGGGCTGAGCTGCTGATCCTCAACGAAGGCGACATCCTGGCCGTGCTGGCGTGAAATCGCACGCAAAGCCGACCCCTTCACAGATCCCATGCGCATCGCCGAGTTCACTGCGTACCACGTTCGCATTCCGCTGCGGAAGACCATCCGCCATGCGTCGTATGTTCGCCGGTCGAACGATTCGCTCGTCGTCTGCTGCCGGCTGAGCGACGGCACCGAGGGCTGGGGGGAAGGGTTGCCGCGGCCCTACGTCACGGGGGAAACGATCGAGACCGCCTGGCAACAGGTGCGCGAGCTCGACGTCGCGTCGTTGGCGGAACGCATCGACGATCTGAACACGGCGGTCGCGGTCTGCCGGGATTTCCGCATGCCTCCGCCGCCTGCCGGAGGGCGCGACTGCTTCGGCCACTCGGTGCGATGCGCCGTCGAGCTGAGCCTGCTCGACGCCGTCGCACGCGGCGAAGGGGTGCCGTTGTCCCACGTCACGGCGCTGGTGCCTGAAACGAACCCGATCCGCGAATCGCGGGACCGCGTGCGGTACAGCGCGGCGATTACGGCCTCGGGGGCGTGGAAGGTGATATACCGCGCCTGGAAGTATCGCGTGTACGGGTTTCATCAGACGAAAGTGAAGGTCGGCACGGATGGCGGCAACGACGCGGCGACGCTCCGCCGCGTGCGGCGGATCGTCGGGCCGGAGATGGACCTCCGCATCGACGCCAACGAAGCGTGGACCTGCGACACGCTGGAAGCGAAGCTGGCCCCGCTGCTGCCATTCGACGTGACCGCCGTCGAGCAGCCGGTGCCGCACGCCGACGTCGACGGGCTGGCCGGCGTTCGCGACCGCGTCGACACGCCGATCATGCTCGACGAATCGCTGTGCAGCCTCTCCGACAGTCGCCGGGCGATCGAGCGGGGGCTGTGCGACCTGTTCAACATTCGGATTTCGAAATGCGGCGGGTTCGTCAACTCGCTGCGGCTGGCGGCGCTGGCCCACGAGGCGGGGCTGGGCTATCAGCTCGGCTGCCAGGTGGGGGAAACAGGCATCCTCTCCGCCGCGGGCCGGCATTTCGCCTGTTCCGTCGGGAACATCCGCTATCTGGAAGGGAGCTTCGACCGCTACCTGGTCCGGGAGCCGCTCACACAGGAAGACCTCTCGTTCGGCCGCGGCGGCTACTCGCCGCGGCTCGACGGGCCGGGCCTGGGCGTGACAATTGACAAGGCGGCGCTGCAGCGCGTGACCGTCGCCGAGCATCGCATTCCCGTTCTCGTGCCGGTCGGCTAAGCCGCAAGCGGTGGAGCAGCCATGCCGATTCGCTGGGTCGCATTCGACGCCGTCGGGACGCTGATGCAGCCGCATCCGCCGGTCGCCCGCGTCTACTGGGAAGCGGGCCGGCGGAACGGTTCGCGGCTTCCCGAGGAGGAAGTCGGCCGGCGATTTCACGAGGCGTTCGCGGCGATTGAACGGGCGGATCTGGCCGGCGCCGACCCGGCTGACCCCGCGGCGCTGCGGACGAGCGAAGCGCGGGAAACCGACCGCTGGCGGACGATCGTGCGGACCGTCCTCGACGACGTCGCTGATGGGAACGCCTGCTTCGCAGAGCTGTACGAGCACTTCGCGCAGCCTTCCGCGTGGCGGTTGTTTGACGACGTCGAGCCGTCCGTCCGTGCGCTGCACGAGCGCGGGATTTCGATCGCGGTCGCGTCGAACTTCGATGAGCGACTGGTCGGCGTCGTGCGGGGACTGCCGGTGCAGCCGTTCGTGCGGTTCGTGGTACCCTCGTCGACGCTGGGCTATCGCAAGCCGAGCCGGTATTTCTTTGCCGGCGTCCGCGATCGGGCCGGGTGCGCGGCGGACGAGCTGCTTTACGTCGGCGACGACTGGAACCAGGACGTGCTCGCCGCCCGCAACGCGGGCCTTTCGGCTCTGCACGTCGACCGCGATGCGGTAGAATCCCCCGCCGACCGCGTGACGGACCTGCGCGAACTCGTCGATCGCCTGTAGGTCCGGACGGCCCGTCCGGACCTGCCGCTTGCGGCTTAGCCGAGCGACAGGCTAAGCCGCAAGCGGCGATGCCCCGCCGAGGTCCGGACGGGCCGTCCGGACCTACATTCCGAGCGTACTCCCCATGACCGGTTGGGTGGCCATTCAGCGGAATCCCACGTCCGGCTCGGGGCGGAACCGGGGCGTGCTGCTGGACCTCGTGCGGCGGCTGAAGGAGCACGGCCTGCGCCCGCGGCTGTTCTCGCGGCGCGAAAGGCTGGGGGACGTGCTGGCCGACCCGCGGCGACGCGACGAGCTGGTGTGCGTCGTCGCCGCCGGCGGGGACGGGACGGTCGACGACGTCATCAACCGCTATCCCGGGCTGCCGATGACCGTCTGCCCGCTGGGAACCGAAAACCTGTTCGCGAAGTACCTCGGCCTGCCACGCGACGGACGATCGGTGGCGGACGCAATCGCCGCCGGCAAAACGCGGCAACTCGACCTGTGCACGCTGAACGGCGAGCAGCGATTCGCGATCATGGCCAGCGTTGGGTTCGACGCCGACGTCGTGCACCGCACGCATTCCCGGCGACGCGGGAACATCAGCAAGTTGAGCTACGTGCGGCCGATCCTCGAATCGTTCGCCGGCTACCGTTATCCGCCGCTGCGAATCTACGCCGACGATTCTCCGGAACCGCTCACCGGCGGCCTGGCGATCGTTTCCAACCTGCCGATGTACGCCATGCGGTTGCCGTTCGCCCGTTCGGCGGTCCCGGACGACGGCCTGCTGGACGTCCGCGTGTTCGAACGCCCCGGCCGCGGGCAACTCTTGCGGTATGCGTGGAGCCTCGTGCGGAATCGGCACGAACGGCTGTCGCACGTCCACAGCTTCCGTGCGAAGCGCATTCGCATTGAAGCCGACGAGCCGGTCCCCGCGCAGGCGGACGGCGATCCGGCCGGCTTCACCCCGGTGGAAATCCGCGTGCTTCCCGCCGAGTTGACGGTCATCGCGCCGTAAAGGGGCTGGGGTCGGGTGTCCAGAATTCAATTTTCCGTGCGAGCGTTCTGGCAGCCGGAA
>Ga0268386_10000189_pt1 | contig 37262 bp, 31 predicted proteins | sample RVTome_15_FD_200260 | JGI IMG/M metagenome (GOLD analysis project Ga0268386, IMG submission 200260) | Soil microbial communities from uranium-contaminated site in the Upper Colorado River Basin, Wyoming, United States - RVT150D86... ... | reverse complement strand
CCCGGCTCCGCGGCCGACCTGTCCGTCCTCGGTGAAGCAAAGCCCGAGCGAGCACGCGTGGTGTGCCTCCGCTGCTCGCCGGCGGAGGAGCATTGATCAATGATCACGAAAGTGGTCCTCGCCAAGCTCTCCCCGACGATGGAGGAGGGCACCGTCGTCAAGTGGAGCAAGCAGGAGGGCGACGCCATCAAGGTCGGCGACGTGCTCGCCGAGATCGAGACCGACAAGGCCAACATGGAGATGGAGGCGCTCGGGGCCGGCGTCCTCCGCAAGGTGCTGGTCCCCGCGGGAGGCAAGGCCCCGGTGGGCGCCCTCATCGGCGTCATCGCCAAGGAGGACGAGGACATCTCGGCGCTTCTCGCGCAGGCGCAGAAGGAGGCGGCGCCCGCCCCGGCCCCCGCGGCCGCGTCGAGCACGCCCACGGCGCCTCCCGCTTCCTCGGCCCAGGCTCCCGCCGCCCGGCTCGCCCCCGCCGCCCCGGTGCCGACCGCGGGCCTTCCCCCCGCCGCGCCGGCGCCGGCGGGACGCGCCGTCGCCGTCTCCTCCGCCACCACTCCCGCCCCCGCCGCGGGAGGCCGGGTCAAGGCGAGCCCGCTCGCGCGCGCAATGGCCCGGGAGAGGAGCGTGCCCCTCGACGCCGTCGCCGGGTCGGGGCCGGGGGGACGGATCGTCAAGCGCGACATCGAGGCCCATCTCGCGACGCCCGCCGCGCCCCGTGACGCCCGACCGGCGCCGGCGGCGCGTCCCGGCCCTCCGGTCCCGACGGTCGCTCCGGGAACCGAGATTCCCCTCTCCAGCATGCGGCGCACCATCGCGCGCCGCCTGAGCGAGAGCAAGTTCGGCGCTCCCCACTTCTACGTGACGGTGGAGATCGCGATGGACGACGCGGTCTCGCTCCGGGAGCAGCTCCAGCGGGCCGAGGGCATCAAGGTCTCCTTCAACGACCTCGTGGTGAAGGCCTGCGCGAAGGCGCTCAGCCGCTTCCCCACCGTCAACGCCTCGTGGGCCGAGGACCGGATCGTCACCCACCCCGAGGTCCACGTGGGCGTAGCGGTGGCGATACCGGACGGGCTCATCACGCCGGTCGTGCGCAACGCGGACCGCAAGGCGATCGACGCCATCGCCGGCGAGATCAGGGATCTGGCCGGCCGGGCCCGGGAGCGCCGCCTGAAGCCCGAGGAGTTCTCCGGCTCCACCTTCACGGTCTCGAACCTCGGCATGTACGACGTCACCGCCTTCACCGCCATCATCAACCCGCCGGAGAGCTGCATCCTCGCGGTGGGAGCGGTGCGGAAGGTGCCGGTGGTCGTCGGGGACGGCCTGGCCGTCGGCCACCGGATGATCGTCACCCTCAGCTCCGACCACCGCGTGGTCGACGGCGCGCTCGCCGCGCAGTTCCTCGCCGAGGTCCGCCGCCTGCTCGAGAACCCGGTGAGCCTGCTGGTCTAGCCCTTCTGCCGGGCCAGGTAGTCGAAGACGACCTCCTCGATCCGTTCGCGCGCGCGGTCGCTGATCTCGCGGAAGGCGATGCCGAAGCCGGGCGGGAGGCTGTGGACGGGGTGCTCCTGCTGCGGGTTCGTCCAGGCCACGACGCCCTCGACGGCCACCTCGTCTTCGCGGCCCGGGACCTGGAAGCGGCAGACGACCTCCTTGCCGAGAGGGGGCATCTTGTCGTGGGCGATGTAGGCGCCGAGCACGTTGATGTTCACGAGGAAGGTGCTGTCGCCGCCGGCGAGGTGCTCGACCCGGCAGCGCCTCACGAAGGGAACGCGGATCGATCCGCCCGCTCGGCGCTTCTCCTCGCTCCTCGGCACCGTCATGTGCCCCCATTCTATGCGGTCCCGCCCGAGGCGGGCCACCAGCCGATCCCTAGCCCAGGACGAGCCTCTCGTTCCCCGAGCGCCGCGTCACGCGCTCGCGGTCGAGGTACTCGAGCAGCGGGATCACGTGCTTTCGCGACAGACCGGTGAGCTCCTTGAAGGCGGGCACGTCGAGCTTCGAGCCCGGAGGCCAGCGGCGCCGCACGTCCTGCTTGAGGGCGGCCAGGGCCTCCGGGTGGACGAGGATCCCGTGTCCGACGCGCACGAGCCCACCCTCGCGGACGAGGACCCCGGCCATCCGCTCGAGCAGCCGGGGCTCCCGCCCGCTCCGGCGCGCCAGCGCCTCGACCTCGACGCCGGCGAGCCCGGCTTCGCGCGCGGCGGCGACGAGCGCGTCCCGGGCCGCGGTCTCCTCCGCGGAAAGCCGGACCTCGTGGCGGGCGAGGGCGACCGTGTCCGGCGCGAGCCGGACCTCGCCGCCGGCGGCGAGGTCGGCCAGCGCCCGCTCGAGAGCAGTGGCCGGCGCGGCGCCGAAGACGCGGCGGCGCAGCTCCTCCTTCGCCATGCCTTCCCGGAGCGGGTGCTCGCGGTGGAAGCGGTCCAGGACGTCGCGCGTCCGGGCGGTCAGACCAAGGAGAGCGTCGGCGGAGAGGAGCACCGGCGGGGACGGCCCGAGGGACACGACCGCCCGCAGGCCGTCCAGAACGGGAAGCAGGCCGGGTAGCGGAACGGTCAGACGCGCGGCCAGCTCCTCGGCGGCGAGGCCTCTCTCGCCCTCCTGCCGGATCACCGCCTCGGCCGCCTCGGCCAGACCCGTCGCGTCGCGCAGCGCGGCGACGGCCTCGCGGTCGCCGCGACGACGACGGGGAGGAAGCGGGTCGACGACGACCGCGCCGCCGATCGTCTCCGCCGGGGAGCAGGACCGCAGGATCAGCCGGTCGCCCCGCCCGACGACGGCCGCGCGCTCGAAGCGCAGCTGAGCGAGCGCGCGCGAGCCGGGCTCGAGGCGCTCGCCCTCGAGAAGGCGGAGCCGGGCGAGCCGCTCGGCGCTCGCGGCATGGACGCGCACACGGGCCCCGTCGGCGAGCGGACGCGCCCCGGCCAGGAGCGTCGCGTCCACGTCGGCCATCGACGTCGCGCGCAGGGTGCCGGGGGCGGCGAGGACGTCGCCGCGCCGCAGGCCGGTCGGCAGGGCGCCGCCGAGGTTCACCGCGGTGCGGGTGCCGGCCCGCGCCGTCTCGACGGGCGCGCCGTGGACCTGGAGGCCCCTCACGCGGGCGCGCGCTCCGGCCGGAAGGATCTCGAGCTCCGCCCCCGCCCGCAGCTCGCCGCCGACCAGCGTCCCCGTGACCACGGTCCCGAAGCCGCGCAGCGAGAACACACGATCGATGGGCAGCCGGAGGAGCCCGTCCGCCGGTCGGGGCGGCGCTTGCCCGGCGAGGGCGCCGAGCGCTCGGCGCAGGTCGTCGAGACCCGCCCCGGTCCGCGCCGAGACGCGCAGCAGCGGCGCCACCTCGAGGAAGGATCCGGCGACGAGCTCGCGCGTCTCGAGCTCGGCGAGGGCCTGGGCGTCGGCGTCGGCGCCGTCGCACTTCGTGAGCGCGACCAGCCCCCTCGGCACGCCCAGGAGGCGGCAGATCTCGAAGTGCTCCCGGGTCTGCGGCATCACCGACTCGTCGGCCGCCACCACCAGCAGGACCGCGTCGATGCCGTGGGCCCCGGCCAGCATGTGGCGCACGAAGCGCTCGTGGCCGGGGACGTCGACGAAGGAGGCCACGACCCCGCCCTCGAGCCCGCAGTGGGCGAAGCCGAGGTCGATCGTGATCCCCCGCTCCTTCTCCTCCTTCAGCCGGTCGGGGTCGGTGCCGGTCAGGGCGCGAACGAGGGCGCTCTTGCCGTGGTCGATGTGGCCCGCGGTACCGACGATGAGCGAGCGCAGGACGCGGTCAACCCTCGCGGGTCGAGACGCCGAAGACCGACTCCGCCGTCTTGTGGAGCCGGGCGGCGAGGGCGAGGCGCGCCTCCTTCTCGGCCCGCGCGATGAACGAGTAGTTCTCGCGCGCGACCTTGATGAGGAAGAGCAGCTCGTCGCGGGTCAGGGTCAGCACGACCCGCCCCCTCTCCTTGTCGAACGAGGCCTCGACGAGCTTGTCGCGCAGCAGGAGCCGGGCCTCCTGCTCATCGTCGGTGATGAAGTGGTACTCCTGGCGCGTCACCTTCTGCAGGAAGACGAGCTCCCGCGCGGTCAGGTTCAGCGCCACCGTCCTCGCCTCGGAGAGGCGCGACGCCGTCGACTTGGATGCTCCTGGGGCCACGATCTGCTCCGTTGGGGCCGGGCGACTACCCGGTCCGGCCATTCTAGTCCAGTCCGGGCGGGCCGTCACCTTCGAGGGGCACGCCTCGTCCGAGCGGGGACGCCGCGGCGCGCCCCGCGGCGCGCGCCTCCCGGGGCACCGCCGCCGCCGCCCGTGACGCGCGCGAGCACGTCCTTCAGGGCGAAGTCGATCTGCCGCCGCTCGAGGTCGACGCGGACGACCTGCACCTCCACCTTGTCGCCGAGACGGTACACCCGGCGGGTGTTCTCGCCCCTGAGCTGGTGGGCCTTCTCGTCGAAGCGGTAGTAGTCGTCGGTCATCGAGGAGACGTGGACGAGACCCTGCACGTAGATCTCGTCGAGCTCGACGAACAGCCCGAACGCCTGGACGCCGGTGACGTAGCCGGAGAAGCTCTCGCCGAGCCTTTGCGCCATGAAGCGCACCTTCTTCCACTCGACGAGCTCGCGCTCCGCTTCGGCCGCCCGGCGCTCCGCCTCCGAGAGGTGACGCCCCATCTCGGGCAGCTGCTCCCGGAGAGAGGCCTCGCGGTCGGGGTCGAGCCCCCCGCGCAGCGCGCGCAGCGCGCGGTGGACGACGAGGTCGGGGTAGCGACGGATGGGGCTCGTGAAGTGGGCGTACATCCCGGTGGCGAGGCCGAAGTGCCCCAGGTTCAGCTCGTGGTAACGGGCGAGCTTCATCGTGCGCAGGAGCAGGTACGACACGAGCTTCTCCTCCGGCTTGCCCTCGATCTGACCCAGGATCTGCTGGAAGTCCTCGGGGCGGATCGCCTCGAGGTCGCCCGGGACGCGGTAGCCGAACGAGGCGACGAGGTCGCAGAACTCCTCGACGCGCTCGGGGTCGGGGCGCTCGTGGACGCGGTAGAGGGCGCCGACGCCTTTCTCGTGGAGGGCCTCGGCCACCGCCTCGTTGGCGGCGAGCATGAACTCCTCGACCAGCCTCATGCTGTCGAGCCGCTGGTGGGGCACGATGCCGGTCATCTCGCCGTCGTCGTCGAGGACGAGCTTCGGCTCCGGCAGGTCGAAGTCGAGCGCGCCACGCTCGTGACGCCTCTGGCGCATCGAGCGGGCCAGCTCGTCCATCGCCTCGAGCGCGGGCACGACCGGCGCGAAGCGCTCGCGCAGCGCGGCGTCGCCGTCCACGATCCCCTGCGCCTGCTCGTAGCTGAGCCGGGCGCCGCTGCGGACGACGCCGTCGTGGAGCACGGTCTTCGAAACGCGGCCCCGGGCGTCGAGCTCGAGCACCACGGACCGGGTGAGGCGGTCCTTTCCCTCGACGAGGCTGCACACGTCGCTCGACAGCGCGTGCGGCAGCATCGGCACCACCCGGTCGGGGAAGTAGATCGACGTGCCCCGCAGGTACGCTTCCTGGTCGAGCGCTCCCCCCTCCGCGACGTAGTGAGCGACGTCGGCGATGTGCACGGCGAGGCGCCACCGCCCTCCGGGGAGGCGCTCGATGCCGACCGCGTCGTCGTGGTCGCGAGCCGTCTCGGGGTCGATCGTGACGGTGGTCCAGCCCCGGAAATCGGTGCGCCCCGCGATCTCGTCCGGCCCCGGCGCCCGGGCGACGCGCTGCGCCTCCTCCTCCACGGCGGGCGGGAAGGCGTCGGGCAGCGCGTACTTGGCCATGACGACCTTGAGGTCGACCCCGGGGTCGGACAGCCGTCCGAGCACCTGGACCACCCGGCCGATCGGGTTGCGCGTGGCGGTGGGCGGCTGGACGATCTCGGCGGTCACCATCTCGCCCGGCTCGGCTCGTCCCTCTTCTCCGGCCGGCACGAAGAGCTCGTGGAGGATCCGACGGTCGAAGGGCACCACGTGGCCGCCGATGCGGCCGTCCGTCTCGTAGCGTCCGACCACCCGCTGCTGGGCCCGCTCGAGCACCCGGATGATGCGGCCCTCGGGGCCCTTCGACGTGTGCCGCTCCACGCGCACCACGACCCGGTCCCCGTGCAGGGCCTCGCGGATGTTCACCGCGGAGACGAAGACGTCCTTCTGCGCGTCGCCGCGGAGCTCGGGAGAGACGAAGCCGTAGCCGGCCGCGCTGCACTGCAGGCGTCCCACCACCAGGTTCATCCGCGAGGGCAGCCCCACGCGGGCCCCGCGGATCTTCACCACCGCGCCCTCGGCGATGAGGCGCCGCAGCTCGACCTTGAGCTCGCGACGGTCGGGCCCCGTCAGCTCGAGACGACGCGTGATCTCACGGACAGAGAGGGGGCGTCCGTGGCTCGAGAGGAACTCGAGGACGCGCTGGGCGAGGGTGGGTGGCGTTGTGGTGATGGATCCGTCCGGGTCTGGTGCCGGAGGTGGGACTTGAACCCACACTAGCCGAAGCTAACACGGCCCTGAACCGTGCGCGTCTGCCAATTCCGCCACTCCGGCGAAGCAGCGAAAGGCGAGAGTAACAGGGAATACAGGGCGCATCAAGCGAGGCCGCCGAGGCGGCGCTGGGCGTCGTGGCGGACGGAGGCGACGAGTGCGCCGAGCCCGCCACCGTGGTCGGGGGAGGACGCAGGCGTTCACGCGGGCGGACACCCGGGCGACGCTCCTCGCTCCAAACGGCTGACTGTGTGATACTTGTAGGAGCTGGGGCAGGCACGGGAGTTGCAGGTGTACGGGCAGGGAGCCAGGGGGGCTCCCGGAGGCGATCGGCCATGACGACACGCTCAGTCGCTCTCGGCGGCCTCGCTCTCGGGGCCATCGTTCTCGGGCCCGGTTCGGCGGCCGCGCAAGACGAGTATCGCCACGGATACGTCCGGCACGTGGAGCCCGGGGTGACACTCCAGCGCGCCACCGACGTCGGCGCGGAGGAGGCGGTCCCCAACCTGCCGTTCCTGCCCGGGGACCGCGTCTGGACGGACGCCTCGGGACGCGCCGAGTTCCGCTTTCCCGACGGCTCGGTCGTCCGGCTGGACGGGCGCAGCAAGCTCGACTACGCCGGCCACGACGAGGGACGCGACGAGGCGATCGTCCTGCGCCTGTGGTCGGGCAGCCTGATCCTCCGCAACCGCACGGGCCAGCTCGCGAGCTTCGAGGTCGAAACGCCGGGAGGGCTCGTGCGCGTGAGCGACCGCGGCGTCTTCCGCATCGACGTGGGCGAAGGCGAGACGTGGCTCTCGTCGTACGAGGGCTGGGCGACGCTCGACACGGGCCGTGACCGCGTGGAAGTGGGCGGCGGCGAGCGCGCCATCGCGCAGTGGGACGGCGCCGCCTCCGGACCCGAGCCGTTCGACCGCTACGCCGGCGACGACTTCGCCCGCTGGGACGGCGATCTCGAGGCGCGGGACTCCTGGGCGGCGAGCGGACGGCGCTACCTCCCCCAGGAGCTGGACCCCTACGCCGCCGAGCTCGACACCCACGGGACCTGGGTCCACGAGCCGAGCGCGGGCTACGTCTGGCAGCCGCGGGTCACCGCGAGCTGGGTGCCCTACACGAACGGCTACTGGGCCTGGACGCCGGTCTACGGATACTCGTGGGTCGCCTACGAGCCGTGGGGCTGGGCGCCCTTTCACTACGGGCGCTGGGGCCACTCGGTCTCGCTCGGCTGGTACTGGTCCCCCGGCACCGTCTGGGGCCCGGGCTGGGTGAGCTGGTGGGTCGGGGGCGGCCACGTCGGCTGGTGCGCGCTCGGGCGGCACGGTCGCCCGATCACGCCCTGGCCGCACCACCGCGGACACGCGGTGCCCCGGGGGTCTCACGGGCCGAAGGGGCACGCGGTTCCGCGCGGCTGGAGCTTCGCTCATCACGACGACCTCGGCCGGCGCGACGTCGCCCGGCGGCGGGCGTCCGTGGACGCGGGCGTCCTCGCCGCGGGCCGGATCGCCGAGACGGGTGCCGAGAGGCCGACGCGGAACGGCCTCGCTCTGGCCGCCTCTCCGGCGCCGCTCCCTGCCGCGGCGAGCCGCCGCCCCAGGCCGCATGCCGCCGGGCGCGCCCTGCCTTCGACGCCGCCCCAGGCTGGCGGGTCGGTGAGCCGGCCCCGGACGACGGGACCGTCGACGGGGACCGTCGCGCCCGGTGCGGCGCGGCCGGGGTCGGGAGCGCTGCGTGCTTCCCCGCGCACGGGCAATCGGACCGAGCCGGGGCAGGGCAACGATCCCTCGCCGGTCCCGCGCGTGCCCGGCGTCGGATTCAGCCGGCCGCGGTCGGGCTCCGACGGCTCCAGCGGCGGCGCCTCCCGCACCGAGCCTTCCACCGCTCCCGAGCGGCGCGTGCCCGGCGTCGGATTCAGCCGGCCGCGGTCGGGCTCCGACGGCTCCAGCGGCGGCGCCTCCCGCACCGAGCCTTCCACCGCTCCCGAGGGGCGCGTGCCCGGCGTCGGGTTCAGCCGGCCGCGTCCCGGCTCGGAGAGCTCGGCCGACCGGCCCCGGACCTCCAACCCGCGCTCGAGCGGCAGCGCGGCCCGGCCGCGCGAGGAGAGCTCGACGTTCCGTCCCGGAGTCCGCAGCGGCTCGTCCGCGTCGTCCCGGCCGAGCCGATCGTCCGGGACCGTCCGCTCGAGCTCACCGAGTCGTTCCTCCACGAGCCGTGCGGGAACGAGCCGGCCGAGCTCGGGCTCGGCCGTGCGCTCACGGCCGAGCTCGTCCCGCTCCTCCGCCTCGCGCCCCTCCGGCATCTCTTCGCGGTCCTCGTCGTCGCGCCCCTCCGGCATCTCCTCGCGGTCCTCGTCGTCGCGGCCGTCCGGGTCGGCGTCGCGGTCGTCCCCGCCCTCCCGATCGTCTTCGGGCCGGTCGGCGTCGCGGTCGTCCCCGCCCTCCCGATCGTCCTCGTCCTCGGGCCGGGCGACGTCGCGATCCTCCTCGTCCTCGCGCGGGGGCGGCTCCGGCAGCCGCGGGCCCTCGCGACGCCGCGAGTAGCGGTCTCCCGAGCCCCTCTCGATTGGCCGCCCCCCGATGGGGCGGCGATAATGGCCGGGATGGAGGCTTCCGCGGCCCGGCCCGGCCCCCGCATTCTCACGGTGCGCCGCGTCGTGGTGACCGCGCTGTTCGTCGCGGCGATACTCGGGGGGGGGCTGCTCGGCGTCTTCCTCGCCGTCGAGAGCGACCTGCCCCAGGTCACCTCGCTCGAGGACTTCCAGCCGAACATCATCACCCAGGTCTTCGCGGCAGACGGCAGCGTCCTCGGCGAGTTCGCCATCGAGAAGCGGGTGGTCATCGCCTTCCGCGACATCCCCCCCGTCCTTCGCAACGCGATCGTGGCCGTCGAGGACGCCGACTTCTGGAAGCACATGGGCCTCAACCCGTGGCGCATCCCGGGGGCGGCCCTCGCGAACCTGCGCTCGGGCTCCTACAGCCAGGGCTTCTCGACCCTGACCATGCAGCTCTCCCGCCTGCTCTTCCTGACCCCGGAGAAGACGCCCGAGCGCAAGATCAAGGAGGTCATCCTCGCCTTCCAGATCGAGAAGAGCTTCACCAAGGAGGAGATCCTCGCCCTTTACTGCAACCAGGTCTACTTCGGCCACGGCAACTACGGCGTCGAGGCGGCGAGCCGCTTCTACTTCGGCAAGGGGGTGCGCGAGCTGTCGCTGAGCGAGGCGGCCCTGATCGCGGGCGTCGCCCAGAGCCCGGTGCGCCGCACTCCGGTCCAGGACCCCGAGGGCGCGCTCGCCCGCCGCAACCACGTCCTCGACCGCATGGCCGAGGAGAAGTACATCACCCGGGAGGAGGCGGACGCGGCCCGCGAGGAGCCGCTCGGGCTCCACCTGAGGCGCGAGCCGCCCTCGATCGCGCCCCACTTCCTCGAGGAGGTGCGCAAGTACCTCGAGCGCCAATACGGGAGCCAGCGGATCTACCAGGGCGGCCTCCGCGTCCACACCACGCTGGACCCGGGGATGCAGCGCGAGGCGGTCCGCGCCCTGAAGGAAGGGCTGCGGTCGCTCGACCGGCGCGCGCGCGGCTTCGTGAAGCCCACGCAGAGCGTGCTCGAGGACGGGCTCCTCCCCGATCCCCTCCGCCTCGACGAATGGGACTGGCCGTTCGGAGAGGGCGACGTCGTGCGCGGCGTCGTGGTCGCCTCCGACCGCGCCCACGCCGTCGTGCGGATCGGCGGCTACCGCGCCCAGGTCGGCCCGGCCGAGATCGGCTGGACGCGCCGCGGCAACGTCGCCGAGGTCCTGCCCCGGGGGACGATGGCGCCGTTCCGGATCGTCTCGCTCTCCGAGAAGGGCGGCGCCCGGCAGGCCGAGGTGCGCCTCGAGCAGGAGCCCCAGGTCGAGGGAGCGCTCGTCGCCCTCGACGTGCGCTCCGGGGCCGTGCGGGCCCTCGTCGGGGGCTACGACTTCGAGAGGAGCAAGTTCGACCGCGCCATCCAGGCCCTGCGCCAGGTCGGCTCCGCGTTCAAGCCCGTCGTGTACGCGGCCGCACTCGAGACGCTCGGCTGGACCCCGGCCACCACGCTTGTCGACGCGCCCTTCAGCGTCGCCAACCCGTGGGACAAGTCGGTGTGGTCTCCCCAGAACTACGACCTCGCCTACATGGGCCCGATCACCCTGCGCCGCGCGGTCGAGCAGAGCCGCAACGTCCCCGCGGTGAAGACGCTCCAGACGGTGGGGGTCGATACCGGGATCGAGTACGCCCGTCGCCTCGGCCTGTCGAACGAGCTGCCCCCCTACCTGCCGATCGCCCTCGGAGCGGGCGAGCAGTCGCTCCTCGACATGGTGGCGGCCTTCGCCACCTTCGCCAACCAGGGCCTCCGCATGAGGCCCTTCTTCATCGAGCGGATCCTCGACCGCGACGGCAACCTGATCGAGGAGACGAGGCCTCGGGCCACCGACGCGATCCGCGCCGACACCGCGTACATCGTGACGAGCCTGCTGCGGGGCGTGGTCGAGCGCGGCACCGCGACCCGAGCCCGCCGCCTGGGGCGTCCGATCGCGGGCAAGACGGGGACCACGAACGACTTCACCGACGCGTGGTTCCTCGGCTACGAGCCCTCGCTCGCCGCCGGCGTCTGGGTGGGATTCGACGAGAAGAGGATCTCCCTCGGACGGGGCGAGGACGGCTCGCACGCGGCCCTCCCGATCTGGATCGACTTCTGGAGGGCGGCCACCGCCGACCGCCCCGTCGAGGAGTTCCCGATCCCCGGCAACATCGTCTTCGTACCGGTGGACTCCGACGGTCGACCGGGCCCGCCGGGAGCCCCGGGCGTCAGGATGGAGGCCTTCGTGGCGGGGACGGAGCCCGGCGCGTCCCCGATCGCGGTCGGCGGGGCGCCCTGAGCGGGACGCCTCCCTCAGCGCACCGGCCGGTAGTCCGGAGAGCGGGCCTCCCCCGCGCCGAACGTCACCCGCCACGCCCTGGCGTCGGAGAGACGCTGCCGGTAGATCGCGAACTCGCCCGTGATGTTCGAGGCGAAGGCGAGCTCGCTGCCGTCCGGCGAGTACACGGGGTCGTAGTTGAAGGCGGGCCAGTCGACGAGCGGCTTCTCCTCTCCGGTATCGAGGTCGTGCTCGACGAGGCGGCTCTCGGGGCGCAGGTGCCCGCGGCTGACGTAGACGACCCCACGCCCGTCGCGGCTCCACCGCGGCTCGCACCCCCCCGAGGTGAGGGGCGAGACGCGGCTCGTCTCCCCCGTCGCCACGTCGACGACGTAGATCTGGTGGCCGACGTGGTGGTTCGAGGAGAACGTGATCCGGGTGCCGTCGGGGCTCCAGTGGGGGTTGCCGAAGATCGTCCGCTTGCCGTGGCGCACGAGGTCGCGCACGGCGCCGGTCGCGAGGTCCATCAGGGCCAGCCTCTCCGGCCCGTCGATATCGGTGAGGAAGGCGAGGGTCTTGCCGTCCGGCGAGACGTCGGCCTGGTACTCGGTGGCGTCGTTGGCGCGCAGGCGCCGGGGCTCACCGCCGCCGGACGGGGCCTCCCAGAGCTGCCAGCCGCCGGTGCGCTTCGAGCTGAAGACGACCGCGCTCCCGTCGGGCGTCCACCGGGGCAGGCTGTCCACGGCGGGGTCGCGGGTCAGCCGCCGCGGCGTCCCCCCCGAGGCGGAGACGACGTAGAGGTCCTGGTTGCCGTCGACGGTCTGCTCGAAGACGATCTCCCAAGCGGCCTCGGGTCCCTGGGAAGCGGCGCCGATCGCCGAGCGCACCTCGCGCTTCTCTCCCTCCGTCCCCCTGCACCCGACTGCCCCTGCGAGCGCAAAGGCGCCGAGGGCGGCGAGGCCGAGAAGAGCCCGGCTCCCCCGCGAGGCCGTCACTCCTCCCCCGTCGCCGCCGGCTGGCCGAGCGTTCCTCGCGCCCGGGCCACCAGGGTCGCCTTGATGAAGTCGTCGAGGTCCCCGTCGAGGACCCGGTCGACGTTTCCCGTCTCGTGCCGGGTGCGGTGGTCCTTCACCATGCGGTACGGATGGAGGACGTAGGAGCGGATCTGGCTGCCGAAGGCGATGTCCTTCTTCGCCGCCTCCACCGCGTCGAGCTTCTCGCGGCGCTTGCGGAGCTCGAGCTCGTAAAGACGCGCCTTGAGGATCTTCATCGCCACCTCGCGGTTGCGGATCTGGCTGCGCTCGTTCTGGCAGGAGACCACGATCCCGGTGGGCAGGTGGGTGAGGCGCACCGCGGAGTCGGTCACGTTGACGTGCTGCCCGCCGGCTCCGCTCGAGCGATAGGTGTCGACGCGCAGGTCCTTCTCCTGGACGTCCACGTGGATCGTCTCGTCGATCTCGGGCCAGGCGAACACCGACGCGAACGAGGTCTGCCTCCGCGCGTTCGAGTCGAAGGGGCTGATGCGCACCAGCCGGTGGACCCCGGCCTCGGCGGCGAGGTTCCCGTAGGCGTACTCGCCGTGGACGAGCACCGTCGCGCTCTTGATCCCCGCTTCCTCGCCGGGCTGGACGTCGGTCACGTCGCGCTTGAAGCCGCGCCGGTCGCACCACCGCAGGTACATCCGCAGCAGCATCTCGGCCCAGTCCTGGCTGTCGGTGCCGCCGGCCCCCGAGTTGATGGTGAGGATGGCGGGGGCCCGATCGTGCTCGCCGCCGAGCATCTTCTGGAACTCGGCGTCCTCGAGGGTCGCCTCGAGCGCGTCGAGGCCCGCGGCGAGGTCCTTCGCGACGTCCTCGCCGCTCTCGAGCCACTCGACGAGGACCCGCGCGTCGTCCTCCTGGGTCCGCACCTTCTTCAGGAGCGCGAGGTCCGCCTCGACGCGCTTGCGCCGCTTCTGCACCTTCTGGGCCGCGGCCTGGTCCTTCCAGAACTCGGCGGCGCCCATGCGCTGCTCGAGCTCGTCGAGCTCCCGCCGCAGGTCGGCTTCCTCAAAGATAGCCGCGGACGTCCGCGGCCCTCGCTGCGAGCTCCTCGAAACGCTGGCTGTGGTCCTCGGACAAGGCTGATCTCCTCAGAGCGGACCGGCACCGAAGTCGTGTCGCTGGTTGCCGGCGGCAAAGGCGGTCTCGGCGGGCGGGTCCGCCCCGGACGCCGCCGACTCGCTCGCACGACCTCGGTGGCACGGCTCCAGTCGATTCTACCGGACACGGCGGCGGAACGACGCGGCCAGGACGGCGATGGCGATGGCGGCGCACCCGTGGGCGAAGACGTCGCCGTGGCGCGCGTAGAAGCTCTTCTCGGCGACGAAGCCCACCTCCCGCACCAGCACCGTCCGGTCGAACAGCGTCGTCGGCTCGAGGATGCGGCCCACCGGGTCGACCACCGCGGTGATCCCCGTGTTCGCGGCCCGCACCATGTAGCGGCGGTTCTCGACCGCGCGCAGCGCGGCCATCGCCAGGTGCTGGTGGGGCGCGGAGGTCGTGCCGTACCAGGCGTCGTTGGTCACGTTGATCAGGAGCTCGGCGCCGCGGGCGGCGAAGCGTCGAACGAGCCCGGGGAAGATCGCCTCGTAGCAGATGTAGCCGCCCACGAGGTGGCCGTCCACCTCCCCCACGACCGGCTCGGTCCCGGGAACGAAGTCCGAGACCTCCCGGACGAGCTTGGCGGCGACCCGACCGCCCAGGGTGAACACCGGCCCGAGCGGGACGTACTCGCCGAACGGAACGAGCTGGACCTTGTGGTAGCGCAGGGCGACGTCGCCCCCGGGGGCGAGGAGCTTGGCTCCCACGAGGAGCCGCTCGTCGCCGTCACGCACCACCCGGTCGTCGTTGCCGAAGAACAGGTAGACGTCGTGCCGGGCGACCGTCGCGCGGAGGGCCTCGGCGAGGGCGGGGTTGTCGTCGTAGAGAAACGGGACCGCCGACTCCGGCCACACGACGAGGCGGGCTCCCTCCTCCGCCGCGACCGCGGTCAGGTCGAGGTGGACGCGCACGTTCCTCCACGCGCTGTCGGGAGCCCACTTCTCGTCCTGACGGATGCCCCCCTGGACGAGGCCGACGCGGATGCGGCCCGTTTCGGCGGGGGGGCGGCTCATCGCCCAGCTCCCCCCGGCCCAGGTTCCCCCCACGAGGAGAGCGAGGCCCACGAGCGCGCCCCGGCGCCGCGACGGCCGGACCTCGACCGCGGCAAAGGCGAGCAGGGCCGACGTCGCCACCACCAGGAACGAAACGCCGTACACGGCGGCGACGGACGCGACCTGGACGAAGGGCAGGTTGCGGTACTGGCTGTAGCCGAGCAGGCACCACGGAAACTCGAAGAAGGTATGCGCGCGGAGCAGCTCGGTCAGGACCCACAGGAAAGGAGCGGCGGCGAGGCCGGCCGGGCCGAACGCCCCGACGACGCGCGCCTGCGCCCACCCGAACAGCGCCGGAAAGAGGGCGAAGGCGAGGCAGAGGGCGAGCATCACCGCGACGCCGACCGCCAGCGGCAGGCCGCCGAACTGCACGACGACGAAGGAGGTCCAGTAGAGCAGCCCGAGCGCCGACACCGCGCCCGTCACGTAGCCCAGCCGCGCCGCCCGCAACCCCGACGTCCCCACGAGGGCCACGAGGAGGGGGACGAGCGCCACCCACGCCGCCAGACCGTGGCCGAACTTGGGGAAGGAGAGCACGAGCAGGAGCCCCGACAGGGCGGCCAGCCCGTCACGGCGGAGGTCGCCTTTCAGCGCACCCCTCCCCCGCGCCGGTTCGAACCCGGCAGTCTACTGCCTGACGATGTAAGGCTTGAACTTCTCGCCACGGAGCCGCTCGACCACGACCTCGGCGTCGGCGCGGTCCCGGTAGGGTCCCACCCGCACGGTGAAGAGCCCCTCGCTCGGATTGGCGGGGGCGTTCACGTAGGCCGGGATCCCCTTCTTCTTCAGGCTGTCCGTCACCGAGTCGGCGCTCGCCTTGTCCTTGAACGCCCCGACCTGCACGGCGTGGCCGGGGGCCGTGACCGACGGGAGCGGGTTGGGCAGGGCCTGGGAGGCCGCGGGGGCCGCCGCGGCCGCCGGCGTCGACCTCGGCGTCGGCCGGGGGGTGGGCGCGGGTGTGGCCGTGGGCCGGGGCGGAGCCGGCGTGGGCGTGGCGACGGGCGTGGCCCGGGCCGTCACGGTGGGGCGCGGGCGCTCGAGGGCGGCCTCGGGACGCTCCGACTCGAGCCGCTGGGGGTAGCTGTACTCGGGAGGCGCGGGGGTGGCCACGGGCTCCTCGGAGACGATCCGCTCCTCCGCGATGGGCCGCGTCTGACCGTCGGCGCTCGCCGCGGCGTCGACGCCCCGGCCGACCATCACCCCGGCGAGGAAGCTCAGGATGAGCCCCGCCGCCCCGGCCATGAAGTAGAAGACCAGCTGCTTGTTGGTGAGCTGGATCTCGTAATAGTAGTCGTCCTGCGCCACGCGCTCCCTTCCCCGGGGGCCTCAGGGCACCCCGAGCCTCCGGTACGCCTCCTTGATTATGCCCGAGACCACCGCTTCCTCCTCCGCCCCGTGCCGCTCGCGCACCCCGAGCTGGATGGAGGCCACCAGCTCGTTGAGCCCCGCCAGCATGAGCCGGCGACGCTCCTCGGCCGGCAGATCGGCCACGTTCGCGAGCAGCTGGTCGTAGTCCGCGCGCCCGTACTGCCGCAGGTCCACGCCGTAGAACAGCGAGCCGTACTGCCCCGCGATCCGCTCGACCGCCTCCTCGATGAAGTCGTCCACGGCGTCGCCGACGCGGCCGCGGAGGAAGCTGTACACGCGCCCGAGCATCTGGTTGAAGTGCTCGACGATGCCCTCGAGGTCGAGCTCCTCCTCGGTCTGGGCCCTCTCCTCGGCGCGCGCCGCCGCTTCCCCGGGCTGCCCCTTGCGGATCACGCCGAGGACGGTGAGCGCCCACAGCACGCGGCACGTCTCCAGGTTGGACAGGTACGAGACCTGGCAGATCTGCTCGATGGTGGCCCTCCCGTTGACCCGGCTCAGGACCTCCTGCTCCTCCTCGGTCAGCTCGACGCGGAGGAGCGGCTCGGTGTTCCCGGTGGTCATCGGCGCCGACTCGACGTCGCCGCCGATCCCGCGATAGATGCGGCTCCAGGACCGCGTCCGCCGGACCCCCTCGACGATGAGGCTCTCGGTCGACACGTTGAGGGCCACCACGTCGTCGGTTCCGGGCTCGGTCATCACCAGCTCGTACTCCCCGGCGTTCCAGGTGAAGACGTCGAACAGGATCTCCTTGACGTGATGTTCGATGGCGGCGACCAGGTCTTCGGGCTCGAGGGCCCCGAGCTCCACCAGGATGGTGCCGAGGCGTCGGCCCGGCCCCACGAGCTTCGAGGCCTCGAGGTACTGGCGTACGGTGATGCGGCCGCCGAGGAGCAGGTCCTCGCCGAGCCGCTCGTCGGGGTCGCTGCTGCGGGCGTAGGTGACCCGCCCCATGTGGAGGAAGACGCTCTTCCTGAGCTCGCCCTTGCGGAACGTGAGGACCCCGGTCTCGCCGCTGCCGAGGATGGATCGCAGCAGCTCGGGGACGCTCGTCTCCGCGATCGCGCCGCGGAGGATGAGACCCTCGTCCTCCGCGCCGGGAACCGTGTCCCCCATACGCGCGCTACTTCTCGCCCATGAGGGCCTTCATCCAGTCGATGGGGACGGGGAAGATCACCGTCGAGTTCTTCTCGGCCGAGATCTCGACGAGCGTCTGCAGGTACCGCAGGTGCAGCGACACCGGCTGGGTCTGCAGGGCCGCCGCGGCCTCGGCGAGCTGCCGCGAAGCCTCGAGCTCACCCGACGCGTGGATGATCTTCGCCCGCTTCTCGCGCTCGGACTCGGCCTGCCTCGCCATCGCCCGCTGCATCTCCTGGGGCAGGTCGACGGTCTTGACCGCCACCTGGCTGACCTTCACCCCCCAGGGGTCGGTGTGCTCGTCGATCACCTCCTGGACCATCTGGCCGAGCCGCTCGCGCTCGGAGAGCAGCTCGTCGAGGTGGGCCTGTCCGAGGATGCTCCGCAGCGTCGTCTGGGCCTCCTGGCTGGTCGCGAAGAGGAAGTTCTCGACCTGGATGACGGAGTTGAGGGGATCCACCACGCGGAAGTAGACCACCGCGTTGACCTTCACGGTCACGTTGTCGCGGGTGATCACGTCCTGGGGCGGGACGTCCATGACGACGGTGCGCAGGCTGACCCTCACCATCCGGTCGATGGGCCAGGCCACGATGATGAGGCCGGGCCCTTTCGGCTTCGGCAGGACCTTGCCCAGGCGGAAGATGACCCCCCGCTCGTACTCGTTGAGCACCTTGACCGAGAGGAGAAGCCAGAAGACGACGGCCGCGGCGATGAACACGACAGGCTGCATCTCACGCCCCCTTTCTGACCCGCAGGTCCAGCCCGCTGCCGGAGACGACCTCGATCCTCTCCCCGCGGGCGACCCTCTCCTCGGCCCGGGCCCGCCACCGCTCGCCCTGCACGATGACCCAGCCCTCGGGGTCGAGGTCGGTGTCGGCCACGCCCGGCTTGCCCGCCATCCCCTCCAGCCCGGTCACCGGCCGCCTCATCTGGGCCTGGACGACGAGGCGCACCAGCGCGATCGTGAACGCGGCGAACGCGAGAACGACGGGCACGAGCATCCGGAGGTCGATGCGGAGCGCCGGCAGCGGGGAGTCCACGAGCATCATCGCGCCCAGCATCATGGCGACCAGGCCGCCGAGGGTGAGGAGGCCGTACGACGTGACCTTCACCTCGGCGACGAACAGCGCAACGGCGAGGAGGATGAGCAGGACCCCCGCCCAGTTGACGGGGATGATCTGGCTCGCGAACAGGAAGAGGATGAGGCACAGGACGCCGACGACGCCCGGGAAGATGAGCCCGGGGTGGCTGATCTCGGCGCCGAGCCCGGCCAGCGCGCCGAGCAGGAGCAGGAAGAGGACCTCGGGGCTGGCGACGGTGGACAGGATCGCCTGCCTCCAGTCCATGCGCACGTCGCGCAGCGCGTGCCCCTCGAGGCGCAAGGTCACCGTCGTGCCGTCGAAGCGACGCACCTCGCGGCCCTCGAGCTTCGCCACGAGGTCGGCGACGTCCTTCGCGACGAGGTCGATGAGCCCGAGCTCGAGCGCCTCCTTCTCGGTGAACGAGCGGCTCTCGACGACGGCCTTCTCCGCCATCTCCACGTTGCGGCCGCGCCGCTCCGCCTTGCTGCGGATGTAGGCGGCGGCGTCCGACGTGACCTTCTCCGACATGGTCTCGTCCATCTTCCCCAGCCCCGAGACCGGGTGCGCGGCCCCGATGTTGGTGCCGGGGGCCATCGCCGCCACGTCGGCCGAGACCGTGATGATGAAGCCGGCGGAGGCGGCGCGCGCGCCCGAGGGGCCGACGAAGACCGCGACCGGCGTCCGGCAGTTGAGCATCCGGTCGACCACCTGCCGCATCGACGTGTCGAGGCCGCCGGGGGTGTCGATCCGGACGACGAGCAGGGGAGCCTCCGCGGCGTCGGCGCGGTCGATGGCCTGGACCACGTGGGCCGCGCTCACCGCGTGCACCACGCCGTCGAGCTCCACGACCGGCACGTCGGCCCCGGCCGGCGCCCCGCCCGCCAGCAGGAGCGCCGCGGCAGCCGCACGCACTGGGCCCGGCATGCCCTCACTCTAGGTTTCGCTGCGACGGGTGTCAACGCGCGAGGGTGGTGATATGATCTCCGGGAAAGGTCGGAGAACCAGCCATGTTCGGCACGCTCGGCGGTCCCGAGCTCTTCCTCATCTTCGTCGTCGCGCTCATCGTCTTCGGCCCGCGCAAGCTGCCCGAGATCGGCAAGAGCCTCGGCCGGATGATGAGCGAGTTCCGGCGCGCCTCCAACGACTTCCGCAGCACGATCGAGAGCGAGGTCGAAGCGGAGAAGATCCGCGACTCGATGCGCATCGAGGCGCCCCGGGCCGAGCCGAGCCGGACCGCGAAGACGAAGGCGGCCGCGGGCGAGCCGGCGGGAGCGGAGCCGAAGACGGCGGAGTCCGGCGGCCCCGCCCCGTCGCCGGGCGAGCCGGGACCGAGCGCGGACGAGGCGGCCGGCGCGGCCGGGCGGGGCTCCGAGGCGGGCTCCTCCTCCGACCCGGCTCCCGCGGGCGAGCCCGTCCCGGAGACGGTCAGCCGGCAACCGGCGTCCCCGAACGCCGAGCAGAAGTAGCCCCTGCGGCGCTCTCCGTTGATGACCCGAACCCATCCCGACAAGATGACGTTCCTCGAGCATCTCGAGGAACTGCGCCAGCGGCTCGTCCGCACCGCCCTCTACCTCGCCGGCGGCTTCGCGGCCTGCTGGGGCTTCCACGAGTGGATCTTCCACTTCCTGACCCAGCCGTTGCGCCGGGCGGGGTTCGAGGACCAGTTCATCTACACGAGCCCGGCCGAGGCGTTCATGCTCTACATGAAGATGTCCTTCTTCGTCGGCATCTTCGTCGCCCTCCCCCTCGTGATGTGGGAGGTCTGGGCCTTCATCTCCCCCGGGCTGTACCGCCACGAGAAGCTCTGGGCGATCCCCTTCATCGGCATGGGGTCGGCGTTCTTCACGGCCGGGGCGCTGTTCGGACACTTCGTGCTGTTCCCGATGACGTTCCGCTTCCTCTGGGGCTTCGCCGGACCGGACATGCGCTTCCTGCCCCGGATCGGCGAGTACTGGTCCTTCTACTCGTGGTTCCTGCTCGGGCTCGGCGCGGTGTTCCAGATCCCGGTGGTCATCTTCGTCCTCGCCCGCATCGGCCTCGTCTCCGCGCGAATGCTCCTGAAGGGCTGGAAATGGGCCGTCCTCGGGTCCTTCGTCGTCTCCGCGATCGTGACTCCGAGCGCCGACGTCGTCACCCAGACGACGCTCGCCGGCCCGATGATCGGCCTCTACCTCCTGGGCGTGCTGATCGCCGGGGTGTTCGGCAGGAAGCGCCGGCCCGAGTCGGAGTCGGAGTCGGTCAGCGCGGAAGCTCGAAGCTGACCGTCGACCCGATCGCGAGCTGCTCGGCCCGGGCCTGGCCGGAGTTGAGCTCGACGACGTACGACGCCCGCCGCAGCGGCTCGTAGACGGGGCAGGGCTCGGCACGGCACGGGGGCGCCCCCTCCGTGACGTGGACGACGCGACGTTCCTCGTCGAGCCAGACGATGTCGATCGGGAAGCGGCAGTTCTTCATCCAGATGCCGTGGAAGTCGGAGAAGGCGAACACGAAGAGCATCCCCCGATCCTCGGGCAGCGAGGGCCGGAACATCAGCCCCATGGCCCGGTCCTCGTCGCTCACCATCAGCTCGGCCCGGAGCACCTTGCCCGAGGGCAGGGTGAGGGGAACGCTCGCGGGGCCGGCCGGAGAGGAGGACGCGAGCGTCACGAGCGCCCCCACGAGCGCCGGGCGAGAGCAGGAAGCGAGAAAGCCCATCGTTCCGATCATACCATCGCGCCCGCGACGACCTCCACGGCTCTCACACCGCACGCAGCGCGCGATCGCCGGGAGGATCGGCGAGAGGGTGGCGGGCGGCGGCCCCGGGCGCCGCTACTCTCGCACCTCGCCGGTCATCGGAACGAAGCGGACGGGCAGGACCCGCTTCTCCTCGAAGCGGTCTCCCCGGCGGGTGATCACGACGAGCTCCTGCCACTCGTCCCCCACCGGCAGGACCAGGCGTCCCCCGTCGCGGAGCTGCGCCTTCAGGGGCTCGGGAACCCGGGGAGCCGCCGCGGTCACCATGATCGCGTCGAAGGGGGCCGCTTCCGGCCAGCCCTGGTAGCCGTCCCCGGCCCGCACCTCGACGTTGTCGTACCCCAGCTTCTCGAGGCGCTCCCGCGCCTCCTCCGCCAGCGGGGCGACGATCTCGATCGTGTACACGCGCGCCGCGATCACGGCGAGCACGGCGGCCTGGTAGCCGGACCCGGTGCCGACCTCGAGCACGGTCTCGCCGCCCTCGAGCCCGAGCGCTTCCGTCATGTACGCGACGATGTAGGGCTGGGAGATCGTCTGGCCGTGCCCGATCGGCAGGGGGTGATCGTCGTGCGCCTGGGCGGCGAGGGGCTCGGGCACGAACTCCCGCCGCGGGACCTTCCTCATCGCGGCGAGGACCCGCTCGTCGCGCACGCCGCGGGCGACGATCTGGCGCTCCACCATCTCCTCCCGGGCCCGGGCAAGGGTGCCCTCGTCTTTTTCCTGGGCGGGGCGGCAGGAGAGGGCGGTCAAGGCCACCAACCAGGACATCCAGAGCATCACGTGCCGCGCCTATTCTATCGAATCACGGCGACTCCGGGCCCAAGATCACCTCGAAAACGGTGCCCCCGCCTTCGCGGGCGAGGCAGCGAGCGTCCCCCCCGTGGGCCCGCGCGATCTGGCGCACGAGGGCCAGGCCCAGCCCGTAGCCCGCGCCCGTCTCGGGCCGCCCCGCCGGGCGGTGGAACGGCTCGAAGATCCGGTCCCGCTCGTCCTCCGCCACTCCCGGACCCCGGTCGAGCACTCGAACGCGCGCCTCGCCATCGCCGCGCCGCTCCGCGTGCGCCTCGACCGCGCCGCCGCCGTGGCGCCGGGCGTTCTCGAGGAGGTTCCGGACCATGCGGCGCAGCAGGCGCCCGTCACCCGACACGGTGACGGGCTCGCCCGTGACCTCGGCGCCGCAGCGCGCTCCCTCCTCCGCCAGCAGCGCCAGCAGGTCCACGCTCTCGGCGCGATCCACCCCGCCCGTGGCTTCGAGACGGCTCGCCTCCAGCACCTCGTCGATGATCCCGTCGAGCTCGGCGACGTCGCGCGCCGCGCGCTCCCGCAGCGCGGGGTCCCCGGCCATCATCTCCAGCGACACCCGCAGCCGGGCCAGCGGCGAGCGCAGCTCGTGGGAGGCGAACGCGAGCGTCCGTCGCTGCGCCTGCACGAGGCCCTGGATCCGGTCGGCGGCGCGATTGAAGCTGCGGGCGAGGTCCGCCACCTCGTCCGTGCCCTCGACGGGGGCGCGCGCCCCGAGGTCGCCGCCTCCGAGGTCCTCCACCCGGCGCCGCAGCCGCTCGAGCCGACGGGTCAACCGGCGCACGAGCGGCCACGCCCCGATCGCGACCGCCACCGCGAGCAGGGAGAGCGTGACGAGGAAGGCGACGGCTCCTCCGGCGCGCGGGTGCCGTCTTCCGGCCACGAACACGCGGCCGTCGGGAAGCGTGAGCGTCACGGTGACGCCGCGGCCCCGGTGGCTGATCCACCGGCGCCAGCCCCGGTCCGGGGCGGGCAATGGCCGCCCCGACGACGCGAGGGGCCGGCCTTCGGCGGAGAAGACGGCGACGTCGACGCGAAGCCGGGAGCCCAGCCGCTCGACCGACTCCGCAAGCTCCGCCTGCGGGCGGCCCGGCGGCGGCAGGACGTCGGCCACCGTGGCCGCCAGCCCCTCGGCGAGGTCGCGCTCCCACGGTGAGACCGGGTGGACGGCCCACGTGATCGACACGAGGAAGGCGAAGAGGACCAGGACCCCGACGACGGTCAGGTGGATCTGGAACGCGAGGCGCCGCATCAGTCCTCGTCCTGCTTCTTCGCGAACACGTAGCCGGCCCCGCGCACGGTGAGGATCCGGCGAGGACGCCGGGGATCGTCCTCGATCGCGGAGCGGATCCGCGAGACGTGGACGTCGATCGAGCGGTCGAACGCCTCGAGCGCGTCGCCGCGGACGCGGGCGAGGAGGGCCTCGCGCCCCAGGACCCGCCCCGGAGACGCCGCGAGCGCGCGCAGGAGATCGAACTGGTAGGCGGTCAGCGCGCGCGGCTCGCCGTCGATGCGGACGACGCGGGCGTCGGGGTCGATCTCGAGCCGGCCGAAGCGCAGCGGGGGCGTGCTCTCCGGCCCCGCCCGGCGCCGGCGCACCACCGCCCGGATGCGGGCGAGCAGCTCGCGGGGGTTGAACGGCTTCGGCAGGTAGTCGTCGGCGCCGGTCTCGAGCCCCGCGATGCGGTCCTCGTCGTCGCCCCGCGCGGTGAGCATGACCACGGGCACGTCCGAGGAGGCCCGAATGCGGCGACAGACCTCGAAGCCGTCGAGGTCGGGGAGCATGACGTCGAGGAGCACGGCGGCGAAGGGCCCGGCGCCGAGGCGCCGCAGCCCCTCCGCCGCGGTGCCCGCCGCCTCGACCTCGAACCCCAGCGGCCGCAGGTACTCCGCCACGAGCCGGGCGAGCTCCGCGTCGTCCTCGATCATCAGGAGGCGCTCGGCCATGGCGCGGCCATCCTAGCCTTAGCCTAGCAGGAAGCCCGACGGCGGCCCGTCCCGGGGCCGCCGTCGGGCGCAGGTCCCGGCGGAGCTCAGTCGGCCGGCGGGGAGCCGTGCCGGTGGAACCGGTGCACCAGCCCCACCAGCTCCGCCCGCTGGGCGGGGCTCAGGACCTCGGCGAGGTCCGCCACGGCCGCCACCGCGACGCGCGAGGCCTCGTCGGCCAGGGCCATCTCCTTCTCGCGCAGATCCTCGAGAGCCGCCCGGTCGATCTGCGGCTTCGCGAGCTCCCGCGTGATCGCCTCCCGGTGGTCCCGGTGACGGCTCGCGACGGGCGCGAGCTGGTCGATCGCCCGGTCCACCACGAGGCGGGCCTGCTGCTTCTGCTCCTCGGTGCCGTCGACGGCCCGGAAGGCCCACTCGATGGCGAACGCCGCGTGCTCGCGGGCCTTCTCCGGATCGTGGGCGAAGCCGCGCCCGAACCCGTGCGCGCCCCCGGCCCCGAGGCCGCGGAACGCCATCACGCCGGGGACCGCCACCGCCGCCCCGCCGAGAACGGCGAGGGCGAAGCCCGCCAGCCAGTACTCCCGCCGACGCCAGAACGGCCTCCGGGCGGTGCCGGCGGCCTCAGTCGTCTCGCTCATCACAACCTCCTCGCTCTGCCCCGGGCGCCCTCCGGGCGCCCTCATCCCGGAAGATGGGGCCCGCGGCTTTCCCGCGCGTGTCGGCCGGATGAAGAAGTGTGAAGCAGTGGAGCCGGCGCATACTGGACCCGGGAGGCCGCGACCCGGGCACCGCGAGCGCGCGGGAGGCGGCCCACGCCCCACGGGGACGAGCGCCGGCGGACGGAGGGGACGGCCCGGGCGGGGGCGCGGCCCGACGTGGAGGGAGGAAACACGTGATGAAGGAGATCCTCGCCGTGCTCGCTCTCGTGGGCGCCGTTCGTCCGTCCGTCGCCGCCGCGGAGGGGCCGAACGCCCGTCCCCACGTCGCCATGCGCGGGATCTACGGCGGAGTGCCCCAGGAGATCCTCGACTCGGGTCGAAGCCTCCGGGACTTCGGGGTGGACGCCGTCTGGATGGGCTCGGGCAGCTTCACCACCGCACGGATGGCGCTGCTGCGCGCCCAGGGCGTTCGCGTCTTCGCCGAGTTCAACACCCTCCACGTCGCCGACGACCTGAAGAGCCACCCCGACGCCGCGCCCGTCGGCTCGGACGGTCAGGTCTCGCCCCCGCCCGACGGCTGGCAGGGGATCTGCCCCTCCCACGAGGGCTACCGAAGGAGCCGGATGGACGCCTTCGGGCGGCTGCTGCGGGAACACGAGGTGGACGGCGTGTGGCTCGACTACCACCACGCCCACGCCAGCTGGGAGCAGGCGGTGCCGAACATGCCCGACACCTGCTTCTGCGAGCGGTGCCTGCGCCGATTCCAGGCCGAGACCGGTGTCGAGCTGCCGGAAGCGTCGACGGCGGAGCGCGCCCGGCTCCTGCTCTCGACCCACCGCCGGGCGTGGGTCCGCTGGCGCTGCGAGCTGTTCACCGACTGGGTCCGGGAGTTCCGCGAGATCCGGGACGCCACGCGTCCCCGCGCGCTCCTCGGCACCTTCCACAACCCCTGGAGCGACGAGGACCACGGCGGCGCCCGCATCGACAAGCTCGCGATCGACCTGCGGGCGCAGGCGGCCCACGTCGACGTCTTCAGTCCCATGCCGTACCACGCCCGCTTCGGCCACGCCGCCGACGCTGCGTGGATCTCGCGCCAGGTGGCCTGGCTCGGCCGCGCTCTCGGCATCGAGGGCGAGGCCGCGGAGCGTCACCGCATCTGGCCGATCGTGCAGGTCTCCGACTGGGGCGAGCCCGTGCCGCTCGAGCAGGTCCCCGCCGTGCTCGACCACGGCTCGCGCCTCCCGGCCACGGGAGTGATGGTCTTCGCCTGGGGCGGCCTGCGGAAGCAGCCCGAGAAGGTCGAGGCGATCGGCCGCGTGTTCCGGGCCCTCCGCGGCGGGCCGGCCGAGCAGGATCCCGGGCCGGCCGAAGCGATCGGGACCGCCGGCCGGGCCGATCGGGCCGCCGAGCGGGACGGCCGTGAAGGCGGACGCCCGACCGGCCGCCTCCCGAGGACGGCTAGTACGCCTGGGCGAATGTGACCTCGCGGCCCTTCTCGCCGGTGACGACGCAGGGCGCCTCGCGGGTCTCGTCGATGGCCATGACCCGGATCGTGGCCCTCGTCTCCTCCTTGATCCGGGCCTCGACCGCAGGATCGCCGTTCCAGCCGGCGACGATGAAGCCGCGCTTGCTGCGCATGACCTCCTTCAGCTCGTCGTACGTCGTCACCCGCGTGGTGCTGTCGGCGACGAAGGCACGGGCCCGCTCGAGCAGGTCGGCCTGCATCGCGGGCAGGAGCTCGCCGAGGCGCCGCGCGACACCGGCCAGGGGCACGAACTCCTTCGCACGCGTGTCGCGCCGCACCAGCACGCACTGGTCCTTCTCGACGTCCTTCGGTCCGATCTCGAGCCGCACCGGCACGCCTCGCATCTCCCAGTCGGAGTACTTGTAGCCGGGCTGGAACTGGTCGCGGTCGTCGAGGTGAGCGCGCACGCCCGCCCCCCGGAGCGTGGCCCGGACCTCGCGCGCCTTCGGAAGGATCGCCTCGCTCCAGTCGCCCTTCCTCGGGGGGATCGGCACGATGACCACCTGGTGGGGCGCCACCTTCGGCGGCAGGATGAGACCGGCGTCGTCGCCGTGGGTCCCGATGAGCCCCCCGACGAGACGGGTCGACGTCCCCCACGACGTGGACCAGGGCCTCACCCGCTGCTGGTCCTTGTCCAGATACTCGATCCCGTAGGCCTCGGCGAAGTGCTGCCCGAGGTTGTGGCTGGTCCCCGCCTGCAGCGCCTTGCCGTCGCCCATCAGGGCCTCGATGGCGTAGGTGCGCAGCGCCCCCGCGAATTTCTCGCTCTCGCTCTTCTGGCCCCACAGGACCGGCATCGCGAGCGTCTGCTCGCAGAACGAGCGGTAGACGTCGAGCATCCGCAGGGTCTCCTCCTGCGCCTCCTCGGCCGTGGCGTGCAGCGTGTGCCCCTCCTGCCACAGGAACTCCGTCGTGCGGAGGAACGGCCGCGTCACCTTCTCCCAGCGGACCACGTTCGCCCACTGGTTGATCAGCAGCGGCAGGTCGCGCCACGACTGCACCCACTTCGCGTACATCGAGCAGATCATCGCCTCCGAGGTGGGCCGGATCGCGAGCGGCTCCTCGAGCTCCTCTCCGCCCCCGACCGTCACCCACGCGCACTCGGGCGAGAACCCCTCGACGTGCTCTTTCTCCTTCTCGAGGAAGCTCTTCGGGATGAAGAGGGGGAAGTAGGCGTTGACGTGCCCGGTCTCCTTGATGCGGCGGTCCATGTCGGCCTGGATCGCCTCCCACACGGCGTAGCCGTAGGGCTTGATGATCATGCAGCCCTTCACCGGCCCGTAGTCGGCCATGTCCGCCTTGAGGACGACGTCGAGGTACCACTGCGAGTAGTCCCGGCTGCGCGGGGTGATCTCCTTCATGACGCGTTCTTGGTCCATGTCAGCGCGGCTCCTCCCGAGGCCGGGGAAACAGAAGCGACAGCACGATCGACACGGCGATCACGCTCAGGATGATGGCGAGGGACACCCCGATCGGGAAGTGCCCCCCGAACGCCTGGTTCAGCCACACCATCTTGAGGCCCACGAAGGCCAGGACCACCCCCAGGCCGTAGCGGAGGAAGTGGAACTTGTCCATGGCCCCGGCGAGGACGAAGTACATCGCCCGCAGGCCGAGTATGGCGAAGACGTTCGAGGTGAAGACGATCAGCGGTTCGCGGGTGATCCCGAAGATGGCGGGCACCGAGTCCACCGCGAAGACGATGTCGGTCAGCTCGACGAAGACGAGGGTGACGAAGAGTGGGGTCACGAACAGCCGCCCCTCCCGCCGAACGACGAAGCTCTGGCCGTGCAGCTCTTCGGTCACCGGGAGATGGCGGCGGAGGAAGCGGAAGACGGGGTTTCTCTCCGGCTCGACCTTCTGCTCGGTGACGAAGAGCATCTTCACCCCGGTGACGATCAGGAAGACGCCGAAGAGGACGACGACCCACTGGTAGCGGATGAGGACCGCGCCCAGCGCGATGAAGACCGCGCGGAACACCAGCGCCCCGAGGATCCCCAGGAAGAGCACGCGGTGCTGGTACTTCGCGGGCACCGCGAAGTAGTTGAGGACGAGGACGAACACGAAGATGTTGTCGACGGAGAGGGCCTTCTCCACGACGTAGCCGGCGAGGAACTCGAGCCCGGCGCGCCGGGCGGCCGCGGCGGCGTCGAACCCGGGAAGCGCCATGAGACGGTCGTCGTGGGCGAACGCCCACAGCATGTACCGATAGAAGAGGTAGTTGAAGACGAGCGACAGCACGATCCAGAAGGCGGTCCACGCCGCCGCCTCGCGCACCCCGACCGCGTGCGCCTTGCGGTGGAAGACGCCGAGGTCGACGAGCAGGAGCCCGACGACGAAGCCGGTGAAGGCGAGGTAGAACCACCAGTAGTCCCCGAGGGGGAACAGCGAGACCCCGGTCACGGCGAGCCCTTCGCCGGCCGGAACATGTCGGGGGGGGAGATCATCGGGCGCGGCTCAGAGCCCCACAGTCTATCAGAGCGGTCGGAAAAGGGCCTTGACGCGGCCCCCGCGCCGTTGATAGGCTTCCTGCCGCCTCGCGAGCCGCCTTTCCAGTTTCTTTCCTCTCCCGGAAAGGCGAAACCAATGACACCCGTGCTGATTGCCGTCCTCCTTCTCCAGGCGGAGCCCGCCCCGGGCAAAGGCGCCGGGACCTCCGCCGACAAGCCGGCCCGCCCCGTCCGCGTCTACACCAACGACGACCTCGAGCGGATGCGCCCCTTCCGCCACGAGACGGGAGTCGCGTCCGTGCCCGCCGTCTCGCCCGGCGACGTGGCGGCACCGGCGCGCCCCGCCGCGCGGCCGGGGACCCGCGGCGAGGAGTACTGGCGGCGCGAGGCCGCCCGCGTTCGCGAGCGGGTGGCCGGCTTCGCCGCCCAGGCCGAGGCCGTGCGCGCGACGCTCGAGGAGCGCGAGGAGGAGCGCCGGCGCGCCGTCGGACGCACGCGCACGACCGGGGCCTCGGACCGGACGCTGCGGACGCGTCTGGCTGGCCTCGAGCGCCGGATGCGCCAGCTCGAGGACGACCTGCGCGACCGGGCCCGCCGCGAGGGAGCCTTGCCCGGCTGGCTTCGATGAACGACCGGCGGACGGACCGCAAGTCCAGAAGCCACAGGTACCGAGGCGGGAGCCGGCGGTCCCCGTCGATCCCGTCCCCGGGAGCGACAGGGACCGCTGCCCACAGCGCTCCCCCTCCCCCAACGTGGGGAGGGGATAGGGTGGGGGGTCGATGAACGATCAGCCGGAAAGGCGGTCAGCCGGCGGTCCCTGTCGATCCCGTCCCCGGGAGCGACAGGGACCGATGCCCACAGCGCTCCCCCTCCCCCTACGTGGGGAGGGGATAGGGGTGGGGGGTCGATGAACGATCAGCCGGAAAGGCGGTCAGCCGGCGGTCCCTGTCGATCCCGTCCCCGGGAGCGACAGGGACCGATGCCCACAGCGCTCCCCCTCCCCCTACGTGGGGAGGGGATAGGGGGTGGGGGGTCGATGAACGATCAGCCCGGCGTCGGGCTTCGCACAGGGGTGCTATTCTGTCCGGCCATGCTCACCATCCCGGTCGAGCTCGGTCCTCGCCGCTACAGCGTCTCGGTGGGCTGGGGCCTGGCCGGACGCCTGGGCGAGCGGCTCGCCCGCCACCGCGGCCGCCGGATGGTCCTGGTCGCGAGCCGCAACGTCTTCCGCCGGCACGGGGCACGGGTCGAGCGGGGCCTTCGCACGCTCGGCCCCCTCGACGTCGTGCAGGTTCCCGACGGGGAGCGCTTCAAGTCGCGGGCGACGCTCGAGACGCTCTACGACGCGTTCGCCGAGGCGCGCCTGGGGCGCGACGGTCTCGTCGTGGCCCTCGGCGGCGGCGTCGTCGGGGACCTCGCCGGCTACGCCGCGGCCACGTGGATGCGGGGCGTCGACTGGGTGGGGCTGCCGACGACGCTCCTGTCGATGGTCGACAGCTCGGTGGGGGGAAAGGTCGGGATCAACCACACGAAGGGCAAGAACCTGATCGGCGCGTTCCACCAGCCCCGCGACGTCGTCGCCGACCCGGAGCTGCTGAGGACGCTTCCCCTCCGCGAGCTGCGCTCGGGCGCCTACGAGGTGCTCAAGTGCGCCCTCCTCGCGGACCCGCCGCTCTTCCGCGAGCTCCAGGGCGCGCCGTCCGGCCTCGCGGGCTGGTCGCGCCCGCGGATCGAGCGCGCGGTCGCCTCGGCGGTGCGCGTCAAGGCGAGCGTCGTGGGGAGGGACGAGCGAGAGGGCGGCCTTCGTCGCGTCCTCAACCTCGGGCACACCATCGGCCACGCCCTCGAGACCGTCACCCGCTACCGGCGCTTCACGCACGGCGAGGCGGTCGGGTGGGGCCTCGTCGGGGCCGCCGCGATCGCCCGCGAGCGCGGCCTCCTGGCCCCGACGGCCTTCGACGCGATCGTCTCTGCCGTGGACCGCATCGGACCCCGGCCCCCCGTGTCCGACCTGGCGCCCGCGCTCGTCCTCGACGGCCTGCGGCGCGACAAGAAGGCGCGGGGCGGAAAGATGGTCTTCGTGCTGCCGGCGCGGCTCGGCCGAGTCGTCATCCGGGACGACGTGACGCCGTCCGAGGTGCGCGGGGCGCTCGGCGCGATGCGGGCGCTCGAGGACCGCGGGCGGGAGTGACCCCCGAACGCGGGCGCGCGCTCAGCGTCCCATCAGGGTGACGAGGACGGCCTTCTGCGCGTGGAGGCGGTTCTCGGCCTGGTCGAACACCACCGACTGCGGCCCGTCGATGACGTCGGCGTCGACCTCCTCCCCGCGGTGGGCGGGGAGGCAATGCATGAAGACCGCTTCCGGAGCCGCCACCGCCATCATGGCCCTCGTGACGCGGAAGCCCTGGAACGCCCGCAGGCGCTCCTCGCTCTCGGCTTCCTGTCCCATCGAGGTCCACACGTCGGTGTAGACCACGTCGGCGAGGGCGACCGCCTGCATCAGGTCGCTCGTGACCTCGGGCACCGGCGTCCCGAGCTTCTGCGCCTCGCGGGCGGCGCTCTTGAAGATCAGCTGGTTGGGCTCGTAGCCCGACGGGCTCGCCACGCTCATCTGGACCCCGAGCTTGACCGCCCCGAACATGAGCTCGTGGCACACGTTGTTGCCGTCGCCCACGTAGGCCACCTTGAGCCCGGCGAGGGCGCCCCGCCGCTCCCGGAGGGTGAAGTAGTCGGCGAGCGCCTGGCAGGGATGAAGCAGGTCGGAGAGCCCGTTGATGACCGGGACCGTGCCCTGCCGGGCGAGGTCGAGCACGTCCTGGTGCGCGAAGACCCTCGCCATGATCGCGTGCACGTAGCGCGAGAGCACCTGGGCGGTGTCGCCGATCGTCTCCCCCCGGTTGAGCTGGATGTCGTCGGCGCCGAGGAAGAGCGCCTGCCCGCCGAGCTGGTACATGCCCACCTCGAACGACACCCGGGTGCGGGTCGAAGGCTTCTGGAAGATCATGCCGAGCGACTGGCCGCCGAGGGCCTGGCCCCACGCCGCGGGGTCGGCCTTGATGCGGGCGGCGAGGTCGAACAGCTCCTCGATCTCCTCCGGCGCCCAGTCCTTGAGCGAGAGGAAGTGCCTCTGGGCCATCCCTTGTCTCCTCAGAACCTCGCGAGTACGTCCGCGAGGTCCGGCTTGCCGATCTCCTGCAGCTCGTAGCCCACGCGCAGGGCCGGCTTGTCGATCCGGATCAACCGGCGCAGGTCGATCGGGGTCGCCACGAGGACGACGTCGGCGGGCGTTCTCGCGATCGTCGCCTCGAGGTCGCGCATCTGCTCCTCGCCGTAGCCCATGGCGGGAAGGAGCGTGCCGATGCCGGGGTACTTGCGGAAGGTGTCGGCGAGCGTGCCCACCGTGTACGGGCGCGGGTCCACGATCTCGGCCGCTCCGTGGCGCAGCGCGGCGAGGACGCCCGCCCCGTACGTCATCTCGCCGTGGGTCAGGGTCGGCCCGTCCTCGACCGCGAGCACGCGCTTGCCCCGGATCTGCTCGGCCCCGTCCACCGACAGCGGCGAGGCCGCCTCGACCACGATCGCGCCCGGGTTGAGCTCGCGGATCGAGCGGCGCACGGCGTCGATGCCCTCGGGGGCCGCGGAGTCGATCTTGTTGATGACGACCACGTGCGCGCGGCGCAGGTTCGCCTCGCCGGGGTGGTAGGTGCGCTCGTGCCCGGCCCGGTGGGGGTCGGCCACGACGATCTCGAGGTCGGACCTGTAGAACGGCAGGTCGTTGTTCCCGCCGTCCCACACGACGACGTCCGCCTCCTTCTCCGCCTCGGCGAGGATCGCGGCGTAGTCGACCCCGGCGTAGATCACCCCCCCCTCGGCGATGTGGGGCTCGTACTCCTCGCGCTCCTCGATCGTGCACCGGTGCCGGTCGAGGTCCTCGAGCGCCGCGAAGCGCTGCACTCTCTGGCGCACCAGGTCGCCGTACGGCATCGGGTGGCGGATCGCGACCGCGCGGCGTCCCTTCGCACGGAGCAGCCGCAGGACGCGCCGGGTGGTCTGGCTCTTGCCGGCGCCCGTACGCACCGCGCACACCGACACGACCGGCACCTTCGCCTCGACCATGCTCGCCCGCGGGCCCACGAGCCGGAAGTCGGCGCCGCAGGCCAGAACGAGCGACGCCTTGTGCATGACCGTCTCGTGGGACACGTCGGAGTAGGCGAAGACGACCTCGTCGGCCCCGAGCTCGCGGACGAGGCCGGGCAGGTCCTCCTCGGGATGGATGGGGACGCCTTCGGGGTAGAGCCTCCCCGCCAGCTCGGGCGGGTACCGCCTTCCCTCGATGTTGGGGATCTGCGTGGCGGTGAAGGCGACGACCCGGCGGGAGGCGTCGTCGCGGAAGACGGTGTTGAAGTTGTGGAAGTCGCGGCCGGCGGCTCCCATGATGATCACGCGGGTGGGCACTGCGGTGGCTCCTTTGCTGCCGCGGCCATGATACGGGCGGGTTTCGCGCACCGTCAACGAACCCGCTGATCCATGCTCCAATGGAGCGTGCGCGTAGTCGCGATCGTGCTCGCCGCCGGCGAAGGGCAAAGGATCGGGACGCCCAAGGCCCTGCTCCTGGTCGAGGGGGAGACCTTCCTCGCCCGCTGCTGCCGCCTCCTCGCCCGCCCGGGCATCGCCGCCGTCGCCGCCGTCATCGGAGCCCAGGCGGGCCGCGTCCGCCACGAGGCCCCCGCCCCCGGCGGAGTCACCGTCGTCGAGAACGCCCGCTGGGCCGACGGCATGCTGACGTCGGTCTGGACGGGGCTCGACGCGGCAGGCGTCCTCGGCGCCGAGGCCGTCCTGCTGCACCCCGTGGATCACCCCCTGGTGGCCCCGGCAACGGTGGACCGGGTCGTGGACGCCCTCGCCGGAGGGGCCTTCGCGGCCGTGCCGACCTGGGACGGTCGCCGGGGGCACCCCGGCGGCTTCGGCGCCGAGGCCATCGCCGCCCTGCGCGCCGCCCCTCCGGAGCAGGGAGCGCGGGCCGTGCTCGCCGCGCACCCGGAGCGGGTCGTCCACGTGACGGGCGATCCCGGCTGCCGCCGCGGCGTCGACACGCCGGACGACTACCGCCGCGTGCCCGGCTGGGTGGCCCCTCCCGGCGAGCCTTCTCCCGAGCGCACGTCATGAGCCTCCGCAACGTCGCGATCATCGCCCACGTCGACCACGGGAAGACGACGCTGGTCGACGCCCTCCTGCGCCAGAGCGGGGTCTTCCGCGCCAACCAGGAGGTGGCCGAGCGCGTGCTCGACTCGAACGACCTCGAGCGCGAGCGGGGCATCACGATCCTGGCCAAGAACACCGCGGTCCGCTACGGCGACACCAAGATCAACATCGTCGACACCCCCGGCCACGCCGACTTCGGGGGCGAGGTCGAACGCGCCCTGAAGATGGTCGACGGCGTCATGCTGCTCGTGGACGCGTCGGAGGGGCCGCTCCCCCAGACCCGCTACGTGCTGCGCAAGGCGCTCGAGGCCCGCCTGCCCCCGGTCGTCGTCATCAACAAGATCGACCGCGCCGACGCCCGGCCCCGGGAGGTTCTGAACGAGGTGTACGACCTCTTCATCGATCTCGACGCCGTCGAGGAGCAGCTCGACTTCCCCGTCCTCTACACGAACGCGAAGACGGGCGTCGCCCGGACCGAGCCCAACGGGGAGGGCGAGGACCTGCGGGCGCTCTTCGAGGCCCTCGTCGCCCACGTGCCCCCGCCGCCGGGAACGGCCGACGGCGTCCTCCAGCTCCTGATCGCGAACCTCGACTACAGCGACTACCTGGGGCGACTGGCCATCGGCCGGCTCTTCTCGGGCCGCGTCCGCGTCGGCGACACCGTGGCGGTGGCCAAGCGCGACGGCCGGATCGAGACGACCCGGGTGACGAAGCTGTTCGTCTTCGACGGCCTCGAGCGCCTCGCCGCCGAGGAGGCCGCCTGCGGCGAGATCGTGGCGCTCGCCGGCTTCGAGGGGATCCAGATCGGGGAGACGGTCACCTCCCCGGAGAGCCCGGCGTCGCTGCCGCCGCTGCACATCGACGAGCCCACGATCACGATGGTCTTCTCGGTCAACACGTCCCCCTTCGCCGGCCGCGAGGGGCGGTTCGTGACGTCGCGCGCGATCGGCGACCGCCTCGAGAGGGAGCTGCTGACCAACGTCTCGATCCGCGTCGAGCCGACCGCCTCCGCGGAGTCGCTCAAGGTGCTCGGCCGGGGCGAGCTGCAGCTCGCCGTCCTCATCGAGACGATGCGCCGCGAGGGCTTCGAGATGGGCGTCTCGAACCCCGAGGTCCTGACCCGTCAGGAGGACGGCGGGCGCCGCGAGCCGCTCGAGCTTTTCTCGATCGACGCCCCCGAGACGTACATGGGCGTCGTCCTCGAGAAGATGGCGCTGCGCAAGGGGCGCATGGTCAAGATGGTGAACCACGGCTCGGGCCGGGTGAGGCTCGAGTTCCACGTCCCGACCCGCGGCCTCATCGGGGTGAGGACGGAGCTGCTCACCGACACCCGGGGCACCGCGGTGATGAACAGCCTCCTCGAGGGGTGGGTCGATTGGCAGGGCGAGATCCCGCGGCGGCAGACCGGCGTGCTGGTCGCGGACCGGGCCGGGGAGGCGACGGCGTACGCGCTGTCGCACCTCGAGGACCGGGGCGAGCTCTTCCTCTCCCCGGGCGCGGCGGTCTACGAGGGCATGATCGTCGGCGAGAACGCGCGGGCCGACGACATCGACGTGAACGTCACCCGGCCGAAGAAGCTCACGAACATGCGCGCCTCGACCTCGGAGGAGTCGATCCGGCTCAGCCCGCCCCGGCCCCTCAACCTCGAGCAGGCGCTCGAGTTCATCGGCGGCGACGAGCTCGTCGAGGTCACGCCGGCCAGCATCCGGCTGCGCAAGCGCGTCCTGCCCGCGAGCCAGCGCACGAAGTGGAAGAGGCAGGGCTAGCGTGTCACCGAAGTCGTGCGCATCGGTGGTTCCGGTTGCGGCGGCTCGGCGGCCACCCGTCTGCGGGCGCGCGGGGCTTCGAAGTACAGCTGCGTCCTCGACGGGACCCGCCCGCCGAGACCGCCTGTGCAGTCCGCACTCCGGTTGACACGACTTCGGTGACGAACATCAGGCCGGGCGTCCGGTCGGGGGCCGCGGGCGGACGGAGCTCACGACTCCGCGGCGGGCTCGGGCTCGCTCTGGCGCAGCCGACGGTTCAGGGTCGAGAGGCTGATCCCGAGGCGGACGGCGGCGGCGTTGCGGTCGCCGCCGGTCTCGCGCAGCGCGAGGGCGATCGCCTCCTCCTCGACCCGGGCCGAGACGCGCTTCGTGAGCTCCGAGAGCGGGCCCGACAGGTCGATCACGTCCCCGAGCGTGGGCCCCGTCCCCGCCGCGGGGTCGAGCCGCAGGTGGGAGGGCTCGATCGTGGTCCCCTCGCAGAGGATCGCCGCCCGCTCGAGGCTGTTCTGCAGCTCCCGCACGTTCCCGGGCCAGGCGTGGGCGAGGAGCGCGGCCCGCGCTTCCTCCGACAGGCTCAGGCCGCGACGGCCCATCTCGCGCGCGAAGCGCTGGAGAAACGCCTCGGCGAGGACGAGGACGTCGCGGCGGCGGCGGCGCAGCGGGGGGATCTCGACCGGGAAGACCGACAGCCGGAAGTAGAGGTCCTCCCGGAAGGCCTTCTCGTCCACGAGCCGGCGAAGGTCGCGGTTGGTGGCGGCGACGAGCCGCACGTCGACGGACAGGGTCTGCAGCCCCCCCACCCGCTCGAACTGCCTCTCCTGCACGAGCCTCAGGATCTTCCCCTGCAGGGGCGGTGGCAGGTCGCCGATCTCGTCGAGGAAGAGCGTGCCCTTGTCGGCGAGCTCGACCTTGCCCACCTTGCGGCCGCCGGCCCCGGTGAAGGCGCCCTTCTCGTGGCCGAAGAGCTCGTTCTCGAGCAGGTTCTCGGGAATGGCCGCGCAGTTGATGGCGACGAAAGGACCCTTGGCCCGCCCCGAGAGCTGGTGCAGGGCGCGGCTCATCAGCTCCTTGCCCGTCCCGCTCTCGCCGAGGAGCAGGACGGTCGCGTCGGTCGTCGCCGCGCGCTGGAGCGCGAGCATGGCCTCCTTGAGCACGGGATCCTCCCCCAGGACGCGGGGGAGCCCGAAGCGGCGCTGGTGCTCCTCCTTCAGGAGCACCAGCTCGGTGAGCAGACGCCGCCTCTCGACCGCGCGGTCGAGCAGCAGGAGGAGATGGTCGGTGTCCACGGGCTTGGTCAGGAAGTCGGCCGCGCCCTCCTTCATCGCCCGGACCGCCTCCTCGACGGTCCCGTAGGCCGTCATGACGATCACGGGCGTCTCCGGGTCGGCCTCCCGAGCCGCCCCCAGCACGTCGAAGCCGCTGCCGGCCGGCAGCTTCAGGTCGGTGAGGACGACGAGGTAGCGGCGGGCCTGGATCCGGCGGCGGGCGTCGTAGGCGTCGGCCGCCTCGTCGACGGCGAAGCCGCGGGCCTCGAGGGTCTTGCGGAGGACCGCGCGGAGCGACTCGCGGTCCTCGACGATCAGGATGTCGGCCACGCGGCGGGGGCCCGGCTCACTCGGGGTCGTCCGACCCCTCTCCCTCGTCGTACTCCTGGGCCTCGGACGAGGGGGCGGGACGCGTGAGCCCCTCGTTGGCGCGCGCGAGCTCCTGCCGTGCCGCGGCGAGCTGCGCCTGAAGGCTCGACAGCTCCTGGCGGACCTGGAGCTCCTCGTTGGGGTTGTTGCTGCCCGAGGCACCGAAGATGTAATCCGTGCTCATGGGGTTGAGCTTGCTGCCGGCCTCGCGGATGCGCGCCTCGAGAGAGCTCACGCGCGCCTGGGCCTCCTTCAGCGCCTCGAGCTGCTGGCGCTGGTCGCCTCCGCGCTCCGAGTCGGAGTCGGACTCTTCCCGCGAGCGGCTCGACGACGAGCGGTACGCGCTCGTCCCGGCGGCGGCGGACGGCTCGTTTCGCGTCTCCCCCGGCGGCCGTCCCTCCTCCAGGTCCTCGTTGGTGTAGAC
>Ga0268386_10000188_pt1 | contig 37299 bp, 32 predicted proteins | sample RVTome_15_FD_200260 | JGI IMG/M metagenome (GOLD analysis project Ga0268386, IMG submission 200260) | Soil microbial communities from uranium-contaminated site in the Upper Colorado River Basin, Wyoming, United States - RVT150D86... ... | reverse complement strand
CGACCCGGCCGGCCCCGCCACCATCACCCGAGAAACCGACCGACACGCTCGACGCCAATCCGCGGGAAAACCGGTATCATGCCGGTCAAGAATGTCAGCCGGTTTTCCCCTTGCGGAAATCGGCGTTATTCCTTTCAACGTACTCTGACTGCAGACTCATTCCAGAAGGAGTGGAAGGATTCATGCGCCGATGCAATGAAGCAATTCGTCGAACTGTTTCCAAGTCGTCTCGGCCGAGTGCGAGTTGAGACAATGCGGAAGTGGGTTGAGCAGTTTTGCGGTGACTGGTAAACGAACTCGGACAATTCACACCACCTCCGGCAGCACCTCCCCGCCATCCAGCAGACACTGCGGCCGCCCGCGCGGGTCGCGGATCCTGGTCCGCAGCGCGTTTTCGCGGAGCGAAAGGCGACAATGGTAGGTTCACGGCGGTGCCGGCCCATCGGCACTGCTTGACGGCTGTCGAGGACGGCTCGCGTGGGGCTGCGGCGAATCGCGTGGGGTGGCGTCAGAGCGAAGCGGCGACGCACCGAGATGGAGGGGATGGATGGATTGGAGATCAACCCGCGGGAGCGGTGCGTCGGCGCAAAGCCTTGACGCACCCTACGTCACTCACCAAGACGGTGGTCGCAGTGGAATGATGATGTCTCCGTTTCTGCGATTGCGATCGGCATACCAGTCTATTGTTCCACGCTCATCGGTGAAGTTGGGACCGACGGAATAAACGCCGATACCTCCAGCGGGCGTTCGAGTCGTCAGCTTCATCGGTCCCTGGCTGCTATCGAATGGATCCCGGGGTACCTGCGGTAGGCCGGCTTCAGTACACGCGGCTGTGAGGTCGCGAGGAACTCCGCGCCCGCTTAACTGCGAGCGCTTAAGTACAATGAGGCAAATCGCTCCATTCAGGTGAGCCTTGTTGATGAGTGACGACTTGTGAATCGCTTCGTAAGGGACGATCATTGCTCGCTGAAGCGCTGACCCAATTCGAATCGTGGACGAGGCACGAATGACCTGGACTGAGGATTCAGAGTACTTTGGCTCCCTTGCGGCAGCGAGCAACTTCGGAATGTTTGTGTCGATGTCGTGCCGCATACGTCGAAAATCATTACCACTCAACTCGGAAATCGACTCATCGAACCGCTTTTGTACGTCTTGGTAGTCGCCGAGTGTCCTCAATGCGAACAGAGCCCCCGGTGTCGGAGATAATTTTTCCTCTGTGGCTTGCAGCAATTCTGCGATTCGATCCTTCGAGAATTCCCCGCTCCTGTGCTCTAACTCGTAGAGGATTTTGTGAAACTGCAAGTATTCGGTCTTGACGGCTTCCATCATCGGGTCGCGCGCAGACCGGATGTGCTCCTGAACCACACGAACTAGCCGAGCGCAATGTTGTTGCGTGAAGCGAGGGGCTGCGAGGAGTCGGGGCAGTACCTCGGTACATAGGGTTTTGTCGATCGAAATTGAGGAGAGTTGCGCAATCGTGTCTCCACGCGGGCGAATATCCCGGGAGAGGCGGAGCGCCATTGAGAAGTCGTCGATCGCCGAACCGATCTCTCCCCGCTCGAGTCGCCTTCGAATCCTCAGGCGAAGTAGGGGGAGAATGACCTCTCGCGTCGTCATTATGTGCGGCGACGGCGTCATCAAACCGATCGGTGTTTCAAAAACACAGTCCGGTCGTGCCTGCGCTTGTTCTAGTTTCTTGAACGCCGGATCAAACTCGGTGAGGAGCGCGTCGATTCGTTGGGGATTGACCGATACTGGACGCTCGCCGTTCCGCGGCCAGATGGCGAACAACATTTCCTCGCGTCTTTTCGCTTCGGACAGTCGCAATTTGACGTCGTCGGGGGAGAAACATAACTTCATCAATTCGGGCGAAAACTCGAACATTGCGATGAGGTATGGTTTCGCTGCATTGTCCGCTTCAGCTGGGAACGTGAAATACTCCTTCAGGTCAAATGGTGCGTTCTTTGTAACTTCGGCAAGTTCTGTCGGAACTGTGGTAACGGCATACGGAAAACTGGGAAACTTCCGGTTCGGGTCGCCAATTGAACCATCGCTCCGGCGAAGAGCCATCTCTGTGGCACCACCGCCCCTCGATCCAAGCCAAGTCACTGCCCCGTAGATTCCTGCACCGATAACGCCCACTGCCAGAACGCAGATTGCCACGATCCCCATGATCTTGGGTGCAGCGCTCGGACGTTTCTTCCTACGCTTTCTTCGCTTCGTCGCTGCCGGCACGAAGTCCGCATCCTGTTCCAGCCTATCCCACGGATCAGCTTGTGGAGTTCCGGGCACACGAATTCGCGCGCCGCACAGCTTGCACGGAACCGCACTTCCACGGCGCTCATCGCCGATCCGATAAGTCTTTCCACATCTTGGACAGGAGATATTGAGACTCATTCGCGAACAACCACGGAAAGGACGAATACTGAAATCAAACCACCTCCCGCAGCACCTCCCCCGCCTCCAGCAAATACTGCGGCCGCCCGCGCGGGTCCACGATCGTCGTCCGCAGCGCGTTGATCCCCAGTGTGTGGTACAGCGTGGCGAAGACGTCGTGGTAGGGGATGGGGCGGGTGGTGACGGCGGCGGCGGTGCGGTCGGTGGTGCCGAGGACTTGGCCGCCGCGGAGGGGGCCGCCGGCGAGGAGGGCGGGGGCGACGCGGGGCCAGTGGTCGCGGCCGCCGTTTTTGTTGACGACGGGCGTGCGGCCGAATTCGCCCCAGGCGACGATGGTCACGTCGTCCCACAGGCCGCGTTCCCGCAGGTCGGTGACGAGGGCGTGCAGGCCGTGGTCGAGCATCGGGAGCAGCGTCCGCATTCTCGGGAAGTTCTTCGAGTGCGTGTCGAAATCGCTGAGCGAGAGGCTGACGCAGCGGACGCCGGCTTCAATCAGCCTTCGGGCCAGCAGAAACTTGCGGACCGATTCGGGACCCTCGGCGGTGGTGAAGCGGTAGGCGTCTTTCGCGATGCGGGGCGTGTAGCGGGCGAGGACTTTGGGGGCTTCCTTGTCGAGGTCCAGCGCGTCGGCCAGTTTGCCGGACGTGAGAATGCCGACGGCCTGCTGCGTGAAGCGGTCCATGGCGGACATCATGCCGCTGGAATCGACGCGGCGGCGGATGCGGTCCAGGCCGGCGAGGAGTTCCGTCCGCGACCGGAGCCGCTTGCGGCTTAGCGATTCATTCAACGTCAATGGCGTCGTGTGTTCGCCGCCGAGCCGGGCGAGTTCCTTCTTCATTCCGGGTTCGAGTTCGCGGGCGAACATCTTCGAGATGTCCGGCCGGAAGGGGGCGTACGCGGGGCCGAGGAACCCGGGGCGGGCGCTGTTGCGGACCAGCGGGCGGCCCTGCATGAGGTCGACGAACGTGGGGGCGGCGTCGGTCGGCGCGCCTTGCAGCTTGTTGAGGACGCAGCCCAGCGCCGGGCGGCCCCCGATGCTGGCGAGGTCTTTGAACGAGTAGCCCGACTGGCACTGAAACGCATCGTGCCGGCCGGCCGAGCCGACGAGTGAGCGGATGAAGACCAATTCGTTCGCCATCGCGGCGATCTTCGGCAGCAGTTCCGAAACCTGAAAGCCGGGGATGGCCGTGCGGATGGGGAGGAACTCGCCGCGGATTTCGCGCGGTGCGAACGGCTTCATGTCCCACGTATCGAGCTGCGGCGGACCGCCGTCGAGGTGCAGGAAGATAATCGATTTGCGGGACGATTTGATGCCGGCAGCGTCTTCGGCCCACAGCAGCTCGGGGAGCGTCAACCCGGCAACTCCGAGGGAGCCGATGGTGAGGAACTGTCGGCGGGAAAGGCCGTCGCAGTGTTGGACGGTGGGGCCGGTGAGGTGAAGCATAGTCGGCTCCTGATCGCGCAGAGGGAAACGCTTCAATCGATACTTATACCAGAATGCAGATCGTCCAGCAAAAGAAAAGCAAAAGTTCCAACCGCTAATGGACGCTGATGTGCGCTAATCTGGAGCAAAGTCATTAGCGCACATCAGCGTCCATTAGCGGTTCAACAGACGGACGTCTCACGCAGTTTGTGCCGTGACGGAGTCCGGTTCGAGTTCTACGTGGGCGACGTGATGTCCGGCGGCGTTGACGTCGGCGATAGCGGTACGAATGGCATCATGAAGCGATGCCGCTTCGCGGTGAAAGTGCAGACACGTCACGTCGCCATCCACCAGCAAGGAACTGTCCGGGCATTTCGCATAGAGGGCGTCCATCTCCGCCTCTTCGGCGAGACGCTGGTCGATCCGCAGGGTGAATTCAAAGGTTGTCACGGTCGCAGTCTACAGTTCCGCAGGTCAGGGATTCCAGCCTGACCCGATCGGACCATCGTCGTCCAAACCTCGCCCGGTCAGGCTGGAAAGCCTGACCTACGGCCCCGCTCTTCGGATTCTTGACAGAGTCCAGATTCAGACATACCATCCAACCATGTCCAACGATCCGGCCAACCTCCTTCGCGAACACGGCGTCCAGGTCACGGCGCAGCGGTTGGCCGTGCTGAGGGCGGTGTCGGGGCGGCCGCACAGTACGGCGGATGATGTTGCCGAGCACGTTCGCTCCGAGATTGGTACGATTTCGCGTCAGGCGGTGTACGACGCACTCGGAATTCTGGCCGAGAAGGGGCTCATCCGGCGGATCCAGCCCGCCGGGTCGCCGGCCCTCTACGAGGATCGGGTCGGGGACAACCACCACCACGTGATCTGTCGCACCTGCGGAAAAACCGTCGACGTCGACTGCGCCGTCGGCGAAACGCCATGCTTGACCGCCGCCGACGATTCGGGTTATCAGATCGACGAGGCGGAGGTGATCTACTGGGGCACGTGTCCCGAGTGCCTGGCGGCGAAACGTTGAAATCCGAAATACGAATTCCGAAGGAAATCCCAAAATCGAATCGAGTAGACAGAAAGATTGGTGACAGAAAAATCACCCCGTGCAGATTGCTTGATATGAATCACTCCGTGAGTGAGCACCGGTCTTCGGATCTTACCTGATCCGCTTTTGTCTTATCTTTCTGTCACCAATCTTTCTGTCTCAGACCAACCAACCTTCGATCACGCAACAGGAGCACTCCCATGTCAGACAACGGAACCAAGTGCCCGGTGCTGGGCGGACCTCATCATCACACGGCGGCCGGGACGACGGCGAACCAGCACTGGTGGCCGAATCAGTTGAACCTGAAGGCGCTGCACCAGAACCCTCCCGCGGGCGATCCCATGGGCGAGGATTTCAACTACGCCGAGGAGTTCAATTCGCTCGACCTGGACGAACTCAAGAAGGACGTGTTTGAGTTGATGACGACGTCGCAGGACTGGTGGCCGGCCGACTTCGGCCACTATGGGCCGCTCTTCATTCGGATGGCGTGGCACAGCGCGGGCACGTACCGCATTCACGACGGCCGCGGCGGCGGAGGCTCCGGCACACTCCGCTTCGCGCCCCTCAACAGTTGGCCCGACAACGTGAGCCTCGACAAGGCCCGCCGGCTGCTGTGGCCGATCAAGCAGAAGTACGGCCGGAGAATCTCGTGGGCCGACCTGATCATCTTCGCGGGCAACTGCGCCCTGGAGTCGATGGGATTCAAGACGTTCGGTTTCGCCGGCGGGCGGGAGGACGTCTGGGAGCCCGAAGAAGACATCTACTGGGGGCAGGAAACCACGTGGCTGGGAGACGAGCGTCACACCGGCGAGAGGGAACTCGAGACGCCTCTCGGCGCCACCCAGATGGGGCTGATCTACGTGAATCCGCAGGGACCGAACGAGAACCCGGACCCGCTCGCTGCCGCCAGAGACATTCGCACGACGTTCGGTCGCATGGCGATGAACGACGAAGAGACGGTGGCGCTGATTGCCGGCGGACACACGTTCGGCAAAGCCCACGGTCCTTGCGCTGAGAATCCAAACATCGGTCCGGCGCCCGAGGCCGCCGGCCTCGAGGAGCAAGGTCTCGGCTGGAGGAACAGCTTCGGCGCCGGCACAGGCGCCGATGCGTGGACCAGCGGGTTGGAGGGCGCATGGACCAACAATCCGACGAAGTGGGACAACAACTTCTTCGACAACCTGTTCGGCTACGAGTGGGAGTTGACGAAGAGTCCTGCCGGCGCGCACCAGTGGACTCCCAAGGAAGACGGATCGGCCGTGGTCAGCGTGCCGGATGCTCACGATCCGTCGAAGAAGCACCCCCCGATGATGTTCACGACGGACCTCTCGCTGAGGATGGACCCGATCTACGGGCCGATTTCGAAGCGGTTCCACGAGCGCCCGGACGAGTTCGCGGACGCCTTCGCCAGGGCGTGGTACAAGCTCGTGCATCGCGACATGGGTCCCGTCACCCGTCTCCTCGGCCCGTGGGTCCCCGAACCGCAGTTGTGGCAGGACCCTGTGCCCGAGGTCGACCACGAATTGATCGGGGAGCAGGACGTCGCCGACCTCAAGGGCAAACTCCTCGCGTCGGGACTCTCCATTTCGCAACTGGTCGCGACCGCCTGGGCGTCGGCGGCCACGTTCCGCGGCACCGACAAGCGCGGCGGAGCGAACGGGGCGCGGATTCGCCTCGCGCCGCAGAAAGACTGGAAAATCAACAGTCCCGCCAAGCTGGCCAACGTGCTGCAGACGCTGGAGCAGATCCAGACGGACTTCAACAGTTCGGCATCCGGCGGGAAGAAGGTTTCGCTCGCGGATCTCATCGTGTTGGGCGGGTGCGCCGCAGTCGAGCAGGCCGCGAAAACCGCCGGACACGATGTGCAGGTTCCCTTCGCGCCGGGGCGTACCGACGCGACGCAGGAAATGACCGACGTGGACTCCTTCGCCGTGCTCGAGCCGACCGCCGACGGGTTCCGCAACTACATCCACCCCGAACACACGCGACCGGCGGAGGAACTGCTGGTGGATCGGGCGCAGATGCTGACGCTGACCGTTCCCGAGATGACGGTGCTTGTCGGCGGCCTGCGCGTTCTGAATGCGAACGTCGGCCAGTCCGCGCACGGCGTCTTCACCGAGCGGCCCGGCACGCTGACCAACGATTTCTTCGTGAACCTGCTCGACATGAACACGACGTGGGCGCCGTCTTCCGCGTCCGAAGGCGTGTACGAGGGATGCGATCGCGCGACGGGCAAGCCGAAGTGGACCGGCACCCGCGTCGACCTCGTCTTCGGCTCGAATTCGCAGCTCCGTGCCATCGCGGAAGTCTACGCCTGTGACGACTCGCGGGAGGCGTTCGTCCGCGACTTCGTGGCGGCGTGGGACAAGGTCATGAATCTCGATCGCTTCGAGCTGACCGTCTGATCGTTGTATCGGCAAAGTAGGTCCGCGTCGGCCCGACCGGACCTCGGTTCATCGAACCGCCTGAATTGACGCTTTACGCCCCGCTAAGATCCGGACGGGCCGTCCGAACCTGCTTTCGCGGATTCAGAAGCCCAAACCGCTGATTGACGCTGATACGCGCTAATCTCAAGGCTTTTCATCAGCGCACATCAGCGGCCATTAGCGGTTTGGGCTGTTGCTTTGCGTCGACGGCGGCGAAGGGTTATTTTCGACGAAAAGGCGATTGCGTCCATCCCGTCTTCCGTTTTCGTTCCGGAGGGACCGCCATGATCCGACTTGTGTGGGTTGCCTGCGTTGCGTTGTGCCTGTCGTCCGCCGGGGTCGCCGCCGAGACGCGGCCCAACATTCTCTGGCTGACGACGGAAGACATCGGCCCGCATCTGGGCTGCTACGGCGACCCGGCGGCGAAGACGCCGAATCTCGACGCGCTCGCCAAGCGGGGGATGCTGTTCAACATCGCGTGGTCGAACTACCCGGTGTGCGCGCCGGCGCGGACGACGATCATCACCGGCGTCTACCCGGCGGCCACCGGGACCGGGTACATGCGCTGCAGCCGGCCGCTGCCGAAGACGATCCGGCTGTATCCCGAGTCCCTCCGCGAGGCGGGCTACTACTGCACGAACAACAGCAAGACCGACTACAACCTGCCGGTGCAGGGGGCGGTGTGGAATGCGTCGTCGCGGCGGGCCCACTACAAGAACCGCGAGAAGGGGCAGCCGTTCTTTGCCGTCTTCAACCACACCGGCACGCACGAGAGCCGCATTCGCACCAAGGGACATGTCGTTAAAACCGACGTCTCGAAGATCCGGCTGCCGAAATACTACCCCGACATCGCCTCCGTCCGCCGCGACTGGGGGCAGTATTACGACAACATCGCGACGATGGACGGTTGGGTCGGCAAGAAGCTCGCCGAGCTGGAGAAATCCGGCGAGGCGGACAACACCATCGTCGTCTTCTACGGCGACCACGGTTCCGGCATGCCGCGGCACAAACGCTACCCCGGAGATTCGGGGCTGCGCGTGCCGTTCATCGTGTATGTGCCGGAGAAGCTGAAGGACCTCGCCCCGAAGGAATACAAACCGGGCGGGCGCTCCGAGCGGCTGGTGGCGTTCATCGATCTCGCGCCGACGCTGTTGAGCCTCGCGGGGATCAAGCCGCCGAAGCACATGCACGGGCATGCCTTCATGGGGAAGCATCAGGTCGCGGGGCCGAAGTACCTGTACGGGTTCCGCGAGCGGATGGACGAACGCCCCGACCTGGTGCGGTCGCTGCGGGACCAGCGGTACGTCTACCTCCGCAACTACATGCCCTATCGCCCGCACGGGCAGCACGTGGCGTATCAGTTTCAAACGACGACGACCGCCGCCTGGCACGGACTGTTCGAGGCCGGGGAACTCAACGCCGTGCAGGCCGCGTTCTGGAAGCCGCGGGAACCCGAGGAACTCTACGACCTGCTGACCGACCCCGACGAGACGAACAACCTCGCGGGGAGCGGCGAGCACAAATCCGTGCTGGAACGCTTCCGCAAGGAGCACCGCCGGCACACGCTGGCGATCCGCGACGTCGCGTTCCTGCCGGAAGCATTGGTCGAGACGATCAGCCATCGCGAACCGCCGTACAACTACGGGCACGACGCGAAGCGCTATCCGCTGGAGAAGATTCTGGACGTCGCCGACAAGGCTTCCCGCCGCGATGCCGAGTCGGTGCCGGCGCTGTTGAAGGCCGTCGCATCGAAGAACGCCGCCATTCGCTACTGGGGCGCAACGGGGCTGCTCGTCCGCGGCAAGGGGACCGTCCGCAAGCACCGCGCGCTGCTGCGGAAGCTGATGAACGACGAATCTCCGTCGGTGGCCGTCGTCGCCGCCGAAGCGCTGGGCCGACACGCCGACGGCGGCGACCAGGCCAACGCCGTCCAGACGCTGGCCCGCTACGCCGACCTGCGTCAGGGGAGCTACTTCGCGGCGGTGTCGGCGTTGAACGGCATCGACGTGCTCGGCGACACGGCGAAACCGGCGCATGCCGTGCTGAAGAAGGTGCCGACCGTCGACCCGCGGGTGAAGCGGGCGACGACGTACATCCAGCGGCTGGTGCAGACGATTACGAAGCCGTAGGAGCGGGTTCTGGCTCTGCCGCGTTCGTCGTCGACTTCTTGAGATTGGTGGTTGACCGTCCCTTCCAGATGGGACGACCCGAAGCCTCCAGTCGCTTCTGGGCGTCTGCGGTGATCGCGGCGATATCGTAATTGAACTTCGCCGCGATCTCTTCTCGGGTTCGATGGATTTCATCGAGTACCGTGTCAACGATGATGATCTTCTCGGTCATGATCTACCATTTCTTCCGGCGTGCAAATGATCGGGATTGAGCAACCGAATTCCAAGAGAACTGCGTGAACGCGAGGCAGGATTCTCGCGTTTGCGATATGCCGACAGTTCCATGTCAACAGATATTCTATCCCATGGTGGGCCGTTGATGCGATATGAAGTGCGTCGACGACGGCTTTTTGCGGAAGAATCGCCCGATCCACGATCTCGTCGGCGATCGCGTCAATCCGTGGATCGCCCGCCAACACCGGAATTCCGCTGAGCGAATCGAGCCGTTCCTGAGCCAATCCCGGATCGCCCGCCGATGCCTCGTCGATGACGAACTCGGACGTTACGAGTTCGTAGTTCGCCCGTTCCTCGTTCCACCAGCGATGCGTCAGTAGCTGGCGCGCAGCCATCACGACCTGCGAACTGGGGCGTTGTCGCAGGTAGCTGATGATTGACGTCTCGACGTACAGAGTCGGCATGACATCCTCGATTGCATTCTCGAAACGCCGAGGTCATTGGTCAACACGGAATCCCGCTTGCAGGTTTCGCCGGAAACACGGGTGGGGTATAGTGTCGCGACAATCTCGGCTGCCCGCAGAACCGTCGCACGCAGGGGTCCGGATGCCCATGATGGAAGTCAGAATGCGTTTTGCATCGATTGCGCTGTGCCTGGTTCTGGGGACGTGTTGGCTGCCGGCGGTTTCGGCCCGCGCCTCGCAGGAGACGCCGAAAGACGCTGCCCGCGAAAAGACCGACGCGAAGACCGGGGCCAAAACCGCCGAAGCGCCACAGGCCGAAGAGCCGAAGCCGCCGGCGGAAAGCGTCATCCGACGCGCCGAAAAATGGGTCGACGCCGCTGCAGGCAAGGCCGTCAAGATTATCGGCGGCGTGTTCTTTTACGACCTGGGGGGCCGCTCGCGGGAGTTCGCGGCCGACGGCCGAGTGACCGAGCTGGTGGCTGTGCGGAAGCTCGTTCAGCAGGCCGAAGACGCCGGATTCCATCTCCAGGAAGTCGATTACAAGCTGTCCCTTCCGGCCCTGACCAAAGAGGAACGGAAACTTTCCCAAGGACAACGGGACGACCTTGTCAAGAAACGCAAAACAGAAGCCAGGAAACTCCAGAAGCAATTCAACAAGGAATTCACCGCCGGCCGCACCCGCGGCTTCAAGGTCGTCGTCCGCGATCCCGATGAAGGCGACAAGGGAGGCACAACGCTGGAGGTCAAGCGGCACGGCATCCCGGTCGTCGTGTTGTGGCTGGTCATCGGGGCGGTGTTTTTCACGTTGCGGATGGGGTTCATCAACTTCCGCGCGTTCAAACATGCCGTGCAGGTGACGGCCGGCAAGTACGACAACCCGGCCGACAAAGGGGAAGTCAACCACTTCCAGGCGTTGACGGCGGCGCTCTCGGCCACCGTCGGGCTGGGCAATATCGCCGGGGTTGCGATCGCCGTGATGGCCGGCGGGCCGGGGGCGACCTTCTGGATGATCATCGCCGGCCTGCTCGGCATGTCGTCGAAGTTCACCGAGTGCACGCTGGGGCAGAAGTTTCGCGAAGGTCGCTCGGACGGTCGCATTATGGGGGGGGCGATGTTCTACCTCTCCAAGGGGCTGGGAGAGATGAAGCTCGTCACGCTGGGAAAGACGCTGGGCGTCCTGTTCGCGGTGCTGTGCATCTTCGCGTCGTTCGGCGGCGGAAACGCCTTTCAGGTCAACCAGTCGGGAAACGCCGTTCGCGCCCAGTTGCAGGAAAAGGACAACAAGCGGCTGCTGCAGCTCAACCGCCAGATCGAGGCCGCCGAGGAACAGGACGACCAGGCCGCCGTCGGCCGGCTGGCCGAGGAGAAATCGGCGCTGGAAGCCGACATGCAGCGGACGGCGACCCGCTTCAACTGGGCCTATGGGCTGATCATGGCGGTGATGGTCGGCGTGGTGATCATCGGCGGCATCCGCCGCATCGCCGCCACGGCGGAGAAGATCGTCCCGTTGATGTGCGGCATCTACGTGCTGGCCTGCCTGTGGATTCTGCTGATCAACGCCACGCAGGTTCCGCATGCGTTTTACCTGATCTTCAGCGAGGCGTTCACGCCGAAAGCCGGCTTCGGGGGATTCCTCGGCGTGCTGGTGATGGGCTTCCGCCGGGCGGCGTTTTCCAACGAGGCGGGGGTTGGCTCCGCGGCGATCGCCCACTCGGCGGCGAAGACCGACTACCCGGTGCGGGAGGGCATCGTCGCTTTGCTGGAACCGTTCATCGACACCGTCATCGTGTGCACGATGACGGCCCTGGTGATCGTGATTACCGGCGCCTACGAAGACCCGAAATACGCCCACTACGTCGCGGCGAACAACGGAGCGGCCCTCACGTCGGATGCGATGGAAGAGCAGATTTCGTGGTTCCCCTGGGTGCTCTCCGTCGCCGTGATTCTGTTCGCCTACTCGACGATGATTTCCTGGTCCTACTACGGCGAGCGGTGCTGGGCGTACCTGTTCGGCGACCGGGCGTCGATGGGCTACCGCGTGATCTTTCTGGTGTTCGTGGTGCTCGGGGCGGTGATGTCGGCCACCAACGTGCTCGACCTGAGCGACCTGGCGATCCTGGGCATGGCCTTCCCCAACATCCTCGGCGTGCTGCTGCTCTCCGGTCTGGTGAAGAAAGACCTCGACGACTACTGGAGGAAACTGAAGGCCGGCGACTTCGACCGACCGGCGAAGTGACGCTGGTGTCCCGCCTTCAGGCGGCCCGTTGTGCAAACTTTGGCCGTCACTCCCACAATGGGCCGCCTGAAGGCGGGACACCAACCCCGCGTTGCTGACACCGCCCGTCGTTTCGCGTACAATCATCATCAGTCATTCCTTCTGACCGCGAGCATTCCCATGAGTGCGCTGTCCAAAGAAAAGATCGTCGTGCCGGTCGATTTCTCCGGAGAAATCGGCCGGGCGATCGACGTCGCGCTGGAACTGGCGGGCGGGGACGTGGCGAAGCTGCACCTGATCCACGTGCTGTTCCCGCTGGATAACGTCTCGCCGGGCGTCGTGTGGGGGGGCATCTCCGACGAGAAACGGAAAGTGGCGATTCAGGAAGAGTTCGACCAACTCACCAAGGACCGCAACGTCGTCGGGGCGAGCGTCGAGATCCGCTTCGGCAATCCCGGCCTGGAAGTCGCCGAATTCGCCGAGGAAATCGGGGCCGACTTGATCGTCATGCCCTCGCACGGATATCACGGCGTCAAACGGCTGATTCTGGGGTCGGTCGCGGAGCGGGTCATCCGGCACGCCAAATGTTCGGTGCTCGTGCTGCGGCGGACCGATGCGGACTGAGGACAAGGGATGAAGGACAAGGGATGAGGGATGAAGGATGAGAGATCAGGGAGCGACAGCAATCACGGGCCGCGTGTATCCCTTATCCCTCATTCTTCATCCCTCATCTGAGTCGCGGCTAAACGAGCGTGAGAGGTTCGATGAGGTCGTCATGGCGGAATCGGGACTGTCACTGCAACCGGTTTCGTTGAAGGGGACTGAAACGGCGCTGCGGATTGAATGGGCCGACGGCGTGGTCCACGAATTGACCTGGAAGTTGCTGCGAGACGCATGTCCCTGCGCGACCTGCCGGGAGAAGCGGCTGCATCCGCAACCGGTGGACGACGGGTTGCTGCCGGTCCTGTCGGTTGCGGAAGCCCGGCCGTTGAAACCGACCGCGATGCGGCCGGTCGGAAACTATGCGTATGGCATCGAATTCGGCGACGGGCACAACACGGGCATCTTTTCGCTGGAATACTTGCGGCATCTGGGCGAATCGGCCGATGAAGGCCCCATGTAGGTCCGGGCGGCCCGATCGGACCTTGGCGGGCCGGCACACGTTAAGGGACAGCATCCCCGTCGGCGAGATGGGATTTCGACATCTGACGACCGGTTTTCACAACGAGCATCGTTTGGTCCACCGAGGTCCGGACGGGCCGTCCGGACCTACTTCGGAGACTCTGCCATAATGGACGTTCAACAGCACTTTCAAGCCGGAAAACTCGAAGACGCGGTGCAGGCGGCCATCGACGCCGTCAAGAAGAAGCCGTCCGAAACGGGGCTGCGGGCGCTGCTCGCCGAGTTGCTGTGCTTCGCCGGCGACCTGGAGCGGGCCGACAAGCACCTCGACGCCGTCCAGACGCAGGACCCGGAGACGGCGGTCTCGCTGTCGCTGATCCGGCAGCTCGTGCGGGGGGAGACGTCTCGCCGCGAGTTCTTCCGCGACGGTCGCGTGCCGGAGTTCCTCGAACTCCCCACCGAGGTCGCCCGCATGCACCTGCAGGCCTCGATCGAATTGCGGGAAGGGAACGTGGCCGAGGCGGCCAGGCTGCTGACCGAAGCGGAAGAGAAGCGGGTCCGCGTGCACGGCGAATGCGACGGCAAAGCGTTCGACGACTTCCGCGACCTCGACGACGTGACGTCGGCATTCTTCGAAACCGTCACCAGCACCGGAAAGTACTACTGGATTCCGATCGAATCGGTCGAGCTGATCGAATTCCGCCCGCCGGAATACCCCCGCGACCTGTACTGGCGGCGGTGCCGGATGGTCGTCCGCGGCGGCCCCGACGGCGAGGTGTTCCTCCCCGCGATCTACGCCGGCACCGAGGCCGAAACCGACAACGCGCTGAAGCTGGGCCGCGCGACCGACTGGCGGGGCAACGAAGGACAACCGGTGCGAGGCATCGGCCAGCGGACGTTCCTCGTCGGCGACGAAGACCGGCCGATCATGGAACTGCAGGAGATTACGTTTGCCGCGCCGGGCTCGTAGGGAATGAGGGAAGCGAGCCGCCGGGTTTATCCCGGCGGGCGTATTCTGCGCACCGCGCAGGCTGACCCGGCGGCGGGGATCAACCCCGCCGCTCGCCTGTCTCGGGACAGGTCCTCAATCACTTCGATACAGCAACGGCGGCCCTCCGGAGCGGGGTGTGCGATACGCCGAGTGTGAGCCGGCCGGCAGCGTGAACAGTTCCTGTTGATTGCCATCGCGGTGCCGGAACACCAGGGAGTACGGCACCGCGAACTCGTGCGATCGGCCCGGTTCCAGCGTGTAGGGTCCGCCCCAGGTCGAGCGCGGGCCTTTCACCTCGTAAATCAGCGCGGCGGTCGTCTCATTCGTGAGTTTCACACCCGGAACGGCGAACGCCGCCGCGAGGCCGTTCGTTTGCCAGTCCAGCGTTTCCATCCGCAGCGGCAGGTTTCCGAACACGAGATCCGGCACGCGGGGCTTCGAGCGGCTGAACGACTCCGACCAGTTCTTCCACCCCCTGGCGAAGATGTCGCGCACGCGGCCGGCGTCGATCTTCAAATCGGCCGGCTCGCTGCCGTTCACGAACCGCCCCTTGACGGTGATTGTCGGCTCGGCCCGCCACTGGATGTCGGCGGCGCGTCGCGTGAAACCGGGCTTGCGGACGCCGAACGCCAGCGGATGCGACAACCGGATCGTGAATTCCGCATACGGCTTCCAGTTCGCTTCGGGCGAACTGCGGACGGAGACGGCGAGCACCCCCTCCGGAATCTCAAATGCGTGCCCGGCGTAATTTGCGGCGGCACCGGACGGATGCGCCGCCGCGACCGCATCCAGCGCTGCGGCCGACGGCCGCGCGACCCGCAACGGTTTGCGGAACATCAGCTCCGCCGAGAGCTGCAGCTTCGAACCGAAGCGTTTGAGGTCGGGCAGGATCGCCGTCATCACCGCGGGATCGACGAAATCCAGAAACGGGGACGACGGAATGTCCAGGACATGCAGCCGGGCGACGTCGGCGTCGATCAGGAGCTGCGTGAGCGCCGGCAGCAGTTCCGCGGCAATCTCCACCCGCAGCCCCTTCCGCTTGTCGGACGCCGGCAGCGGCGATTTCGAACCGGTGATGTGTCTGGGCGTCTTCGGCGCCTGCGAGGGGTCGATGGCGGCGGCGGTCAGGCCGAAGGTCACCGTCATGCCCCGCTCGTCCGCCGCCGCCGACTCCGGCCAGATCCGCATCCGCGGGGCGTAGACCGGCAACGGCCACAATTCGGCGATCGGCCCCATCGAGTCGGGAACGGCGAGCTTCTTCTCGATCTCCTTCACGACGGACGGCACGAGGGCCAGCACCTCCTGCTCGATGCGGTCCTTTCGCTCTTTCACGCCGCTGACCAGCCCCTTCGAGACCTTCGCCTTCGTCATTCCCAGGCCGTGCACTTCCATCTTCACGGGGGGAGCTACGTGCCAGTTGTCGTCGGGGATCTCGAACGACTTCGACAGCGTGCGAAACCGCAGCGTTCGCTTTTCGACGTGCGGCTGCAAGTCCATCGACAGCCAGACGGGGCGCTGCCGGCCGATGGTGATCTGCATCGGCCCGGTCGCCGCCCACCGCCGCGTGCCGATGACGTGCGACTTCGAGATTTGCAGCGAGATGTTCCGCAGGGCGAGCCGGATTCGCAGCCGGTTGCCGCGGAGCGCTTCGATGCGGGCGTCCGCCAGTTCCCCGGCATACGAAATGCCGAGAAACGACAGGTTGAACGTGTGCCCGTCGGTGAAGGTGGTCTCCCTGATGTCGGCGATCTTGCCGGAAAGCAGGTCTTTGTCGACCATCTGCGGCACCGAATATGACAGCCCCTTCAGGACGTCGTTGGCCACGCGGACGGTCACGGCATGCGAGATTTCGACGGCGGGGGCGAACGGGACGAGGTCGTCGTTGCGGGCGATCGACTTCTGAGCTTCCGTGGCGACGATTTCCGCCGGTCGCGTGATCTTGCCGTTGGGATTTCGCATCCACCCCAGCAGCGGCGGATGACTGTAGACCGCCCTCCAGACGTCGTGCCCGATCCCTTTGACGAGCGTGAACCGCGCGGTTCCTCCCGCGGCGCTTACGGCCTCGACCATCTCGCGCGATTCGCTCGGAAGCACGAACCGATCTTCCGCGCCGTGGAACGCCCAGATCGGGACGTCGCGGAGCTTTTTCGCCAGCTCGGCGTCCCCTCCGCCGGAAACCGGGACGACGGCCGACCAGAAGCCGGGCCGCGCGGCCGCAAGGCTCCACGCCCCATATCCCCCCATCGACCAGCCGGTGAGGATTCGCCGCTTCGGATCGACGCGGTAGTGCGTTTCCACGTCTTTCAGGATCCGCAGAGCGCGTTTGCCATCGTGCGTGTCGGCGTTCCAGCTCGTCAGCAGCCGCCCCCGCAGGTTTTCGCATTGGGGGAACACGGCGATGAACCCAAACGCCTTCGGGTCGCGGCGAATCACCGGCCCCAGCCCGACGGTCGTCGGCCGCAGGCCGTCGGTGCCGCGCTCACCGGCCCCGTGCAGAAACAGCACCACCGGCCACGCGCGGCGGGCGGAATAGCCCTCCGGGACGAACACCGAATAACGGTGCGCGCCGGCGTCGTCGCGATAGACGCGGCTGACGAACCCGGCCCGCGGCGTCGCGGCCCTGGATGGGTCCGCCGCGACGCATCCATCCTGGGTCGCGGCCCTGGATGGGTCCGCCGCGACGCATCCATCCTGGGTCGCGGCCCTGGATGAGTCCGCCGCGACGCATCCTTCCGGGGTCGCCGCCCAGGCACAAGCGATGGCGGCCGGCAGCAACAGGGCCGCGACACGTCCGAGCGGCGACGGGAAACGCATGGGAACCTCACCAATTCTGCGCAGGCGACGTCGACGGCGCGCGATTTGCGCGCGATTTGCCATTGTTCCTTTGACTGATCCTAGCGGAGTCTCCCCGGTTGGGAAGCAATCCGCATGTTCACTATTCCTGCCCCGGAATTCGCCGCCGAAACAAGACCTGAACCTGCCCGGCCGGGGGATTTGAGGTGAGCAACGACGCCATCACCGCGATCAATCTCATCCGGCTGCGATCATCTCATTCAATCCGTCGATCAGTGAATCGAGTTCGTCATCCGAGACTCTGCCGATCTTCTTTTCCAGCCGTTGCGTCGACAGCGTCCGGATCTGACTGATCTTCACCCACGACTTCCGCGGCATCGGCACGCTTTGCAGCTCGAGCGTCAGCGGAAAGCCGGCGCGTTGCGGCCGGCTGGTGATTGCCATCGCGATGACGGTTCCCGAACGGGCGTTGAACACGTCGTCGCTGATGACGACGACCGGCCGGCGCCCGCCCTCTTCGCTGCCGACGACGGGATTCAGGTCGGCCCAGCGGACGTCGCCTCTCAGTATTCGGGCCATTGTTCCACGTCTTCCGCGAAACCGGTTTCCGCCAATTCCTGTTCGAACGCGGGATCGAGTTTCCGGCATTCCTTTGCCAGACGGTTCCGTGAGACCCGGTCAAGCTTCTCTTGAATTGCTTCCTGCACGGCCCGGCTGCGGCTGGGAAGTTTCTGGTCCCCAACCCATTGATCCAGGCGTGCGAGGAGTTGTTCGTCGATGGTGATGGCGATTTTCGCGGTGCTCATGCGTTCGTCCTTCAGTATGATAGATTATCATACCGCCCGAATTCATCGATGCCAACGCGGGTTTTCGGATTCCGTCAGCCGTTCGGGGCCGGTTCGCGCAAATCGGGCGGACGGAGTGGCAATCCGTCCTACGGGGCATCATTCCTCCTCCCGCATCAACGGCACCGTGCAGTCTACAAACAGCCACGACAGCGACGACAGCAGATACGCCGCCCCGACCGTTGTGAACACCGGCGTCCAGCCCTGGAACTTGGCGATGTAGCCGAAGACGACCGGCGAGACGTTGCCGCCGAAGCCGCCGACCATGTTGTTGAAGCCGAATACCGTGGCAGTGGCGGAGCCGCCGATGTCGGTGACGGTGCCCCACACCGTCGGCTGGCTCCAGTCGCTGAAGAACTTCACGAAGAACAGGATGATGCAGAACGCATACGGGTTGTCGTAGTTGGCCAGCGCGACGAAGATCAGCACGCAGGCAACGGCTTTGCCCGAAAAACCGACCAGCGTGCGGGCCCAGCGGCGGGGAAGAAGCAGAATGAGGTAGTCGTTCAGATACCCCCCGAACGCCCCGCCGCAGGCCCCGCCGAACAGCGGCAGCGAAGCGTAGACGCCCATTTCGGTGAATTCCAGGCCGTGTTCTTTCGCCAGGAAGTACGGAATCCACGCCATGTAGATCATGTCGGCGAACGTGCTGGTGAACTGCTGGATGAGAAACGCCGTGAAATTCCGCAGCGACCGCGGCGACATGCGGGAGAACATTTCCCGGAACGTGAGCCGCCGTGCGGGCGCTGCGGGCGCGCGGAAGGATTCGCCGCAGTCGCGACACTTCTCGTCGGTCGGTTCCACGGGAGCGCCGCAGACCGGGCAGTGGGTCGCGTCGGGCGGCAGCGTCGACCGCTGCGACGATGGCGTGACGTGCGCGAACGGCCCTTCGATCAGCTCCACTTCCGCCCGGTTCGTGCCGGGGTGTTCCCGCGGCGTGTTGCGGTACATCAGTGCGAACACAACGCCGAACACGATGCCGGCGGCCGACAGAATGTAGATCGACAGCCGCCAGTCGCCGAGGTAGCCGATGAGCAGGCTGGCGAAGATCACGTTCGACATCGCGCCCCCCATGCGACCGAAGAACGACGCGATCCAGCCCTGCAGCGTCGTCCGCACCGAGGGCGGGAACCACGTCTTGCTCATCTTGCTCAGCATCGCGTAACAGCCGGCCTGCATCAGCCCGAACAGCACCCGCACGGCGTACAGCACTTCATAAGAGACGAGGCCGTGCAGCGCCAGCGCGAGACTCCAGGCGACGATCGTGACGCTGAGAAACAGATGCGCTCCCAGCAGGTCGCCGAGCAATCCGGCCGGCACCTGCGACAGCGAATAGGTGACCGAGAAGGCGAAGTCCAGCCAGCCGAGCTGGTCTTCCTGCAGATTCCATTCTTTCGCGATATCCGGCTTGATAATGCCGAACGTGTAGCGGTGCAGGTACAGAAACCAACTCGTCCCGCAGCCGAGGCCGAAGATCATCCAGCGGACGTTCGTCGGGCGTTCGGCGGCCGCGACGGATGGCGTGATTTCGTCGGACATGCGAAACGAGTTGTAGTGCGAAATTGATTTCGCACGAACTGTGAACCGTGCGAAATGGATTTCGCACTACAGGAAACGATCGGGTAACGCACTATACCGCACTCAAGGCCGGAATTCTCTCGCGGCGGGTTGCGTCACGATTTCATTGCACGCTACAACTCCCGCCATGCAAGCCGTTCAATTCAATAGCTTCGGCGAACCCGCCGACGTATTAAATCTCCGCGACCTCCCCCAGCCGCAACCGCAACCCGGCGAGGTCCGCGTGCGGATGCTGTTCGCGGCGGTCAATCCGTCGGACCTGATGACGGTCCGCGGCGCCTACGGCCGGTTGCCGGAACTTCCCGCGACGCCGGGCTACGAAGGGGCCGGCGTCGTCGAAGAAAGCGGCGGCGGGCTGCTCGGCCGGCTGGTGAAGGGGAAACTCGTCGCCGTCGCCCACCGCAGCGGCGGCACGTGGGCCGAACAGGCCGTGCTGCCGGCGAAACAGGTCATTCCGCTGCCGGGGGGCGTGTCGGCAGAGCAGGGGGCCATGTTCTTCGTCAACCCGGTGACGGCATTCGTGATGACCCGCAAGGTGCTGGCCGTTCCGCCCGGCGAATGGCTGTTGCAGACGGCCGCCGGTTCGGCGCTGGGGCGGATGGTGATCCGGCTCGGCAAGCGGTTCGGCTTTCGGACGTTGTGTGTGATTCGCCGCGCGGAACAGGCCGAAGAATTGAAGAGCGAAGGGGCCGACGCGGTTGTCGTGTTCAACGAAAAGGAGCAGACGCCGGAACAATTGCGCGAAGTGGTCGCGAAACACCTCGGCGATTCCGGCGTGAAGTACGCAATCGACCCGGTGGGCGGCGCGACCGGTTCGGCGGTCGTGGAATGTCTCGGTCGCGGCGGACGGTTGCTGGTCTATGGCACGCTGTCCGACGATCCGCTGTCGTTCTCGCCGCGGCGTCTGATCGGACCCGGCGCGCGGATCGAAGGCTTCTGGCTGACGAATTCCATGGACAGTCTCGGCCTGCTCTCGAAACTGCGGCTGGTGAAACAAGTCGGCCGGCTCGTCCGCGACGGCGTGCTGGCGTCGGAGGTCGGAGCGACGATTCCGCTCGCGCAAGTCCGCGAAGCCGTTGCCGCGTCCGAAGAACCCGGCCGCCGCGGTAAGATGCTGCTGCGGATCGGTGAGTGAGCGCTCCACTTCGAGTCGCCGCCGCGGAGTGCTAACATGCATTGTCCTTGATTGCGATCATACCGCGCTCATCGATTCCTCACGAACGAGACTCTCCATGACCGACCGGCCCCGAACGTTGCGCGAGCTCCGCGACAGCGGTTATCAATCCGTCGACGTCAAAACCGAAATGCGACGCAACCTGCTGCGGAAGCTGCGGGCGGGCGAAAACCTGTTTCCCGGCATTCTCGGGTACGACGAAACCGTCATCCCGCAGGTCACGAACGCCGTCCTCTCGCGGCACGACATGCTGTTTCTCGGCCTGCGCGGGCAGGGGAAGACGCGGATGCTGCGGATGCTGACGAACCTGCTGGACGACGTGCTGCCGGTCGTCGCCGGGTCGGAAATCAACGACGACCCGCTGGCCCCGATCTCGAAGTACGCCCGCGATCTTGTCGCCGAGAAGGGGGACGACTGCCCGATCGAATGGGTCGGCCGCGACCGCCGCTATCACGAAAAGCTGGCGACGCCCGACGTGACGATCGCCGACCTGATCGGCGAGGTGGACCTCATCAAGCACGCGGAAGGCCGGCATCTCGCCAGCGAGGACGTGATGCACTTCGGCCTCATCCCCCGCAGCCACCGCGGCATCTTCTGCATGAACGAACTGCCCGATCTCAGCCCGAAAATCCAGGTCGGCCTGTTCAACGTGCTCGAAGAGCGCGACGTGCAGATCCGCGGGTTTACCGTGCGGCTGAACCTCGACCTGTGCCTCGTGTTCAGCGCCAACCCCGAGGACTACACGAACCGCGGGCGGATCGTCACGCCACTGAAGGACCGCATCGGCTCGGTCGTCCGCACGCATTACCCGCAGTCGCGGCAACTGGGCATCGAAATCACCGACGCCAACGCCTGGCAGGACCGCGACGGCGTGCCGGTGGCCGTGCCTGAGTTCATGAAGGCGGTCGTCGAAGAAATCTCGCGACTGGCCCGCAGCAGCCCGCACGTCAATCTTTCGTCGGGCGTCAGCGTGCGGATGTCGATCGCCAACTACGAGAACATGCTCTCCAACGCCGAACGCCGGGCCGTGCTGCACGGCGAAGAGCGGGCCGTCGCGCGAATCAGCGACCTCGCCTACATCGCCGCCAGCGCCCGCGGCAAGATGGAACTCGCGATGAGCGAAGAAGTCGGCGAAGAGGACCACCTCGTTACGCGGTTGGTGGACGAAGCGGTGAAGAACGTGTTCGACGAATACTTCGACACGAAGCAGTTCCGCGACGTCGTTACGCAGTTCGAGAGCGGCAAATCGCTGGAAATCGGCGACTCGGCGTCCACGGCGGAATACCTGCAGCAGATCGAGTCCTTCCGCCCGCTGGCCAAGCACGTCGAACACATCGCCGCCGAGTTGGAACCGTCGCTGCACACCGGCCCCACCGCCGGCCCGCTACGGGTCGCCGTCGCCGAGTTCCTCCTCGACGGCCTGCACGCGAACAACCGGTTGAACAAGCGGACGAAGGAGGGGAAGACGGCGTATGGGTTTTGACAGGGATCGAATTGTTACCGACAATAGAACACGTCACGGAACTCACCGAACCAACCGGAGTTCAGAAAATGAGCACCGTCGAAATCGCCCCCCCTTTGCTGGAATATCCGGCTCCCACGCGCATCGGCCCCGATCACAACGGGATGCTGATGACGCCGGAGGAATTCGATGCGATCGAAGATGCGGACGACGATTGCCGGTACGAACTCGTGCGAGGAGTCTTGATCGTGTCACCGCCCGCCGATTTCGGCGAACTCAAGCCGAATGACGTTCTCGGACACTGGCTGCAGAGTTTTCAGGAGGGCAATCCGCAAGGCAATTCGCTCGACGACACGTGCAATGAAGTGACACTGAAAACCAGGACTGGTCGGCGTCGCGCGGATCGCGGCGTGTGGTGTGGTCTCGGCCGAGATCCCGACTACCGCAACGACATCCCGGCGATCGCCATCGAATTCGTCGCCGAGCGCGCACGTGACTGGCGGCGGGACCACATCGAAAAGCGCGGCGAATACGCGGAGATCGGCGTGCAGGAGTACTGGGTCATCGACCGCTTCCGCCGCATCATGACGGTTTACCGCGGGGCATCCGAAGAACGCGTCGTCAAAGAGAGCGAAAGCTACACGACTGATCTGCTTCCCGGTTTCGAGTTGAACCTGAAGCGGCTGCTGGAAATCGCCGATCGCTCCGCGAAGAATTGAGAGCTTGTGAAAGAACGTAGTGCGAAATTCATTTCGCACGAGTGCGACCGTGCGAAATGAATTTCGCACTACGTTATGCTTGAGCCATCGCATGCCCGCCGACGTCCTCGTTCACGCCGCGTCGCTCGGAATGACGTTCGACGGCCGGCATGAAGCGCTGCGGGCGGTCGACCTGTCGATTCGCGGCGGCGAGTTTGTGTCGCTGATCGGGCCGTCGGGGTGCGGGAAGTCGACGCTGCTGCGGATCATCGCCGGGCTGACCGAACCGACCGCCGGTACGCTGACCGTCGCGGGGACGACGCCGTCGACGGCCCGGCGATCGGCGCACAAGCTGGCGTTCGTCTTTCAGGACCCGACGCTGCTGCCGTGGCGGACGGTGGCGGCGAACATCAAATTGCCGCTGGAGTTGGCCGGCGTTTCGCGGGCGGAGCAGGGCAGGGCGGTCCGCGACGGGTTGCGGCTCATCGGCCTGACGAAGGCCGACGGCCGCAAGTTCCCGCGGATGCTCTCCGGCGGCATGCGGATGCGCGTCTCTCTGGCCCGCGCCCTGGCGACCGAGCCGGAACTGCTGCTGCTGGATGAGCCGTTCGGGGCACTGGACGAAATCCTGCGGCAGCAGCTCAACGAAGAGCTGCTGCGAATGCGGGCCGAGCGGAACTGGACGGCGGTGTTCGTCACTCACAACGTTGTGGAAGCAGCGTTTCTGTCGTCGCGGATTCTGGTGATGAGCCGCTCGCCGGGACGGATTGCCGCCGACGTGCCGGTGCCGTTTCCATATCCTCGCCCGCCGGAGCTGCGGTCGGCGGCGGAATTCGCCCGGCTGTGTGGCGACGTCTCGGCCCGATTGCGGAGTGCCGCGTCATGACGAACGGACTTCGCAGAATCCTGTGGCAGATCGGTCCGCCGGTCGCACTTTTTGCCGTCGTGATTGCGGCCTGGCACGCAGCGACGGTCGTCTTCCAGATCAAACCGTATCTGCTGCCGGGACCGGTCCGCGTCGCAAACGCCGTCGCGGATAACGCGGCCCAGTTTCGCACGGCGATGCTCGTCACGGGGCAGGGGGCGCTGTGCGGGTTCGCGATGAGCCTCGTCGCCGGAACGCTGATCGGGTTCGCGTTTTCGCAATCGCGGATCGTCCGCAGCAGTTGCTACCCCTACGCGATCTTTCTGCAGACGGTGCCGATCGTGGCGATCGCGCCGCTGATCGTCGTCTGGTTCGGATACGGTTTGAAAAGCGTGACGATCGTGTCGTTCATTGTCAGCCTGTTTCCCGTCATCACGAATGCGACCGAGGGGCTGACGGTCGTCGACCCCAACTTGCTCGATTTCTTCCGGCTGCACAACGCGACCCGCTGGCAGGTGCTGTGGAAGCTGCGGCTGCCCAACGCCGTGCCGCATCTCATCACGGCGGCCCGCACGGCGAGCGGGCTGGCGGTGATCGGCGCGATCGTGGGGGATTTCTTCGTCGGCGGGTACGGCTCCGAGCGGTTCGGGCTGGGGTATCTCATCCGCCAGACGGCCGATCAGTTGAAAACGGATGAACTGTTCGCGGCCGTCATCGCGGCGACGCTGCTGGGGGTCGTGGTGTTTGCCGCGGTGAACGTGACGGGCGGGTGGGTCCTGCGACGATGGTACGGGCACCGTTCGTAGTTCGTAGTGACCGGCTTCAGCCGGTCGCTGGAGGCTTCCGCAACGCTCGACCGGCTGAAGCCGGTCACTACGAACGAACCTAACCGGTCTGCGGCAGGTGCAGCCATTCGCCGAAGCGTTCCAGCACGCGAACCTTCAACGGCATGAATTCCGGGGAATCGACGTCGCCGGTGCGGACGACTTCGAACGCCGCTTTCCGGGCTTCTTCCAGGATTTTCGCGTCGCGGCGGATGTCGGCGACCTTCAGCGGCATGTCGCCGTGCTGTTTCGAGCCGAGCACGTCGCCGGGGCCGCGGATTTCGAAGTCGGTCTCGGCGATGTGAAAGCCGTCGGTCGACGATTCCAGCGCCCAGAGCCGTTTGCCGGCTTCGTCGCTGTCGGAATCGGAGAAGAGGAAGCAGTAGCCCTGAAACTTCCCGCGGCTGATGCGGCCCCGCAACTGGTGCAGTTGCGACAGGCCGAACCGCTCGGCCTGCAGGATGACCATCAGCGTGGCGTTGGGGACGTCGACGCCGACTTCGATGACCGTCGTCGCGACTAGCACCTGGATTTCGGCGTTGCGGAAGTCATCCATCGTGCGGCTTTTCAGGTCGCGGTCCATCTGGCCGTGGACGAGGCCGACCTTAAACCCGCGGAGTTCGTTGTTCCGCAGGGATTCGAACGTCGCTTCGGCGCTGACGAGTTCGCTTCCGTAGGACGGATTTTCAATCCGTCCAGAATTGGCGTCGCCGCCGGAACGGACGGATTGAAAATCCGTCCTACGGTGTTCGCTGTCCCCCTCGAATTCCGTCGCCTCGCCCACGCGGGGGCAGACGACGAACGCCTGCCGGCCGGTGGCGAGCTGCTTGCGGAGGAAGTCCCACACGCGCTGCCGGCCCTGCTCGCCGCGGACGCGGGTGGTGACGATCTTCTGCCGGCCGGGGGGGAGTTCCTTGATCGTCGTCACGTCGAGGTCGCCGAACATCGTCAGGCACAAGCTCCGCGGAATCGGCGTCGCCGTCATCACCAGAACATGCGGCGCCGCTTGCGGTTTAGCCGTCGAATTGACCCCAAACTGCGCCCGCTGCATCACCCCGAACTTATGCTGCTCGTCGATGACCGCGAACCCGAGATTCCGAAATTCCACATCCCGCTGAATCAGTGCCTGCGTGCCGATGACGAGATCGACCTCGCCGTTGCGAATGCGGTCCAACGCGTCCCGCCGCTGGGCCGCCGTCAATTGGCCGGTCAACAGTTGCCGTCGCACGCGGCTGTGGGCCAGGACGTTTTCGATGACTTCCCAGTGCTGCACGGCGAGGACTTCCGTCGGGGCCATCATCGCCGTCTGAAACCCCGCGGCGACGGTCACGAGCATGCCATAGATTGCGACCACAGTCTTTCCCGCGCCGACGTCCGCCTGCAGCAGCCGGTGCATCGCGCGGCCGGAGGCGAGATCGGCCGTGATCTGCTTGATGGCGTCGTTCTGCCCCTCGGTGAACTGAAACGGAAACAGCCGGCGAATCCGCGCGTCGATCTTCGTCGTCGTCGGCAACACTGGTGCGGCCTGTTCCGTGCGCCACATGCGGCGTTTCAACGCAAGGCCGAGCTGAAATTCGAACAGGTCGTCGTACAGCAACCTGTGCCGGGAGGACGTGTATTCTTCAAGCGTTCGCGGGCAATGCACGCCGGCCAGCGCGTCCCGCACGCTCGGCAGTTTCTGCGATTTGCGATAGGACTCGGGGACGACGTCCGGCACGAATTCGACGAAACTCTCCACCGCCGCCCGCGCCGCCCGGCGGCGGTCTTCCATCCGGAGACTCTCGGTGAGCCGGTATCGTGGCAGCACGCCGCCGGTGGTGACGACATCGTCTTCGGCCAGCCATTGCACGCGGGGACTGTTGATCTGCCAGCGGCCGCCGCGGCGTTTCGGCTTGCCGGAGAAGAGCACGTTCTGCCCCATCTGGAACTGCTTCAGCACCCACGGCTGATTGAACCAGATGCCGGTGAGATAGCCGTCGCCGCAGTCCAGAAGCACGGCGACGAGCGTCCGCCCGTTGGAGATCGGCCGCCCGTCGATGTCGACGACGTTGCCCCGCACCGAAACGACGACCCCTTCTTGCAGCGTGCGCGTGCCGCGGACTTCGCTCAGGTCGAGCACGTCGCGCGGCAGGTCCCAGAGCAGGTCTTCGACCGTGAGGATGCCGAGCTTTGTGAACAACTCCGCGCGGACGGGTCCGACGCCTTTGACGTACTGGACTTCGGTCTGGAGCGGGTCGTCGTGCATCGAACCACGGCCGGTTTGAAGCGATTTCCCCCATCGTCACCGCCGGCGGGCCGTCTGTCAATCCATTTGTTCACCGAGGCGAATCTCGTGAATCAGGTCACGCCAGCATCAAACGCCGCCCCTTGGGTTGCGGAATCGGGTCGCCGAATTCTTTCGCCGCGTCCAGCCACAACTGAACAGCCTCATTGGCCTGAGCCAGCGCGTCCGCCTGCGTCGCTCCGTGGGCCATACAGCCGGGCAGCTCCGGAACCTCGGCGATAAAGGCGTCGTCAGCGTCGCTCCAGTACAGAATTGTCTCATAGCGATGCATTACAGTTCCCCTGCCAGCCCATGCTTCAGAATCACGCCCCGTACCTGTCGCACCTGGTACGGTTTCGCATGGCGGTTGTCCCGTTGAAGGTTGATCTTCTCCTCAATTCCCTCGCGGCGGAAGCTGTGGTGCCCACCGCGTACGCGTTCCTCAAAGCCGAGTCGCTTCAACAGTCGCCGCAAATCGTCGAAATCAATCGCGGCATCGGATGTTCCGCGAAGCAATGTTGTGAGCAGCTTTTCGTATTTGCCCATTTCGGTCAACGGATTTGGCAATGCGAGGAATTCAGCACCATTATGTTCTCCGGAAAACGCAAGCGAAACCTCAAGAGATGATTAACCCTGCGCCGCCAGCGCCGCCGCCACCGCCAGCTCGTCGCAGCGCTCGTTCTCGGGATGCCCGGCGTGGCCGCGAATGCGGGTGAACCGCACCTCGTGCTTCGCCAACAGCTCGTCCAGCGCGCGCCACAGGTCTTCGTTCTTCACCGGCTTCGACCGGCCTTTTTCGCGGCGCTTCCAGCCGTTGCGTTTCCAGCCGGCCAGCCATTGGGAGCAGCCGTCGGCGACGTAGGCGCTGTCGGTGACGACCTCCACCTTCGATCGCCGCTTGAGCGCTTTCAGCCCTTCGATGACGGCCGAAAGCTCCATGCGGTTGTTCGTCGTGTCGGCCTCGCCGCCGGCGGCTTCCATTTCGGTGCCGCTCGCCGGGTGCCGAAGAATGTACGCCCAACCGCCCGGTCCGGGATTGCCGCGGCAAGCGCCGTCGGTGAAAAGCTGCACGGCGGGGAGCGATTGCTGCGCGGCGGGGGACGGAGTCGATGCCATGAATTGGTCCATTGTCCGTTGTCCGTTGCCAGTGGTGAGTGCTGTTCTTCAACTGACAACTGACAATGGACAACTCATCGTTCCCGGTACACGATCCGCCCACGTTTCAGATCGTAGGGCGAAACTTCGACCTTCACCAGGTCGCCCGGGACGATGCGGATAAAGTGTTTGCGCATGCGGCCGGCGACGTGCGCCAGCACCTGGTGGCCGTTCTCCAACTCCACGCGGAATTGCGTGTTCGCGAGGGCCTCCACGACCTTTCCCTGAACCTCGATGGCCTCTTCTTTGGCCATAAACCGAACCTGTGCCTTTCTTCCTGCTCTCGACGCATGGGGGAAACCCCGGCAGCCGACCGTCGAGACCGGCCGTGCGGGGCGAGACGATTCGGCGATTATAGCACGCCGCCGCGAGTTGTCACGGACGATTCCCGCTCCTGCCTCGCGCCCCGCACCGCGAGTCCTGCGTGACACGCGGGCCGTCACTCCACATGCCGCACCGCGATCGCCGTCGCCGTGGCATACGCGCGGCAGTGCGAAATCGTAATCAGCACGTCGTCGATGCCCAGGCTGTCGCAGAATTCCTTCGTGGCGCCGTAGAACTTCACGACCGGCTGGCCGCTGCCCAGTGACTGCACCTCGATATCTCGCCAGCTTACGCCTTTGACGAAGCCGGTGCCGAGCGTCTTCATGACGGCTTCCTTGGCGGCCCAGCGGCCGGCGAAGTGCTGGTAGCATTCCTTGCGGCGCTGGCAGTAGCGGATTTCGTCGGGCGTGTAGACGCGGTTGAGGAATAGCTCCCCGTGCCGCTCGACCATCTTGCCGATCCGCACGATCTCCACGATGTCGGTCCCCAGCCCGACAATGACGGACGATTTGCCGTTGGATGGCGGCGACATGCTTCGTGGTTCTGAAGTACGACGGCCTTCCAAGGCCGTCGCAGGAGGCGTGTGATCACTGGGACGGCCTCGGAGGGCCGTCCTACATCGCTGTGGAATTCAGCTTATCCGTCGCGAAATGCGATGTACAGCGGTCGCACGGGCGAACCGTGGCGGATGCTGCCAGCATCCGCGCGGACGCTGGCAGCGTCCGCCACGGGTCGCGTGCCGGTTGCGATGGCACGGCTCGTCCGTTAGTAATTCGTCTGCAACCGGCTTGTCCATCAACCTTCAACCTTCAACCATTAACCCGACATGACTGACGTCAAAACCCCCTACGACGAACTCCTCACCGAACTGAAAGCGGTCTCCCTGCTCGGCTCCTGTGCGGCGGTGCTCGGGTGGGACGAGCAGACGTACCTGCCGCCGGCGGGGGCGGAGCATCGCGCGAACCAGCTCGGGTTTCTGGCGGGAATCGGCCACGAGCGGGCCACCTCGCCGCGGATCGACGAACTGCTGGCGGAACTGGAAGGCTCGGGTTTGCTCGGCGATCCCGATTCCGCGATGGCCGTGAACGTCCGCGAAGCCCGGCGTTCCTACGATCGGGCGACGAAGCTCCCGCGGCGGCTCGTGGAGGAAATTTCCCGCGTCACCTCGCTGGGCCAGCAGGCGTGGGTCGCCGCGCGGAAGGAGAAGAACTTCCCGGCGTTTCAACCCTGGCTTGAGCAGATCTTGACGTTGAAACGCGAAGAAGCCGCCGCCATCGGTTACGGCGACGGCGTTCCCTACGACGCGCTGCTGGACGATTACGAACCCGGCGCGAAGACCGCCGACGTGCAGGCCGTCTTCGCGCCGCTGCGCGACGCGACGGTGCAACTCGTGACGGCCATCCGCGAATCCGGAAAGCGGCCGGACGTTTCGATTCTGGAACGCCGCTACCCCATCGACGCCCAGCGGGAATTCGGCATCGAGGCGGCGACGAAGATCGGGTTCGACTTCAACGCCGGCCGGCTTGACGTCGCCCATCATCCGTTCTGCAGCGGCTTCGGTCCCGGCGACTGCCGGCTGACCACGCGGTACGACGAGCACCATTTCCCCGGCGCGTTCTTCGGCACGCTGCACGAAGCCGGCCACGGCATCTACGAGCAGGGACTCGATCAGGAAGCATTCGGCACGGCGCTGGGGGAAACGACGTCGCTGGGGATTCACGAATCCCAGTCGCGGATGTGGGAGAACTTCGTCGGCCGCAGCCGGGCCTTCTGGTCGCACGTCTTCCCGTCGGCTCGGGAGCATTTCCCGGAAGCGCTGTCGAACGTGCCGGTGGATGATTTCTACGCGGCGATCAACGACGTGCGGCCGTCGTTCATCCGCGTGGAAGCCGACGAGGTCACTTACAACCTGCACATCATGCTGCGATTCGAACTGGAGCAGTCGCTGATCGCTGGCGACCTGCAACCGGCCGATGTCCCTGCCGCGTGGAACGAGAAGTTCACGCAGTTCTTCGGCATCACCCCGCCGGATGACGCCCAGGGCTGCCTGCAGGATATCCACTGGTCCGCGGGGCTGTTCGGTTACTTCCCCACGTATGCGCTGGGGAATATGTACGCCGGCCAGTTTTTCGAGGCGGCCGCGAAGGAGCTGGGCGATCTGAACGCCCTGTTTGCCGCGGGAGACTTCCTGCCGCTTAAAGAATGGCTGAACCGCAACATCCACTGCCGCGGAAAGCAATACCGTGCGGACCGGCTGGTGGAAGTCGTCACCGGCGAACCGCTGTCCCAGGAGCCGCTGGTGAGGCACCTGCACGCGAAGTTCGATCCGCTGTTCGGGCTGTGAAGGAGGTGGTGCGTGGTGAGTGGTGGAAAGACGTGGATGAGGGATGAAGGATAAGGGATGAGAGAGATCAGGGGATCGCCAGTCAGCTCACCATCCTTCATCCTTCATCCTTCATCACTTATCCTTCATCCCTCTCACCACTCACTTCTCACCACTCACCTCAATGCGGACATTGACCGTCCGGGACGATCGAAATAAACTTCGGATGTGAGCCGATTTGCGCTCGCGTTGTGTCCGTGCGACGCGGCATTTCTGTGGCAGCGGCGTACGGCGATAGTGAGGGTGCGCGGTCTCGAATTACCGAGATTTGCGTTTTCCGACGTCCATCTCGGTGAGGACGCTCGGCGTTCACACGTTTCAACGTTTCAGGATCGGACCGGCACGGGTCCAGGTTCAGTCATGGAATTCCTCGACACGCTCGGCGACTGGTTCACTACGTTTACCGGCGGAATCGAACGCTTCATCACCAAGGTCTTCGGGGCCTCGAACGAGAAGCAGATCGGAAAGATCGGCTTCGTCCGCGACAAGCAGGGGAACGACACGATCGTCCCCGGCACCGTTCTGGACCGCATCAACAGCCTCGAACCCGACTACCAGAAGCTCACCGACGACGAACTGAAGCAGACGGCGGCGAAGCTTCGCGCGCGGCTGGCGGCGGGGGAGACGCTCGAAGACATTCTGCCCGACGCCTTCGCGGCGGTGCGCGAGTCGAGCGTCCGCAATCTGAAGATGCGGCACTACAACGTGCAGATGGTCGGCGGGTACTTCCTGCACAAGGGGATGATCGCCGAGATGGTCACCGGCGAAGGGAAGACGCTGGTCGCCACGCTGCCGGCGTTCCTCAGCGCGCTGGCCGGGCACGTACACGTCGTCACGGTCAACGACTATCTCGCCAAACGCGACATGGAGTGGATGGGCCCCGTCTACATGAATCTCGGCCTCACCGTCGGCGCGATTCAGGCCCACATGGACCCGCACGAGCGGCAGGTGCCTTATTCGTGCGACATCACCTACGGCACGAACAACGAGTTCGGGTTCGACTATCTCCGCGACAACATGAAGCCCCGCAAGGACCTGCAGGTGCAGGGGCCGCTCGACTTCGCGATCGTCGACGAGATCGACAACATCCTGATCGACGAGGCCCGCACGCCGCTGATCATCTCCGGTTCGGCCAACGACGACCCGCAGAAATACGCGAAGGCCGACCGCGTGGCCCGCGAGCTGGCCGTCATTCAGAACGCCGCCGACGCGGAGTTCAAGAAGCGCGAGTCCGAATTGCGGCAGCAGATGGAAGGGTCTTCCCGCCGCGAGTTGCAGGAAGCCGTCAAGGCGATGAAGGAGCGCTGGACGGCCGACGTCGCCTGCTACGAGGTCAACGAGAAGGACCACACCTGCCATCTCACGGAGAACGGGATCCGCAAGGCGGAAAGCATCGCCGGCGTCGAGAGCTTCTACACGACCGGCAACATGGAATGGCCGCATCTCATCGACAACGCGCTGAAGGCCCACTTCCTCTACAAGAAGGACGTCAATTACGTCGTCGAGAACAACGAGATCATCATCGTCGACGAGTTCACCGGCCGCAAAATGGAGGGCCGCCAGTGGAGCGACGGCCTGCACCAGGCGGTCGAAGCCAAGGAGCACGTCAGGATCAAGGAAGAAACGCAGACGCTGGCCACGATCACGCTGCAGAACTACTTCAAGCTCTACAAAAAGCTGGCCGGCATGACCGGCACCGCCATGACCGAAGCCAACGAGTTCTGGAAGATCTACAAGCTCGACGTCATCGCGATCCCCACCAACATGCCGCTCAATCGCATCAACGAGACCGACCTCATCTACCGCTCCGAGAAGGAGAAGTGGGAAGCCGCCGTCGACGAAATCGTCGAGATCCACAAGACCGGCCGGCCGATCCTCGTCGGCACCGTCTCCATCGAAAAGTCGGAAATGCTCAGCAACCGGCTCACGAAGCGGGGCATCAAGCACAACGTTCTCAACGCCAAGTACCACGAGCGCGAGGCCGAAATCGTCGCCCAGGCCGGCCGCAAGGGGTCCGTCACCATCGCCACCAACATGGCCGGCCGCGGCACCGACATTATCCTCGGCGGCAACCCCGAGCACATGGCGTGGGAGGAGCTGAAGCAGCGGTACGAATCCCGCCTCGACGTCTCCAAGGCCGAGTGGGACGAAGTCACCCGCAAGATCGCCGACCGCGAAGGCATGGCGAAGGAAGGCCGCGAAGTCGCCGCCCTGGGCGGGCTGCACGTCGTGGGGACGGAACGGCACGACTCCCGCCGCATCGACCTGCAGCTTCGCGGCCGCGCCGGACGCCAGGGGGACCCCGGTTCCAGCCGGTTCTTCCTCTCGCTGGAAGACGACCTGATGCGGCTGTTCGCCGGCGAATGGGTCAAAAACATGCTCACCCGCCTGGGCATGCAGGAAGGCGAGGCGATCGAGAGCCGCATGGTCATGAAGCGCGTCGAAGGGGCGCAGAAGAAGGTCGAGGAACGGCACTTCGATTCCCGCAAGAGCCTGCTGGAATACGACGAAGTGATGGACGACCAGCGGAAGAAGGTCTACTCGTACCGGCAGAAGATCCTCGACGGCGCCGATTGCCGCGAGCTGATCCTCGACATGATCCGCCAGCAGGTGGCCAAGGGAGTCGGCGAGTTTCTCGGCCCGACGTATCGCTGGGAGACGGTCGTGAAGTGGGCGGACGCCGAGTTCGGGATCGAGTTCGAAGCCGCCGCCGTCCAGGACATGACCAAGGACCAGCTCGTCGATTTCCTGCGGGACGAATGCATCCGGCAGGGGGAAGACGCGATCACCGAGCAGATCGACGTCCACCTGCCGACGACGGTCGACGACACCTCGGAATGGAACTGGCTGGCCCTCTCGAAATGGGCCAACGCCCGCTGGGGTCTCAACACCAACGACCGCGAGCTGAAGAAGATCGGCCGCGACGAACTGTTCGCCTACCTCGGCCGGCGGTCCGTCGAATCCATCGACAAGAACGACTACTCGACGCTCGACATCATTCTGGAAGACGACTTTCCGCAGCGCTCGCTGTGCGGCTGGCTCAGCCAGCAGTTCACCCTCGACATGGAGCCGGACGAGCTGCAGGGGATCGAACCGGAGCAGGCCGAGCGGCTGATCCTCGAACGAATCGAGTCGATCTACAGCGAAAAGGAAGTCCGCTTCCCCGTGGCGGTCGGCATGGAGCGGTTCCTCGAAGACCGCGGCCAGAGCGAACGCCACGGCCGCGAGCTGCTGCTCCGCTGGGCCGCCGAACGCTTCGAGACCGAGCTCCCCCTCGAGCAGTTCAAGAGCAAGTCCCGCGACGACCTCGAAAACTCGCTCGTCGATTGCAGCCGCAGGTTCCGCTCCAACGGTGATGTGGCCGACAAGATCGAAGACTTTCTCGACCGGGCCTACGGTTCCGACGACGAAGAGCTGGATTCCGCCGGAACGAACGGCAAGGCGGCCGGCAACGGTGCGGCGGCCGGCAACGGGCAGGTCCGCCACGCCGACGTGCTGGAACAGCTCGCCCGCTGGGCCAGTGAGGAATTCCACGCCGAGCTCAAGCCCGAAGACTTCGAGCGGCTCTCGAAGACCGACGCCCGCCGCCGGCTGTTCGCCGAGTTCGAAAACCGCTATCGCCCCGAGCTGAGCCAGGCCGAACGCTCGCTGCTTTTGGAAATCCTCGACACGGCGTGGAAAGAGCACCTGTACTACATGGACCACCTCAGGCAGGGGATCGGCCTGGTGGGTTACGCGCAGAAAGACCCCAAGACCGAGTACAAACGCGAAGGCCGCAAGGCGTTTCTGGCCATGTGGGACCGCATCAACCACGACGTGACCGCGGCGTTCTTCCGGCTGGAAAAGGAAAGCCCGGAGTTCGTCGGGTCGCTGTGGGAGATCACCGGCACGATCCACGAGGAAGTCAACGCCGGCGGCGACTACGCCTTCGGGATGGAAGCCGCCGCCTACGATCCCGACATGCCCGCCGTCGAAACGATCGTCAACCGCGGCCCGAAAATCGGCCGCAACGACCCCTGCCCGTGCGGCAGCGGGAAGAAGTACAAGAAGTGCCACGGGCAGGGGGCGTGATGTCGACCGACGAACTCAAAACGCAATTGCTCCAATTACCGAACGACGTGCGGGCCGATCTGGCTTTCGCGCTCCTGCAATCGCTCGATGGTGCCGAGACGGGTTCGAAAGAGTCTCTGCGAGAGACGCTGCAGCATCGTGAACGCGAGATTCTCGACGGCACTGCGGTTGGAAATCCGGCTGAGGAAGTCTTCGCTCGGTTGAAAGCCAAGTACGAGTGAAACCGATCGTTCTCGATTCGGGGGCGTGACATCGATTGATGCGCAGGAGGTAAAGCATGCAATTGACTCCGATCCAAGAAAAAAACCGCGAGCTCGCTGAGCGGATCAATGAGGAAGCGCTGCGAGACCCGAGTTCTCCCTACGCTGGGAAGTTCGTCGGGATCATCCGAGGAAAGGTCGCGGTTGTCGCGGACTCGCTGAGAGAGCTTGGGAAGTCCCTGGAGAGTCTTTCGGCCGATCGCAACGAAACGTTCTGCATCGAAGCGGGACGAGATTACACGAAGGTTCACTATGTTTAGGCTGCCGAGTGATGCCGCGCGCGGAATGGAACTTCGTTGCGAAAAGGCCGGTCGTTAAGATCGAATTTCAGATCGTGGCGACTGGACAGCGAACCGAGCTGACACTCCTTGCCGACACGGGCGCCGGCGAGAGCGACTCGGAATTCGACCTGATCTTGTCGGAGCATGACTGTGATCGTTTCGACGGAGTGTTGACGCGTTCCGTCGAACTTGTGGGGGCTTACATCGGACGTTTTCCAGTTTACATGATGGTGGCGTGGATTCCGTCGATCGGTTTCAGCGACTTCGTACGCGTCGCGGGAGTTGCGACATCGCCCGAACGCCACGACGGTGTCGCGTGTCTCCCATTCTTCAATCAATTCACCTATGGCAACTTCGGAAGACCCGACTCATTCGGACTCGAATTCGACCCTACGGTAGCTTGACCACACTTGCCCGGAACGGAAGCCCGGCATGAACGTCCTCCTTAACGTCGCCTACGTCCTGATCCTCCTCCTCGCCGCCCCGATCCTGCTGTATCGCCGCTTCGTGCACGGCAAATACCGCGACGGGTGGGCCGAGAAGCTGCTCGGCCGATTGCCGGTCCCCGCCGGCCACAATCCCCGCGTGTGGTTTCACGCCGTCAGCGTCGGGGAAGTGCTGCAACTGGAGACGCTCGTCGCCGACCTGCTGCTGCGGCGGCCGGAGCTGGACGTCGTCATCACCACAACCACCTCCACCGGCCTGGCCGTCGCGAAGGACAAGTTCCCCTGCTGCCACGTCTGCTACTTTCCGCTCGATTTCTCGTGGGCCGTGCGGAATGCCGTGAAACGAATCCGGCCGGACGTCGTCGTGCTGGTGGAACTGGAGCTGTGGCCGAACTTCATCCGCGAGGTCCATCGCCGCGGGATTCCGCTGCTGCTGGTCAATGGGCGGATCAGCGAGCGGAGTTTCCGGGGCTATCGGAAGCTGCGGTTCCTGATGCGGCCGGTGCTGCAGTGCTTCCAATCGCTCGCCGTGCAATCGAAATCCTACGCCGAGCGGCTGTGGCAACTCGGCACGCCGCCCGAACGGATCATCGTCACCGGCTCGATCAAGTTCGACGGCGTCAAAACTGATCGCGACAACCCGCGGACGCAGGAGCTGCGGCGGGCGTTCGGCATCGGCGAGACCGAACGCGTCTTCGTCGCCGGCAGCACGCACCCCCCCGAAGAGAAACTCGCCCTCGACGCCTGGCGGCAACTGCACGGCGAATTCCCCGACCTGCGGCTGGTGCTCGTCCCCCGACACAAGGAGCGGTTCGAGGAAGTCGCCGCGCTGGTCGAATCAGCGGGGCTGCCGCTGTTGCGCCGGTCCACGGCGAAGGCGGCAAGCGGAAGGCGGAAGGCGGAAGGCGGAACGGGGAAGGCGGAAGGCGGAAGGCGGAAGGCGGAAGGCGGAGACAACTTCCACCACTCACCACTCACCGCTGACCACTCACCACTCACCACTCACCAACCGCCCGTCCTCCTGCTCGACACCCTCGGCGAACTCGGCGCCTGCTGGGGGCTGGCGGACGTGGCGTTCGTCGGGGGGAGCCTCACGCCCCGCGGGGGACAGAACATGATCGAGCCGGCCGCTTACGGCGCCGCGGTGCTGTTCGGGCCGAACACGCGGAATTTTCGCGAAGTCGTGGAACTGCTGCGGGAAGGGAACGCCGCCCGCATCGTCCGCCGCGGAGACGAGCTGGCGGCGGCCGTTCGCGAGCTGTTGCGCGACCCCGCCGCCGCGCGTGAACTCGGCGGGAACGCGCAACGGCTGGTGCTGTCGCAGCAGGGGGCGACCCAGCGGACCGTTGCGTTGATCGCACAAACCCTGCCGGCGGATTCGCAGCCCGCAGTCGATTGCAAACCGGCCGCGTGAAGTCGACGGCCGCGCAAATCAGCCGGCGGGCGCGA
>Ga0268386_10000187_pt1 | contig 37304 bp, 29 predicted proteins | sample RVTome_15_FD_200260 | JGI IMG/M metagenome (GOLD analysis project Ga0268386, IMG submission 200260) | Soil microbial communities from uranium-contaminated site in the Upper Colorado River Basin, Wyoming, United States - RVT150D86... ... | reverse complement strand
CCCGCCACGATTCTTTCACAAGCTCTGAGTGGTGAGTGGTGGTCGCTGTGCGGCAGGAATTGCGGCACTCCGTACTGAGTACGAGACGGAAGCGTATGTCGGCCTTCTTCTTTCCGCCTTCCGCCTTCCGCTTTCCGCTTTCCGCTTTCCGCTTTCCATCGTGTCTTCGGTCTGGACTGCGGCTTACAATAGAAACTGCATTTCCATCGCCTTTCACCCGGAGTTCCCCGTTTGCCGTTTCGCCCGTTGAAGTTTCTCCGCAACCTGCGACGCCTGCGTGAGATTACGACCGTGCTGATCCTGCACGGGTTCGGGGAGTTCGTGGACCGCGTGGGGATGCGGCGGTACGTGCAGTTCGGCAAGCGGACGCTGTTCTGGTGGCGACGCCGCGAGCCGGAGACGCGGTTCACGCGGGCGCAGCGGGTGCGGATGGCGCTGGAGAGCCTGGGGGCGACGTTCATCAAGTTCGGGCAGGTGATGAGCACCCGCCCCGACCTGATCCCGGCCGACGTGATCGACGAACTGGAAAAGCTGCAGGAAAACGTCCCCCCCTTCGACGCCGAGACCGCGCGTCGCAGCGTGGAAAACGAGCTGGGGCGGCCCGTCGGCGAGCTGTTCGCCGAGTTCGACCCGCAGCCGTTCGCCGCCGGTTCGCTGGGGCAGGTGCACCGGGCGGTGCACCACGACGGCACGCCGCTGGCGATCAAGATCCGCCGGCCGCGCGTCGTCCGCCGCGTCGAGCGGGACATCGGGCTGATGATCGAGCTGGCGTCGCTGGTGGAGCAGTATTATCCCGAGGCGGCGGTGTTCGACCCGGTCGGTCTCGTGGAGCACTTCGCCCGCACGATCCGCCGCGAGCTGTGCTTCACCCGCGAAGGCCGCACCGCTGACGAGATCGCGCGGCTGTTCCAGAACGACGCGACGCTGGTCGTGCCGAAGGTGTACTGGGACCTCACGACCGATGCGGTGCTCACCACGCAGTTCCTCGACGGGGCGAAGCTGGAGCGGGACACCGACTGGGGGAAGCTGGCCATTTCCCCGCGATGCGTGGCGGCCAACGGGGCGCGGATCTTTTTGAAGCAGGCGTTCGAGTTCGGCCTGTTTCACGGCGACCCGCACCCCGGGAACTTCCGCATCATGCCCGACGGGTCGATCGGGCTGATCGACTACGGCATGATCGGCATGCTCGACGAAGAGAAACGGGAAGAGCTGATCGACCTGCTGCTGGCGATCAACCGACGGGACGTGACGGCGGCGGTGGACGCGATCCAGCAGTTCGGCCGCCCCTTCCGCCCCATCGACGCCCCCATGCTGCGAACCGACGTGCGCGATTTCGTCAACAACTATTACGACGTTTCGCTGGAACGGCTCAACGTGGGGAACATGCTGACCGACTTCGTGGGCATTCTGTCGCGGCACGGCATCCGCTGCCCCGGCGACCTGATGCTGCTGATCCGGGCGCTGATCACGCTGGAGGGCGTGGGCCGCGAACTCGATCCCCACTTCAATCTGGCCGAGCACCTCTCGCCGTTCGTCGAGCAGTCGATCCGCGATCGGTACAGCCCGCGGCGGATCGTGGCGCGGTTCTGGGCGGAGGCCAAACGCTTCGCCCAGCTGGCCCACGACGTGCCGCTGTCGCTGGGCAAGACGGTCGAGAAACTCTCCCGCGACGACCTGCGGGTGCAGTTGGAGCACCGCAGCCTGAACCACCTGATCACCGAGCTGGACCGCTCGAGCAACCGCGTCGTCATCAGCCTGGTGGTGGCATCGCTGCTGGTGTCGTCGGCGTTGATCCTCCGCTCGGGTTCCGGCGACTGGTGGTTCAGCCTCGTGTTCTTCGTGCTCTCGGCGCTGCTGGGGCTGTGGCTGATCTACGGCATCTTCCGCAGCGGCCGGCTTTGAAAGCGGAAGGCGGAATCGCCGGTACGCCTGCGTCGCATCCGCCTTCCGCTTTCCGCCTTCGGAGGTGACTTCCCCCGCAACGGTCGCGTAAACTGGGGAAGGTCGGGCGAGATTTCCGTTGGCGATCTCGGATGGGACCCGCGAAATCTTTAGCAGATTCCGATTCGGGGTCGACAAACCGGCGGAATGCTCCCGCGTTTGCCGATACCAAAGAACAGTCGCGAGGAAACGGGGACAGGTCCATTTTTCGGGTGAAAGCGTCTTTCGCGAAAGTAGCGTCAATCCGAAAAATGGACCTGTCCCCCTGACGTGCGAAAGGATGGTTGCCGTGGCAGGGATTCCCGTCAGATCGACGTTCGCCCGCCCCACGTGGGCGTTGATAGCTGCGGCGGCGCTCGGGCTGTGGCTGCTTGCCGCGTCTCCCGCCCGTGCCGCGCAGAACCGCGCGCCGGCGGGGCAGAGCGAGTCGCTCAACTCGTCCGGTTTCCCGCAGACGCCGGAGAAAATCGCTGAGGCGATGGGGTACGGCTTCGTGGGGGCGTTTCTGTTCGCGTCGGTGCTCGCCGTCTGGTTCGCAATCGAGCGGCTCGTCGTGCTGCGTCGGTCGCGAGTGATCCCTCGGCCGTTCGTGGAACGCATGCTCGAGCACCTCGAGCAGGGGCGGATCGACAAGGCGGAGGCGCTGAAGGTCTGCGAGGAAAACGACAGCCCGCTGGCCCACATCTTCGCCCACGGCCTGCGCAAATGGGGCAAGAGCAGCGTGGAAGTCGAGCAGGCGATCATCGACGGCGGCGAGCGGCAGGTCAGCCAGCTTCGCAAGCACCTGCGGGTGCTCAACGGGGTGGCGACCGTCACGCCGCTGGTCGGGCTGCTGGGAACGGTGATCGGGATGATCAAATCGTTCATCGCGATCGAAGGCACCGGGGCGACGGCAGGGGCCGATGAAAAAATGCAACTGGCGATCGGCATCGCGATGGCGCTGCTGACGACCGCCGCCGGGTTAATGATCGCCATCCCCGCGCTGATCCTCTACATGTACCTCGCCGGCCGCGTCGACGCGCTGGTCATGGAGATGGACGACCTGGGGCAGAGCCTGGTGCACCTCGTCTCGGCCGAAGCCCTGGCCGAAGCCGCCAGCCGCCCGACAAAACCGGCGACGAACAGCGCGCCGAAACCGAAGTCGCTCCCCAAGGCGGCCGCGGCGACGTAACGGTCACCTCCGCCTCAGCCGCTGTCCCGCCGCCCCCAGGCCGTAGCCGACGGCCAGCGCGCCGAAGATCAGGACGGATTGCGGCATGGTGAATTCCCAGATCAGAATCTGCGTCTTTTGCGACTCCAGGTTCTGGAACACGATGATCAAGATCACGACCGCCAGCGCGATCATCACCCCCAGCCGGATTTTCTGGAACAGCGATCGTTGCTCGGCCATTTCGGTCTCCGGGGGGATGTGGCGCGATGGCCACAATTCGTAGTGCGAAATTCATTTCGCACGGTCACATCTCGTGCGAAATGAATTTCGCACTACGTTGACTCTCGACTACTCACCACTCACCATTCACCACTCACCACTCAGTCATTGTGCTCGGCGGCGATCGTGGCTTCGATCTCCTTGCCGCCGATGCTGACTTTGAATTTCGCACCGTGCAGGGCCTCGTCGTCGTCGATCTCTTTGGGCACTTTGTCGCCGTCGGCCACGAAGTGCGAGCAGCCGTCTTTGTCGGTCTTCAGCGGGACCGCTTCGAGCGTGACGTCGGGAAGGGACTTCCCGCCGTGCTTGATGGCGGTGATCGTGATCGTCTTGCTGCCCGACATGACGGCCTTCTTGTTGTCTTCGTGATCGACGAGATACAGCTCGATCTGGCGGGGCTCTTTGGAGACGACGAGTTCCCCCATGTACTTGTGGTCGAGGCCGACGTCGAACAGATGCCCGCCGTGCGGCCCCTTGGCGTGCTCGTGTTTGACGGGCATTTTGTCGTCCTGCGCCGGTTTGGCCTCGGTCTTGGTTTTTTTGCCGCAGCCGGCGGCGTTCAGCAGCAATGTGACGGCGCAGCACAGCGGCATGAGGGATTTCAGCTTCATCACGGTGAGTCCTTTCCCAGAGAAGAAAAATGGCAAATCAGCGACAGGGGCAGATTAGCGTTCCCCCGACGACTGGTGCAACTGAGGGGGATGAAGGATGAGGGATGAAGGATGAGAGACGAGGGATGGACGTTGGCGAATTGCGAGTTTCGGATTCGGGTGCGGGACAGGGTTTGCCGAAGACCCGGCGGCGCAGCCGCCGTGAACCCAAACCGACAACTTGTTGTCGAAGCGAATCGACGTATCGCGACAGCAAGCTGTCGGTTTGGGTTTTCTCGCCGCTGCGCGGCGTATTGCGTGTAAACCCTGTCCCGCACTCTTCGGATTCTGGATTGTGGATTCTGTCATTCCGCAATCCACATTCCGAAATCCGCAATCGTGCTGATGAGGGACGAGGCATCATTGCGGAACGGCGTCGTACCGCGCATCCCTTATCCTTCATCTCTCATCCCTCATCCCTCTTGTCCCTGAATATAGGTCCGGCCGCGATAGAACCGGGCGAAGAGCACGTAAACGCAGGCCGTGGCCGCGATGGCGGCGGTGAAGAACCAGTAGTAGTTCTCACCGTCCAGCAGCGTGACCCCTTCCTTCCGGCGGGCGACGATGTACTCGTTGACCTGCGCCGTGAACAGGTTGCCGAACGCCACCGAGAGCAGATACAGCCCCATGACGAACGATTTCATCTTCTTCGGGGCCTGCGTATACGAGAATTCCAGCGCGGTGATCGAGACCATCACCTCCGCCGCGGTCATGATCAGGTACGCGGCGATCTGCCACATGATCTGCGGCGTCTCGCCCGACTGGATCCGCGACTCAATCCAAGCCGGCAGCGCGAAAGCCGGAATCGTGACGAACAGACCGATGCCGATCTTCCGCAACGGCGTGACCTCGAAAAACCGCCCCAGAAACGGATACAGGCCGTAGGAAAACAGCGGGATCAGGATCATCACCATGATCGGATTGGCGGCCTGAATCTGTGACGGCAGCAACTCGTAGCCGGCCAGCTCGCGATCCATGTGCTTGGCCTGCTCGACCCAGGCCGAAGCCGTCTGGTCGAACAACGCCCAGAACATCGCCACGAAAAAGTAGAGCGGAATCAGATTCAGGATCGCGCGGCGGCCGGTCGGGCTGAACGATTCCTCGAACAGTTGATTGCCCGACGGGGGGATGTGCACGAACTCCCGCCGGCCGAGCCAGAAGACGAGCGTCGCCAGCGCCATCAGAATTCCCGGCACGCCGAACGCCCAGCCCGGCCCGTGCACACTCAGCAGCCAGGGGGTCAGCAGCGTCGAGAACGTCGAGCCGAGGTTGATCGAAAAGTAGAACCAGCCGAAGACCTTGCTGATCAGGTGCTTGTTCTGCTCGCCGAACTGGTCCCCCACGTGGGCCGAGACGCACGGCTTGATGCCCCCCGAACCGACGGCGATCAGCGCCAGCCCCAGCCACATCACCCAGCGGGGTTCGATCGGCACTTGTTCGGGGAATTCCAGCAGCACCAGCACGCCGTGGCCGACGCAATACAGCAGCGACAGGCTGACGATCATGCGGTATTTGCCGAACAGCCAGTCGGAGAGAATCGCCCCCAGAATGGGAAAGAAATACGCCGCCGTCACGAACGAGTGCACCCACACGTTCGCTTCGTTCTTGTCCATGTAGTCCGGGGCTCCCTGCGAATTGAGCAGGTAGCCCGTCATGTAGGCGAAGAGGATGCTCTTCATCCCGTAGAAGCTGAACCGCTCGGCGGCCTCGTTGCCCACGATGTAGGGAATCCCCGTCGGCATCGTGTCCGAAGGGACGGGAGCGGTCCGGTATTTCGACTCAGCCATGCGGGTCCTCGTCAGGTCGAGAGTCGGAAAGTCGAAAGTCGGAAAGGAGGACCCGAATCCTCGAGCTTCGACGGAATCCCCTTCCCGTGACGGCAGGCGGGTTCGCGTTATCGACCCGCGCATGGTATCCGCAATTCGTCGGAAGTGGAAACCGTCATACCGCGATTTCAACCGTTTAGCCGCGACTCGAAGGCTTTGCGGAGAGGAGCGCGGCGTGGATCACATCCCGGGGGTTTTCTGAAATCCCTGGGATGTGGCGCAGCGCTCCTCTCCGAAGACTCCGAGTCGCGGCTAAACGCTTACGACCCCGATTTTCGCGCCGCGGGCACAGCGGGCGTTCCGCTGCCCGGCGGGCAGACCAGCACGAACAGCACCCGCAGTGGACGGGCGGCGGTCGGCGACTTGCCGCCGGCTTTCCTGTTCTTGCCGTCAAAGCGCCGCGCCGCTGCAATCTGCGGTGCGCTCTTGGCGAACATGCTTCGCTGCGCGACGTCCCCCTTCGCTTCAGCGGCGACCACGCCGGCGGGGACCGTCAGTTGCAATTGCCGCGAAATCCGGTCGAGTTCCGCCGGCGAGTCACCCGGTGTTTTCAAAACACCGGGTGTCTTCGCGGCGAACTTGTCGCGGCGGCCGTTTTCGCCGGGTGCCGATTTCTTGTGAACATCCTCGTCTTTCGCATTGACGGCCTTCGCGGGCGGTGCCGGCTTGCCCTGGCTCCTGTTGCCCGGCGACGTTCCGAATGCGAAACGACCGCGGCCCTTTCCACCGCCCTCCGCCGGCAAACCTTCGCGGCCCAGCGCGTCGAGCATTGCGATCTGGCGTTGCGCAATCGGGTCCAACCGACGCGGGGAAATCGGCGGGTCGACCTGCAGGCGGCGGAATTGGGCGTTCGACCGCAGCTCCGACATCACCGACGCCAGCCGGTCCGGAGAGGATTGCACGTACACCGCCACGAGCCGCTGCGAGTCGGAATCCTTCGGCGATCGGGATTGCGATTCCGTCGACTTCGCGTCGACTGCGGCGTGCTGCGGCGGAATCCGGTTGCGGGACAACAGCACCTGCAGCGCGTCCAGCCCGTGCCGGCAATCGATGACGGTCAGTTTGACGACCGAAATCCCGCTCGGGGAATGCTCGATCGCCGTCAGCACGCGGCCCACGTCGTCGCCGCTGAGTTTCCGCAGGTTGTCGACGAACACAAGACCCTGGGCGGAGTCGGCGGCTCCTTTCGTCACACTTCCCAGCGCGATCGGCGGAACCAGCGCGTCTTTGCGTGCCGCCGAATCCTTCTCGTTGCCGAGGTGGGATCGTTTCGCCAGCCGTCCGTCGGCGGCGTCGCTCAGCGGTCTGGCGGATTTCTTGAACGTAGTGCGGACTTCAGTCCGCACGAGAGGTCGATCGTGCGGAATAAATTCCGCACTACGAGAATCTGAAGACACTTCGCGCAGCGGCGTCCCGGAGTGCGGGTTCAACAGGCTCAGCGCGACCAGCAGGGTCGCCGCGGTCGCCGCCAGCACGGCGCCGGATCGCAGCAGACCGGCCCGCCGCGAGCCGCTCGCGGCGCGACGGGGAACCGGCTCCGACATCCCGGCGGCGACGGCCCGCATCACCGAATTGGCGAAGTCGGCCGGGCATTCCTCCCGCGGCAGGGCTTGCAACTCGCGGGACAGTTCGGCCAGCTCCGCGAGCAACTGCCGGGCGCTTGCGGACTTCTCGAGCCGCTCGTCCACCGCGGCGCGTTCCACCGCCGTCGCCTCGCCGTCGAGGTAGGCGGAGAACTGTTCGTCGGCAAATCGGTCGGCCATTGGAGGTTTGGGGTCGGGTGTCCAGAATTCAATTTTCCCGCGAAAGGAATCGGACGTTTGGGATGTCAAAATGGAAAATTGAATTCTGGACACCCGACCCCGCCCATCCTGTGACGCATCTGATGTTAGACTTGCATCGCATCGGGGGAGTTCCCGGAAAACTCCCGGAAATCCGGCAAGATCGTCGTCCGACCGGCGAACAGCGAAAAAGCCGCAAACCGGCCCCGCTGGTGTCCCGGCTTCAGCCGGCCCATTGTGCGGGGGGGAAGGAACCGACCCCAACCGCGCCGAGCCGCCTGAAGGCGGGACACCAACGAAAAACTGCTGGCAGGGCCAGGGCCGTTGTTGTAGGATCGACCCGTAGGTCGACCTGGGGTTCCTTTCGCAGTCTCGCAGCCGGGAGATGTCACGATGATGGTTGGACCAACGTTTCTCATGTTTGGAATGATGTTCGGAACGCTGTTCGGCAGCGGGGCGGTGGGAACGATGGGTCTGCCCCCCGGACCGCGGGACGCGAAGCTCATTTCCACCGCCTCCCCCGACGCCCTGCTGTACCTGGAATGGTCGGAACGCTCCACCGGGAAGGCCGGCGCCAAAGGCATCGACGGCCTCGCCGCCGACCCGGAACTGCGGCAGTTCATCGCCGACGTCTACAAGGCGATCATCACCACCGTGGAGCGGGAAACCGCCCGCGGCGGACCCGAAGAACGCACGCTGGGCAAAAACATTCCGCCGCTGGTGAAGATTCTCCTCAACCGCCCCGGCTGTCTCTCGGCCTCGATCGATACGAAAGACCTGAAAGCCGGCGGCGGGCCGGGTTTCGCGGCCTGGCTGGGGCTGATCGCGGCCACGAAGGCCACGATCGTCATCAACGGCGGTAAAGAGGCCGACGCGATCGCGAAGCACGTCACCGAGCTGGTCAACCTGCTGCCGGCCGAGAAGCGAAAGAAAGACCTCAACCGGCAACCGATTCCGATTCCCGACGCCCCGCCCGGCTTGGAGCTGGTCGTTCATCGCCATAAGGACTACTTCATCGTCGGCTTCGGCAATGGGGCCGTCGACCAGGCGATCGCCGGGCTGGACGGCAAATCGAAGGGGCTGGCCGGCAACGCCGCCTTCACCGCCGCCGCCAAACGGGTGAGCTTCGACCGGCCGGCCAACCTGCTGTGGATCAACACGAAGGGGATCATCGGCACGGTCGCGGCCGTCATGGGGCCCGATGTCGGCAAGTTTGTCAAACTCTTCGGGCTCGACTCGACCGACGCGATCGTCTCGGCAACCGGCGTCGTCGACGGGAACATCCGCACGAAGAGCTACTTCGGCACCGGCGGCAAGACCAGCGGGCTGCTGGCGCTGTTCGCCGGCCGCGGGATGAAGCCGGCCGACTTCGCCCACGTCCCCGCCGATTCCGACCTCGTGCTGGGAGTGAGCTTCAACGCGAAGGCGGTTCTGTCGGCGGCGCGGCAGATCGTGGGCGCGATCGACGCGGGGGCGGCCGCCGACCTGGAGCGATACCTCAAGCAGTTCGAAATGGAGCTGGGGTTGAAGCTGGAAGACGACCTGCTGGCCGCCTTCGGCGACGTGTGGGTGCTGCACGATTCGAAATCGGCCGGCGGAATCTTCATCACCAGCCTCGTCGCCAGCGTCGAGGTTAAGGACCACAAGAAGGCCGGCGACGTGTTCACGAAAATCCGCGACGTCATCGAAGTCGCGGTGTCGACGGAGCGACGGTTCGGTCGTCGCCTGCGAAGCTACAAGCTCAAGAGCAAGCCGTTTCTGGGCGAACGGATCTACTACATCAACATCATCGGGGACGACGACATTCCGTTCGCGCCGGCGTTCTGCCTGACGAAGTCGCACCTGCTGGCCGCCCCGCATCCGCAGGCGCTCAAGGCGCATCTGCGGTTCCTGAAGGACAAAGGGAAGACCTTCGGCGACCGGCTGGGCAACGACCTGCCGCTGCCCAAGGGGGATGTCATCGCCGCGTCGTTCTTCGAGTCCAAACGGCTGCTGGAAGTGGTCTACGCCCTGGTTCCGTACCTCGGGCAGATCGCGATGAGCGAAATCCAGAGCCACGGCGTGGAGATCGACATCTTCTCGATCCCCTCGGCGCGCGGAATTCTGCCGTACATGAGTAACTCGTATTCGACGACCGTCCGCACGGACCAGGGGATCTTCTCGGAATCGCAGAGCGGCGTCCCCGCGGCCGGTGGAGCGGCAATGCTCGTGGTGCCCGCGATGCTTTTCTGGGCAACACCGAGGTATGCGCGTCCCCCCCGTGCCATCCGGGCCGTGCCCAAAGGGGGATTCATCCTCCCTCGCGACCTGAAAACGAAACCGACGGCCCTCCGCCGCAGAACCCAGGGATTTGTCAAATCCCTGGGTTCTTAGGCGACGCGCGATGACGAGAGAACTCCGCGATCCCGACGCCGCCCGGCGGTTTCTGCTGCAAGGGCTGTGGATGCAGCGGTTGCGCCCGCCTGTCGTCGAGACGGTGCAGCGCGTGCTCGAATGGGCACTGGAGATCGCCTCCGGCGGCGGACCGCTGCCACCGCTCGGCTTCGTCGCCGACGTCGGCCATCTCGCGCTGAGCGGGGTTGGGGTCGGGTGTCCAGAATTCAATTTTCCGTTGCGACCGCCCGACGCTCAGCAAACTTTCGGCGGAAAATTGAATTCTAGACACCCGACCCCTTCCAACGTCCCCGGCTGGGACGCGGCCGACGTGCGGGCGTATGAAGATTACGTGCTCGGCAAGCTGTATGCCGACGCGACCTTCGAACGGGCGGCCGACGCCGTCGCCCATTACCCGACCGACCGCGACCGTTCCCGCGGGCTGGCGTTCCTGATTCAACAGATGGAACGCCGCGCGGAGTTCGGCGGCGTCCTGCTCAGCCCCGGAATCGTGAAGGCCCTGTTGCGCCGCCCCGCGGACGAGTTGCACGCCGAGGGGTGGGATTCCCTCCGCGGCGGAATTGATCCCCTGCTGCGGGAATTACACGCCGGCCTCGTCGCCGCCCTGCGGAACGTCGGCCACGTGCTCGGCGGCGAAGACGTCTTCGAGATGGAGCACAAAACCGCGCTGGCGGAGTTCGGCCAGCGCGTCGCGCTGCGGCAGGTGCTGCAGGCCGCCGCCCGGTTCGAAGAGGCCGTCCCGCAACCGGCCCCCCGCTCGCCCGACCGCCGCGAACAGGTCCCCACGCACATACGGGACGAAGACCTGTACCCGGTCGGCGGGTTCACGTCGCTGTCGAACCACGGCACGGTCGAGAGCCTGCTGCATTCGCAACTGGCCTACATGGAAACCGCCGCGGCCGAACGCCCCGACCTGTTCGACGTCAAGTTCCTGCGGGACGAGCTGCTGTATTATTCCCGCGACGAGAACCAGTTCTTCCGCCGCCGCCGAACGATCGTGTTCGCGCTGTTCCCCGACCTGGCCGAGTGCCGCGTGAAGGACGCCGGCCTCCCCTTCCAGCGCATCGTGCTGCTGCTTGGTCTGCTGACGGCGGCCATCCGACGGCTGATCGACTGGCTCCACGACGACGCGCTGACGTTCGAGCTGCTGTTCGTGGAGGGTGGAGGATCGAGCCGTAGGTCGGATTTCCAATCCGTCCGTGCGGCCGTTGACGGACGGATTGGAAATCCGTCCTACGGAGTCGAATCCGAGGGCGACGCCGCGCTGGCCGACGAGAGGGAACTGCTGGAGTTGATCTTCCGCGAGCAGATCGCCAACGGCACGGTGGTTGTTGCGTCCGTCAATGCGACCGCCCTCGCCGCGCGGTGCCGCGAGCATGCCCGCCGCAGCCTGTGCCACTGCACGACGCTGTCGGTGCGGGACGGGGACAGTCGCCAGTCGAAAGTCGGAAAGTCGAAGGTCGAAAGTCGGAAAGCGGAACCCGAATCGTCGACCTTCGACCTTCGTCTGGATGAGTCTCCGTTCCACCTCTTACGAATGCAGTTGAACGCCGCCGCCCCCCGCCTGCTCGGCGACGGGGTTCGCGCGGACGAGGGCGATCCGCCGGACGCCTGGACCGCGTGGCAGCGCACCGGTGAAGCGTTTCTGCGGTGCTTTGTGTAGAATGCGCCATCATGCCCACCCGTGACGAAGTCGCCCCCTTCCTCGCCGAAATCGCCGCGAATTTCGACGACGATACGCCACGGCTGATCTTCGCCGACTGGCTGGAGGAACAGGGGGACCCGTGGGCGGAGTTGATTCGCGTGCAGTGCGCGCTGGCGAGGCTGTTTCCCGCGGACTCGGAGCGGAAGGAGCTGGAAACCCGCGAACGGGAGCTGATCGCCGCGCATCACGACCGCTGGTTGCGGCTCCTGTTCGACGACGGCTTCGAGAACCTGCGTTTCCGCCGCGGGCTGATCGACGTGACGCTGAACGCCGCGCGGTTCATCGCCGACGGAGCACGGCTCTTCGAACGCTCGCCGATGGTCGCCGGCGTGTGGTTGCACGAAGTCGCGCCAGTCGCCGGCCGGCTCTCGCGGTCTGAGCGCCTGCGGCATTTGCATACGTTGAACTTGTCGGCGAATCTTCCCGCGCAACAGGTGCTGCGGGCGATCGTCTCGGACCACCTCTCGCAATTGGCCGAACTGTCGCTGTGCAGCGTTCGCGTTCAGCCGGGGGACCTGGAAGTCCTCTCGCGATCGCCGCTGCTGGAGAACCTTCAGTCGCTGAATCTCAGCAGCCAGAGAGTGAGTCTCAGCAGCGATCCCCTGGCCGACACGGACTCTGCGATTTTTGCCGGAGTTTCTCCGCCACCCAGACTCCGGGAGTTGAAGCTCGCGACCTGCGGCATCCACGAAGAGACGCTGACATCCTTCATCGACGGCGGCTGGCTGGACCGCCTGACGACCCTCAGCCTCGGCTACAACCACTGCCGCGACGCCGGGCTGTCGCTGCTCGTCAACCGACCGGCCGCCGTGACGCTGCGGTCGCTGAGCATGCCGTTCAACGGGGTCGGCGTGGAAGGCTTCGCCGCGGTGTGCCGCTCGCCGCATCTGGGTTCGCTCGAAGCGTTGAACCTCCGCGGGAACGACCTCGACGACGAGTCGGCGCTGCTGTTCGCGGAGTCGCAGCGGTTGCCGAAACTGCGGTGCCTCGACCTGCGGCCCGACTACCAATCCAATCCGCGGCCGATTCGCGGCCGGCGGCAGAACGTCCGCCTGTCGAGTCGCTCCCGCGAGGCGCTGCGTGATCGGTTCGGGGGCCGCGTGCTGTTTTAGCGGTTGATCTGTTCATGCGTTTCAATTGGAAATTCCCCGCGACTGCCGACAATCCTGTAACGTCGATGGGAACAGTCGAAAGTCGAAAAGTCGAAGGTCGAAGGTTGATGACCGACCTTCGGCCTTCCGCAAGGAACTTCCGACCCTCTGACCTTCGACCTTCCGACCTTCGACTTACCACTGAGGTCCTGCGTGCTCCCCTACCTCTTCGCCACCCCCGACGACCGGCGCGAGATGCTGCAAAGCATCGGCGTCGATTCCGTGGAAACCCTGCTGAAACAGGTCCCGGACAAACTCCGGCTGCAACGCCCGCTCGACCTGCCGCCGGCGGCGACCGAACTGGAACTGGAAGCCGACGTCCGCAAACTGGCCGCGCGGAACGTCAGCCCGACCGCGGCGACCTGTTTCCTCGGCGGCGGCGTGTACGACCATTTCATTCCGGCCGTCGTCGACGAAATCGCCGGCCGCGGCGAGTTCTACACGGCCTACACCCCCTATCAGGCCGAGGCCAGCCAGGGGAGCCTGCAGGCGTTCTTCGAGTACCAGACGCTCATCTGCCAGTTGACCGGCATGGACGTCTCCAACGCCAGCCTGTACGAAGGGGGGACCGCCGTCAGCGAAGCGGCGTTCATGGCGATGCGCGTCACCAACCGGCATGACAAGGTCGTGCTGCTCGGCTCGGTGCATCCCGAATACCGGCAGGTCGTCGAAACCTACTGCGGGAATCTCAACACCGAAATCGTCACCATCCCCTGCCCCGACGGCACCGCCGACCCGGATGCCGTGAAGAAGGCCGTGGACGACAAGACCGCCTGCGTCGTGGTGCAGCATCCCAACTTCTTCGGCTGCCTGGAAGAGGTGGAAGCGATCACCGAAATCGCGCAGAAAGCCGGTGCGTTGTCGGTGGTGTCGTTCGACCCGATCAGCCTCGGCGTGCTGAAACGCCCCGGCGATTACGGGGCCGACATCGCCGTCGCCGAAGGGCAGTCGCTGGGCATCCCGATGCAATTCGGCGGGCCGTTCCTGGGCATTCTCGCCTGCCGCAACGAATTCGTCCGCAAGATGCCGGGCCGTCTCGTCGGCCAGACGACCGACCGCCACGGCCAGCGCTGCTTCGTGCTGAATCTGCAGGCGCGGGAACAGCACATCCGCCGCGAAAAAGCGACGAGCAACATCTGCACCAACCAGGGGCTGCTCGCGATGCGGGCGACGGCGTACCTCTCCACGCTCGGCCCGCAGGGAATCCGCGAAGTTGCCAACCTGTGCACGCAGAAGGCCCATTACGCGGCGCAACAACTGACGGCGATCGACGGCTTCGAACTCGCGTTCGACCGGCCGTTCTTCAAGGAGTTCGCGCTCAGAATCCCCCGTAGGACGGCCTTCCAAGGCCGTCCTGCCGCCGAAGCCGTCATCTCCGCCGCGAACGACGCCGGGTTCCTGCTGGGACCGGCGTTGAGCCGCTTCGGAATGGCGGATGACTCGCTGCTGGTCGCGGTGACGGAGCAACGGACGCGGGAGGAGGTCGACTCGCTGGTGAACACTTTTGGCGGAGTTGAGCCATGACTAAATATCCCCCGCCAGAGCGGACCGAGATTGCTTACAACATGCCAAAAAAGTATCTCGACCCGGGATGGCACGAGCTGTTAAAGGAATATGAGTTCTTCGAAAGCGAATCACGTGTACCGCCATTTCGTCGAGGCGAAAGCTTCGAGGCCGGAGAGGCAGTGTACGAACTCATCTCCGATCACCTGCGAATGACTGGGTATTCGCGGTGGAATGAACTGCACGAAGAGGTCTTTTCGCGCGACTGCATGGCTGAGTCTTTGGATTGGTCTCGACAGGTGACTGTGTATGTCAACGAGGACTGGGGATTTGTCACCGAAGAATTAATCGACGTCCTTCAGACGAATATGTTGAAGATGCATCGATTGTGGCGGATCATGCTGCTTCCAGAGCACGAGGGAATGGAGAAGTCGGTTCTCGTCTACCCTGATGAGGTCTACTTGGGGGGATTTCCCGCGGACGACAACTGGCGTCAACATCTGTGCGCGTGGCGCGAGGAAAGAACTGCCTACTACAGTCATTTATCGCGCGGACAACGGCTCCGGTTTCGATTCCTCAAGGAACTGGTATGCACGGCCTCGTCCAATTTCAAAGAGGGCTGCCAACTGCTGGCGGTCTTCAAGCACTGCTTCAGCGCTTCAGGCTTTTCGCAGGAGTTGTCGTGGGGTCAGCCGGAGAACGGCCTCTGGATACTCGTCAAAGGTGACCGTCACAGATTCGACGGCTTTCGAGGGAGTATCTGTCCTGACCATGAACTGACGTCGGACTATGAATATCCTGTGTCAGTCGCTGGGTCCGTCGGTGGGCTCTTTGACGACTGGAATCACTCTCTTGGGCTAATGGAGTTTTATGTCGACGCAGCATGGGAAGAGGAGATTATCATCGTCCAACGGAAAGCAAAGCCAGGCTCCAACCTCACACTCGATGGCATCGCACGAGAGTGGCGGTTTCAGATCACGCCGGTGGACCTTATCAGTGATGAGTATCTCGCCAATTGGGCGAATGCGAGCATGTAGGGTGGGCGGTGGCCACCGGGAATGTAACGGGATGCGACATTCCTTCGTCATTTGAGTTTTGAGATTTGACTCGGTCGCATTGGAAGGTCGTCCTACAGGAACTACGAAATCAAGAAAATGCGCAACCAACTCGCCACCAACCTCCTCTTCGAACTCTCCGCCCCCGGCCGCCGCTCCGCCGTTTTCCCGGCTTGTGACGTGCCGGAACAATCGCTCGGCGAACTGCTGCCGGTGTCGCAGCTCGCGGAATCCGCGCCGCCGTTGCCGGAGCTGGCCGAACCCGACGTCATCCGGCATTTCGTCAATCTCTCCACGCGGAACATGTCGGTCGACACGCATTTCTATCCGCTCGGCAGTTGCACGATGAAGTACAACCCGAAGCGGCACGAGCGGCTGTCGCGGCTGCCGGGGCTGGGCGACCTGCATCCCTACCAGACCGACGACCAGTTGCAGGGGATGCTGGCCATCGTGTTCGACATGCAGCGGATGCTGGCCGAAATCGCCGGCCTTCCCGCGGTCTCGCTGCAGCCGGCCGCCGGGGCGCAGGGGGAACTGGCCGCCCTGCTGGTTGCCGCGACGTACTTCCGCGATCGAGGCGAGCACCGCACGAAGGTGATCTTCCCCAGCAGCGCCCACGGGACGAATCCCGCGAGCGCCGCGCTGGCCGGGTTCGAATGCGTGCAGTTGAAGCCGTCGTCCAGCGGGTTCGTCGACCTCGACGAACTGCAATCGAAACTCGATGCGTCGACCGCCGTGTTCATGATTACGAACCCCAACACGCTGGGCCTGTTCGAGAAGGACATCCCCGAGATCGCGAAGCGGCTGCACGACGTCGGCGGCCTCGTCTACATCGACGGGGCGAACATGAACGCCATCCTGGGCATCGCCCGCCCCGGCGACTTCGGCGGCGACATGATGCATTACAACGTCCACAAAACCTTCACCGGCCCTCACGGCGCCGGCGGCCCCGGCGCGGGGCCGATCGCCGTGCGCGATTTTCTGGCCGACTACCTCCCCGGCCCCATCGTCACCCAAGGCGAGCCGGGAGCGTCAGCGACCGGAGATCGCACAACCACCTATTCGCTGGTCACTCCGGCGAAGTCGATCGGCCGCATGCGGAGCTTCTTCGGCAACGTCGGCATTCTGCTTCGCGGCTATTTCTACCTGCGCACACTGGGGGCCGCGGGTTGCCGGGCCGTTTCGGAAGACGCCGTCCTCAATGCCAACTACCTCAAGGCGAAGCTGAAGGACGTCCTCCCCGCAATGCACGGCGAACACTGCATGCACGAATTCGTCGGCACGGCGAAGAAGCTGAAGGACGACCGCGGCATCACCGCGATGGACATCGCCAAACGCCTGCTCGACTACGGCTTCCACGCCCCCACCGTCTACTTCCCGCTGGTCGTGCCGGAAGCGATGATGATCGAACCGACGGAAACGGAATCGAAGGCGACGATGGACGCGTTCGTGGAAGCGATTCGAAAGATCGTCGCCGAAGACCCCGAATTCCTGCACCTCGCCCCGCACACGACGCCGGTCAGTCGGCCGGACGAAGTGACGGCGGCGCGGAAGCCGGTGCTGAAGTGGGAGGCTGCGACCGCGGGTTGAGCTACATCTGCACGGGCCGCGGCTCCATCCCGGCCTGCTTGCGCTTGTTGGTCGCGCACAGTTCCTGAGGAGTGCTCAATCCGGTTCGGAATCCAGCCGTGCCATAGCGTCGGCCAGCAAGGCTGACCGTTGATTGCTCTTTGCGAGATAGTCGGCAAACCTCTGAAAGGTGTCGAACTTCTCCCGCGAATTGAGTCGAAGTTTGAAGACGTCGTCGGGCTCGAGTGCACCGATCTGAAGAAGGGCGCACGCAACGCCGGACTTCCAATAAAGACGTCCCTGCTGGTGAAATCTCCGACCGAAACCTCTGTCTTCCAGCCAATCACCGAGCACTTCGTGTGCTCCTTCCTGCCATTCCAGCAAGGCGTTAGCGAGTTCGATCAAGGTTGATTCGGCCACTGCGCGCCTCCAAACTCCTGGTGAAACCCGTCGTTGGCCTGCCGAGCCGGAATGTTCTGGATTGAAAATATACAGAATCGTTCCCGGAAGGAACGATCTTCAATTACTCGGAAGTGACATCGCGTCGCGACGAGACGGGCGTTTGGATATTATCGCCGTATGCAGATTCCCCATTTGCAAACCAACCGCCTCCTCCTCCGCGAGTTCCGCGAGTCCGACCACGACGCCTACGCGCGGATTCACGGTGACCCCGAAACGATGCGGTACATCGGCACGGGCGAACCGCTCGACCGCAAGACGGCGTGGCGGAGTCTCGCGTTTTTTCTCGGCCACTGGCAGCTCCGCGGGTTCGGCATGTGGGCCGTCGAGGACAAAGCCACGGGGGAATTCATCGGCCGCGTGGGGTATTATCAACCGGACGGCTGGCCGGGGTTCGAACTCGGCTGGACGATCGACCGCCGACACTGGGGCCGCGGGTTCGCCACGGAAGCCGCGAAGGCCGCGCTGAAGGTCGCGCTGCCGGCGTTCGGCCGGCGGCACGTGATCAGCCTCATCCAACCGGGCAACGCGGCGTCGATTCGTGTGGCTGAGAAGATCGGCGAAACGTTCGAGCGCGAGATCGACCTCGACGGCAAGCGGGTGCTGGTTTACGGGATTGAACTGAGTGAATGACGATGGCCGCAAAGAATCGCAAGATCCGCAAGAAGAAGGAACCGTGGCAGGAATTGAAAGTCGGCGATCGCGTTCGAATCGTAAGAATGCCGAGCGGTATCGACGAACCGGGATATACGTTTCACAAGTGCACTCGCCGGCTTTATGAGAAACTGATTGAACGAGGTCGACCTCAACGAATCTTTTTCGTCGACGATTGGGGATTGCCTTGGATTTCTTGCCGCTTTCGAATGAAGAATGGCAAATGGGAATACCACGCGCTGGCCCTGAACGATGACAGTTGGGTTCGGGTGAAGCCGCGTCGAAAAGTGTCTTGATATACCCTTCCTGCGAATTCTCCGCCTTCTTGCGGCTTTGATGACCAATCCCAAATTCACCCGGCTGATCGTGGATCCAACGCCGAACTCCGGCAAGTGGAACATGGCCCTCGACGAGGCCCTGCTGGAATCGGCCGTCCACCGCGGCCGCTGCACCGTGCGTATCTATCGCTGGTCGCAACCGACGGTCTCGCTGGGCTACTTTCAGCGGACCGACGAGATCGATCCCGAGTCGTCGTGGGCCGACCTCCCGCGCGTGCGGCGGCTTTCCGGCGGGGGGGCGATATTGCATCACCTCGAATGGACGTACTCCTGCACCATCCCGCCGGGCCACCCGGCGATTCGCACGCCCGGCGCGCTGTACGAAACGGCCCACCGGCAAATTATCGACGTGCTGAAAGAATTCGGCGTCGAGGCCGCGTTGCGCGGGAGCGTAGTGCGAAATTCATTTCGCACGAGCGCTGGCGCGTGTGAAATGAATTTCGCACGACCACCTTCCGCTTTCATGTGCTTCTCCCGCGGCGATGCCCGCGACGTCGTCCTGCACGGCCATAAGATCGTCGGCAGCGCGCAACGCCGTCGCAAGGGGGCCGTCCTGCAGCACGGCAGCATCCTGCTGCAGGCGTCGCCGTTCGCGCCGGAATTGCCGGGGATCGTCGATCTGGCCGGCGATTTCCCGCCGGCCGAGTTCCTCGGCGAACAAATCGGCCGTTCGATCGCGGTGGCGCTCTCCGAAACGATAGAAACGGCGGCCCCGACAGCGGAAGAACTTGTCGCGGCGCGGCGTGCAGTGCAGAATTGATTCCGCACGATCCATGGCTCGTGCGGAATCAATTCCGCACTACGTTCCGACGCGGCAGCCAGTGGCGGAAATCATCGGGATTTCATAAGATCGGTTCCTTGTCCGTTCTCGGTTTGTGAAGGCTGGATCTTCCCTTCAACAACGGACGAAGGATCACGGACAACTGACCACTGACAACTAACAACTGACAACTCATGGCAAAGCATCAGGTGCAGGACATTCGCAACGTCGCGCTGGTGGGACACGGGGCGGTGGGGAAGACCACGCTGGCGGATTATCTGCTGTTCAAGGCGGGCGTGAACACCCGGGCCGGTTCGGTCGATGACAAGTCGAGCCTGCTGGACATCGACGACGACGAAAAGGAACGCGGTCACAGCATCACCTCCGCCCTGTGCCATTTCGAGCACAAGGGCAAACGGATCAACCTCATCGACTGCCCCGGCTACCCGGACTTCATCGGCGGGACCATCGGCGCGCTGCGGGCGGTGGAAACGGCGGTCGTCACCGTCAGCGCGGGGGCGGGGATCGAAGTCAACACCCGGCGGACGTTCAACCGTGCCGGGGACGCCGGCGTGGGCCGGGTTCTGCTCGTCAACAAATGCGACATGGAGAACGTCAACTTCCCGCAGCTCATCGCCGACCTGCAGGAGTTGTTCGGCCAGGCCTGCGTGCCGCTGAACGTCCCCGTTGGGCTGGGGTCGAAGTTCGAAGGAGTCGTCAGCACGCTGAAGGTGCCCGATTCCGTCCCGGCCGGCGCGGTCGTCGATCCGAAAGAGATCAACCAGACGCTGATGGACGCCATCGTCGAAGCCGACGAAGAGCTGATGGAACGCTTCCTCGAAGGAGAAGAGCTGTCCCCGGAGGAAGTCGCCGGCGGCGTGTCGAAGGCGATCAAGGCCGGCACGCTGATTCCCATTCTCTGCGCCAGCTCCAAGACCGGCGTCGGCGTGCCGGAATTCATGGACGCCCTGGCCGACGTCGCCCTGTCCCCCGTCGACCTGCCGCGGAAGGGGAAAACTCCCGCCGGCGACGAGGTCGAGCTGCCCCCCGACCCGGACGCCCCGCTGGTCGCGCAGGTCTTCAAGACCCGCATCGATCCGTTCGTGGCGAAGCTGAGCTACATTCGCGTTTATTCCGGCACCCTCAAGAAGGACAGCTCCGTCCATGCGGCGAAGCACAACAAGAACCTGAAGATCTCGCAACTGCTCGACGTGCAGGGGGGCAAACAGGACGGGACCGATTCCGCCGGACCTGGCGACATCGTGGCCGTCGTGAAAATGGACGACCTGCACACCGGCGAGACGCTGAACAAGGACGCGAACAGCCCGGTGATGCCGCCGATCCCGTTCCCCACGCCGATGAGCGGCCTCGCCGTCCAACCGAAAAGCCAGGCGGACCAGCAGAAGATCTCCGGTTCGCTGGCCAAGCTGGTCGAGGAAGACCCGACGTTCGCCGTCCGCCGCGACACGCAGACCAAAGAGATGGTCATGCAGGGGATGAGCGAACTGCACCTGCAACTGATGCGGGAACGCATGCACCGCCGCGACAAGGTCGAGGTCATCACGCACCAGCCGAAAGTCCCCTACCGCGAAACCGTCGCCGGCAACGCCGAGGGACATTACCGCCACAAGAAGCAGTCGGGCGGTTCGGGGCAGTTCGGCGAAGTGCACTTCCGCATCTACCCCTGCCCGCACGACATCAACCCCGAGGAATACTTCATCAGGGCCCGCTTCGAAGGCCTGCGGGATTTCAAATACGACCCGGAGTTGAACTACTGCTTCGTCGACAGTGTCTCCGGCGGGTCGGTCCCCAACAACTTCATCCCCGCCGTCGAAAAGGGAATCAAGGAACGCATGGGCCAGGGGGTCATCGCCGGCTACCAGGTGCAGGACGTCGTCTGCGAGCTGTTCTTCGGCAAGGACCACCCGGTGGACAGCAACGAAACGGCGTTCAAGACCGCGGCGAGCATGTGCTTCCGCGAGGTGTTCAAACAGGCCAGACCGACGCTGCTGGAGCCGATCGTCAACGTCGAGATCACCGTGCCGGGCGACAAATTGGGGGACATCAGCAGCGACCTGACCAGCCGCCGCGGCCGCATGGAGGGGATGGACAGCGCCCCCGGCGGGTTCCAGATCCTGCACGCGAAGGCCCCGCTGGCGGAAATGATGACCTACGCCCGGTCGCTGTCCAGCATGACCGGCGGTCAGGGTTCGTTCTCCATGGAACTCAGCCACTACGAGATGGTCCCCCCCAACGAGCAGAAGCGGATCATCGACGAGACGAAGCGGGAGGAGGAAGAGGAAGGGTGATCAATGCCGAATGACGCCCCTGTTCAAATCGAAGAAGGGCGAATGTCGAAGGAATGACGAAGTTCCAAGCCCGAATGACGAAGCCGGCGTATCGTCATTCGGGCTTCGCCATTCTTGACGAATTGACTTCGTCATTCCACGCGCCGGGATTGCCGTTGAGGATCCCCTCCCGAATGCGTTTAATCAATGGGATTGCTATGCCGCAAGAACATCAATGACCGACACCATCCGGCCACATCCGAAGAACGCGCCCGGCCCCTTTTATGTGGTCGATGGTTGCTGCACTGCCTGCGACATTCCTTTTGTCGAAGCTCCGGGCTTGTTCGCCTACGACGGCAAGAACCACTGCTTCGTTGAGCGTCAGCCAGCGAGCAAGGAGGAGCTCAATTGCATGCTTCGTGCATTGTGGGCGGCGGAGTTTCAATGCATCCGCTATCGCGGTCAAGACCCTGAGGTTCTTCGTCGGCTCGGCGAACTCGGGGAACCGCATCTTTGCGATGTTTCTCCGCCGGCAAGCGTGCGGCCTGTTTTCCGAAACCATGTGACGTTTGATGCTGCTTCCGCGCAAGTAGAGTCAATGCCGCCGCGAAAACTCGCTTTGGCCTTTCAACAATACATGCGCTCGCTGAACCGACACTGGCTCAAATGCGAGTTCTCTTCGATCGTCGCGGACGGAGAAAGTGCGACGTTGTCCTTTTCATGGTATCAGAGCAATTTCCACCCCATGGAGTTTCGCGCCATCTTCCTGCCTGATTGCCGGTGGCTGCTTCGGCATTCGCTGGTCGAGAAAGCGGGCAGTCGAAGCGTATCGAACGACGTAGACGACTGGCTGAAGAACGACGGACGATTCTGTAAAATCAAGTGGTATACTGAGGAGCAATGGAGCGGCTCGAACGAATGGCAGGACACTCCGTGGTAGCGAGAGTGTTGCAAAACGAACGCAGGAACAACAGATGGCACAGGCAATCGTCGACGCCGCGGAATTGCGGCGATTCGCGCAGACGCTCAAGAAGCTCAACACCGAACTGGCCGACCGCATGACCCGCGTGTCGACGCAACTGGCGGACCTGAGCCACACCTGGCGCGACCAGGAGAACTCGAAGTTCCGCGAGGAATTCGAGCAGCACATGAAAATGATCGCCCGCTTCATCGAAGCCAACAACCGTCACATCCCCTACCTGCTCCGCAAGGCCGAGCGGATCGAGGAATACGTGCAGCAGCGCTGAGGCGTAGTGCGAAATTCATTTCGCACAGCCCGGCATTCGTGCGAAATGCCCCTGTTCTACGAGAAAAGGGGCGCACTACATTCCGACAACCACTCACCATGTCCCATTCCGCAAACGTCCGTTCTCTCGAAGCGATCCGCCAGTTCCGCGTCGCGGTGCTGGCGTTCGCCGAGGAGGCGACGGCGGCCGTCGAGATGCTGCGGCAGCAGTCCCACCGGGCGCTGGAATGGATCGATCACGACCGCCCGTCGTTCTGGAGAAGCGAGACCCGCCGCTGCTTCGACGACGTCGCCGCAGCGCGGTCGCATCTGGCGAAGCGGCAGCAGATTTCCGTGGGGGGAAGGCGGCCGGCCTGCATCGAAGAGAAGAACGTATTGCAGAGGTCAAAACGCCGGCTGGACGCGGCGGTGGCGATGAACACGACGGTCCGGCAATGGAGCGTCAAAATCCACCGCGCCGCCGACGTCTACGCCACCCGCATCGCCCGGCTGGACCGCATCGTGGCGCACGACGTCCCGCAGCTCGTGGCGCTGCTGGAACGGATCATTACAACGCTGGAAGCCTACGCGACCAGCGCCCCGGTTGCAGTCGCAGCGACGCAGAATACGTAGTGCGCCCCTTTTCAACTTGATCAGGGGTATTTCGCACGAGCGCGTTTCGTGCGAAATGAATTCCGCACTACATTCTTTCAACTATCAACCCTCAACTCTCAACTCCCATGAACGTCGCCAACTTCTCCGCCGGCACCGCGAAGCTGCATTCCGTGATCGAGACGCTGGCGGCGGATTGGGAAAGCACGAAGGAATTCTGGAACGACGAAACGAGCCGCGCCATCGAAGAGAACCACGTGCAGCCGATCTTCCAGCAACTCAAGGAAACCATCGAAGCCACCGCCCGGCTGAGCGAGGTGCTCGGCCAGGCCCAGCGCGACTGTGAACCGCGGGATTCGTAGGACGGATTGCCAATCCGTCCGGCTCGGAATCACCGAGAAGCCATATGCAAATCAGCCGGTGGGCGCAAGCCCCCGGTTGGACGGTTGATCCGGGACAACCGGGGGCTAGCGCCCTGCGGCTGATGAGTCACTCGAGCGGACGAACAGGAACGAAATGTCCCAACCTCCGGTCCATCCCGACTTGCACCGCCAGCTCGGCGAACTGTTCGCCGGGATCGACGACCGCGTCGCGGCGGAGCAGTGGTACGGCGAAACCTACGACGGCCACGCCGACGCCAGCGACTTGCGGTTCCGCGAGGCGATCGAGTCGATCCGCGCGCGGTACGCCGCCGCCCGCGCCGCCGCCCGCCAGGACTGCGAAAGCCGGCGGAACGACGCCCAGCGGCAGTTCGAAGGGGCGTTCAACACGGCCAACTCGAAGTACCACACGGCCCGGCAGCAGGTCGAGGCGGAATTCGGAACCGCATCGCTGGCCATCGAAAACGAACTCGAAGAAGCCCGCTGGATGGCAACCTCTGTGCTCGACGCCGACGCCGAAGACAGCCCCAAGCGGCAGCTCGAATCGCTGCAGGACCGGCTCCACGAGAGCCGCGAGCAGTTGCAGCGGCAGTCGCAAGAGATCGAAGACGCCTTCCGCAACGCCGTCGACGTCCTGCAGCGCCGCCGCCATTGGCGCGACCCCGCCCCGCCGGAAGCCCTGAAACCGGCCGGCGACCGCAAAGAGGCGCTCGGCCGCTTCGAAGCCGCGCACGAGTCGCTGCGGCGGCGGGTCCCGGAGCTGGTCAACCAGCCATTGTCGCGGCTCTTGGGCGGATGGAACTTTCCGGCACTGCTGCTGCTGGTCTGGCTGGGCGCGGCTGCGGCGCTGTTCTTCGTCGACACGGCGGCGTTGCCGCTCAATCTGCCGCAGGACTTGTCGGGGCGGATGCTGCTCGCGGCGGCCGTCGCGCTGGTTCCCACCGTGCTGCTGGGACTGATCCTGCATGGGATGAACGCCACGAAGGTGTCTGCCCGGCTCGGCGCTATCCAGAACGCGCTGCACGAACTGCGGGCCGTTCACCAGCAGTGGCGGGAATTCGCGACGGCCGACCTGACGAAGAAGAAGGAAGAGGTCCGCCGCTGGCAAGACGCCCTCGAACGCGACCGCCGCAATACGCTGCGAAAGATCGACGACATCCAGGCCCGCCGCATGGACGAAGCCCGCCACAAGCAGCGGACTGCGCTGGACGTCGTCGAATCCCGCTTTGCCGCGACGGTCGAAGACCTGGAGCGGACCCGCGACCGGCAGATCGAGGCCGTCGAAGCCCAACTCGAACAGAAATCGCGGGCGATCGACGAAAGCGAGACGCACGAGCTCGAGTCGGCGACCCGGCTGCACGCCCAGTTGATCGAGAAGCTCGAAGCCAACGAACGCCGCGACCGCGCCGCCATCGAGAAGAAATGGACGGCGGTGCTGTCGCAGACGTCGAAAGTCGTCGAGCGCGAGCAGCGGAGTTGCCGGCAATCGTCCCCCGACTGGAGCCAACTCGCCGACGAAAACTGGACGCTCCCCGCCGAGGTCCCCGCATCGATCCACTTCGGCCGCTTCGACTGCGACCTGGCACAGTTGCCGGACGGTGTCCCGCACCGCGACTGGCTGCCGCGGACGCCGGCGAAGTTCGCGCTGCCCGCGACGCTCGGCTTCCCGCAGCGGGCGTCATTGCTGTTGGAAGCCCGGGACGGCGGCCGGCAGGTCGCCGTCAACGCGCTGCGAACGACCATGCTGCGGTTGCTGACGTCGCTTCCCGCCGGGAAAGTCCGCTTCACGGTCATCGACCCGGTCGGGCTGGGGGAACCGTTCTCGGCCTTCATGCACCTCGCCGACGTCGACGAGCTGATGATCGGCTCGCGAATCTGGACCGAGCCGGCCCACATCGAGAAACGGCTGGCCGAACTCTCCGAGCACATGGAGAACGTCTTCCAGGCGTATCTGCGGAACGAGTTCGCCAGCATCGATGAGTACAACCGGCACGCCGGCGAAGTGGCCGAGCCGTATCACATCCTCGTCGTCGCGAACTTCCCGCTGAACTTCAGCGAGGAAGCCGCCCGGCGATTGACGAACATCGCCGCCAGCGGCCCGCGATGCGGGGTCTACACGCTGCTCAGCGTCGACACGCAGCAGTTCGCGGGGAAGACACCCGGTGTTTCCAAAACACCGGGTGTCTTGTCGGATCTGGAGCACGCTTCGATCACGCTGAAGTGGGAGGCCGGCCGCTTCACGTCCGTCGAGCCGCACCTGAAGGAGCTGCCGCTGACGCTGGACGACCCGCCGGAACCGAAAGAATTCAGCCGCATCGTGCGGGCCGCGGGCCGGCAATCGAAGGACGCCCGCCGCGTCGAGGTCCCCTTCGAGCGGATCGCCCCCCGCAACGGCGACCTGTGGAGCCTCAGCAGCCGCGGCGGCATCGACGTCCCGCTGGGCCGCGCCGGCGCGACGAAACTGCAATCCCTCTCGCTGGGCCGCGGCACGTCGCAGCATGTGCTCGTCGCCGGGAAAACGGGGGCGGGGAAGTCGACCTTCCTGCACGCCCTCGTCACGAATCTCTCGCTGTATTACGCGCCGGACCAGGTCGAGTTCTACCTGATCGACTTCAAGAAGGGGGTCGAGTTCAAAACCTACGCCGCCCATGCCCTGCCGCACGCGCGGGTCATCGGCATCGAAAGCGACCGCGAATTCGGCGTCGCCGCGCTGGAACGGCTCGACGCGGTGCTGAAGGAGCGCGGCGAGCTGTTCCGTTCCCACGGCGTGCAGGATCTCGCGAGTTACCGCGAGAAAAGGGGCGACCCAGTAGGGTGGGCTGTGCCCACCACGAACGCTTCACGTGTATCCGATCGGTGGGCACAGCCCACCCTACCTGCTGACCCCTTTTCTCTGCCGCGGATTCTGCTGGTCATCGACGAATTCCAGGAGTTCTTCACCGAAGACGACGCGCTGTCGCAGACCGCCGCGCTGCTGCTGGACCGGCTGGTGCGACAGGGGCGGGCGTTCGGGATTCACGTGCTGCTCGGCTCGCAGACGCTGGGCGGGGCGTACACGCTGGCCCGCAGCACGCTGGGGCAGATCGCCGTCCGCATCGCGTTGCAGTGCAGCGACGCCGACGCGCACCTGATCCTCAGCGAAGAGAACACCGCCGCCCGGCTGCTGACCCGCCCCGGCGAAGCGATCTACAACGACGCCAACGGTTTGTTGGAAGGCAACCACCCCTTCCAGATCGCGTGGCTGCCCGACGACCAGCGGGAACGCTACCTCACTGAACTGCGGGAGATCGCGCGCAGCCGAGGCGTGAAATGCGCCCCGCCGATCGTCTTCGAAGGGAACGTGGCGTCGGACGTGCGGAAGAACGCAGACGTCGTGCGGCTGATCGAAACGTTTGGTAGCAGAATTCTCGCTCGTTCCCAAGCTCCGCTTGGGAACGCACTATCGCGAAGCTCCGCTTCGCAACGCGCCGGCTGTCTGAGTGGCGGCGAATTGGCGGACGCTCCGCACTTGGTCAGACAGAGCCTGGCCACGAGTGCGTTCCCAAGCGGAGCTTGGGAACGAGGGGAACAAATCCCTGGGTTCTGGCTGGGAGAGGCCGTCTCGCTGCAGGCCCCCACGCGGATCGAATTCCACCGACGGGCGGGAAACAACCTGCTGATCGTCGGCCAGGACGCCGAAGCCGCCCACGGGCTGCTCGCCGTCGCGTACCTGACGCTCGCCGCGTTATGTAGGACGGATTGCCAATCCGTCCGTCACGACGACGGCGATCATTCTTTGGCATCTTTACATCGGAGCGATGCTTTCGATCGGACGGATTGGCAATCCGTCCTACGGATTTTTTACATCCTCGACGGCGCGGTGCGGAACGACGAACAGGAATCCGTCTGGCAACCGCTGCTCGAAGCCGTTCCGCATGCCACGCGACTTGCGGGGCAGCACAACGCCGGGGAGGTCGTCACGCAGCTTGCCGAGGAAGTCCGGCGGCGGTCCGACGAGGGCGGAGAGCACGATCCGCCGCTGTTCCTGCTGATTTCCGATCTGAGCCGCTTCCGCGACCTGCAGAACGACGCCGACGATTTCGGGTTCCACCTCAATAACGGCGACGAAGAGAAACCGCCGGCGATCGGGACGCTGCTGGCCGACGTGCTCCGCGACGGGCCGGCCGTCGGCGTGCACGCGATCGTGTGGTGCGACTCCTACTGCAATCTGACGCGGTGGTTCAGCCTGCAGACACAGCGGGAGTTCGACCGCAAGGTGGCGTTCCGCATGAACGGTAACGATTCGAGCAACCTGATCGACACCCCCGCCGCCACCCGGCTGGGCGTGCACCGGGCGCTGCTGTACCGCGGCGAGAGCGGTGCGATTGAGAAATTCCGCCCCTACGCCGCCCCGCTGGCGGAATGGATTACGTGGGCCGGCAATCGTTTCCGCGGCGAACCGTCCGCCCCGCCGGAGTGGGACGACATCGCGACGCTGACGGTCATGTAGGTCCGGACGGCCCGTCCGGACCTCGGTGCGCGAATGGATGTCGTTTGGCCATTCGAGGTCCGGACGGGCCGTCCGGACCTGCTTTCGCGAGACAGACCCGCGCCGTCCGCCTTCGGCTTTCCGCTTTCTTCCGTTCGGCAAGCTGGTACATTGGTGGGATCGCGATTTCGCGCCGCACGACGGCCCCCCGGGAGCGACTGCATGCCCGTCAAGATTCGCTGCAAAGGCTGCCAGAAAGTGCTGAACGTCCCCGACCGCGCGCGGGGAAAGGCGATCAAATGCCCCGCCTGCGAGACCGTGCTGCGGATTCCCGCGGCGACGGCCGCCGCGGCGGCGCCGGCCGCCGATCGGCCGACGGCCGCGCCCGCCGTCGAGCGGGACGACTTTCTGACCGGGGTCGACCTCCGCCGCGCTGTCGACAGCCGTGTGCGGGTCTGCGTGAAGTGCGGTGCGGAAGCGGATGAGGAAGTAGTGGACTGCCCGGAGTGCGGCCACAACGTCGACACGGGCGTGATGAGCGACTACATCCGCAAGAAGCGCGAACGCCGCGGACCCGACCCGGAGGAGTTCTGGGGGGTGGCGTGGACGGGGTCGTTCAAGTTCCTCGGTAAGAACATTCCTCTGGTGATGCGGACGGGCATGTACTGGTCGACGTTCCTGACGCTCTCCTATTTCGCCGCCTATTGCCAGTTCTACTGCTCATCGATTCCCACGTTGCTGTTCTGGGGGGTCATGGGATTGTTGTTCAGCCTCGGGTACGACGGCTGGTACTGGTACTGCACGGTCAACGTGATTCGGCACACGATGGGTCCCAAACGGAACAAGCCGCTGAAGGAGCTGCACTTCGACTTCTATCAATGCATCGCGTTGGGCATCAAGGCGCATGTGTGGCCGATGATTCTGCTGCTGCCCGTCTTTCTCGTGTTGTTGACGGTGTTTCTCTGGTCGTCAATCGCGAGCGGTTCGGTGCTCGCGGGTCTGGGGGTGTTTGTCATCGGCATGCTGGGAATTCTGCTGTTCGCGCTGCTGGCGTTTCCCGCGGCGATGGTGCATATGTCGATGCCTTACACGTACAAGGCCTGGACCCCGTACCACATGGCGATCAGCGTCGGGAAAACCATCCTGCCGTCGTTGTACTGGTTCGTGATGGCAATCGCCGCGCTGCTGCCGTTGTTCGCGGTGCTGCTGACGTTTCACCTCGCCTGGGAAGGGGGACTGCCCCAGGCGCAGAAGGATGCGATCAAGGGGATCGCGGACATCACGCTGTGGATCATGGAATCCCTGGGGATGGTTGAGAACCTGCAATTCGACGGCCCGGCCGTCGCCTTCAAGATCGTCTGGTGGGCGATTCCCATTTTCTTCGCGATCGCACTGCTGCTGATCTGGCTGATCGTGACGCCCTTCGCGATCCTCATGGCGTTCCCCGCGATGTTCCTGATGCGGGCCAACGGCTACATCGGGCTGTACTTCCGCGACAAGCTCGATCTCGTCAGCGAGCAGCAGCCGAACGTTCCCTGCGGGTTCTGGCCGCGATATCTGGCGCATCTCGTCGATTCTCTGATCCTGGGCCTGGCGTCGACCGGCGTGTTCTTCGCCCTTTTCGGACTCGTGCTGCTGGTCATCTGGGCGGAATTGAGCTACCTGGGCTACATCTTCTACCTCTGCAGTTTTGGATATGACCTGACGTTCCCCTGGTTCTACTACGCCAAGCCGCAGAGCAACCCCGCCTGGCGAGGCTCGATCGGCATGCGGTCCATCGGCATCGTCGTGGTGAAGGACAACGAGAAATTCGACACGCTCGACTTCGGGACCGCCTCCGGCCGGTTCTGGGTCAAGTTGCTGCTGGGACTGGTCACGCTGGGCATCAGTTGGCTGTTCGCCGCCTTCACCGAAAAGAAACAGGCCCTGCACGACACCCTGATGAAAACGCTCGTCGTCTGGGAAGGGGACGACGAACGCAACGCAATCGGTTGACGTGCCTTGCTGCGCTGAGCCGCGTTCGGTCGCGCTCCTCTCCGCAAAGCCTTCGAGTCGCGGCTAAACGATCAGGCGTCGCTCCCCTGCGCCCAACGGCGGAGCTTCGGGCGGAGCCACCAGAAGCGGCCGCATTTCTCCCGCGCGATCTTCGCCCGTGCCTGGTACTGGGCCATCGTCTCGAACGTCGACATCTGCTTTTCCTCGAACGGCGTCATCGCCCGCGTGACCGGGTCGAGCAGGCCGCGGCAGTCGAGCGACTGGTAGTACAGCCGCGCTCCCAGCGTGCTCCCCAGCAGCACGCAGGCCCCCCACACCGGCAACTGCGCCATACGCGCGGCGACGGGGGGCGGAAGGGCGGGCCACATTACGAACATGATCCCTCCCGCGGCGGAAGCGACGATCAGCACGACCGGCACCAGATACAGAGGCAGCCGCCTCAGTCGGAACGCGGGAAACCGCAACCCGGTCAGAAACCCGAGCCCCGACCACGTCAGCACGACGGTCCACAGCAGGAACAGAACCCCGCACAGCGCGAACGCCTGCGCCGGGGGCGCTTTCAGCGGGACGCCGATCATCAGAAACGCCATCGCGACGAACGGCAGCAGCAGCAGCGACCGCAGAATCCCGGCCCGGAACAAAGCTCGGAAGATCTCCCGAAATCCGACCGGGTAGATTGCGTAATGCAGCACACAGTTTCCGCCGCATTTCCGCCGGCGAAACCCCATCCACGACTGGCCGATGACCACCGACAGCGTCATCGCGCCGGCCACGACGAACATCCCCCCGGCGACGGCGGGAAACGCCAGCCCGCAGGCGACGAAGGCGAACATCAACGCGACGGCGGAGACGAAGCCGTCCATCCACCGGGTTTCCTCCGCTGCCAGGAATTCGACGATGTTGCGCTCGCGGGGCGACAGCCAGCGGTAGACGATCCGTTCCAGGAGTCCCAACTCGGGGGGCTGCCGCGAACGCAGGAATTCCCCTTCACGGATGCGCACCTCGGCGGCCGCTTCCGAGAGGCGGTCGGACGTGCCGTTCCAGACGTCGTTCAACTCGGCGAGGACTTCGACGGCGCGGCCGGCGGAATGCGGCGAACCAGCGCCCGCCCGCGAGAAGGGATGAGCGAGCGTGGCCTTCACGTCCTGATCGACCCGCACCGTGAATTCCAGAATGCCATACGTCGACCGCAGCCGCCGCAGCGCCGGGACGGCCAACCCCACGATGAAACAAGCTGCCGGCAGCCCCCACCAGGCATTGCCGACCCCTTGCAGGTACGCGCGGCTCAGCACGCCGGCCACCCAGCCGCCCGGTGTGACCACGCTCAGAACGGCCTCGAACGGTTGGCGGGGCAGGTTGACCCACCGCCCCAGCGACGCGGCCACGCCGAGCACGATCGCCACCAGCAGAGCGGTCATCGTGAGCACGGGAAAGTTCCACCGCGGCCGGTTGGCGGCGAGAATCGTCCCCACGGCGATCGCGACCGCCCCTTGCAGCACGCCGAGACCGATCGCCAGCAGCCAGCCAGGCCAGCCCACTCCGGCCTGAAACGCCACGATTCCATGCAGCAGAATCGCGACGTAGGCGGTGAGGAAACAGAGCCAGACCTGCGAAATCCACACCCGCCAGGCGATTTCCGATTCCGCAATCGGCAAATGCGACGCCACCGACACGTGCCGCGAACGTTGCAGCCGCAGCAGAAGCTGCTCCGCGAAGCCGAACGAAATCGCCGTCGACACGAGGCCGCTCAACGGCAGCGCGAACAACGGGCCGACCTGCATGACGAAAAATGTCAGCAACGCGATCGGCAACACGAGGCACAGCAACGGTCCACCGACGATCGTGACGATCACGCTGAGCAACACAACCAGACCGGGCAGCCTGCGGGCCTTCATCGCCCGCGTGTATTCGCCCAGCAACGGCTGCGACGACACCAGCTCGTTGCGGAAGCGGGCCTCGAGCCGGTCGTCGAGTGTCTTCGCGGTCACGTCGGGCTGTCTCACGAAAGTAGGTCCGGACGGCCCGTCCGGACCTCGGCGGGCCGAAAGATGTCAAATTCAGCGGATTGGCGAATCAAGGTCCGGTCGAGCCGACACGGACCTACTTGAGGGGCCTAGTTGATACGCTCACGTCGGGTCCTCGTGCAGCTCGTCGAACAGCGATTCCAGCACGCCGCCGCTTTCCTCGGTCACGCGGGCCTGCAGGCGGTCGACGGAATCGAAGGCGTGCACCCGCCCGCGATAGATGATGCACACCCGGTCGGAAAACCGCTCCGCCACGTCGAGAATCTGCGTCGTGTACAGCACCGTCCGCCCCCGCGCGCAGGCGTCGCGGGCGTGCCGCCGGAACGCCGTCAATCCTCGCGGGTCCATCCCCGAGGCGAATGGCTCGTCGAACATCCACAGTTCCGGGTCGACGGCGAGCACCGCGCACAGCGCCGCCTTGTAGGTCTGCCCCCGCGAGAGCGTTTCCATTCTCGCTTCGGCCAGCGGGAGCATGTCGAAATCGCGGAGCAGGCCGATGACGGCCTCTTCCATCCCGTCCCGCTCGACCTCGTACAGCCGCAGCACCATGCCGATGTGCCGCAGCACCGTCATCCGCGGGTAGACGAACGGAAAATCGGGCAGCAGAAAAAACCGCTTGCGAAGGTCGAGCCGGTCGCGGCGGAACGGCTCGGCGTCGAAATGCATCGTGCCGGCGTCGGGAGAGACGATCCCCGCCAGGCACCGCAGCAGCGTCGTCTTCCCGGCCCCGTTCGGCCCCAGCACGGCGACCGTGTGGCCGGTGGGAATGACCAGCGAAACGTCTTCCAGCGCGGCGACCGCGCGGTAACGCTTCGTCAGGCCGATGAGTTCGATTTCCATGCGGCGGCTTTCCATGTTTGGAGTGCGGTGATTCATCACCGCTTTGGATTCGACGCACTCATCAGAGCCAATACGGCAACGACTCGCCGCGCGCCAAAGGACCGAAAGCGGCGACGGTTCACCACACTCCGATGAGTATAACGGAAACAGATGGCACGACGCCGCATGACGAACGTGGTGGAACCCGCCAGTTTGCGCGCGGACGCTGGCAGCGTCCGCCACGTGGGATGGACCGCCCGGCTTCGCTACCATCCTGGCGGCGGACGGCTATACTGTGACGGTTTTGAACGACACGCCCCTTTCGCAATGCCGGCTTGAGAGATGGCCAACCTGAGCAAGTTCGATCCGCGGCTCGAAGCGCTGGTGATGGAGACCCGCACCGAGTGGGACCCGGCGATCGGGGAACTCTCCGAGGAAGACCGCCGCTGGCTGGCGGCCGCCGTGCACCAGGAGCCGCAGCTCGCGTCGAAGATCGACTACGAACGCTCGCACACCGGATTTGCGCGAACCATCACCGTCACGGTGGACGACATCGCGCGGCTGTACGAAGAACGGGTCGGCGGGTGACGGCGAAGAGGCAAGCAGGTACGACGCTCAAGGTTTCCGCAGGGCTGGTTTGCGGCGTCGAATCGCTTTCTTGTCACTCTTCAGACTGCGAACCCATTCGGTCAGCAGCTTCAGCCCCGCTTCATCCCGCTCGAAACTGGCGACGGGCGGCATCTGGTGCTTGCCGCGGATGGCCAGCCGCCGCAGGATCACCGAACGGTCCGGGTCGCCGGGGGCGATCAGCCGCGGGTCGTTCAGGCCGAAGGTGATGTGCCGCGGCTTCACGTCGTAGATCTTCGTTTCGGCCGGCTTCTTCAGGAAATTCAGCTCCATGTCGGCGTTGCCGCCGCCGTTCTCGACGTGGCAATGCCAGCAGTTGGCGTGCAGGTAAGCGCGGGCGCGGGCTTCCAGCGGCTGCGACTTGTCGAACGGGTCGGGCATCCGTGGCAGTTTCGCCGGCTCGGAGAGCTTCCCCTTGAAGAACCCGATGTGCGCCAGCGCTCGGAGCTGGTTGTCGCCGACGCCGCCGTAGTCGTGCTCGCGGTTCATCTGCAGCGTCGACAGGCCGAGCACGTAGCGGGCCTCGCGGGTGTGGCAGACCATGCACTCGGCCCGGCTGGGGAACCGCCAGCGTTTCGTGCGGGTGCGTTTGCCGCTTTTGACTTCAATCGCCGCTTCCCCGCCGGCTTTGTCGACGAGGACCGCGTCGGTCTGCTCGTCGTTCCAGCGGTACGAGTAGCCTGCCCATTCGCCGTTGTCGTGCAGCGTGAGGAAGCGGGTTTCGATCCGCTTTCGCGATTTCAGTTTTCCGGGTTCCGTCTCGATGGAAAACGTCTTCACCAGCACCGTCCCCTGCGGGAAATGCCACGCCCGCGTCTTCGCGTAACCGACCTTTTCCGTCCCCGGCACGGCGATGAACCGGTCTTTGTGGGCGCCGTCGGACCACAGCGGCGAGTTGACGTCATACGGAATGACTCCCGCGACCATGCGGTGGTCTTTGGCAGACGCGAACAGCCCCGATTCGCTGAGCTTCCTCGGGAAGGGAAACTTCGGGGCGGCGGTCTTCGGCGTGCGCTCCAGCGTCAGCAGCTCGCCCCCGAACGCCGTGAGGATGATCTCCCGGTCGCGGTCTTCGTCAATGGAGATGATGCGGTACTTCGTGCGGGCGATTTCCCGATGGTACGTGACTTTCTTCCGCTTGTAGTCGTACCGCATGGCCCACACGCGGCGGGTGTCGTAGTCGCCGTAGAGGAACGCCCCCTTCAGCTCCGGGAACTTCTTGCCGCGGTAGAAGAACCCGCCGGTGATCGACCGCATCTCGCTGTGCGGATGGGAGATGACCGGGGGAATGAACGGCCCCGGCCCGCGGGGGCGGGTGATGTTGAGCGGCTCGGGGCCTTCCATCACGCTCCAGCCGTAGTTCCCGCCGCGGGTGACGTGGTACAGCATTTCCCACACGTCCTGGCCGATGTCGGCGACCCACAGTTCGCTGTTCGTCGGGTCGAACGCGAAGCGGTACGGGTTGCGAAAGCCGAAGGCCCAGATTTCCGGCCTCGCCCCTTTGCGGCCGACGAACGGGTTGTCTTTGGGAACGGAATACATCTTTCCCTTGGCGGGACGGTCGACGTCGATGCGGATCATCGTCCCGCGAAGGTTGCCGATGTTCTGCCCGTCGAGTTCCGGGTCCATGCCCACGGTGCCGTCGCCGGAACTGATCCACAGCATTCGATCAGGCCCGAAGGTGAGGTAATGCCCGTTGTGTCCGTTGGACGGCCACTGGATGATGACGGTTTCCGACTTCGGGTCGGGCTTCGCAGCGGAATTCTTACGAATCCCGCTACGGGGCACGGTGTAGCGGGCAATGCGGTTCTGGTGCTTGCCGCCGAACTTACCGTTGCTGAAGACGTAGAGATAGCCGTTCTTCGCGTAGTCGGGGTGGAAGCAGAGGGAATACGTGTCCCGCTTGAGGTCGAGCAGCAGTTGTTTTCTCATCGTGTTCTGATCGTGGCGGACGCTGCCAGCGTCCGCGCGGATGCTGGCAGCATCCGCCACGATGGCGAAGATCTTCCCGTACCGCTCGGTGACGAACAGCCGGTCGCTCGTCGGCTCTTTGATGACGTGCAGCGGCTGCTTGAACGTGAGGTGCGGGTAGATGCGCTTCGCGCGGAACGGCGGCAGCGGGTCCGGGTAGCCGACGACGCGGGAGGTGGTGAGCGGGATGCGCTTTGTGAGGCCATAGGGTTTCTCCGCGGCGATCAGCGCCGTGGGAAAGACCAGTAACAGCCAGACCGCCAGCTTCCGCAAACCGCGCATTTGCCTGCTCCCGTTCGGTGGATCTCGATGAGACCCATTGTAACGGGCGCGGGGAGAGAATTCGTGCGAAACGGCGAGCCCGCCAGCGAAGGGGATGGAACGATTCACGTTTCGCCGGCGCAAGGTATCCGATAGAATCAATTGAAGTTGCCTGTCTGGAAATCCCCGGGAGAGTCCGATGCCCGCTGCCGTCACTTCTCGAATCGTGGAATTGCATGCGATTGCCGCTGAATTGTTCGACGGCGACGTCCGCGTTGAAAACGTCTGCGATCCCGAAATCCCCGGCCGCGACCAGACGGTGTTCCACGTAGCGGTCGCCGGAGATGTGGACGACGCCAAACGGCTGCGGCTGGAATGGTACCGGCGGACAATGGACCTGCTGGGGGGCGACTACGATCGGGTCGCGTTGGTTGTGAGGCTGGTAGACAATGACGGGGAATGATTTCCTGAAGCTTGCGTCGAACCTGGCGGTCAACCCCGGACTGGGCGACGTCGCCCCGCGATGCCGCACTGCGGTCAGCCGAACCTGCTACGCGGCGTTCCATTTCGCCGTCGAGTTTCTCGCCGAGTTCGGCGTGCGAATCCCCGCCAACCACACGGGGCATCAGGAAGCGTCTCGGCAGTTGCACAAAACGAAACAATCCGACGCGCAAATGGCCGCCCGGCTGCTGGAAGACCTGCGAACCGACCGCAATGAAGCCGACTACCGGCTCGACCGTCAGCGACTGGAAAATCAGAGAAGTGCGATGGACGCCGTCGAAAGCGCGTCGCAGTTGCGGCAATTCCTGGAAGCCTGCCGGCAGGAACCGGCGCGCTCTGAAATCGTAGAAGCATTATCGGCACTGTAGCCGCGCCGGTGGCAAGATTCCGTGCATTCTGGCCCGCCGAGGTCCGGACGGGCCGTCCGGACCTACTCGTCCCCCTTTTGACGGATGCGTTCCTTGAGCCGCGTCGCTTTGCCGGTGCGGTCGCGGAGGTAGTACAGCTTCGCGCGGCGGACGACGCCGTGGCGGACGACCTCCAGTTTCGCGATCTTCGGCGAGTTGATGGGGAACTTGCGTTCGACCCCTTCCCCCTGCACGATGCGGCGGACGGTGAACGTCTCCCGCGACCCGCTGCCGGCGCGGGCGATGACCACGCCGGTGAAGACCTGGATGCGCTCCTTGTCCCCTTCCAGAATCCGCGTGTGGACGTTGACCGTGTCGCCGATCTGAAACTCCAGCGGTTCGTCGCGAAGGCTGGAGGCTTCGGCTCTTTTCATGAGTTCGTGCATGGCTCTGGGTCCTGAAGGTCGAAAGTCGCAAAGTCGAAGGTCGAAAGTCGGAGAGTGGAAGGTCGGACCGCTTTCAATGTGGCGACCTTCGACCTTCGACTTTCAGACCTTCGACTCATCGTGTG
>Ga0268386_10000186_pt1 | contig 37372 bp, 27 predicted proteins | sample RVTome_15_FD_200260 | JGI IMG/M metagenome (GOLD analysis project Ga0268386, IMG submission 200260) | Soil microbial communities from uranium-contaminated site in the Upper Colorado River Basin, Wyoming, United States - RVT150D86... ... | reverse complement strand
ACGTTGGGGTTGGGAGTCGCTGACCCCGGCTCGATCATCCACTCGTGCGGGAAGACGCAGAAGTCCCGGTCGATGCGCCGCTTCGGCGTCCTCGGGTGGATGATCAGGAAACCCATCATGCCCATGGCCATCTGCACGGTCTCGTCCGCGTGCGGGTGGTACATGTAGGTGCCGTGCTGGCGCAGTGTGAACTCGTAGGCGAAGGTGTCTCCCGGCTTGATGTGCGGCTGCAGCAGCCCGCCGACGCCGTCCATTCCGTTCGGGAGCAGGATTCCGTGCCAGTGGACGGACGTGTGCTCGGGCAGCCGGTTCGTCACGAGCAGCCGGATCCGGTCGCCTTCGACGGCCTCGATCGTCGGGCCCGGCGTGCGCCCGTTGTAGCCCCAGGCGTTCACGGTCATCCCCGGCGCGAACTCCTGCCGCAAGGGCTCGGCGGTCAGATGGAACTCCTTGACGCCGCCCTTCATCACGAAGGGAAGGGTGGCGCCGTCCGGGGTCACGACCGGAGTGTACGGAAGCCCCGCGCGGCGGCCGGGAGACGAGGTGGCGCGCCGAGCCGCCGGCTGGGCAGACCCTTCCGGCGGGTGCTGCGCGTGTTCGTGAGCTCGGGCGCGGGCGGTGGCGGTGAAGGCCGAGGCGAGGCGGTCGAGAAGCGCCGCCCCGCCGGCCGCGAGCGCTCCCCGGGACAGGACCCTGCGTCGAGTGATCATGCTCATCTCCCTTCCTGGCCGGCATCCGCCGCCGCCGGCTCCGCCGGCAGCGATCCACCGAGCGCGCGCTCGAGGCGCGCCCGCGCGATCCAGTAGCCGCGCCAGGCATCGAGATACGCCTTCTCGGTCTCGACTTCGGCTTGCTTCGCGAGCAGCAGGTCGTACGCACCCTTGAACATCGCGTTGTAGTGCTGGAGCGTCAGCGCCAGGATCCGCTGGCGCTGGGGCAGCAGCACCCGGCCGTAGTACAGGGCCAGGTCGCGAGCGGCGAGCATCCGATCCCGTTCCTCCCGGACCTCCGACCGCGCGTTCACGGCGAGCGCCTCGAGCTGCCGCTGGGCGCGCCGATGCTCGGATTCCAGCCGGGCGATGGACGCCTTCCCGGTGTCGAAGAAGGGCAACTGCAGGGCCAGCTCCGGCCCGGTCAGGCGTTCGCCCGTGACGTCCTTCTCGGTGTTGATACCCACCTGGATGCCGACGGGGAAGAACCGTGTCTTCCGCCGCAGCGCCAGGGCGCGCCCGACGAGGTCGACGCCCCGGCGCGCGGCCAGCAGGTCCTGGCGATCGGTCACCGCGATCCGCTCGAGGCCGTCGAGCGGGATCTCGGCCTCGGGGATCTCGGGGAGCTGGCCGGCGAGCGACCAGGTGGTGTGGGGTCCCCACAGGCCCAGCAGGCGGTTGAGGCGCTCCCGGTCGCCACGGACGTCGGCCTCGGCGAGGGCCACATCGACCCTGGACTCCCGATGGATCACGGTCCGGCTCTCCAGCTCGAGGTCGCCGATGGCCCCCGCGCCGTGCTGCTTCTCCGCGAACGCGGCGGCGGTTTCGGTGAGGTCGCGGATGACGCTCAGGCGCGCGACGAGCTGCTCCCGGGCCTGCAGCGTGAAGAACGCCTCCTTGACCTCGGCCGCCAAGGTCAGCACCTCGTTCGCGACGCGGAGCTTCGTCTGCTCGAGCTCGGCAGCGGCGACCTTCTTGCGAAGCGGCTGCATGAACACGTCGAAGACGTTCTGCACGAGCGAGAGCTCGCTGTTGCGGCCGGCGCCCTCGCTCGGGAAGCGGACGAAGCCCGAGATCTCGGGGTTCGCGACGCGGGCCGCCTGCGCCAGGCCGGCTTGCGAGATCCCGATCTCCTCGAACGTGGCTTGTAGCGCCGGGTTGTTGAGGAACGCGACCTCGACGGCCCGGCCGGCGGTCAGCGGGGCCGCCAGCAGTTTCGCGACGGCCTGCTCCGCGGCCGACGCCTCCGAGGCCGTGCGCGGCCACTCGGGCTGGACCTTGGACCGCTCGGCGACCGTCTTGCGGACGTCGTCGAAGGCGGGGCGAGGGTTGACGCTCGCGCAGCCGCCGAGCAGGGTCGTCGTGACCGCCGCCATCAGGAGCCGCGTCACGGCTGCCGCCCCGCGTCCTCGCGCTTCACGAGCCGCATGCCGCACCTGGGGCAGGCGCCAGGCGATGCCTGCTTCACCTCGGGGTGCATGGGGCACGAGTACTCCTGATCCGGGCCTGGGGCGGCGGGCATCGAATGTCCCTCGTGGCCCACGACCGGCTTCGCGGTGTCTCCGGCCGGGTCTGGACCTTTCGCGTCCACCTCGCCCATCAGCGCCGGAGCCGGAACGGGCGTGGCTGCCTCAGGAGCCTCCACGTCCGCTGGACTGACCGCCGAAAGACGCGGCGCAGGCGTGGTCGCGGCGCAACCGGCAAGGAAGAGCGCGGTCACTACGGCGCTTGCGGTCCTGATCTCCATGAGTTCTCACCCTTCGAAGAGCGCGGACGAAACGGGCTCGGCGGCGATTCCAGCTCCGGCGCTGGGCCGTATCGGAGGCCCGGCGCGGCGGAGGCGGCGCGGGCCTGGCCGAGACTCAGATCCTGAGGATCGACGGCGGGGACGGCGGCGGGGAGTAGACGATGCGGCGCAGCGGAATCGGAGGGACGAGGTGGTACGAGCCGGGGACGACAGCGTGGCTCGCCGGAACAACCGACATCGTGCGTGCCAACACGGGCTGGCCCCGCGTCGCGGCGGACTCCTCGCCCTGCGCCGTCATGCAGGCGCAGTTGCAGGATTCCACGTTGGCCCGCAGGCCGGACCCGGCCGGGCCGCAGTGGCCGCCGCTCGTGTCGGCCGGCAGGGTCATTTCGGCGCATGCGCAAGGGACGACGCCGGTGTTCGCGACCACGAACGCGAGCAGCAGGGCGGCTCCCCGGGACGCAAACCTCATGACAAGTTTCAGCGTAGTCGACGGTGCGGACTCGGGTCAAGACGGACGCGGAGCTACCGCCTCGGCGCCAAGAGATCACATTCAGGACCTCATTAGAGACTACAATATAGTTATGAAGGCGATCGGCGTGAGGGAGCTGAAGATCCATGCGAGCCGGATCCTGCGCAGGATGCGCCAGACGCGGGAACAGGTGCCGATCAGCTACCGTGGGAGCGTTGTCGCGCACCTGGTGCCGGTGGAGGAGTACGAGCGGCTGAAGGCCGGGCGGCCCGACTTCTGGGTGGCGCTGCTGGGCTTTCGCGAAAGGGTACGCGCCTCCTCCCTGGGGCTCGGGGAGGAGCTCGAGGGCCTCCGGTCACCGTCGAAGGGGCGTTCGTTCCGCTGGTGAGCGCCCTCTACCTCCTCGACACGAACGTCCTGTCGGAGCCGCTCCGCCCCGCGCCGAACGCAGGTGTGTTGGCCGGCCTGGAACGGCGCAAGGACGCGCTGGCCACGGCTGCCCCGGTGTGGAACGAGCTGGTGTTCGGCCTGCGCCGGCTGCCGGCTTCGCGGAAGAGGGACGTCGTCCGCCAGTACCTCTACGAGGTGGTGAGGCCCGCAATGAGCGTCCTTCCCTACGACGAAGAGGCCGCAGAGTGGCACGGGGAGGAGCGGGCGCGGCTGGAGAAGCTCGGCCGTCCCCCGTCCTTCGTGGACGGCCAGGTCGCAGCGATCGCCAAGGTCCGAGGGCTCACCCTGGTCAGCCGGAACGTCGCCGACTATTCAGGCTTCGCGGGGCTGCGGGTCGAGAACTGGTTCCGCTGAGAGCTGCGCCGGCGGGCCTCCAGCAGGGTGTGGCAAATGTCCGGTGAAGCTCCGGGCCCCGGCGCTAGCCGGCCCCGCGCGACGACGCCCAGGGCGAGTCCGCCAGCCACCGGTCGAAGTCCGACGCCTTCATGGGCCGCGCGATGTGGTAGCCCTGCGCGGCGTCGCACCCGTAGCTGCCCAGCAGCTCGAGCGTGGGCTCGTCCTCCACTCCCTCGGCCACCACGGTGAGGCCGAGGTTGTGGCCGAGCTCGCTGGTCGAGCGCACGATCGTGGCGTTGCCGCCGCCGCTGCTGGCCATCCCGATGATGAAGGTCTTGTCGATCTTCAGCTCGGAGACGGGCAGCGTCTGCAGATACGCCAGCGAGGAGTAACCGGTGCCGAAGTCGTCGATGGCCATCTCGATGCCGGCGACGCGGAGCTGGCGCAGGCTGAGCAGGGCCCGGTGCGTGTCCGACATCACGGCGCTCTCGGTCAGCTCCACGCGCAGCCGATCCGCGGCCAACCCCTCCGAGTCGAGCAGCTCGGTGATCTGACCCACCAGGGAAGGGTCCTGGAGGTTGCGCGCGGAGAGGTTGACCGCAACCGGAAGCGAGCGGCCGTCCTGTCCCCATTTCCGGCACTGGCGCACGGCCTCTCCGAAGACCCAGCGGGCGAGGGGCTTGATCAGGCCGCTCTTCTCGGCGAGAGGGACGAACTCGTCCGGTGGGACGATGCCACGCCGGGGATGCCGCCAGCGGACGAGCGCCTCGGCGCCGACCACCGCCCGGGCCTTGATGTCGACCTTCGGCTGGTAGTGAAGGAGCAGCTCGTCGCCCTCGAGCGCGCGGCGCAGCTCGCCGAGCAGGTTGAGCCGCTGCGGGTCGTAGGGATCGCACTCCGGCGAGTACACGACGAACGATCCTGCCTCGCGCTTGGCCGCGAGCACCGCCATGTCCGCGCGCCGAAGCAGCGTCTCGGCGTCGTCGCCATGGCCCGGGAACACGCTGATCCCGACGCTGCCGCTCACCTCGATCGGGAGCCGGACCACGATGAACGGCTGCTCGATCGCGGCCAGGACCTTGGCGGCCACCTGCTGCGCCAGCCGTACGTCGGCACCTGGGAGCAGGATCCCGAACTCGTCGCCACGCAGGCGCGCGACGCGGTCCGCCTCGCCCAGCACGTCTCCCAGCACGTCTCCCAGCCGGCGCGCCACCTGCTGGATGATCAGGTCCCCGTTCTGTTGCCCTAGCGTGTTGTTGATCTCCCGGAAGCGATCGAGGGAGAGGATCAGCAGCCCCACCGGCCGGTCTTCGGCCCGCCCGCGGGCGACCTCGGCGGCCAGGCGCTCGTGCAGCAGGGAACGGTTCGGGAGCCCGGTGAGGATGTCGTGGGTGCTCAAGCGCCGGATCGTCTCCTCCGCCTGCTTGCGGTCGGTGACGTCCAGCACGAAGCCACGCACGAAGCGCGCGCGGCCGTCGGGGCCCATCAGCACCCGCCCCTCGTCGGCCCACCAGCGCACCAGCCCGTCCTTGGTGAGGATCCGATACTCGGAGGAGAACGGCTTCCCGCTCGAGCAGCTCGCGCGGTACTCGGCGAGCACGCGCTCGCGGTCCTGGGGGTGGATCTGGCGTCCCCAGGATTCCTTGTCGGCGAGCCACTCCGCGGGAGCGAAGCCGGTCATGGACCGGACCTGCGGGCTCAGGTATGCGGCCGCCCCGACCTCGTCGGCCCAGGCGATGTAGGTGAGGGCCGGGATCTCCTCGATGAGCGCGCGGCGGCGCTCGTCGTCCTCCAGCCGCCGGCGCTCGTCCGCCCGCCGGGCGCGCCGCTCCGCCGCCTCCCTCAGCTCGCGCTCCAGGACCATCGGAAGCCGTCCCAGGTGCCGGCGCGCCACGAAGTCGCGCGCGCCCGCCCGCATCAGCGCCGCCAGCACCTCCGGCTCGATCGCCTCGGAGACGACGACGAAGGGCACGTCGGGATCGTGACTCCGGAGGACGCCGAGGGCCTGGAACGCTTCGAAGCCCGGAAGGGCGTGGTTGGCGAGCACGACGTCCCAGCCCTCGCGTGACAAGCTGGCGCGCAGGGCGTCGGCCGTCTCGATCCGGGCGGCCACGGCCTCGCCGCCGCCTGAACGCAGTGCCTGGTCGACGGCGAGGCCGCCCGCCTCGTCGTCCACGATCAGGACGCGGACGGCCGACGGGGTCTTCGTCACGGCCGGTATACCATGGAGGATCCTCGCCTGGAGTATACGCGAAGCGTGTCGGTCCGCCGCGGCGCCGGCGCGCCGTGGCCGTGGTGGAGCGGAGTCGCCGCGCGCCGCGTGCGCCGCGTAAGAACGCTTGACAGCGGCGCCGGGCCATACGGTGCTCCACCTGCAGGCGAGCCGGATCGGCCGTGGCGAGACCCTGATCGGAACGAACGTTTCGCACTGCCGCCTGACCGCCAAGATCGCCGAGGGCGGGATGGGCGAGGTGTACGTCGGCTTCGACGAGGCGCTGGCGCGCAAGGTCGCCATGAAGGCGATCCGCGAGGATCGGCGGCCCTCCGCGGAGGCGCGCGCCCGTTCCTGCGCGAGGCCAGGGTACTCTCGCAGCCCGACCACCCCCGGATCTGCCGGGTCTTCGACTACGTCGCGGGGGACGCGGTGGACTTCATCGTCCTGGAGCTGGTCGAGGGACGATCCCTCCGGGTGGCGCTGTCCGCCGGGCTCCAGCCCTCCAGGCCGCAACGCCCTCGACGGGGTGGCGGCCAAGGCCCTGGACTACTTCGCCTCGATCGGCGACCAGGAGCTGGCCGCCGGCGACCGCTTTCGCCGCTCGCTGCACGAGGCCCACGTGCTGGCGCGGGACCTGGTGGTGCGGCAGCCGGGGAACGGCGAGTGGCTGATGGGGTTGGGGGCGATCGAGTTCTGGATCGGCAACGTCCACTGGCTGCAGGGAGACCTGGCCGGGGCCGAGCAGCGCTTCGAGGCCTACCTGGACGTCGCCCAGCGCCTGGTGCGGATCGACGGCGCCAATCCCGAATGGCGACTCGAGCTGTCCCACGCGCACAGCAACCTGGGCTCGGTCCAGGAGGCGCGCGGGAACGTCGACGCCGCGATCGAGCACTTCCGGCTCACGGTCGACGCCAGACGCGAGCTGGTGCGCGCCGACCCGACGCGCGGGCAGCAGGACCTCGCCGACAGCCTGTCGTGGCTCGGCGAGGCCCTGTTCGGCGCCGGCGACCTGGCGGGGGCCCCACCTGAGGCTCGCCACGAAGAGCCTCGAGCGGCTGCAGCGGGCCGACGTCTCCAACTCCGAGCGGCGCCTCGACCTGGTGCGCGCCCACCGGGACGTGGGCCGCGGCCTCCTCGAGAAGGGCGAGATCTCCCAGGCGGTCGAGCAGCAGCGCAGCGCGCTGGCCGCTCTGCCCGCGGCGACGGCGGCGGGGGCCGACGAACGCCGCCGGCGGCCGCCTCTGCGGGATCCTGATCGCGAGTGACCGCGACACCGCCTACCCCAGGGCCGCTGGAGCCCGCCGTCGCCAGCGCCGGGTGTGAGCGCCACCTCGAGCAGCTCGCTGAAGCGAGCGCCGCCCCTCCCCCCGCCTCCGTGCCAGTCGCTTCAGTGGGCGTCGGGTCGAGGAAGCTTCAGCGCCGGGTCCCCGAGCAGGTTGAAGCCCTCGACCACGCCCCGGACCGAGGGGTCGCCGTCCAGCGCTCCGCTCTTGGCCCGGCGTATGGCCTCGCCGAGGGGCAGCCCCTCGCCCACGAACCCCCGGTAGACGCCTTCGGACAGGCCGCGTTGCTGGGCGGGGGCGCTGATGCCGGCGGGGCCGAAGCTCGCGACCGGCCCGCCGCCGGGGACGAGCAGGAGCGCCTCGTTGATCGAGGGGCCCCAGAGGTTCAGGTACCACTGCGCCTGGCAGGCCCAGGTGAAGAGGACGGTCGGCTGGGCGCCGGCGAGGGCGGCCGCATCGGAGACGTCCAGGAGGCCCTCGTCCGCCCACCGCTCGGGGCCGCCGTGTCCGAAGTAATGCGTCACCGCCGCGCCATGGGCCAGGGCGGCGAACAGCGTGGCGCGGGCCTGCTCCACGCCCTCGCCCAGGTCGGCCCACGCGACCTCGCGGACGTGGGACAGCGAGCCGAGGACGGCTTCTGCGGCCGCGCGGAAGGACGGGTCGGTCGGTCCCTGGTTGTCGACCGCGAGGAGATGGCGACCGGCTGCCCGCGCCAGGCCGGTGGCCTGGGCGGCGATCTTGTCGGCCAGGATCTCCGCCTGCTCCGCCGTCTGGACGGGGAGCCGGCCGAGCGCCACGTCGGGCCGGCCGTCGCCGTCCACGTCCGCGTAGGCGTTCTCGCTCGGGATCCGTCCGAAGCTCGCGTCCCATCCCAGCAGCGACGGGACGAAGCTCCGGGCGGCCATGCCGGAGTGGTCGCGTGGATCGAAGGTGTCGTCGCCGACCAGCAGGACGTAGCGCAGGCCGCCGGCCGAGGCGAACCGCCGGACCAGGGCGCGGACGGCCTGGGGCTCGGGGATGCCGCCGCTGAAGGCGTCGTACGCGCGCTCGACGTCCACGATCGCGGTCCGGAGGCCCTCCGCCTCCTTGGCCGCAGCGATCCGTCGCGCCGCGGCGAGGAAGTCGCCGTGCGTCACGATCAGGTAGTCGGCCCGGGGAGGCTGCGGCAGGGCGGGCTCGTAGAGGCCGATGCCGTCGACGGCCACCGGGGCGTTGCGGGCCGCCAGGGGCATGCCGAGGTCGAGCGAGTCGACGTACGCCAGCCCCCAGTCCCAGTCGTCGAAGGTCTCGGCGGCGTACTCCAGGACGAGCTGGTTCCCGATGGGCTGGAGGGCGCCGGCGTCGACGCTGCCGGTGAGCAGCGCGGGCCTTGCCCCCTCGAAGGCGACGACGCCCACGAAGCTGCCGTTGATCCACGCGCGGACCTCGTGGCGATGGCGGGTGCCGCCGACCAGGTGCAGACGGACCGGCACCGTCCCGGTCGCCCCGTGGGCCAGGGAGGGCAGGTCGAAGTTGCCCGCACTGGGATCCCACCAGTCGTAGGGCCAGGCCCCGCCGCCCGTGAGCAAGATGTCCCAGAGCCAGGGGTCGGCCTCGCGCGGCGCATGGGGGAGGTAGATCGCGCTTCGCTCCACGCGGGTGAACCCGGCCGTGACGGCGGGCCCCGAGCGGGTGAGCGGGACGGCCATCGGCGGCGCCGGACGCCCCCAGGTGAGGAGGTAGACGTTGCGGCCGGTCTGGTCGGTCGCGAGCGCTTCGGTCCGGAACGCGATCCGGGCATCGGCGCCGGGCAGCTCCCAGTACGCCACCTCGCGGCCCTGGTTCCAGAGGCGCAGGCCCCCCTTCCTGGCGAGTCGAGCGTCGAGGCCCCACGGGGCGAGGTCGGCGAGGCGGACCTCCGCCACCCCCTCCCCGCCGACGTAGAGCTTCACGCCGTCGCGCAGGGCACCGGGGACGTTCGGGGGCGGGGTAGAACGTGCCGACTCGCGCGCCGGAGCCGGGGCGGTTTTCCTCCACGCCGAGCCGGGCACGGCGCGCATCGCAGCGCCCCGCGGGGCCCCCCCGGCCGCGTCGAGGCGCCCCTGGACCCGCTGCAGCGCCGCCGCCGCGCGCGGCTCGCCCACCTCGAACGGTCCCATCGCGTGCCGGCGGCCGGCCTCGTCCACCTCCTCGATGACCACGTAGGGCAGCGTGATCGGAACGGTCTCGACGCGATAGACGATCGGCTCCAGGGAGTCGTGGATCGGGGCTGCCACCCGCTCCGTGTTGAGCCTCACCAGGGTGCCGCCCTTCCGCCGGCCGGTCTCGTACAGGTCGAAGCCGAAGGTCCCCTTCTGCGTGGCGGTGGCGAACTCGACGACACCCGCCGGATCGATCTGGACGCCGCGGATCGTGGCCCGGGTCAGGGCGTAGATGTCGAGGATGGTCTGGCAGGTGTCGTCGCCGGCGAAGGCCCAGTCCGAGGGGCGGTTGGTGTCGAAGCCGTCTGCCGAACGGCTGAGGGCCTGCCCGACCGTCATGCCGCCGACGTTGCGGAAGGCGTCGTCCTGCCAGGTCCCCTCGAGCACCGAGGCCGAGTCGTCGCCGTAGAAGTCGACGCTGTTGGACAGCGTGGCGCTCCAGCCGACGTAGTCGACCACCCGCCCGAGCGGGTCGTAGAGCTGGACCTGGTCGGCGGGATCCGGGTCCCCGGGCCCACCCAGCAGGTTGCTCGGGTACGAGGCGTCCGCCAGGAACAGGTAGTAGGCTCCCGAATCGTAGAAGCTCCAGAACGACCCGCCGATGGAGAGGATCAGCCGCTCGCCGGGCTGGAGCGTGAGGGGGCTGCCCTCGAAGTCGGGGATCGTGTAGCTCAGCTCGGCGTCCTCGTCCTGGATCCGGTAGCCGGTGGCGACGACGGGCGCGGAGGAGGCATTGAGAAGCTCCACCAGCTCCGTCTGGCACGACGGGCTGCCCGCCGGCGCGAACAGCACGCGGTTGATCAGGAGCGGGGGCGCGTTGAAGGTCGCGGTGTCGGTCTTGACGTCGTTCGCCGGATCGGCGTCCCCGTCGTTGCAGTCGAGGTAGGAGACGGTCACGGTGTCGCCGTGCGCCGCTTCGAGGACGCCGTCGTTCGGGGCCGCGCCCGTGTAGACGGCCGTCATCAGCGGCCTGGCGTTGAACGAGATCCCGGTCCGGGTCGCGCTCAGCGCCTGGGTGAGCGTGACCTGGGTGCTGCTGTCGACGCTCGCGATCGTGTAGAGGCCGACGTCGGGACCGGTGGCGATCACGAAGCGCCCGCCGGGGACCAGGCCCATCGCAGCGAAGTTCGAGGAAGCGGACGTCACCACCGCCGAGCCCGCCGTCGTCACGAGGTCGTTGGTGCGGTTCATGTAGACGCCCGAGCCGACCGCGGTCTGGGTCAGGATCAGCGTCTCGGAGTCCCCCGAGGACGTGGTGACGGTGACGGTGAGCGGGCCTGCGCAGGCGGTCGTATCGGTGACCTTCACGAACACGGCCTGGCCGGGGGCGTACAGGTCCAGGTCGAGGGTCCCGGCGCCGTTCGTGAAACCGACCCGGCCTCCTGCCGGCGTCGAGAACAGCGAAGCGGACGCGGAGGTGGTGAGCGGCGTGCCGCCGCATGCGTAAGGATACGTCGCGGTGACGACGCCCCGGTCGACGTCCTCCCACAACCCGTCGTTGGCGACGATCGGGAGGACGGCGATCTGGGTGGACAGGCCGCTGGTGTTGCGGAACACGCCGGTGTCGGGACCGGTCTCGGTCAGGGTCAGGACCTGCGTGTCCGAGCCGGTCAGCGTCACGGTCACCGTCTCCACGACCGCCGGGTTGGCGTTCGCCTCGGCATGGGTGAGCGTGACGTAGAGCTTGTCGCCGCTGCTCGCGCTGGCGGTGAGCTGGAATTCCTCGGAGGGCAGGCCCGTCGCCCGGGTGAACTCGACCAGCGCCGTGCAGGGTGCCAGGACGGCGACCGTGTCCGTGACGGTGAGGGAGTTCCGGTTCGTGTAGGAGACGTACAGGGTGTTCCCGCCCGCCACCTGGAGGGTGCCGTCGTCGTCCGAGCCCGCCGCGGCGGAGGTCGGCAGGCGGTCCGCGGCGAGCGAGCAGAAGCTGAAGGTCGTGCCGTCGACCGGCGCGCCCTGGTAGAGCGTGAAGGAGAGGCCGCCCGTGCTCGAGGCGTAGGGGACCCCCTGGGAGGCGCGCGGCTGGGAGCCGGATGCCGTTCCGGCGACGATCCAGTTGCCCGCCCCGGCGTCGTACAGCAGCGTCCAGGTCTCGGCCACCGTGGCGCTGGACGTCGAGAGCCCGTCCAGCCACGCGGGCGGCGGTACCGGCGCCGGAGAGGGATACGTGATCGAGGGGTCGCACAGCCCCCCTTCGTTGGTGAAGATGCCCGTGTTCGCCCCCGTCTCGCACAGCGTGACCAGCTCGTCGTCGCCGCTGGCGGGGTCCGTCACCGCGACCTGGAGGCACTCGGGGGCGTCCTTGTCCAGGTTGGCGAGCGGGTCGATCAGGTACACGTAGACGTCCTGCGTGACCGTGTAGTAGCTCACCGGGCGCGAGTCGGCGTTCACGAACTCGATCCGAGGGATCCCCGAGGGTGTGACGATGTCGCCGAACACGATCGGGTCCGCCAGGGTCAGGAACTTCAGGTCCATCATGAAGTCCTTCTGGAGCGGGTCCGTCGCGGAGGCGCTGGTGGTGTAGGCGAACGCAACCGGCGAATCAGGGAACACGACCTGGTTGCCCTGACGGTCCTTGAACGCGCTGAGCGGGACCTGGACCTCGAGGAGGACCTCGCTGGTGGACGCGTAGTCGGGGGCGTTCACCACCCGGGTGTGGGACCGGCCCGGCGAGCCCGCGACGCCGCCGCACGTCCCTGCCAGAGTTGCTGCCGAGGCCGAGAACTCGGCGACCCGGGCCCCGGCGGGATCGGGGACGTCCTGCCGGTTCTGATCGTCGTACAGGATCTGGAGCTGGTCCGTGTTGCCGGAGCTCTGGTAGGAGCCGTTGACGTCGACCCAGTAGTCCTTGTACCCGTCGGCGTCGGTGTCGAACAGGACGTTGAAGTGGCGGCTGATGAAGTCGCTCTTCCCGGTGACAGGCGACTGGCCCAGCCGCCAGCGGAACAAGATGTAGTCGTCGTTCATGGTGGCGGGGTCGTCGGGGTTCCAGGCGGTCCCCCCGTCGTAGTAGCCGAACGCCACGGTGGAATACGGTCCAGGGTTCAGGCCCGACGACCCCGACGCCAGGTCGATCTCGGTCGGGGAGACGCCGGTGCCTCCGTTCGAGGGGTCGCCGGAGGTCTCGTGATCCCGGATCTGCCGGCCCTGGTACGTGTACTCGGCCACGAAGCCGTCGGGACCGGTGAAGTTGCTCCAGCTCGTCGCGCAGCTCGAGAAGTCCGCGCGGGCCGGAGTCGGCGCCCAGGCGCTGCCCACGAGGACAGTGAAGACGGCGAGAAGCGGACGAGCTCGACGATCGCGCACGCGGGACCCTCCCCCTGATCGGCCGCCGACACTCCCGACGGCGTCCGGCCGGCGGGGTCGCAAGGGATGTGCCTGAGGCTCCGCGAAGGCTTGAGCAGCCAGCTCAATGACTTGGCGCACAACCCGTCCTGGACGGCCGGGCAAGGGCCGGTTTCCGGACCCGATCCCTGGGGCGAAGGGCCCGATTCTCGGGCGGCCGCGCATGACATGTTTGTCACATGAAGCGCCCCATGGCGGACGTGATCCGGGACGGGTACGTGATGGTGCCGAGTAGCAGCTCCTTGCCTCGACGGGCAGCTTCGCGGCGACTGCCGCCATGGCGGCGCCATGGAGCGAATTGAACCGCCTCGGTGAGCCCTCGACGCCTTCTCGAAGCCTCTGGCGCCTCCAGCGAGATCCTCTTGCGCGGACGCGAGCCCCGAGACGATTTGCGATTGACAAATAGCCGATCTGGCATCATCTTGGTCACTCCTTCCAGGTTGGTGCGTGCGGACGAGCGTTGTCGAGCGCCGACGACCCCCCATGAAGGCTCCGAGGAGCCGAACGCGGGCTCGCGACAAGCTGGGGAGGAAGCCGCGAGCGACCGCTGGGGCCGGGGTCTCACCGATGTTGACCCCGGAGTCGTCGTTGGCGGCGCCGACGGTGGCCCATCGCGAACCCGACGTCGCGAGAGCGCGACTGGCGAAGCGAGCGGTGGTTCGCGCGGTCGAGCACCTCCTCCGGGAACCCGGCCCGACGGGGCACGTGGACTACGTGCCTGACGGCGTCCGTCTGGCTTTCGGCAAGCAGCCGGTGGTGCATCTCCAACAGCAGTTCCTGGGGATACCGGTCTACGAGGCTCGCCGCCAGGTACGCCTCTCCGCCGACGGCGAGGTACTGATCGTCAAGGGGGCTGCCCTCCGGGTGCCCGGGGACACGGCGACCACGCCGCGGGTCTCCGCCCCCCAGGCAGTCCGCCTGGCGGCGGACTACCTGGTCAGGCGGTGCCATGGTGCGATCCAGACCTCCCCGCGTCCGGCCCGGATCGTCTGCCAGTTCTCGTCCCCCACCCGACCGACCGTTCTTCGCAAGCGCCCCTTCAAGAACCCCCTGACCGCGCACCTTGCCCTGTTCCCCCGGGCTCAGGACGTCCGGCTGGCCTGGGTGGTGCACCTCATCCTTCCCAGGCCCGGCGAAGCGTACGAGCTGCTGGTGGCCGCGGACGTGGGCGAGGTGCTGCGGTGTCGTCGCACGACCGACTGCGCCGCGTTCGAAGGGCTCGTCTTCGATTTCGACCCGGATACCAGCCGTCGCGTCCACCGCCCGTTTCCCCGCTCGCGTCAGGAGTTCCCCAGCCTGAACAACGTGACCCCGGCGGGCTTCCCGTTCACCTGGTGCCGGACCGGAGCCACCCGCGGAAACAACACCGCGTGCTTCGTGGGCAACACCACGAAGACCTTCAAGGGCACCGTCTCCGGGGGGATCACCCGGTTCGCCCCGTCGGATGATCGCGGCACGGACCAGCGCCTCTTGAACGCCTTCTACGTGTGCAACCTCATGCACGACCTCTTCTACCTGCTGGGGTTCGACGAGGTCGCGGGCAACTTCCAGGACCACAACGCCGCGGGCGGGGGCGGCAACGACGCGATCGTGGTCCGCATCTTCGACAGCGACGAGGTCGGCGGGAGCGCCAACTTCACGAGCCTGCGGGACGGCAACGCCCCCGAGATGAACCTCGGCCGGTTCAAGGGCCGCCACACCGCGCTCGACGCGGGCGTCGTAATCCACGAGTTCGTGCACGGCGTCACCAGCCGCCTCGTGGGCGGCGGGCAGTTCAACGATCCCTTGCGAGGAAAGCCGCAGAGCGAGGCGATGGCCGAGGGATACAGCGACTACTTCGCCCTGACGATCCAGAACCACTTCCGGCGGCGGGCCCAGGTTCCGGAGACGGTGCTCTTCGGGTCATGGGTTGCCCAGAACGGTGCGACCGGCTGGCGCCGGCATGCCTACGACGCGGCCTTTCCCCGCACCTATGCGGACCTGGGCGGCGGGAGCCTCAGCGAGCGGCACGACGCCGGCCAGGTGTGGTGCGCCGTGCTGCTTGCCATCCACCGGCGGTACGCCGACCTGGAGGGAGGGGACGCTGCCGCCAAGGACCGTGCGGACGAGGAGGTGTGGCGGCTGGTGCTCGAGTCGCTGGGGGTGTGCCGGGTCGCCGGCGACGCCCCCCATTTCCTCGACGGAAGGGACGCGCTCCAGGAGGCGTTCGACGGCCTTGCCGGGGAGGGCGTCATCGGCGGGGACCTGAACGCCAAGATGGCGGCGATGGCCACGAGCTTCAAGGCCTTCGGCCTGGGGCCGAACGCGCGCTCCCCTTCATCGGGGTTCGCAGGGATCGTCACTGATTTCGGGCCGTGACGGGGGCTCGAGTGAGAGTGGCTCGGCGATGCGCGGCGGCCGCCATCGCGTGCCTGGCGCCCGCGGGGATCGTCCACGGCCAGGGCGATTTCCAGCTCTACGTCGAGAACGACACGCTCGTGCCGTCGGCGCTGAGCAGCGACGAGTACTACAGCCAGGGGCTCCGATTGGTCGTCCCCCGCGAGGCCTGGTTTGCAGCGCGAGCGAGCGGATCCCTGCGGGACTGGCTCGGCAACCACAGCTTGATTCCCGCCGAATCGATCACGTACGACGCGCGCGGGAGCCTGGTCGTCGGCCACACCATCTTGACCCCCAGTGTCATTACCAGCTTCGACGTGGACCCCCGGGACCGGCCTTACGCCGGCTATCTGTATGCGGGCATCCGCGCGGACGTCGTCCCCCGACTGCGGCACCGCGATACCTGGCGCTTCGACGTGGCCCACTCGGTCGAGGCGGACGTCGGCTTCGTGGGTCAGCCGTCCATGGCCAAGCACGCGCAGAGGGGCTTTCACGTCCTGCGTGAGCACCGGATACCCAAGGGGTGGGATCACCAATTGGGGACCGAGCCATCCCTGAACCTCGTCTACACCTGGAACGGCCTCTGGGGAAAGCACTTCTTCGACGTGTCTCCCGCGCTGGGTCTGGCACTGGGTACCCTCCAGACCTACCCGACCGCCGGCGCGACCGTGCGAGTCGGCTGGAACATGACGGGGTTCCCGGTATCCCTCGGGTCATGGACCGCGGCTGCGGACGAGAAGCGGAAGGACTGGGAGTTCGGCCTGTTTGCTGGAGCGGACGGACGGTACTTCCTGCGCAACGGTTACTTCGACGGGAACCTCATCGGCGGTGGCCCCAGCGTGGACAGGACCCGCGGGGTCTACGACCTCCGGTACGGCGGGTTCCTGCGGATCCTCGACTGGCGCCTCACGTACACCCTCGTTCGCCGGAGCCGCGAATTCGCCCCCACGCCTCCGTACGCCAAGGCGCACCACAACTTCGGGTCCGTCTCTCTCGGTCGCGAGCGGGCCGGTGCGGACACCGGGCCTCCCGGCGACCAGGCCTTCCTCCGCAGGGATTGGACGCTGGGGCTGGGGCTGGGGTACGGGCTCGCTCGACTCCTTCCCGAAGGGCCGGTCGGGCAGCGCACGACGCATGGTCCGGCTGGCCGCTTCGGCGTCGAGAAGGGCCTCACCGATCATCTGCTTCTGGGAGCCATGGTCGTGGGCGTGGTCCGGGAGGGGGGGCCCCCGGACGAGACCGGGACGCACCGCGACACCTTCCTGCTCACGAAAGCCGTGACGGTGGGGTACCGGCCGTTCGGGCGCCCTCAGGTCGGAAGCCTCGGTGCCCTTCACCTCAGGGTGGGGATCGGCCGTGGCGTCGGCAAGGAGGAGCTCACGGTGAACGGAGTCCCCGACCTGGGAGAGGCCGACACCGGCCTGGGCCTCCTGGGCGCGGTCGAATACGCGTTCCGCCTGGGCCGCGATCTCTCTCTCGGAGTGGAGGCGACCTGGAGCCACTTGAGAATCGACAAGGCCCTCGTCGATCGCGCGCGGTTCCTCGCAACGAGCCTGACCGTGCAATGGCGTCCCTAGCGACGCCGGGTGCTGTCGGTCCCGGCCCTGGTCAGATCCGGATCGTCCGCGTGATCTGCCCGTTGGCCTCCCAGTAGGTCTTCTTCCCGGCGATGCGCCAGTCGTCGGGGGCCGGTTGCACGCCGCCGCCCGCGTCGATGGCGCGCGAGCCCGTTGGGCTTCCGCAGCGGCGCCCCGTTCATCTCGTGGCACAGCAGGTTCGCCGGGTCCATCGCCTCCGGGACGGACATGCCGCGGGCGAAGCTCTCCTTCATCGGGATCTCGCCCATCCGGTCGCCGAGACCGCCGATGTAGGGGACCGTCGCGTCGCCCCGGTCGGCGCCGTAGAACACGACCTCGATCCGGTCCTTCTGGATGCCGGCCGCCTCGAGGACGGTGGCGAGCGGGACGCCGGCCCAGCGCGCGTTGCCGATGCCGCCCTGGAACCACTCGAAGCCGCTGTTGCCCGAGCACTCCATCGTGAAGACGGTCTGCTTGCGTGGGAGCGCCTGGATCTCGGCCAGCGTGTACGAGCGCGGCCTCTGCGCGGGTGCTCCTCTTCGCGCTGGCCGTCACGCTCCTGACGGCGACGACCTTCGGCCTGTTGCCCGCGCTCAGGGCGTCACGAGCCGCGGGCCCGGCGGCCGTCCTGCGCAGGCAGCCGCGCGGCGGCTCGAACGCGGGAAGGCGATGGCTGGGTGCCCTCGTGGTGGGCGAGATCGCTCGCTCCCCGGGGTCGTCTCCGCGGGCCTCACCACGAACGTGCCGCTGCAGGTCGGAGTGACCCTGGACTCGGTGTTCGAGGCCGAGGGGCGACCGCGTGCCAACCCCGCCGACGTGCCGATCACCGCTCACCGCCTGGTCAGCCCCGGCTACGTCGAGACGCTGGGCGCGACCCTCCTCCGCGGGCGGTTCCTGGACCAGCGGGACGGCCCCTCCGCCCTCCCGGTCGTCGTCGTCAGCGATGAGCTCGTCCGGCAGGCGTGGCCGGGGGAGGATCCCCTCGGCAGGCGTGTCAGGCGCCTCCGCGCCGGGCGGGCGGGACCGTGGATGACCGTCGTGGGAGTGGTGGCGGACGTCAAGGAGGACCGGTTCAACGTCCGGATCCAACGCCCCGCCTGGTACGTGCCCCTCGCCCAGGACACGTTCGAGCTCCCGCCGAGCGTGCCCCTGAACCTCGTGGTGCGCGCGAGCGGCGAGCCGGCAAGCGTGGCCCCGGCCGTCCGCGAGGCGGTTCGCGCGGTGGACCCGCATCAGCCCGTCGCGAACGTCATGCCCATGCGCGAGTACCTGTCGGACGTCCTCGTCGTCGAGCGCTTCAGTGCCGCCCTGATGGCCGCCCTGGCGTTGTTCGGCTTGGTCCTCGCGGCCCTGGGTCTGTACGGCGTGATGGCCTGCTCGGTGGGCCAACGCACGGGCGAGATCGGCCTGCGCATGGCCCTGGGCGCCCGCCCGGGCGACGTGCTGCGCCTCGTCCTCGGCCAGGGCTTCGTGCTGGCCCTGGGCGGCCTGGTCCTGGGGGCCGCGGGTTCGTTCAGCCTGGTCCGCCTCCTGTCGAGCACCTTGTACGAGGTGAGCCCGAGCGACCCGACCACCTATGCCGTGGTGGGGCTCGTCCTCACCGGGGTCTCCCTGCTCGCCTGCTGGCTTCCCGCCCGCCGAGCCACCCGGCTGAGCCCGATCGTCGCGCTCCGGCGCGAGTGACCCCGCGGCCCGGGGCCGGCTATCATGGCGGCCCCGTCACGGAGGCCCGCATGCCGAAGCTACGCGGTGACCCGCGAGGGCCGCAGGTTCGCGTTCCCGGCCGCGATCTACGGTCCCAAGGTGATGATCGTGAACGAGTCGGCGGGGTCGGGCGGCGACGCGATGCCCTGGTACCTCCGGAAACTCTGGCTATACTTCTGGCTACAAGGAGGGAGGCCCATGCGCTTCGCCAGCGTGGCCGAGGTCAAGGACAGGCTGTCCGAGTACCTGGCCCGGGCGCGGAAGAAGAACGAACCCATCGTGGTCACCCATCACGGCAAGCCATACGCGCTGATCCAGCCCCTCTCGGAGGGCGACCTGGAGGAGCTGGAGTGGAAGCAGCTCGCCCGAAGGAAGCTGGCCAGGGCCTGGGAAGGCGAAGAGGATGCCCTCTACGACTACCTTTGAGCACGGCCAGGTCGTCGTGGTGAACGTCCCGTTCACGGGCCAGATGGGCTCCAAGCCGCGGCCCGCGCTAGTGGTCAGCGTCGAAGCCTTCCACGGCAAGCTGCCGGACGTGATCGTGTGTCCCATCAGCAGTCAGCCGCGTCTCTTCGGTCGCCCGGGCCCGGGCGACCACCCGCTCGCGCACTGGAAAGCCGTGGGCCTGCGCTACCCCAGCACCGCCCGGCTCTCGAATCCACTGGCCGTCGAGAAGAAGCTCATCAAGCGCGTGCTGGGTACGTTGCACCCCGGCGACCTGGCCCCGGTACACCAGGGCTTGCGGCAGGCGTTCGGACTCTAGCCCCGCGCCCCGGGGGACCACATTCTTGCCTGATGCTTGAGCGTGGTAGCATGTTTGCCAGTGCCGGGATCGAAGCGGATGGCGGCGCTCGGCAGGAAGGGGGGGCTGGTCGGCGGCCCCGCTCGTGCCCGCGCGCTCTCGCCCTCGCGAAGGTCGGCGATCGCACGGAACGCCGCACGCGCGCGCTGGTCGAAGCCCCTCGCGTCTGCGGACGCTCGCGCCGACCTCGCCTCGCTCGTGGCGCACTGCGGCTCGTCCGTCTCCCGCGTTCCGCCGCCCCGCCACCTCGAGACGCAGGTCCTTCGGGCGGTCAAGGCGAGCCGGCGAGACTCCGCGCTGGCGCGCATGGTGCCCGTCTTCCTGTGGAGGATGCGCGGCCGTCTGGACCTCCGGAAGCTGGCGAGGGAAGCGTTGCGGCAGCGGGAGGGGCCCGCGCTCGGCTTCTTCCTGGAGGCGACGTCCAGGCTCGGCGGTGGCCGCCCTTTCGACGAGGCTCTCGCGGGTCTGCGCGCCAGCGCCCGCCCTGATCGGCCGTCGCACTTCTTTCGCGGCACGGAGAGGCGGCCGCTCGAGCGGACCGCGGCCGAGCGCGCGACGCCAGCCGTGGCGCGCCGTTGGGGGCTGCTCATGAACATGCCGTGGGAGAGCTTCGCCGCCTATTTCGCCAAGGCGTCGAGGCTTTGACGCGGTTCGACCGGCGGCAGCTCGTCGCGTTCCTGCGTGCCCTGGATCGCAACCTCCGCCGGCCGGCGCGGGCCGTGGTGATCGGTGGCGCTGCGGCAGCGGTCGCCTACGACGCCGGCACGAAGACGGCGGACGTGGACCTGTTCAGCGGGATGTCAGAGGACATCCAGGAGGCCGCGCGGAAGGCCCGGCGCGAGACCGGCCTCGCCATCGCCGTGGCCCCGGTGGCCGACCTTCCCCTACCGCTACGAGGAACGCCTGCGCCCGGCGCGGGGGTTGAGCCTGGCAAAGGCGTCGCTGGCCTTTCCAGACAAGTACGATCTCGCCCTGTCGAAGGCGGTCCGCGGCTACCAGCACGACGCCGACGCCATCGCGGGGATGCACCGGAGACATCGGCTGTCGCGGAAGACGCTCGTCGAACGGTTCGAGACGGAGATGTCGCAGGCCATCGGCGACCCGGCTCGCATCCGCCTCAACGTGGTGATGGTGGTCGCGCGCCTGTTCGGCATCGAGGAAGGCCGTCGCCTGGCCCTGCGGTGGGGCGTGCCGCTGCCCACGAAACGGTGAGTCGCGCCTCGCCGGTTGCGCCGGCCCGCCGCCCGTAGTCGCTCCCCAACCCCCCGGGTTGGCGCGCAGATCGACGGCAACTCGGGCGTGACCCGCCGCAGCTCGCCTTCGGCGCGATGCGCCGATCGTCGGGGGCCGGCTGGACACTACCGGCCGGTCGTCAAGGGCCGAGCCTTGAACGCGCGGTCAGTTCGTGTGTACTCTGGTTGTCATCAAAGCGAACGAGCCGGAACTCGCCTTTCGGCGACGAGGCGGAGGACTCCCGCGGCCAGGCCGCGGGCTTTCGAAGGGGGTCGGTGCGATGCGTCGATATGTTGCGCGGTTCGTGGTCTTCATGCTGCTGGTCGCGGCCGGATCGACGAGAACCAGGGCGGCGGACCCCGCCGAGAAGGTCCTGATCCGGGCGCCCAAGCCCTACTCGGCCCTGGTGTCGAGGATCCAGAGTCTCGGCGGCCAGGTGACCCACCAGTACACGTACCTGAACGCGGTTGCGGCGGAGGTCCCAAGGGGAGCGCTTCCCGAGTTGCGACGGGCCGTGGGAGCGACCGCGATCACGAAAGACGACGAGATCGCGGCGCCGACCAGCGTCGACACGTTGCGGGGCAAGGGAGGGTTCGTGCCGGAAGACGACGCCCAGCAGCTCCCCTTCGACGACGCCGCGGCGATCACGGCGGAAGAGCTGGCGGCGCTCGCTGCCGCCGATCCCGCCGCCTACCTCCTGAACAACGGCATCGCCAACGCCTCCCCGCTGCACGCCGCGGGGATCGCCGGCACGGGCGTGGTGGTGGCCGTGATCGATTCGGGGATCCGCCCAGGGTTCCCCCACATCAGCCTGGACGGGTCGGTCATCGGCTGCGAGGACTTCGTCGGCGACGCCCTCGGCTGCTCGAACTTCGGGAACAGCGGCCACGGCACGTTCGTGGCGGGCATGATCTCGGCCAACGTGAACTTCACCTTCGCTGCGGCCAGCGCGCTGCGCCTGGCCGTCCTGGCCGAATGCCCCGCCTGCTTCGCCGACCCTCCGACCAACACCCAGATCCCGATGATCGGCACGGCCCCGCTGTCGAGCATCTACGCGCTGCGCGTCTTCGGAGCGACCGGAGGCTCTCCCTCGTCGCGGATCCTGGCTGCCATCGAACGCGCCATCGAGCTGCGGGAGCAGTTCGACGCCGGCGCGCCCGGAGGTGTCGACGTCCAGGTCGTCAACATGAGCCTGGGCGGGGCCACGTTCTTCGCCGGGCGTGACCTCTTCGATACGGCCGTGGACGTCCTGATCGAGAAGGGGATGGTGCCGGTCATCGCGGCCGGCAACGCCGGGCCGTCTTCGCTGACCGTGGGGAGCCCGGGCAGCGCCTTCGGCGCCGTCACCGTGGGCGCGGCCAGCCTCGCCCACAACGAGCGGATCCTGCGTCGCGCACAGTTCGGAGCGGCGGTCGGCTCGCTCTACCGGCCTTTCCTCGGCCACCAGACGTCGTTCTTCAGCTCCCGAGGGCCCCACGCCGATGGGCGGCGCGACCCCGACCTGACCTCGAACGGCTTCGCCTGCTACGGCCAGGGGACCGGTGGGACCACCGGGACGATCAGCATCGGCAGCGGCACCAGCTTCGCCACTCCGAGCGTCGCCGGCGTGGCGGCGCTCCTGCGGCAGGCCGTTCCGAGCGCCACCGCGAAGCAGATCCGGAACGCAATCATCGCCACCGCGAATCCAGGCCTGCTCAGCGACGGATCCACCTACCTCGACCAGGGGACCGGCTACGTGGACGCACTGGCGGCCCGGAACCTGCTCGCGACGGGCACCGTCGCGGACGCGGTGCCGCCGCCGGGCCCGTTCAACAAGTCGGTCAAGGTCAACGTGGAGAAGGGGACCTTCCTCGACGTCCGGGACGGCCTGGTCCAGGAGTCGGTGAGCGGCCTCAGGCCGGGCGAGCGGCACGACGTCCTCTACCGGGTCCACCCCAACACGAGCCAGGTCGTCGTGGTCCTCTCGAACGTCACGCCCGCGCTGCCGCCGTCCGAGCAGAACCAGCTCTTCGGCGACGACATCCTGCTCGCAGTGCACTCGGCCAAGACCTCCTCGATCGGCGAGGGAGACTATCCCGTCTTTGCCTTCAGCGTCGGCGGCACCTTCGCCGTCAACGACCCGGAGCGCGGCATCATGCGCGTGACGCTCAACGGGGACTGGACCAACGCCGGGGAGGTCTCGGCCGAGGTGACGATATTCTCGACCACCGAGCCGCTGCCCAAGTTCACGGCGCAAGGGAAGATCACCCCGTTGCAGACGCTCGTCTACCCGATCGACGTGCCGGCGGGAGTCGCACAAGCCGAGTTCCGCCTGGGCTGGCGAGAGGACTGGTCCCGGTATCCGACCAACGACGTCGACCTGATCCTCGTGGCTCCGGGCGGAGCGGTGAACGCAGCCGGCGCTACCGCTCGCAACCCCGAGGTGGCCGTCGTCGACAACCCGGCCGCCGGACAGTGGCTGGCCCTCGTGGACGGCTTCGAGGTGAACACGGGCGACGACCGGTTCGAGCTGCGGGTCAGCCTGGACGGCAACGTCGTCAAGTAGGCCGCAGGAGCGACCGACGGCAGGGCGCAGGACCGACGTCCTGCGCCCTGCTGAAGGGCGGCGCCCAGGACCAGGGAGCAGCGGGCTCCGGCGCGTGATCGTCTCCGGTGAGCGGACGAACGCCGTCATCGCGGGCGCGGGCGAGGGTGAGCTCGACGAGCCGGGCTCCTTGACTCCCGGCCGTCGCTCCGCCTACCCTCGTATCACCATCCGTTCCAGGCAAGGACCCCTTTCGTTCCTCAGGTAGGCAGGTTCCCATGACCCCTCGGCTCCCCTCCTCCCTCCTCCTCGCGCTAGCTGTGCTCATGGCGCCGCCGGCGGTCTGGGCCGCCAGGCAACCGGGCACGGAGGAGGCGACGGCGATCGTCTTCAAGTTGCGCGCCTCGGCCGGCGACACGGACCCGAAACGGACGGTGGCCGCAAGGCTCGCGGCCGCATCTCGCGGCACCGCACGCTGGCAGCCCGAGAACCTGCGCCCGCTGTTCGCCCGGCGCACCCAGCCGCCCGCGATCGGGAAGGGAGAGTCATCCCGCGAGCTGGACGGCGTGTACGTGTCGGACGTGCCTCGCGGCATCAGGGTCGACGAGGCGGTCGCCCTCCTGGCAGGGGATCCAGGCGTCGAATACGCTCAGCCGGACTACGTTCGCGAGACGCACGCGTTCTCCGTGAACGACCCGTTCTACCACTCCTCGGGAACCTGGGGCCAATCGTACGGGGATCTCTGGGCGCTCGCGAAGCTCGACGTGGGACATGCCTGGAACCTCTCCCGCGGCGACGACGTCGTGGTGGCGGTCGTGGACTCCGGCGTCGACTACCTGCATCCGGAGCTGTCGTCGCAGATGTGGCTGAACCCCGACGAGCTGGGGCAAGCGCCGGACAACGGCTATCCCGGCGACCTGCGCGGTTGGGACTTCGTCTCGAACGACGACGACCCGCAGGACGAGTTCGGCCACGGCACGCACATGGCCGGCATCATCGCCGCCCAGGCCAACAACGGCATCGGAATCGCCGGCGTGGCCCTCGGCGCGCGGCTGATGGCGGTCCGGGCGATCGCCGGCGGGGGGACGGGAAACAGCTCCACGCTGGCGGCGGGGATCGTGTACGCGGCCGACAACGGGGCACACGTCATCACGGTCAGCTCGGGCTGTATCGTCCGCTGCCCGTCGGATCCGCTGATCGAGAGCGCGGTCAGGCACGCCACGGAGCTCGGCGCGATCGTGGTCGTCTCGGCCGGGAACCGCGGCGACGACCTGACCTTCTACAGCCCGCAGAACATGACCGACCCGCGCCCCATCGTCGTGGCGTCGACCGATCAGTTCGATCGGCGCGAGTCGTTCGGCAACCACGGTGCCTGGGTCGACCTGGTCGCGCCGGGCGGCGGCACCAACCCCGAGCCGCCGGTGATCCAGCCGGTCACCAACATCCTGTCCCTGGCGGCCCGGTTCTGCTCTCCACTGGTCTGCAACTCGCAGTTCCTCGTCGGGAGCGAGTACCTTCGCCGCGCCGGCACCTCGATGTCAGCGGCCTACGTGAGCGGTGTGGCCGCCTTGATCCTCTCCGCCAACCCGGTGGCGGACCTCGACGTGGTACGCGCGCAACTGTTCGGCAACGCCGCCGACCTCGGTCCCAGGGGCCACGAGGCCATGTTCGGGTGGGGCCGCGTGACGGGACTCGACACGGTGGCGGACCTGCGGCGGTACATCCTCGCCCGGGTCCTGGCGCCGGCGAACGGGCAGGTCGTCGGTGGCCTGGTGAGGATCGCCGGCGCGGCGGATGCCCGGACGATCTCGCATTACGAGGTGTCGGTCGGCCCCGGCGCGTCTCCCGCCACCTGGCAGACGACGGGAATCAGCCCCGTGGGCCGCGCGACACCGCAGGGCGATCTGGCACTGTGGGACACCCAGGGACTGGCCGCCGGGACCTGGACCATCCGGCTCGTCGTCCACGACACCGTCGGCGGGCGGCGCGAGCACCGGCGGACGGTGACCGTCCAGGGCAGCCCGCTGGCGTTCCAGCTCGTCCTCGACGTGGCCAGCGAGCACGGAGGATCGGGGAGCGTCCAGGTCGATCCGCCCGGCGCCGCCTGCGACGGCCGTGCCCGCATGACCCAGACCTGTTCGTATCCGATCAGCCCGGGGACCACCGTGACGCTGACCCCTGCGCCCGCCGATCTCTCGGCCTTCGCCGGCTGGAGCGGCGCCTGCTCGGGATCGGGACCCTGCACGGTGGCGATCACCGCGCTCCACGGCGTGCGGGCGACGTTTCGCGGTCCCGCCCGGCTCGGTCTGCGAGTCGAGCAGCGAGGCTCTGGCAGCGAGGCGATCTTCGTGGATCCTCCCGGGGGCTCCTGCTCGTCGCGCTGTTCGTTCCCGTATCCGCCGGGCTCGACCGTAGTGAGCCTGGACGGAGGCCAGCCCGGTCCACTGAACACCGTGTCGATCTTCGGAGAGACGTGCGAGGGGGGCAGCTTCTGCACGGTCGTGATGGATCGAGACCGGTCCGTCCGGGCCGAGGTGACCAGCGTCGACATCAGCCAGCCGATCGTGGTCTCCGTGAGTCGCGACCAGCGCGTCCCGCTCGGGACCGAGGTGACCCTTGAAGGATTCGCCTCCGCTCCCTTCGATCCTGGGGCCCAGTTCCACTATTCCTGGGTGGACGAGATCACGGGAGAGTTCCTGGGGGACACGCCGTCGATCGCGGTCACTCCCGCCTTCGGATACCACGAGCTCAGGTTCACGGCCTCCGGCGACGATCTCGGCTCGGCTTCCGCCGTCGTCCGGGTGATCGTGCACGATCCGTAGGGCCTGGGCCCCCGTCTCGAGCTTGCAGGCCTGCGCGGCGAGATCCCGGTAGACGAGTCCTACTCCAGGGGGATCCGGTCCTTGTTCGCCGCCAGCCACGCGTCGAGCGTCTGGAGTGCCGGGTTCAGCCGGCGGGCGCCCTCGACCGGGCGTGCGCCGCAGAAGGCGTCGTTGAAGTCGCGCTTGAACTGGAACATGTTGCCGAGGTCCTCGGCTCCCGGGAAGCCGAAGCCGCGGTACACGTCGGGAGCCACGTCGTTGTACTTGACCGGCTGTCCCAGGGCCCTCGTGAGCGCGGCCGCCATCTGCTCTCCGGTCGGGTGCTCCCCGGCGATCCCGATGGTCTTCCCGACCAGGCTCTTGCCCTCCTTGAAGATCCCATAGGCGCAGCGGCCGATGTCCTCGGCGGCGATGCCGGGAAGCTTGGCCTTGCCCAGGGGGAAGGTCAGCACGAGCGTGCCGTCCGGCGCCTTCTTCGGGCCGGACCCGAAGAAGATGAAGTTGTCCCAGTAGAACGAGGTTCGAAGCAGCGTCACCGGAGCTCCCGACCTCGTGAAGATCGCGTCGGCCTCACCCTTGGCGTCGAAGTGCGGAACCTTGTATTTCTCCATCAGGGTGGGCATCCGGTCGTCGTCGAGAGGCACCCACTGCCGTGTGTCCTCGAGCGTGGACCAGATGACGTGCTGGAGGCCCGCGGCCTTCGCCGCCTCGGCCATGGCCTTGGCCTGGGCCAGCTCCTTCTCGGGCGAGAAGTGCGCCCAGAAGAAGGTGACGCAGAAGGCCCCATGGGCGCCGGCGAAGGCCTTCGACAGGCTCTCGGCCGAGTCGACGTCGGCCGCGACGACCTCGGCGCCCAGCTTCGCGAGCTCCTTCGCCTTGTCCGAGCCCGGGTCTCGCGTGAGCGCACGTGCCGCGAAGCCTCCGGCCGGGTCGCTCAGGATCGCCCGGACCAGGCCTCCGCCCTGCGCTCCGGTGGCGCCCACGACGGCGATGATCTTCTTGTCGGCCATGTCGAATCCTCCTGCGGGTGTCCGGAGCCCCGGACGCGCTGCCTTCATGCTACCTGAGGGCGGTGAGGTGAAGATCGCTCGCCCAATGAAAAACGTGACGCTCAGCGCCGACGACCGTCTCCCGGAGCGGGCGCGGGAGCTGGCCCGCCGGCGGTCCACCACACTCAACCGGATGTTCCGGGAGTGGCTCGCCGAGCTGACCGCAGAGCGGACCCGGCAGGATCGCTACCAGCAGCTCCGCGGCGCGGTCGCGGAGGATCGGCGGAGTCCGCTCTCCCAGAGCCTGTGAATCAATCCCCACTGGACCGACGACCCGCGGGCGTACATCACGCAAACGGCGCCACAGAGACACAGAGGGCACAGAGCTTCACAGAGGGTTCTCGCACTCACGGGCTTGGCTCGGTCGGTGGGCTTCGCTGGGCGCAGCGACCCCGTCTGGGCCCTCATGCCTGTGCCGCTGCCTGCCGTAGCGCGACGGCGCGCATCAGATCGTGGGCAACCAGAGGAGGACAACTTCACTTTCGCGAGGCCCCCGCACGAGGATTTGCTGGAGCCAGCGATTGCGGGCGATCGCGTTGACGCACTAGCTCGTGGCCGCGCGGTGCCTGTAGACCTGCTTGGCTTGCTCGGTTCCCCTTCGACCGGCACCAGCGGGAACAATGTCTCCCTCATCGTGAACCGGACATACGATGAGACCCTGCCGCGCCAGGACCGAGCCGGCGAAGGTTAGGGGGTGCCAAAATAACTAGCACGAGCGTTCAGTGGCTCGCCGCCCCTCGGGCGCGGCCGTCGCGCGACGGGGGGCGTATTTTTTTTGGAACCCCCTTAGCCCAGGACCAGCCGCTTGATCCCCTCCCGGAGCAGTTGCCGGTTGAAGTTGATCAGCAGGCCCACCCGCTTGCCCGTCAGACGCAGGTATGTCAGCAGCTGCGCCTGGTGCACCGGGTCGAAACGCTCGACAGCCTTGACCTCCACCACGACGGCCTCCTCAACCAGCAGGTCCAACCGGTATTCACCCAGGTAGCGCCCCTTGTAGGTGAGAGGCACCGGCCTTTGCCGCGCAAACCGCAACCCCGCCTCGGCCAGCTCCACGGTCAGCGCCTCGACATAGCTGCTCTCCAGCAGGCCTGGCCCCAGGATTCGATGCACCTCGATGGCGCAGCCAAGGATTCGTTCCGTCAGTGGATCCTGCTCGTCGGCGGGCATCCCGACCAGTATGCCCAGTCCTGCAGCGCCCCCAGGTCCACGCCGCCTTCTCAAGTCGCCGGCTACGACTCTGTGTGGCTCTGTGCCCTCCGTGCCTCTGTGGCGCCGTTGCCGTGCCGTCGCCAGTGGGACTTGTTCACAGGCTCTCAGCCGAAGGCCTTCTCCGCGGCCTGGCGAGCCGGGGCGTCCGTTCGGGAGCCGACGGCTTCGCCGACCCGCGCCCGGAGAGCGTCGTCGCTCCGATAGAGGCCCAGGGCTTCGACCGCGCGCACCGCGGACGGCGGATCCGCCTCGCGCACGACCCGCAGCAGGTGGTCGAGGGCTTCCTCACGGCGGAGCGTGGCGAGGGCCAGTAGCGGCCGATGTCGTCATGCTTGACGACGTCCATGAAGTAGATGGTGCTTGCCTCTACACGGAACACGATCCGATCACCGCTGCTGATTCGACCCTCGAGGTAGTGCTTGTCGGGAAGGATGGGCTTCACCTCGAGGCCCGGCGTGTTGGCTCCCTTGATCAGGGCCATGGCGACGCGATCGCAGGAAGCCTGTCGCTCGGCTGGCAGCCGCGCATAGCTGGCCCACCATTGGTCGGTCCAGACCGCGGAGCGGAGGGCCGGCCGGGGCGCCAAGCCCCTGTTACCTGCGCGGCCTGCGGCGCCGGCCCTTGGCGCTGTCGAGCAGTGCCAGCGCCTCAGCGACGGTGCGTGTCACTCTGGTTCGACCTTCGGCGAGGTCAGCCTCTGCCTTGTGGATGCGGCGCTGCATCGCGGGATGATGAAACCAGAGCTGGTCCCGTGGCACGAGGGCGGCCGGCACGAGCTCGAAGGTCCCGCGCCGAGTCTTCTCGAGGAGCACGAAGTCGCCTGGTCGAAGGCCGAGAGCGGACCGCACGTCCTCAGGCAGCGTGGCCCGCCCCTTCCGATCGACGCTCAAGTAGGAAACTTCAGTCGCCATACATTGGCCACACCCTCTCTCCCACAGTGGGAAAGTACCGCAGGACTTGTGTCCGCGCAACCGTCCGGGTGGCAGGGGGTAACGAGAGCGCCCAGGATGATCGTGCGACAGCCTCACGCCCGGGCGAAGCGGCCGGCGGGAGCGCGGAGGGAGTCCTACGCGAACCGCCCCTGGCCACGGCGGCTCCGCCAGGTCCGCGCCGCCGGCGGGCCCAGGCGGGGCCGGATGGCGAGGGCCTCGGCCGGGTTCGCGGCCAGGAGGGTCCGGACCTGGCCCTGGGTGAAGCCGCTGTCGCGGAGCGCGGGAAGGAACGTCTCGAACAGGAAGGTGTGGCCGCGGTACGCCCCGCCGCGCGATTCGCCCACGTGGTACCACCCCGCGTCCTGGGAGACGAGGAGGCGGCCGAGGTAGCCGCGGCGGGTCATCTCCGTGACTGCCTCCAGGTGGCCATCCAGGGCCTGCGGGCTGACGCCGTCGAAGGAGACCCAGGCGCCCGCGCGGGCGGCCCGGGCGTGAAGCTCGCGGTCCTTCTCGTTCTGGGCGTGGACCCAGACGTAAGCGTCCGGGGCCACGCCCTCGGCCGCGAGCGTGGCGATCGAGTCGAGGGCGGCCGCGCCGTCGCCGGTGTGGGCGTAGACGGTGAGGCCGGTGCGGCGGTGGGCGATCGCCGCCGCCCGCACGAGCTTGCGGTCCACCGCGGACAGCGGCCCCGCGCCCACGCCGGTCTTGATGAAGCCGGGACGGATCGCGGTGCCCTCGATGCCGTCCTCGAACTCGGCCGTCCAGCGCGCCGCGAGCTGCTCGGCGGTCTCGGCGAGCGCGTGGGCGGGGAGGTGGCGGCCGCCGTTGGCGCCGTAGTAGCCGGTGTTGGTGAGCAGCGTGAGGCCGCTCGCCTTCGCGAGGCGCCGCAGCAGGCGGGGGTCGCGGCCGAGGTAGGCGGGCGTGCACTCGACCAGCGTGTCGGCGCCCGCCCGACGCAGCGCCTGCAGGTGGGGCAGGATCACGCCGAAGGCCTCCTCCGCGTCGTAGCGGTCGCGGCTGACCTGGTCGGCGCCGGCGAAGTCCACCAGCACGTGCTCGTGGGCCAGGGTCGTCCCGAGCGCGCTCGGGGGGCCCGGGCCCGAGACGGTCAGGATCCGGGGCTCGGCCGAACCCGCGCTCCGCGCGGGCCGTGCCCCCGCGAAGGCCAACAGGCCGAAGAACTCCCGCCGATCCATGTGTACCTGCCGCGCGGTCAGGCCTTCTCCGCCTGGTACTCCCGCGTCTCCGCCGCGTTCTCGCCGATGAGGACGTGGTTGACATGCCAGCAGTGTGGGCACGCCGCCGGGGCACTCCGCTCGTTCTCGTTCGGCGCCGCCTGGTAGACGACGAGGAAGGGCCGCCCGCAGCCATGGCAGTCGAACCGACCTCTGCGCTCGGATGGCGGGCCGGATCCCGGCCCGGACACCGGTCCCGGCCCGGCCGGGCGCCCCGGCGCTGCGATCACCTCCGCGATGGCCTCGCCCAGGCGGTTCCCGGGTGCGATCAGGGTGACGGTGCGGATCCCGGAGCCGGGCGCATCGACGGTCACCGACCACTGCGCGCCCACCTTCACGAGGGAGATGGTCCACGGGCCGCCGTCCACTCCCTTTCCCACGACGCGCCGGACGGCCGCCTCCGCCCACTCGCGCTCCTGGCGGGAACAGCCCGCGCACAGCACCTTCAGCCCCAAGGGGAGAGCCTAACACCTCCTCGCGGGCCGGCCCGCGGCCCGGCCCTCTCCGGACGTGGCACAATCGCCGGGGTGCCGCAGGGGAAACGACGCGCGCGGGAGGGTGACGGCATCCTCCGCCTGCCCGCCCGGCTCACGTCGCTCCACGATGCGTGGACCCGCGCGTGGCACAGTCCCGCCTCGCCGGTGGAGCCGGACCCCGAGCCCCTCCTGAGCGTCGTCCGCGAGCAGCACCGGCGGAACTTCGACCTCTGGCACGAGGAGGACCAGGCGCGCGCTCCCGGCGCGGGCGACTCCGCGATCGCCGGGGTGAAGCGGCGCATCGACGCCCTGAACCAGGAGCGCACCGACTTTACCGAACGGCTGGACGAGGCCGTGACCGGGGCGCTGAAGCGGCTGCGCGTGCGGCCCAGGGCCCGGGCGCCCTGGAACAGCGAGACGCCCGGCGCGGCAATCGACCGCCTCTCCATCCTCTCCCTCCGGATCTACCACATGCGCGAGGAGGAGGAGCGCGCCGACGCCACCGAGGCCCACCGCCACGCGTGCCGCGCCCGACGCCGGATCCTGGAGCGGCAGCGCAGGGATCTGGTGGCCGCCCTCCGGTGGCTGTTCCAGGACCTGCTCCGCGGGCGCAAGGCGCTGAGGACCTACCGCCATTTCAAGATGTACAACGACGCCGCGCTCAACCCCGCGATCTACCGCTCGAAGGGAGCCCGCTGACGAACGGAACGGCCTCCGCCAGCGTCGCCGTGACCTAGGTGCGCGTCCTCCTCCTGAACCAGTTCTATCCGCCCGACGTGGCGCCGACCGGCCAGTTCCTGAGCGACCTCGCGGTCGAGCTGGTGGCCCGCGGGCACGAGGTCCACGTCGCCTGCTCGCGTCGTTCGTACGGCGGCGCGGAGGTGTTCGCCCGCGAGGAGGAACGCGACGGCGTCCTGGTCCACCGGCTCCCCGGCCCGGGATACGGGCGCGGCAGCCCGGCCGGGCGAGTGGCGGGCTACGGGGCGTTCCTCGGCCGGCTCGCGGTCGCGGCTCTCTGGCGGCTGCCGCGCCCGGACCTGGTCGTGGCCCTGACGACGCCCCCGTTCCTGGGCCTCCTCGGCCGGGCCGCCGCCCGGGCGCGGCGGGCGCGGCACGCGCACTGGGTGATGGACGTGTACCCGGGGGCGCTGGCGGCCCACGGGATGCTGCGCGCCGGCGGCCCCGCCTTCGGCCTGCTGCGCGCGCTCGCCCGCTGGCAGCACCGCGGCGCGGCATTCGTCCTGGCGCCCGGGCCCTGCGTGGCCCGGCGCCTCCAGGAGTACACCGGCGACCTCGTGCCCACCTGGGTCCCCCTGTGGGGCGATGGCCCACCTTGCCCCGGCGCGGAGGCCACGGAGTGCCGGCGTTCGAGGGGGTGGGCCGACCAGGAGCTCGTGCTGATGTACTCCGGGAACATGGGCCTGGGCCACCGCTTCGAGGAGTTCCTCCAGGCCGCCGCGCGTCTGGGGCCCGGCGGCCCGCTGTGGGCTTTCGCCGGCGGCGGCGCCCGCCGGGAGGAGGTCGAGGCGTTCGCGCGCGCCCGCCCGGAGGCGAGGATCCGGATGCTCCCCTACGTGCCGCGGAGCGAGCTGCCCGCCAGCCTGGGCGCAGCCGACGTACACCTGGTGAGCCTGTCGCGCGCCTGGCAGGGACTGATCGTGCCCAGCAAGGTGCAGGGGATCTTCTCCGCCGCGCGCCCCGCGCTCTTCGTCGGCCCCGACGACAACGAGGTGGCCCGCTGGATCCGGGAGTCGGGAGGCGGCTGGGTGGTCGGCGAGGACGACGTCTCCGGATTGCTGTCGGCGGTGGAGGCCGCCCGCGACCCCGGCGAGCGCTTGCGCCGTGGCCAGGCGGCGCTCGACTTCGCCCGCGAGCGGTTCGACCGCAGGCGCAACCTGGAGACGGTGTCGCGGCTGGTGGAGCAGGCGGCGGGCGCCTAGGCTCCGACCGATGCGGTACCGCCTGGCGGACGAGCACGGGTTCGTGGTGGCCTATCCGGACGCGCTGGGAGGGCAGTGGCACGACTGCCGCGGGCCCGCGCGCCGTATCGGGACGCCCTGGCCGGTGTCGACGACGTCGCTTTCCTGCAGGCCGTCGCCCGGGTCCCCATGCTCCCGGTCAGCGGCACCGAGGACCCATCAACCCCTTCGGGGGGGGCGAGGTCCAGGCCCCCCAGGGCGCGTCGCCGCGGCGCGTCCTCTCGGCGGAGGCTTCCGCCGCCCGGTTCCGGGATCTGGCCGGGATCGCCCCCCCGCCTCGCACACCTCGCGCCGCGCCGACCGGCACGGCGACGGCACGAGCGTGGAGGTGCCGCAACCTCGACGGCGCCAGGGCGATCTGGGACTTCTTCGCGGGTCGGGCGCCCGGACGGACGGCCGCCGCGAACCCGGGTGTCCCGCGAACCCGGGCGCCTTGACCCGCGGGTCCGGTTCGCGGATCCTCGGCCGGTGCCGCTGACGCCGGGACGCGCGTTCTCGCTCGTCGTGCTGGGGCTGCTGGCGAATCCCGCGAGCCCGTCGGCCGCCGAGCCTCCCAGGGCCCCGGCGGTCATCACCGTGTCGACCGCCCGTTCGGCCCTGCGCCTCCTCGCCGGGGATGACGGCCGGCTGTACCAGCTCGACTACGGCCGGATCCGGGAACGGCCGCCGGCCCCGCGCACGCCGTCCCGCGAGGACGAGTTCCACCCGCAGTACGGCCACGGCTACGTCCTCGAGCCGGCGCTGCAGGCCGTCCACGCCGACGGCAACACCTCCACGGACCTCGAGTACGTGAGCCACCGGACGGCCCGGGTCGACGACGACGTCTCGCTGACCACCGTCTCCCTCCGGGACCGCCACTATCCCTTCGGCGTGACCCTCCATCTCAAGGCCTACGCGGCGGAAGACGTCCTGGAGCAGTGGATCGAGGTCGTCCACGAGGAGGACGGAGACGTCCTGCTCGCCCGCTATGCCTCGTCGGCGCCGGTGCTGCGGGCGGAGAGCTACTACCTGACGCAGCTCCAGGGGAACTACATGCGCGAGGCCGAGCTCGTGGAGGAGCGCCTCACGCCCGGGGTCAAGGTGCTGGACTCCAAGCTCGGCGTCCGCGCCCACCAGATGCGCAACCCGTCGTTCATCCTCGCGCTCGACCGCGCGGCCGAGGAGGAGGCGGGGGAGGTCTACGCCGGGACCCTGGCCTGGGCCGGCAGCTTCCAGTTCGCCTTCGACCTCGACTGGAACAACCGCCTGCGTGCGGTCTGCGGCGCCAATCCCCTGGGCGCGCAGTACCGCCTCGGCCGCGGCGAGGTCTTCCGGGCACCCTCCATGATCTGGACGTACAGCGCGCGGGGCAAGGGAGAGGCGTCGCGCAACCTCCACCGCTGGGCGCGACGCTACGGCGTCCGCGAGGGCGGCCGGCCCCGGCCGGTGCTGCTGAACAACTGGGAGGCGACCCACACCGATTTCGACGAGGACCGCATCGTCGCGCTCTTCGACGGGGCCCGCGAGCTGGGCGTCGACCTGTTCCTGCTCGACGACGGCTGGTTCGGCGACAAGCACCCCCGCGACGACGACCGGACCGGGCTCGGCGACTGGCAGGTGAACCCCCGGAAGCTCCCGCGCGGCCTCGGCCATCTCGCCGCCGAGGCGGCCAAGCGCGGCCTGGGCTTCGGCATCTGGATCGAGCCCGAGATGGTGAACCCGAGGAGCGAGCTGTACGAGAAGCACCCGGACTGGGTGATCGCCCAGCCCCACCGCGAGCTGCTGTTCGGCCGCAACCAGCTCGTCCTCGACCTGACCCGCCCGGCCGTGAAGGAGCACGTGCTCGGGGTGATCGACGACGTGCTGGGGGCGAACCCCGATGTCGCCTACGCGAAGTGGGACGCGAACCGCTACGTCACCCAGCCGGGCTCGTTCCACCTCCCGCCGGAGGAGCAGCAGAACCTCCTCGTCGACTACCAGTGGGCGCTCTACGACACGATGGAACACATGGCCGAGCGGTACCCGAAGGTGATGGCGATGGCGTGCGCCGGAGGCTCGGGCCGCGTCGACTACGGGACGCTGCGCTACTTCCACTCGTTCTGGCCCAGCGACAACACGGATCCGCTCCAGCGCGTCTTCATCCAGTGGGGCTTCGGACACGTGTTCCCGGCGGCGGCGACTTCCGCGCACGTCACCGACATGGGCCGCAAGCCGCTCAAGTTCGCGATCGACGTCGCCCTGAGCGGCGCCTTCGGCATCGACCGCGACCTGTCGCGCTGGACGCCCGAAGAGCGGGCGACGGTACGGGCCGCGGTCACGCTCTACCACGAGCGGCTGCGCGACGTCGTGCACCAGGGCGACCTGTATCGGCTGCAGTCGCCCTACGAGCGGCCGCAGGCCGCCCTCGGCTACGTTTCGCCCGACCGCAGCCGCGCGGTGGTGTTCGTCTACCGCCTGGGTGAGGCCGCGTTCCCGCCGGTGAAGCCGCGCGGCCTCGATCCCGCCCGGCGTTACCGCGTGCGCGAGGTCAACCTGCCTCCGGGACGCCAGTCGCGGCTCGGCCTGCACGAGCAGGTGGTCGACGGCGCGACGTTGATGGAGGAAGGCTTCCCCGCCCCGCTCCGGCGCTCGCTCGAGAGCGCGGTCGTCGAGATCGTCGCCGAGCCTTGACGGCCTGACCGTGGACAAGCCCCTTCGCCCGGCGTCGGCGCCGCCCTCGTCCTCCCTGGTCCTCGGCCTGCTCGTCGTCCTGGCCGTGGCCACTCCGTGGCCGTTCGGGAGCGTCCAGCCGTGGGCCGAGCGCGCGGTAGCGGGCTTGGCGCTCGGGGCCGTCCTCGCCGCCCTCGCCGCCGGCGTGGTGGGCTCGCGCGGCGCCTGGCGCGCGTCCGTCCCCGCCTGGCCGCTCGTCGCGCTGCTGGCGCTGGCGGCGCTGCAGGTCGTCCCGGTCCCCCCGGCCCTCCACGCGGGCGTCGCGCCGGGCTCGGCCGCGATCTGGCATCCGGCCGAGCCCACCGCGGCGGCGGCCCTCGGCGGCGGCGCCCGTCCCGTCTCCATCGAGCCCGGCGCCACGTGGCGGTGGCTCGGGATGGTCGCGGGGCTGTCCGGCCTCGTCCTGCTGGCCGGGCCCGCCCTCGCCCGACGTGAGACCGCGGTGCGCGCGGCGGCGGCGGTCTGCGCCGGAGGCGTGCTCCTCGCGGTCTTCGCGATCGTGTCGCGCGGCGCCTTCGGATCGCTCCTCTACGGCCGGATCCCGGTTCCGACGGTCAGCCCCTTCGGGCCGTTCGTCAGCAAGAACCACTTCGCCGGCTACACCGCGATGGCCGCCCTCCTCGCGCACGGCCTGGCCTCCGGTCTGGCCGGCCACGCGTCGCGTGGCGGCGGGGCGCTGGCCTGGACCGCTTCACCCGGCTCGCCGCGCGTCCTGCTAGCCGGGGTGGCGGCCGCGGCCATGGCGCTGTCCGTCCTGGTGTCCCAGTCCCGCGGCGGCGCCGTGAGCCTTGCCGCCGGCGTGCTCGTCTTCGTGGCCGTCCGGGTGTGGGTCCACCGCCGTCGCGGCCGTCGGGTCGGCCGTGGGCACGCCCTGGCGGCGGCCGCGTCGGTCCTGCTCATCCTGGGCGTCGCCGCGGTGCTGCCGGCCGGGACCCGCGCGCGGCTGGCGGGGATCGCGGGCGCACGGAGCGAGGCTTCCGGCTCGTTCCGGCTGGACGCCTGGCGCGACGCCGCGCGCCTGGCGCGGTCGAGCCCGCTGCTGGGGACCGGGTGGGGCGCCTTCGGCGACGCGCTGCCGCGATTCAAGACCGCACACGGCGAGCTGCGGGTGGAGCACGCGGAGAACGACTACGTCGAGACGCTGGCAGACGGCGGCGCCGCCGGCCTGGTCCTGGCCCTTCTGGCGCTGGCGCTGCCGCTCGCCGCCGTCCTCAAGGGGCTGGCCGCCCAGGACGACCGGGTCCTGCGGGGCCTCGGCACCGGCGCCGTCGCGGCGGCGGCGGCCGCCCTCGTCCACAGCGGTCTCGACTTCAGCCTCCGCATCCCGTCGAACGCCGTCTTGTTCGCCTTCGCGGCGGCGGTCGCGTGCGGGGCCGCCACCGGGGCCGCCCGGCCGCTCGCTCCGCGGCGTGCGGCGCTCGTGCTGGCGGCCGGAACCGGCCTGGCGGCCGGCTGGCTGGCCGCGCCGTGGGCCCGCCCGGCCGTGCCGACCGGCGACGTGCGCAGGGCCGCGGCGGTGGCCGAGCCGGTGGCGCGCGCTCTCCGGCTGGAGCGGGCCGAGCTCGCGCTCGTCCGCCATCTCCGGCGGCGTCCGGCCGACGCCGAGGGATGGCTGCTGCTGGGGTGGACCCGCTCGGCCCGGGGCGCGCCCGCCGAGGGAGCGGCGCTCGCCGCCCACGCCCGCGCCCTCGATCCGCTCCGGCCGGGGCTCGACCTGGCGCCTCCACCGGCGCCGTAAGATGACGGACGGCGGCTTCCGGCCGGCCTTCAACGGCCAGTTCGCGACGGCTACCGCGACCCAGGTGATCGTGGGCGTGGAGGTGAGCAACGTGGGCAGCGACTTGGGACAGGCCGCGCCGAGGGTGGAACAGATCCGAGCTCGCCATGGGAAGGGTCCGGACGAGCTGCTGGTCGACGGCGGTTTCGTCGCGCACGACGACATCGTCCAGACGGGGTCGCTGCGCCCAGCGAAGCCCACCGACCGAGCCAAGCCCGTGAGTGCGAGAAAAACCTCTCTGAAGCTCTGTG